>Ga0123356_10003952_pt1 | contig 15414 bp, 17 predicted proteins | sample TergutEmb28metaG_2_FD_92546 | JGI IMG/M metagenome (GOLD analysis project Ga0123356, IMG submission 92546) | Embiratermes neotenicus P3 segment gut microbial communities from Petit-Saut dam, French Guiana - Emb289 P3 | ecosystem: Host-associated > Arthropoda: Insects > Digestive system > Gut ... | reverse complement strand
TCTCCTTATCTGTAATAGTGCACGCGCCCGGAATTTCGTTTCTTCCCAGCCGAGGCCAGGGTGCTGCAGACAAATACTGCCGCCCCTAAGGCAGTTGCAACTTGCCCGACAAACGACACAGGGAAAATCACATCTTTTCATCTTGTGGTCGTAAGGTCGCACGGGATTTGGCACAATCTTCACTTTGCCGGCCCGGGCACGTTTGCACTTGACAACTGTATGTTGTGTCTGTACAGTTACTGCGTGCAATGCCTAGCAACCCTTCTATTCGCGTCGATCTTGATTCTGGCGTTCCGGTTGTCCGTCAGATTACGGACAGTTTGCGTGTTCTCCTTGTTGAAGGCAAAATCGGCCCAGGGGCGACGTTGCCTTCGATTCGCAGGATGGCGATCGAGCTCGGAGTTCACTTCAACACGGTTGCGGAAGCATACCGCCAACTGGCAGCTGAGAAATGGCTGGAAGTCCAGCACGGCCGCGGCGCGGTCGTTTTACCACGCGTCGTTCCTCCCGTCAAAGACCAAGCCTGGGTCGAAGAGTTTCGCAGTAGGCTGCGGGCAATGGTCGCAGCGATGCGCTCAAAGGGCATCTCCGCTACGAGCATTGCCGCGGAGTTGAATGTTATGGCGAAAGAGGTGACACGACTATGAGACTTCTCCTTTGCGCGATTTACCTTTACATGGGCGGAGTGGTTTGTGCAATACCGAACATGACCCGTCGCGAACTACTCTTCGCGATTCCGGTGCCGCCGGGCTTCCGCGATGGCGCTGCCAGCCGCCGCGCCATTCTGACGTACCGCGCTATCGTCGCGGCCGTTACGCTAGCGGGCATAAGCGCCTGGCTGCTCTCGCCAGACCAGTTTCTGCATACGACAGCAATCGTTGTGTCAATTGCCATCGTGCTCGCGGGTGGCCTCGGCTTTTGCTGGCAAAACCGGCGACTCGCTCCGTTCGCCATCCAATTCGCGCGACGGCGCGAAATGGAAATGGAGCTGACCACCTCTCCTGACAAGTTGCCGCGCTTCACCTGGCTCACGATTGGCCCGTTCCTTATTCTTACGGCTGCAGCTACATCGTTGTTCATCAATTGGCAACACATTCCGGAACGATTTCCAGTGCGCTTCGATCTAAATGGCCAGCCCACCGGCTGGGCAGAACGGACGACCCGGGGAGTGTACGGTCCGCTGCTGTTCGGCGCCCAGCTTTGTGCGTGGATATTGATCTTTGCACTGGCCTGTTGGTTTGGCTCGCGGCGGTCGCGCTCCCGTTCCGTTATGTTGGGTGTCCTAATCGCGGTCCAGTACTTTTTGGGAGTACTTTTCGCGCTCATTGCCCTTCAACAGCTCCTTGGGATTCCCGATTGGGTGATGGTGGTATGGCCGATACCTTTCTTTATTGCCTTGCTCACCATCATGACACGCAAATTAAGCGAGCCTTCTGAAACCCTGGATTCAACTCCGAATGAATGCTGGAAAGCCAGCGGATTCTACTACAACCCTGATGATGCAGCCCTGATGGTTGAAAAGCGCAAAGGGCTTGGATACACGCTCAACTTCGCCAACCACTGGTCATGGGTGCTTCTGATCGGACTGGTGCTTACTGTTGCTGCGAATTTTTTGTGGTGACAATGACCCAGCCCCTGGAGGCCGGACACAATCCGGATTTAGCAATCCATTGCGGAGGTGGATAAATGAGCGCCATCACGGACGCCGTCTCCTCAAGCGCTGTGCAGCGACGTTGGAATTGGCCGATTTTCTGGACGTTGCCGAAGGCATTTCATTGAGCCCGATCGCGCACCGGTTGGTACTTCACGTTCACAATGTCAAGAATTGGGCTCCCGACAAAGGAGGAAATTATGCGTGCGTGTGAAGGAATTGCAGCTTGCGCCATCTGCCTGGTTATGCTGTCCGCCTTTTCGCTCATGGCACAGACGCCGGCGACTGATCCTGGCGCCCGCGCCAGCGAGGTGATAAACGAAATGATCGCCGGTAACTTCAAGAAAGTAGAGGCGCAGTACGACTCCGCGGTGGCCGCGGGTTTGCCTCCAGGTCGCCTTGCGCAGCTCTGGGCGCAATTGACCGCCAAAGTCGGCGAGTTCAAAAGCATTGGCGGGACCAGTTCTCAGCAAATGCAAGGATTGCAGGTCGTGACACTCGTTTCTGTCTTCCAGCGTGTGACACTTGATGTCATCATTACATTCGGGTCTGATGGCCGGATTGCCGGCCTTCAATTCGCTCCGCATCAGGAAGTCACGGACTGGACGGCGCCATCCTACGCAAACCCTGACGCATTCCGCGAGCGGCAAGTTACCGTCGCATTCCAACATTGGGAGTTACCCGGCACTTTGACCGTTCCAAACGGTGCTGGCCCATTTCCTATGCTGGTTCTGGTGCAGGGCTCAGGACCACGAGATGAAGATGAAACGATCGGGTCAAACAAGCCGTTGAAGGACTTGGCATGGGGGCTTGCCAGCCGCGGGATGGCGGTGCTGCGGTATGTGAAGCGAACCAAACAATACGAATCCAAGTCGAGTGACGATCCGGACGAACTCACGGTTAACGATGAAGTCATCGACGATGCCCGCGCCGCCATCAGCCTGGCTGCAAAACAGCCGAGCATCGATAGAAACCGGCTTTACCTCCTGGGTCACAGCCTGGGTGGGTACCTCGCACCGCGTATCGCCGACGGTGACTCTCAGATCGCGGGCCTGGTCATAATGGCGGGAAACACGCGTCCCATGGGGCAGGTTCTCATCGATCAAATCCGCTACCTCGCAGCAGAACTTCCCCCCGATCAGGCTAACGCCCAAATTGCCAATGCCGAAAAGAATGCCAAGCTCATTGAAAGCCCCACACTTGCCAAAGGCCAAACCGTGGACTTCACTGGGGCGCAAATTCCTGCCTCGTACTTCTTGAGTTTGCGAGGTTACGATCCGGCCAAAGTCGCCGCACAGTTAGGCATTCCAATCTTGATTCTGCAGGGTGGCCGCGATTATCAGGTCACGCAAGTTGATTACAACGGTTGGAAGCAAGCTCTCGCAGGGCATTCAAACGTCACCTTCAAACTCTACCCCGGCCTCACGCACCTGTTCATGATTAGTTCGGCGCCAGGAACCGGGCCGGGGACACCACAAGATTACGCCAGGGCGGGGCACGTCGATCCACAGGTGATTCAAGACATTGCATCCTGGATGGAAAGTTCCGGAAAACCTGGGGTCAAGAACCCGTGAAATTTTACGACTCTTTGTGGGTGGATATTGATCGCGGCCCTGGCCTCCTGGATTGGCTCACGCCGGTTGCGATCCCGTTCATGTTGGGTTGCCTAACCTAACCGCTCCTCAGTATCCTTTGGGAGTACTTTTCACCCTCTTGGGGCATCAACCGTCCCTTGGAATTTCCGTCTGGGAATTGCATGATCGCCGATAGCTTTTCTCATTCCGCTGCTCACGATCGCGACAAGGAAATAAGCGAGCCTTCTGAACCTATGGATTCAACTCCGAATGACTACTGGAAAGCCAGCATCAGCAAAAGGCGAGCGAAAACGCTTCCAGCGCCTGGTTTCGACAGTTATCCCAAGAAGGCGCCACCACGTAGCGGCGTTACGAGCCACTACCTTTCGTCTTACCGCGTAGGTTTTATCATTTCGAGCATCGTTATTGGAAAGCTCTCATGGGGGAACGCCCGAGCGATCCGCCAACCGTGGCGGCGATAGAACTCGGTCGCCGCTCCATTCAATTGAACCACTCGAAGATGCAATGTTTCATAGCCGCGAGCGATTATTTCAGCCTCCCCTTTCGCGAGCAGACGTTGGCCAATCCCATGTCCCCAGCCTTCGCGAAGCACCCATAAATCATCCAGCCATTCCCCGCTGGTCCGAACCACTCCAATGATTTTCGCTTCCCGTACAGCGACCCAAGAGGAATGCCAGTTCTCCTCATCGACCGGAAGCGGTGGAGCTGCCCAAAGGCCGCCATAAATTTCATCCACTACTGTTTGAACAACCCCGCGAACGGAATCGTGTTCCTCGGGCTGTGGCCGTCTTATACGCACGCCGATCATCTACTTACACTATAGGCCCTAACGAACGGAATGCCCTTTGAACGCAGATGTCCACTTGATTGTAGGTGCCTGGTTTCGTCAATGAATCAGTCCGGAATACAGACCATCTAGCGACTGGCCTAGCCTATGCCCGCCAGTAGAGGCCTGCGGGGATATTCCCGGACAGGAGTCGCAGCAGCTGCGCGCAGCCGAGGAACAGGATGTGACCGAGGGCCTCAACGTATACCATGCTCACAGCAAGGAGAGTGTGCGATGGCGAGTCTTCTCGAACGCTGGCGCAGTTATAGACTGTCGTGGCGTCAAGGTTGGAAATCAACTCCGCGGGCGATGAGGGTCTGCTTTTACGCTGCCGTCTTCTCGCTTTTTGCCTCTGTCAGCGTGTTGTCTATGCTGATGAGTGCTGTCTATCTTTCACCGCTCGAAATCTTCTTGAATATCGTGGCTTGGGGCGGAGTAGCCGTTGCTTACGCAGCCGCCTCGATCTCGGAACGCTACTGGCTTTTCCCGGTGTTCATAGTCGTTCAGGGAGTCATCAGCTATGTCGGTAGCGCACACGCCCCTGTGAGACCGCTACTTGTTGCCGCAGGGTCCCCAATGCACCGGCAACTTGAGGTACTTGGGATCATTGGTGTGGTCTGTGTGGTGCTGGGCTATACGCTTTTCCTTAGTTTTTTGGGGCGTCAGGGTGCGCGCTACTTTCGAGCCCACAACGAAATTGCGATGGCCGCCGAAATTCATCGAGCGCTGGTGCCGCCAATTCACAAGACCACGCGATCATTTGAAATCTACGGGATCTCAGTTCCAAGCGGAGAGGTAGGCGGCGATTTGGTGGACGTTGCCGGGGACGGGGAGTCGTGGACGGGATACGTGGCGGACGTCTCGGGCCACGGTGTCTCCGCTGGATTGCTGATGGCCATGTTCAAGACGGCAGTGCGCACCAGGGTGGAAGACGCTTCCACAACTGAACTGTTGGCGGAAGTGCACCGTGCGCTGTACCCGCTGAAAACGCCCAACATGTTCGCTACGGTTGGAGTTCTGCAATGGACCGGGCGGATTTTCAACCTGACACTCGCAGGGCACCTTCCGTTGCTGCATTACGTGCAGTCCTCGGGTGAGGTCAGGGAGTACCCGGCACTGGATTTACCATTGGGAATTCTTCCGCACCAGACTTTTCGCTCGAGGGAAGTGGTTTGCCAAACTGGCGACATCTTTGTACTCCTTACCGACGGACTGACGGAGGTTTTTGACAGAAGCGGAACGGAAATGGGAATCGCACCGTTAAAGGAATTGCTCGGCAGGTCGGCAAGGCAGGAACTGCCTGAACTTTTCGGCAGCATGCGCGCGACGGCTCTCAATTTCGGGAAACAGGATGACGACCAGACGATGCTGATTGTGCGATGCCTGTGAGACCTTTCGGAATTTCAATCTGCGCTCTGCTCCGCTGCGGCCGCACTAAGGCAAGAGAAAACGACAGCCACGACTGTGAGAGGACGCTGATCTTGTATCTCTGGAAGCCTGCCTCGGAAAGTTGGCCACTGAGGGATCCGAGCACCCACTACTCCATTGTCAGTCCGGCGCCACATCTCGATTGCGCGCGTTGAGCACGTGCTATCGCGCTTAATGTCTGAACCACCGCAGGCCGAGGATGGCTGAAAGAGCAATGAGAATGGCCTCAATAAGCTGATTATCTGATTTAGCGACCTGGAAAGGTCGGCGTTCTGTTTCTCGTCCATAGGCCACCTGCGCCGTGCGATTATACGCGCTGGAGGGCAATCATTCCTGCCAGCATCAGGCTGCTACCCGATGGTTGGTGGCTGTGAACAGGAATCTGCAACACCCCACATTGAACGGGCATTTTGGATTTCGGCAACTCCGGTTATACTCTCGCTACCATGCGAGAAAACGACCGGACGAAGGTGCTGGGATGGCCGCGATATCGGGTCTATCAGTACGAAATCAATGAGCCGGCGCCAGTCGTGAACGCCCGCATTCAGTTGCTCTTGAGAACCGAGCTGAGCAGATCGGTCAACTTTTTGTAGGCGCGCTCGGCTTGGGGCTCGTTGTATGCGGGACTGCCGGGAACCGTCCAGCCGTGGTGCGCCTGGTAAATTTCGCTCTCGTAATTTCCGCCCCACACCGCAAGAGCGCGGTCGAGCTTCTCGATGGCTTCTTGGGGCATCGAGTGATCCTCGATGGCATGGCCGAAATAGAGGCGCGCCCTGACCCGAGGAAGGAGCGTGTGCGGGCTGGCCGGCGCGTCGGTGTAAAGAGCGGCGCCATGGAATGAAGCAGCGGCGGCAATTTGGTCGGATCGCGCGGCAGCGGCGCGCAACGCCCATTGCCCGGAGAAACAGAAGCCGACGGCCCCAAAGGCCTTTCCACTGACACTGGGCTGCTGCGCGAGAAAATCGACGTAGGCAGAAAGATCGCCGTCCATCGCGTCGGGCGTCAGCGGACCGCGAATCTCGGTCATGCGTTTCATGAAGCGCTCGTCACCAATCGTGAAAGGGAAATTGAAGATCGGTGGCTTGCCGTTGCGATAGAAGATGTTTGGGAGAAGCACCGCGTAGCCCTCGCCAGCGAGACGGCCGGCCATACCCCGGTTTGCAGCGCGAATACCCATGGCGTCAGTGACGTAGAGGACGCCGGGCCAGCGGCCTTCTTTCTCCGGCTGAATCAGAAAGCCGTCGGCAGCGCCCTCCGGAGTTCGAATCTCGATTGGTTTTTCGATCATGACTGCTCCTCGATGAAGAGTGCGAAGAAAAAGCGCGATTATATCCGATTACGACCATTTTCACCGGGATTGATATCGCGAATTCTCTTGTCGCCCCACGACAAAACGTCCAAACGACTGATGTCGTCAACTGACTTTTGGCAGTCGGCGGAGCCGCAGTTCCACGCAGTCCTGAAAACTGGTAAGCTGCCGAGCCGTGGGTGAGTTGAGCAGGTTTTTCGGGCTGGCATTTAGTGCGCTGCTGCCGCTGGTAAATCCTTTGGGCGACGCGCTGGTGTTTCTAAGCCTTGTCGGCAGTGCGCCTGCGGCGGTCTATCGTTCGTTGGCACGAAGGATCGCGATCAGTACCACAATTTTCCTGATCTCGATCGAAGCAGGTGGAGCACTGATGTTGAAGTTCTTTGGTATTTCGCTGCCGGTTGTACAGATCTCCGGTGGCCTCGCCCTCGCTGCGATGGGCTGGAAGTTACTGAATCAAGAAGAGCCTGACGAAAAAACTACTCCCCCTGCCGCGGATGACCTCGGCTTGCGATCGCTCGAACAAAAGGTTTTCTACCCCTTCACGTTCCCGATCACAGCTGGCCCGGGGTGTATCGTCGTCATGGTGACTCTGAGCGCCCACGCAACTGGGAGGGGACTTCTGCCGACCGTTACCGCGCACGCGGGAATCGTGATCGCAGTTGTGCTCTTGAGTGTGGCCGTCTACTTCTGCTACGGACACGCGCCAACAATAACCGCACGGATCTCCCCACAGACTGCCCACGGCCTCCTTCGTCTTGTCGCATTTGTCCTGCTCTGCATCGGCGTACAGATCACGTTGAATGGGGTCCAAACCATAGTGGAAACGATGTTTTTGAAAACGTAGCTGTTGCAAAATCAGCTATTCCACCGATTTTTTGACAGGTTTCAAATGCTTCCGATGTGGAACTCGGAAACGTCAACTATCGATTACTCGAAGGATAGTTATTTGCCAAGCTCCTGCTGTTCATGCGTGCGGCCCGATCAATAGCGCTGCTGCCGCGTGGGAGTGTTTTCGTCCACTTCCGCACCTCGTTCACGCCGATCGCACGGGACCGAGTCCTACTGTTGCCACGGCGCGAAAGAAACGCTTTCCGAGACTGCCTCATATTCATTGGACCGGTCCATCTGTTAATGGTAGCAAGCCGTCCCACTCAGAGCATGACTGTTGTCAAGCCAATCCTGTAGATGGTTTGGAGTGTTAAGCTGTTTCAATGCCGATCACAGCGAATGCGCTTATTCTCCGCGCTACTCTGATTGCTCTGCTTACTTGCGTCCCAGTCGTCCGTGCGGTTTTCCAGAGTGGCTCTGACGACGACCCCGAAGCTCATCCTCCAATTACAAAAGCAGACCTGAGAATCGTGCATCTGGCTCGGCAGATTCTCAATGATTCGTCGAAATGGAACCGGGCGGATACAAGGAACTGTCCCGCAGACGCGAATGTTTTCAGCCTGTACTGTGCGCTCGAAAAAGCCACGAAGGAAGTGACTGGAAGCTTTCAACATCGCGGCGCAGCGATGCAAGAGGCGCGCTTCGTGATTGATGAGATTGCTCCCAATCGTAAGAAGTATGAGCATCGTCTGATGGACTACAACAACGATCCTTCGACTACGTTTGCAGACATTCAGAAAGTGTTCGACCTGGTGGAACGCCGCATCACGGAGCGGCTCAAGCAAGCGCCGCGGGGAGCAAAGCCCTGACGTGTCAAAAGAGAATAAGAGAGGCAGGCCAACTGGCGAAAAATCGCTAAGTAATCAAAACCCCAGGGGGCCCGATCGTCGCCCGTCATCACCTATCAAAATAGCCACTGTGCTCCTACCATGAACCGTTATGAGAAGGGGCTGAGCGATGCCGGACGAACGGCGGAAAATTGATTTCGCAGGGATGACCACCAGCGAACGCTTGGGTTCGCGGGACTGATACCTCAGATCGCGGTTTTCGCTTTGTCTGGCGGGGTTGTTAACGTTTCTTCGAAAAGCCCAGAGATTTCTTCAGCTCCTCCATCACCTCATAGACAATTGGGCAAGTAAATGTCCGCTCAATCATCCCCAGAGTGCGGAACACAAAATCTGGCTCGTATAAATACGGATATCCGCTGCACTCGGCGGGACGGTCTTCGTAAATGCTACAAAGATTGTCTCTCAGGAAAGGACAAGGTGTTACGCGGGTTCGCCAGAGTTTTCCGCTGTCCTCTTCCGAGGGTTCCAGGTACGTCTCGATAAATTGCTGACGCTCCATGCCGAGCCGCCGCGCAACACGATCGACTTCCTCTTCGCGAAACCCCGGCTTCATCTTGCGGCAGCAGTTGGCACAAGTGGTGCAGTCGATCCCGGCCCACACGCGCCGCGTGGTCTTGAAGACGCGTTGGTCGATTTCGTCTGGACTCAGGCTGCACTCAGTTTTCACGAACCGGCGAAATCTGAAATTTTGATCTTCCTTTCTGGCAGCCAGCTGGCGGATTTGAACAAGATCGACAGCCATAATTGTCCTCGATTTCGGCGTTACGTTAGCAGCACGACATTCGACGAGACGAGCTCAAGCAGGTTCCTCGTCTAACTCTTTCAGGCCATGGCGGCTAAAACGACGTTCGGTAGTGGACCCGGGTTCGTTGAACATGCAATAGAGATTGTAGCGTGGCGTCAATGTTGTAAACGGGCTTGAGGCAACCGTCATGCAACAGCCCGCGGAGGCCGCCCGCGGGGGCGGACGCCGGCGTGAGCGTCTCGAGCCCCTGTCTTCGAAAAGCCAGGTCTGGGAAACCCCAGTTTGACAGCGCCGCGGCAAATTTCGCATATTAAGGAGAGCGTGCGACAGGGCACCACCGACCCGCGGCAAGGGAACAAATCCCACCTGATTCGATCCAGATAGCGTGCTTGGCACCTTCTTTCAGCCTGTATCAGCGGGTCACAGGCGCTCATGAAAGGAGGTCGTCATGACCGCATCGAAGCTTCCTGCTCGTCCCTCCCTGGAGTCCCTGCGCAAGCAAGCGAAGAAACTGGCCCACGGCATCGCTGCCGGCGATGCCGCCGCCATTGGCAGGGCACGTGCCCAGCTGCCTGAAGCCGGACTGCCGCTGTCACAGCGTGATGCCCAGCTGGTGCTCGCGCGCGAATATGGGTTTCCCGGCTGGCAGGACCTGGTGAAAGAAGTAATGCAACGTCTGGGCACGGGACTCGAGTGGGCCGTGTCTCAAGCCCGCCACCGCATCCATGACAACGACATTGAAGGTCTGCGGCAGTTGTTGGCGGAATATCCGGTCTTGTTGTCGTGGAGGGCAGATGAAAACGACGGCGGGCTGCTCGGGATGGCTACCGGCGCCTACAGCGATAGCTTTGACCCGGCCCGCGAGCGGGTCTTCACGCGCGCCACATGTGCCGAGTTCCTGATCGATGCGGGTGCAGTCGTCGCACCGCCCATACTCGATGGCCTCATCTCTTCCCGCACCAAGGGGTTGCTCGATCTCTTCTACCGCAAAGGTCTTCTTCCCCGATCACTCAAGTTCCTTGCCGCGCTCGGTGACGTCGACGACGTTCGTGCCCGTCTTGATATGAATGGCGACGATCTCGCCGCCGTGAATGACGCATTCATGGTTGCCTGCCATCTCCAGCACCCAGCCGCAGCGGCGCTGCTGCTGGATCGGTCTATCACGCTCGACGCCGAGCTGGAAAGGAAGATCGATTCCGGGCCGGGCCGTTCCGCATTTGTCCAATACATCATTGCGGAGAGTGGAACGCTGGCCTTCACCAACGCCGACCCGTCCGGGCCCTGGCAGGCTTTTGTCATGCGACAGGTCGCGCGCGCAGTGAACAACGGCGACCTGACATCGTTTGTCGAAGGGTTGCGGCGCGAAGCATGGATGTTGGCAGATGCATGCGTGAGATTCCAGGCCGGATTGATCGAGCGCGCGGTGCTGCGCGATCGCGCAGCTTTCATCACAGCTCTTCTTGATCTAGAACCGGCTCTGCTGCGCAGGCGCGTGCCGCCGCCATCGCAGGCCATTGAATTCGCCTTGGTGTACGCGAAGCCGCGCCTGCTTCCGATTTTGCTGCGCATCTGGCCCATGCCCGACGATCTGCCGCACGCAGCAGGATGCGGGGATCTCGCACGCGTGAAACGCTGGTTTGACGCTGCAGGGAAGCCTGCACTGGGCGGCCTCGCAAATCATGCTCCCGCTAGTAGCGTGCACCCGCGGGAACCTGAATGGGGCGAGGTCGGTGTGCAGCAGGTTCTCGACACAGCGCTCGCCTGGGCGGTCATCAACAACCATTTCGAGATCGCCGACTTTCTTCTCGGGCACGGGGCTGATATCAACACGAACTGGAGCTCCCATGAGCCTGCCAGCATCATGCATGAGCTGGCGCACTTTCACAAAAACTACGAGGCCATGCAATTCCTCATCGACCGCGGCATCGATTTGAAGATCGTCGATTATCGCTGGGGCGCTACTGCCCAGGGTTGGGCACGCTACGCTGCCAACGACGAGCGGATGGCGCAATGGCTGGGCCAGGCGCAACAACGGCGGGAGCAGGCCTCGCCCTGACAGAGACCAGGCTCCGGCTGGGTGTCTACGACGCTGTCCTTGAGCTCAACAGCTTCGGGATGCAAATGCCGGGCCGAGGGGCAGCTTGGTGAAAAACCCCGTGGCCGTTCAAAAAACTCACTCGGCGGAAAAACACCGAAAGAACCTTGTCGACATAGAAGTCCGATCCCGGCTCAAGCGGACGGATGCCTCAGAACGTCTGCCAGTGCACGCATTCGCATAGAGTCGGCCGGGGTCTTCGCGTTGGCGGCGCTCTTTTCCAGCGCAGGAGCCATATGCTTCAATTTCGCCACGCTCTTCTTGCTCATATGCGATCCGTCAGCGCTCTGAAGGTCCTTCTGCAGTTGCGCGATTCGGCTTGCAGGGAGAGCTTGCGACCGCGACAACTGGTCCACGTACGCTTTCGCCACCACCAACTTTGCCGGCCACTCGAGTTTTTGCTGGTCCTGAACGTTGAGCTCAGCCACCTCAACCGTCTTGGCCGCGTCGATTTCGTTCTGCGTCAGAAACTTGGTCGGCGTCAGTCGAAACACGTCCAGTCCGCGCGCGATCTCAGAACCGTAGATGTAGCCGTTGTACCAATACGCTGACCAATCGCCTCCCAGCACCAACACTTTCGGATCAATGGGCCCGCGATCGAAGTAGGCAATCTCGAAAGGATTCGCCGGATCGGTGAAGTCCATCACGGAGATCCCGCCCTGGTACCATGCCTGCACTTCGATATCGCGGCCCGGAACCGGAATGAGAGAACCGTTGTGCGCCACGCAGTTCTCGGTGTCGCCCTGTGCTGCGGGCAACTTATAGTAGTTCGCGAAACTCAGTTTCTCGTCCTTCAGACGGAAGATGGCATCCGCGCCCCACTTGTTGGGGTCGTTCGGGCGGCAACGCGCCCCGAGGCCGCCACCCCATTCGTCAGTGAACACGACTTTGCTGCCATCATTCGAGAACGACGCAGAATGCCAGTAGGAGTAGTTGGGATCGTTCACAGCATCCACTCGCTTGGGATGCACCGGGTCCTTGATGTCGAGCAGAATTCCGTTGCCGGAGCACGCGCCGGCCGCCAACCCGATTGCCGAATACACGGTGATATCGTGGCACTGGTCGGTGTCCGTCGGCTTCTCCGCGCCCTTCCTGCCGTGAGTGCCGCCGTTGTTCAAGCCGTTGATCATGCCCGTGCGCGGATCGATAAATACCCGCGGACTCGACACGATCTTCGCGCTCTGCGGTGCAGCCACCGGAACCTTGATCACGTCGATGCGAAACAGCGCCGTATTCGGATCTTTGTCCGGCTTTTCCCCGGAACAACCGGCCAGTTCTTCCGGCTGGCGCACAAATGAGGTTCCCGACACATAGATGTAGACGTTGTCCTTGTCGTTCGGATCGATCACCAAGGTGTGCGTGTGGGACCCGCGGCACGTTTGCACTGCAGCGACTTGCCTTGGATTCGTAATATCGGAGATGTCGAAGATTCTTACGCCGCGGAAACGATCCTTTTGTGCAACCGGGATGCGGCGCGTCCGCTCTTTCGGTTTGTCCTTATTATTGTCTGCATCTTTGGCTTGATCCGCCCCCTTCTCTTTATCTCTATCTTTGTCTTTTTCGGCGTCCGGTTTTTTATCGTCCTCTTTTCCCTCATCTGCCGGCGCCGGGTCCGGCGGGAATCCCTCGATGCCGCAATCCAGGCGCCCGTTCGGCATCTCGACCGACATGAACAGCAGATTCTTGTACACCGACACATCTCCCTGTCCACCCGGACAGATCATCGATGTCAGCAATTTCGCCTTCGCCGGATCGGAGATATCGAAAATATTCACCCCATAAAAATTTCCCTGGAAAAGGTGGCTGCCTTGGAAGGCAAGGTCGGAGTTGGCAAAGGCCAGCTGCGCAATCACCATCTGGAACGGCTTCGGCATCTTGGCCAGCGCGGTTTCGGACATGCCCAGTTGTCCGAGCGCCTTCTTCACCTGCGGATCGTCGGGATCGGTGGATCCGAGTTGAAACGAGTTCGGCTTCTTGAGCAGCAGGAGATGCTCGATGCCCATGGAGGCTTCGCCCGCGTCGTAGAGTCCTGGAGCCAGCTTGGCGCGCGGATCATCTACGTTCGACCCCGTCATTCCCGGGGGCAGAGGCGGAGCCGGCTCCGGCGCGAATGGATTTGCTGGTTCCCCGGCGTCTTTCTTCCCCGCTTCCTTGCCCGACGCTGAAGTTTCGGGCTTCGGCGCCTGATCCGTTTGGGTAACGGCGGCTGGAGTGGCGGGCTGCGCCGCTTGGGCTCGCGTTCGGGAAACCCCGAAACTTGAAAGAAACACCGCTCCTGTCGCCCACAGGATAAAACTGGCCCCTCGGTTCATCATTTCTCCTTTTGTTCCCTTTCCAACATGTTCTCCATGATGCGGATCTCCGCTCGTTGCGTATTGTCCGCATCGGTTGCGAAGTCGAACAACTCTGCATCCTGTCCCGCCCCGGCAGTGTTGAACAGGTCTTTTACCATGGTCAACGCGCCGTTGTGATGCTGAATCATCCCTACCAAAAATAAGTGGTCAAAATCTGCTCCCTGCGCCTTTCGCAGCGCTTCCATCTGCTGCGGCGTCAGCATTCCGGGCATCAGCGCCATGGCTTCATGGGGCATGGCGTCGTGCGGTGCGGTGTTATTGGAATTGGTGCCGTGCGGCATGTCCATGCCCGTCATATCCATTCCCGGCATCGCTTTCGAAACGGACTCGCCCCTGGCCGCCAGCCAGCGCTTCATGAACTTGATTTCGTCCGACTGCGAGCTGCTGATTCGTGCTCCTAGTGAGCGCAAGTCTTTGTTTTGGGTATGCGATGAAATCATTGCCGTCATTTCCACCGCTTGGGCATGGTGCATGATCATACCCTGCATGAACTCGACGTCTGCTGCAGACCGTGGTGGCAGGGTAGCGTTCGTCGATGGCGGCAGTCTTTTGCTCGGCGCACCCGGGGCGCCGGGTTGTACCACCGCCGGCGGCGCTGTATCACTCTGCTGTGCGCGCACAGCCAGAGGGAAGAAAACGGCGGAAACGGTCGCGGCGAGCAATGCCCGCATTACAACCGCTCGCACAGAGCCAGGCTGGTCCTTGCAGCGAAAATGAGCCCGCCTCGAGTCGGGTTTGAGGGGGAGATCTTCATCTGGACGGGGACTGAATCCTTTCGCGAAACCGGAAATCTTCATCGAGGAAGAAGAGCAGCGCCGAGTGGAACGAACTCGGACGGCGCCGGTCACAAGTTGAGCCGTAAGTGGTTTCATGGTCACAAAGTACAGGTTCAGCGCCATATCGAAATCCTCAGGCGGCCCCCCGGCCGAAGCTCAATTCCCGCTGCAAAAGAGGCTTCGTGCACCCATCTCCCAAAAGCAAAAACTTGGTCGTTTACGCAAAACAGTTGACACAACCCCAGGGACTCAAACGCCGTCATTCCAAGGAGACGGTTTGAACACAGTGCCACAGCCATAGTCACAGTGTTCGGTCGCGCCGCCCTCCGTAGTCGTGCCGTAGAGGTCACGTGCCGTGTCCAGAAACGCATGCCTACCGGCCCGGAAGTTAGTCCTGATCCTCTTGGAGGGACGTCAAATAGCGCGATTATAGCCTCCGCCTATCAATTCGCCAACATGCGTCCAAAAACTTACGAATATAAGAGAACGATCGGCGAGGCATCCGATCTGTTTTCTCTCAGATCCTTTCTGCGTCAGCGCGCTATCGCGCCCTTCGTAGACGCCCCGCAAGGCTAGGCCTGCAATACTGCCGTTGTCGAGGCAAAATTGAGATGCGCATCTGGTTGCTGCGCCCATCGCCCGCTGTGATCTCGCAGGAGGGAGCCATGAAGATGGGTTGTGGCGCGTTTTCTTGTCTACATGCTCTTACAATGCTGATGCTGATGGCTGGCTTGGCAGTTGCCCGGACCAAAGGTTTGCTCTTGAGCAACCAAAGTTCACCTTGAGCGTGAGTCCCTCATTACAGGCTGTCACGGGTGGGTCGACCGCCACCGTTATGGTCACTGCATCGTCGCAGAATGGCTTTGCCAGAACCGAGGACCTTAGTGTGAGCGCGTACG
>Ga0123356_10003951_pt1 | contig 15415 bp, 12 predicted proteins | sample TergutEmb28metaG_2_FD_92546 | JGI IMG/M metagenome (GOLD analysis project Ga0123356, IMG submission 92546) | Embiratermes neotenicus P3 segment gut microbial communities from Petit-Saut dam, French Guiana - Emb289 P3 | ecosystem: Host-associated > Arthropoda: Insects > Digestive system > Gut ... | reverse complement strand
TCCGGCCGATCCGACGGCCGACAATGATTTCATCCTTGCATTGTCGAGGAACCGAGATCCGAACTCTACAATCCCGAGCGTGATCGCACTGGATGCAAGCGCGGGAAGGGCGATCGCGGTTTGGAGCGGCCCGGGTTGCGATTTGCGCTTGCGGCGCCGGCCGTGATCTGGTGAATCAGCGTCGCCCGATTTGCCGGGTCAGCTTTTCCGGCGCGATGTACGCCGAGGGCGCTCACAAGGGCGCAAGTGCCGTCCCCTTGGCGGCGTTCGCTCGGCCCCGAGCGCGGGAACAGGAGCGCGAACGATGATCTATACGATTGTAATCAACCGAGTGAAGCGGTCGGTCGACGTCGATGGTGACATGCCGCTTCTGTGGGTGCTGCGCGATGAACTCGACTTGAAAGGGAGCAAGTTCGGTTGCGGCGCCGGACTGTGCGGGGCGTGCACGGTTCATCTCGACGGCCAACCCGTTCGTTCCTGTATAACGCCAATCTCGTCCGTCGGCCGGGCGGCCGTCACCACAATCGAAGGCATGACGGCCGATCCCGTGGGAAAGCGGCTGCAAGAGGTCTGGATGGACCTCGACGTGCCGCAATGTGGCTACTGCCAGGCCGGCCAGATCATGTCGGCGGCCGCGCTTCTGCGGAAAGCCCCGCATCCGAGCGACGCCGATATCGATGCGGCGATGACGGGGAACGTGTGTCGCTGCTGCACCTATACCCGCATTCGAGCCGCCATCAAGAGGGCCGCCCACATCCATACTGCTGCAGTGGAGGTGCAGTAGCCATGACGATCATGATCGCAAAGCGCGCTTCGGCTTCGGCAAGCGACACACCATCCTCCCGTCCGTTCTCACGGCGCGTTTTCCTCAGGGCGAGTGCCGCGGCAGGTGGTGGGGTCTTGCTGCAGGCAACGCTGCCCCCGCTGGCTCATGTTGCGAGGGCGGCACCGCAAGGCGAACCCGCTTCGCTCAGCGCCTTTATCCGCATCGCGCCCGACGGCATCGTCACCATCATGTCCAAGAACCCCGAGATCGGCCAAGGTATCAAGACGATGCTGCCGATGGTGATTGCAGAGGAACTCGATGTCGATTGGCAGAATGTCCGCGTCGAACAGGCTCCTCTCAACGCCGTCAAATTCGGCCAGCAATTTGCCGGCGGCAGCATGGCAACGCCACTCAATTACGATCCGCTGCGGCGCGTCGGCGCGGCCGGGCGACAGATGTTGGTGACAGCCGCCGCACAACAATGGAACGTCGCCCCGTCGGAATGCAGCACGGAGGCAGGCGCCGTTTATCATCGCAAGAGCGGCCGGTCGCTTCCCTATGGCAGCGTGGCGGCGAAGGCTGCGACGCTGCCGGTTCCCGATCCGGCGACGGTGACGCTCAAGCATCCGAAGGATTTCCGGATCATCGGCCGACCGACGCCCGGCGTCGACAATAGGAAGATCGTGACCGGTCAGCCTCTGTTCGGCATCGACGTCACCCTCCCCGGCATGCTCTACGCGGTGTTCCACAAGTGCCCGGTCTTCGGCGGCAAGATAAAGAACGCCAACACCGATGTACTGAAGGCCCTGCCCGGTGTTCTGGACGCCTTCACCGTCAAGGCGAGCGAGGCCAATCGCAGCGGCGACCCGCAAGGGCTCAGCGACGGGGTCGCAATCGTGGCAAAAAGCTGGTGGGCGGCGAACCGGGCGCGCCGGAAGCTCGAGGTCACCTGGGACGAAGGCCCGACCGCGTCGCAGAGCAGCGAAGGCTTTGCCCGGGGCGCCGCCAGGCTGTCGCGACAAGTGCCGGAGTCATACCTGCGCCGTGATGGGGATGTGGCGGCGTCGCTGCGCGGCGCAGCGCACGTCGTGGAAGCAGCCTATGCTTATCCGTTTCTCTCCCACATCAGTCTCGAGCCGCAGAATTGCACGGCCGATTTCCGCAACGGCAAGGTCGTGCTGTGGGCACCAACCCAGCTTCCCGGGCCCGGCGCCGCGCTGGTCGCAGCGACCTTGGGGATTGCCGCGAGCGACGTCACCGTCAACATGACCCGCATCGGCGGCGGCTTCGGGAGACGGCTGCGCAACGATTTCATGGCCGAGGCCGCCTGGATATCGAAAGAGGTCGGCCGGCCGGTGAAGCTGCTCTGGGACCGTCAGGCCGATATGCAGCACGACTTCTATCGCCCGGCAGGCTTTCATTTCTTCAAGGGCGGGCTCGACAGAGACGGCACCCTGGTCGCGTTCAGCGATCATTTCGTGACCTTCGGCCGGAACGGCAAATTGGCGGACTCTGCTCAGATGGAGGCAAGCGAATTTCCGGCGCAGCTCGTGCCAAATCTTGAATTTGCCCAATCGGTGATGGCGCTGGGCGTGCCGACCGGGCCGCTGCGTGCACCCCGCTCCAATGCGTTGGGCTTCGCGTTCCAATCCTTCATTGACGAATTGGCGCATCAGGCCGGCAAGGATCCGGTCGCGTTTCGTGTGGCACTGCTGGGCGAGCGGCGGGTGCTCATCAGCTCCGCCTCCGGCAGGCCCAACGCGCTGCGCGATTTCGACACCGGTCGCATGCGTGATGTGCTGCTCCATGTCGCCGAGATGTCGGGTTGGTCGGATCGCAACTCGCTTCCCCGGCGAACCGGCAAAGGCGTGGCGTTCTATTTCAGCCATCTCGGGTATTTCGCCGAGGTGGTCGAGGCGACCGTCGCGCCCGCAGGCGATGTGAAGCTCGACCATGTCTGGGTCGCTGCCGATGTCGGCCGCCAGATCATCAATCCCAGTGGCGCCGAAAACCAGGTGCAGGGCGCGGTGCTCGACGGGTTGGGTGCAGCGTTGGGCCAGGCCATCACCATCGATCGCGGTCGCGTGGTTCAGGCCAATTTCGACAGCGTAAGGCCTCTGCGCATCAACCAGGTTCCGCCGGTCGAGGTGCATTTCCTGGCGACCGATCATCCTCCCACTGGTCTCGGCGAGCCGGCCCTTCCGCCCGTTATTCCTGCCCTCTGCAATGCCATCTTTGCCGCGACCGGCAAACGCATCCGCAGCCTGCCGATCGACACGGAGGCGCTGAAGGCGTAGCAGCCACAAGGCTGTTTGCATTCCGCGCCGACGATCGTGGTGATATGATCCCTTCGCCTGCGGCCGGGTCGGCACCCGGGGCGGCTTTTTTCATTGCTCAGGAGCGGGGAATGTCGGTTCTCGAAAACGAGCCGCGGACGGCGGCGGAAGAAAAATCCGACCTAGGCGGCGGCGAGATTGATCTTGCCACCACGAAACCCGGGACGCCGGGTGGCACCTTCATGCGCCAGTTCTGGCACGCGATCGCGCGCAGCGACGATCTGGCACCGGGCCGCGCAATCCCGATCCGGATCATGAGCGAGGATTACACGCTCTATCGCGGACACGGCGGCAAGGCCCAGGTGATTGCTTATCGCTGCCCGCATCGTGGGGCTCAGCTGTTTCTCGGCTGGGTCGAAGGCGATGACCTCCGTTGCGTCTATCACGGCTGGAAATTCGATTGTTCGGGCCAGTGCGTCGAAGCTCCTGCCGAAAGACCCGGCTTCGAGCAGAACGTCAAAACCCGCACCTGGCCGACGGCGGAAGCATTCGGCCTGATTTACGCTTACTTTGGCGCGGGCGAGCCGCCGGCTTTCCCGCCATACCCGGAGTCGCACGGGGAAGGCTATGTCGAGGCATGGCCGATGGAGCGGGTACCGTGCAACTACTTGCAGTCTTTTGAGAACAGCATGGACGAGGTCCATGTCGCCTTCACCCACAATCCCGGTGGCTCACATGCCGCCCTGTCGCGGAACCTGCCGATCATTACGGCGGAAGAAACCGATTGGGGAATGTTGCGCTTCGGCACGCGGGCCGACGGTGCCGTCCGCCATACGCTGCATTATGCGCCGAACATCGTTCGCGTGATCGTTCCGCCGCCTCGGGGGATGGATGGCATCGGCGGCTGGCCGGAAATCACCTTCCATTTCACGCCGGTCGATGACGAGAACCACCTATGGCTGCTTTCCACCAAGGTCCATGTCACTGGCGAAGCGATCGAGGCTTACAAGAAAAAGCGGATCGAGTTCCATGAAAGGCGCGCGTCGGCACTGCACGTGAACGAGCAGGTGAACGACATCTGGGCCGGCAAAGTACCCTATGCCGAGGTTCGCCATCCCGATCTCGCCGTCGTGCAGGACATCGCCGTCCAAGCCGGCCAGGGGCGGATCGCCGATCGGGAGGCCGAATATCTAGGACGCTCGGATGCGGGCATCGTGCTCTGGCGCCGTATACTTGCGCGCGAACTGCGCATCATCGCCACCGGCGGCAAGCCAAAGACCTGGCGGCGACCGTCGCCCGATGTGGTGCCGATCGTCGGGGTCGACCTCCTAAAATCAGCATAGTGCCGGGCGATGCAGCCGGTCGCCCGTCCGCGCCGCGGTTCCGGCGACCGGCGAAGGAACAATGCGCCCGACACACGTCGGCAATTGAGAGGCATTGTTGCTAATCGCCGAATTGGCTGACGCCGGTGAGGGCGGCGGCCTATAATCGCGTCCCATTCAGGGACAGGGTCGCGGTTTGTCATGGGACAGGTAATGAATCGATTGGCCGAACGCATCGAATCGGTCACGAACACGTTCTCGGATCCGGCGCAGGTTTATGCTTTCGGCGTCAGACACGTGATGAAGGCTGCTACAGCCGACCAACGGTGGTTGGTGAAACGTTCGGATGTGATCGCGGATGCCATATATCGCATTGGGGGACCATTCGCTATCCGGGATATACGGCGGGCCTGCGGGGCAGGGCGGTATAGTGTCGAAGACCCCGAGCTTGCCTGGCATCAAGCGACGCACGCCATTGTGGGCTTTTGCATCGCCGTCCGTGATCGCGACATCGCACCGACGAAGATTGACGAAGCCGTCGTAAATCTGTTGGGGATGGTAGGCGTCGATCGAAGCGAGGCATGGGAGATCGCAAAGAGACAGTGCCCGGAACTCCCCGAAGAATGACTTCATTGGAGGGCGCGGTGACTTCCCGTTATATGGTGAGCGTTCGTCGTACTTGACGTGCGTTCATTTTCCCATATTGTCCCCCGGCCGGCAGTGCCCAGCGATCGGTCCTTTGGGCGCCCCGCCGGAACGCGGCACATGCCTGAATGGCAGAATTTGAAGGTTTGGCATGACAGATCCGAACGGGACGCCTTATCCGCCGCTGACATCGGAACCCGACATCGTCAAGTTCCTGCGCCTCGACGCCGCGCACTATCCTGGGCAATACGCGCCCGAGGCCTACGCGCCGGCGCTCGCGAAGCGGGTCTACGACGAGGTCATCGAGGAAGCGGTGGAAGCCGAAGCACTCGGCTGGGACGGCTTCTTCCTGACCGAGCATCATTTCGACGCCTGGTCGCTGATCCCCTCGCCGAACCTGCTGCTGGCGGCGCTTGCAACCCGGACGCGCAAGATGCGCCTCGGAACCGGCGTCCACATCCTGCCGGTTCACGACCCGATCCGGCTGGCCGAAGAAGCAGGGATGCTCGACGTCATGAGCGGCGGGCGTCTCGAGGTTGGATTGGGCCGAGGCAACTTCGAATTCGAGCTCAACCGGTTCGCGACGCCGGTGGAGGAATCGGTGCCGCGCTTCGACGAATATCTGGACGCATTTACCAAGGCGGTCCGCGCAGACAGCTTCACCTACGATGGACGGTGGGCGAAGATTCGCAAGCCGTCGACGCTTTATCCGCGGCCGATGCAAGATCCGTTGCCCGTCTGGATCGGAGCGACAAGTCCGGCAACCGTCGAAAAGGTCGGTCGCCTCGGCCACAATCTCGCCGGTGGCGCCTTTCCCGACCAGGGCGAGCGCCTGGAACGCTTCGTTGAAGCATCACGCAAGGCGGGCCGCCAGGTCAGCGGGGCCAATTTCCTGGTATTGGCGCCGGTATTTGTGGCACCAACCGACGCCGAGGCAGAACGGATCGCCGCAACCGTTGCCGAGGAGACCCTGCCGTTCGCGCTGAAGCGGGTGGAGAGGACGCCCGCGCCGGGAACCCTCTCTCCCGGTGAAGCGCTCGTCAAGTTTGCCCTTTTCGGCTCGCCCGGAACGGTTCGCGACAAGATCGCCCACATCCTTTCGGGTTGCGGCGCGCGCCGCTTTATGGCCGTGATCCGCTTTCGCGGAACGAACACCGAGATTGTCCGGCAGACGCAGCGCTTGTTTGCCGAAGACGTGGCTCCCGCACTGCGCACCATGAAGACCTGACGCGGCCCGCGACGAGCGTTTTCGCGCCGCGATCCGAGGGGGTGTACGCGGCCAAGCCCGGGCACCCGCATCGGCCCCGGGTGTTCCGGCTCCAATTCTGTTCGAATGGTCTACTCGTGCATGTCGGTGACCGCCAGATCCGCCGACGGCGTTGCGGTCTTGTGCGACAGGCGCGGCACAACGCGATAGCCCACCGGAAGCAAGTTAAGCCGGAATCGATCGCCGATATAACCCCATATGCCTTTGGGTAGAAACATCGAGAACAGGAGCGCGCTCGATCCGAGGGCGATGAGGTACCAGACGCCGCTTGCGCCGAACCAAGTCTCGATCAGAAAAAAGATGATCGCACCCAGGATCGGTCCTTCAAAACTTCCGATTCCGCCGACGAGCACCATGAAGATCATATAGGCGCTCCACTGGATCCCGAAAAAGCTGCGCGGCTGGAAGGTGAGAAATGTCGCCAGCCACACGCCGCCTGCGAGCGCGCAACCGACCGCAGCCATGACATAAATGACGCGCTTGGTCGACAACACCTTGACGCCGATCGACGCCGCGGCTTCTTCGCTGTCCCGAATCGCCTGTATCGATGACCCCAATCTGCTGCGAAGCATCAAGAAAACCACGGCAATCATGATCGCCATGCACGCCAAACCCATCCAGTAGGTGACGTCGCGCCGAATGTCCGCATTGTACGCTGTGAGCGCAATCATGGAGCGACCGGTATCGCCCTGGATGATTGGATCCAAACTGACCAGGAGACCGACAACTTCGGCAATGATCCACGTGCCGATGGCAAATTCGCCGCCGCGAAGGCGCAACACGATCACCGAAATGAACAAGGCGATGCATCCCGTCATCAGTGCGGCAACAAAAAAAGCCGGATAAGGTCCCATTCCCCATTCGGAGAGCCTTATCGCAAGGTAGCCTCCGAGACCGAAGAAGGCTTGCTGCCCCGCGGAGATCATCCCGCCATAGCCCGCCAGCGCGTTCCACATCACGGCGAGGCTCACATAGACGAAGAGTATCGTCAGCCGATCCAGCAACGGACCCGCCATGAAGGCCGGGCCTGCCGCCAGCAGGACGAAAAGGACGCCGCCCCCGATTGCCACGCCGACCGAAAGGCTGGTCCATCGTCGCACCAAAATCCTCGAGGTGGCGTGCACGGGTCTATCCGGCCTTGGTTTTGAGGAAGAGACGGTAGCGCGGTAAAGAGATGTACATGCGTCCGACCAGGACCAGAAGGAAGACGGCATGGCCTGCCAGCAGGAAGCCCTGCGGATGAATACGGGCGCCTAAAGTTTGCGCGATACCGAGAACAATTCCGCCCCCGAGGGTGCCCCACAGGCTCCCCGCCCCCCCGATGACGGCAGCCTCGAAGCCAAAGATCAGCTGCATTGATCCGCCGTAAGGCGTGAAGCTTGTTCGCAAACCAAGGAAGAGACCGGCCAGACCGACGGTGACGAGCGCGATCGCCGCGGCGACGGCGTTGACAAGTCGCGAATTGACGCCGACGAGTTCCGCGGTGTCAGGGTCTTCCGCGGTCGCTCGGATCGCACGACCCAGATGCGTGTAGGTCAGGAACAATTGCAGCCCGCCCAAAACGAGGATGGCGACCGCAAACGTCAAAATGGCCAGCTCGCCGACATAAAAATCCGACCCGAAATCAAAGCTGTCATAAGACAGCGAGCCGACATAAGGCGCGAGCGACCGGGTGTCGGCTCCAAACTGCTGGAAAAGCACATTCTCGATGACGATAGCCAGGCCAAAAGTGCCGAGAATCGGCACGAGCTCACCGTATCGCGCGGTGCGTTCGAGGACGATGCGCTGCAGGAGCCAGCCAAGACCCGCCATCGCGGGGAGCACGACAATAAGCGCGAGAAACGGGCTGAATCCGTATTTGTCGGAGATGGTCCAGAGCGCGAAACCGGCAAGAATGGCGAGCGTGCCGTGGGCCAGATTGATTATCTTCATGACCCCGAACATGAAAGACAGGCCGCAGGCGATGATGGCGTAATAGCCGCCAAGCAGGGTGCCATCGACAATGCTGCTGAGAACGTTCATGCGGCACAGCCTATCCGGCGCGTTTGCGATGCCCGAAATAGGCATCCGTGATCTGCTCGCGTGTCAGGCTTTGAGAGCTTCCCGTCATAACGATCCGTCCATCGAGCATGCACATGACCTTGTTTGCGACCCGCAGCGCGCGCTTCAGATCCTGCTCAACGAGCAGGATCGTGGCGCCGGTCGTGATCAGGGATTCGAGCGACCTGTAGACAAGATCGACGGCCAATGGAGCCAATCCCAAAGAGACTTCATCGAGCAACAGGATGCGGGGATTGGTCATGAGCGCGCGGCCAATAGCGGTTGCCTGTTGTTCGCCGCCGGAGAGGGTGCTGCATCGGGCCTTCCGCCGCGCCCGGAGCATTGGAAAGGTGTCCATCACGCGCTCGAGGGTCCAATCGCCTTCGCGTCCATAGGCACCGGCGATACGAAGATTCTCCTCAACCGTCATCGCTGTGAAGAGCCGCCGTCCTTCCGGAACCAACGCAATCCCCTTCGCGACACGACGATGGGCCGGTGCCCTTGTGACGTCCGAACCGTCGAATCTGATTTGACCAGCCGAGGGCTGATGCCCGCCCGCTATTGCGCGCAGAAGCGTCGTTTTGCCGGCACCATTCGCCCCGATCAACGCGACCCGCTCGCCTTGCTCGATGTCGAAGGTGACATCACGAACGGCCTGCAGCAGCCCGTGCCGTACGTCCAGCGATTGGATCGAGAGTAAGCTCACTCGATGCTGCCCCCGAGATAGGCATCGATTACCGTTTGGTTTGACAATACGGAATGCGGATCGCCCTCCGCAATAACCGCTCCGGCATCCATGCAGACAAGCCGCTGGACGACTTGGAGGAGGATGTGAACGATGTGCTCAATCCACACAATCGCGACGTCCCCCTTGCGGATGGTTTGTATGGTGTCGATCAGCTCTGTGGCTTCGGCGTCCGTGAGGCCCCCGCCGATCTCGTCCAGCAGCAAGACGGCGGGATCGGTAACCAGGGCGCGCGCGAGCTCGAGCCGCTTTCGATCAAGGAGTCCGAGTGTTTCCGCGCGCCGATTGGCAAGGTGCGACATGCCGCAAAGCTCGAGGGAATCGAGGCAGCGGTCATAGGCTTCATCGCGCTGAAAGCCGCCGCCGTTGGTTGCCGCGACAAAGAGATTCTCGAACACGGTCATGCCGCCAAAGGGCTGCGGGATCTGGTGTGACCTGGCGATCCCCGCACGGCAGCGATCCGCCACGGGCAGACTGGTGACATTTTGGCCGCGAAAGAACACCGCGCCCGCGCTGGGCTGGTAAACACCGGCCAAAACGTTGAGCAGCGTTGTCTTGCCGGCACCGTTAGGACCGACGACGCCGACGGCCTCCTGGCGACCAAGACGGAAGTCGACCTGATTGAGAACGATGAGCGCCCCGAACCGCTTGTCGACCGACACCGCCGACAGAATGGGTGCTTCCGACTCGATGGCCACGATCTTGTCGCTTCCCTCCCGCGAAGAAATCCCAGGCCGCGCCTCGGCGCCCTGCCGGTCAAATGCGGCCATCGGGCCAATGGCCTCGGCAGTCGCCGGATTGATTGCGCAAAGCGCCATCGGAAGCGTTCACCGGGCCGACCCCGCTGATGCCCCCGGGGGCCCGTCGGCGCGTTTGCGGTCGCCTACCTCGCGTTCATCCGCGCTCGTTGTAGGGAATGAGCTTGCTTCCGACCGGTACATCAGGCAGTTCGGAGTTTTCGAAGACAACCGGCACGGCCTTCCATCGGCTGCCCGGCTTGGTCTGCTGGTATTGCGTGCCGACGAACCTGGTGATGGCGATAACGTGGGGCATCGGTCCAACGTTAAAATCGACCGGGCCGACCGTCGTTACCGTTTTCAAGTTTCTGATCGCGTCAGCGAGGCTTGCCTTATTGAGCGGATCGGTCGCCGATTTGAGCGCGGCTATGCCAACGTCGAATTCCGCCATGCTGGCGCCCAACTGCTGCGTGGTTTGTCGCCCGGAAGCCTTTTCGTACCCCTCCGACAGCTCCGTCGAATTGAGTCCGGTCACAGGCGACTTGTACGGGAAGGCGGGATTCCAGGGCGCGCAAACACAGAGATTGTACCCGAGCCGACCAAGCGCGTTGATCTCGGTCGGCGAACTGCCGGCCTTCGCGGGCTGCGCAACCTTCACCGTCCTGATCAGGCCCTGCTGAGCAGCCTGACGCCAGAACGTGGCAAAGTCAGGCGGCAACACCAAGGCGTTGATGATCTCGCATCGCTCCCGCTTGAAGGTCGAGATCTGCGTCGAGTAATCGCTGGTGCCGTCCTGGAACGGCCCGGGATCCACGACCGCAAAGCCTGCCTTCTTGAACGCGTCAGGAAGAAAGGCTCGAACGGCATTGCCGTCGGCGTCGTTCGGATACATCACGCCGACTCTTTTGTTCGTCGCAAGCAGCTTCCAGCCGGCGACATAGGTCTGTGCGAACTGAGCACCGCCGAAGCTGAAATGAAACGTCCACTTGAAGGGAGACGGCTGACCGGGCTTGGCGCCTCGCCCAAAGTACCACGACTCCCACGGCTCGACCGTCGAAACGCAGGGCACGCCAGCTGCTTCGCAGACGTCAGCCACCGGGTTCACGACCTCGGGCGTGGATACGACCAACATGAAATTGATCTTGTCGTCGGATATCAGACTCTTCGCCAATTGCCCCGCGCGCGCCGGGTCGGACTGGGAATCCCGATCGAGAAACTCGATCTTGTACGTCTTCTCCCCGATCCGCAGACCGTTTTTGAGTGCGTTCCGAGACTGCGCGAGCAGATACTCATCCCCTTCGCCGAAGAAACCAAGATTGCCTGAGCGCGGGCTGACGTAACCGATGCGGATTACGTGCTCTGTATCCGCAGCCCACGCACCGTAAGGCCTGATCAGGGGCAGAGCCGCACTGGCGGCCGACAGGGCAACAAAGCGACGCCGCGAAACTCCCGCTTTCACTTGCCGCGGTTTATCCCTACCCATCCTGCGCTCCCTCCCAGAAGGCGGCTCACCGATCATGCCGAGAGCCTTCATTGTTGCGATTCCGCGCGATTGGTCCCACCGACCGATCGCCAGCCTTCACGCGCGATCGCGGCTGCGAGCTCGTTCGACTGCCAATTTAACGTAGTCCAAAATGAGTTGAAGTCAATTACGAACCATATTCTATCTCAACGAGCGTCGGGGCGCCTCGGAATTCGCGTCGCGCGCATTTCCCGGGAAATCGAAGCCTGTCATCGCTCTCAATCCAAACCAACGCGACCCCGCTCGGACCATGGGAGCCGTTCCGGGTCTCGACTTTGCGGAAGAGATCGGAGCGCGCGGGCCACGCCGATTTCCCGAGCGATGTCGTTGCGGCTCGAATCCGGCAACTGAGACCTTCGAGCGCATCACTCTTCGGGAAGCGCAGGATGCGGTCGCTTCGCTAATTTCCAGGCATCCTTGCGAGAGACCCCGACCATTCCCAAGAGATTAACGACTGCTTCGTCGATCTTGTTCGGATCGATGTTGCCGTCGCATACGCCGATGCTGAACCCGACGATGGCGTGGGTGGCCTGGCGCCAGGCCAGATCGGGATCTTCGACGGCGTAGCGTCCCGCCTGGCATCCCCGGCGGATGTCACGAATTGCGTACGGGCCCATTATCCGGTACATCGCACCGGCTATGACCTCGGAGCGTTGCAGCAGCCAGCGCCAGCGTCGATCGGTCGTTGCCGCCTTCATTACATTCCTGACACCGAACGCGTAAGGCTGCGCCGGGTCGGAGAATGTGTTGGTGACGGCGTCAATGCGTTCCGCCAGTCGTTGCATGACCTGCTCCATGACGCAGACCGCGAGTTCGTCCTTGGAGTCGAAGTAGTTGTAGACCGTGCCCGCGCCGACATCGGCCAACTCGGCAATCTCCAGCATCGTCGCCGCGTCGAAGCCTTTCTCTCCCATCACCTGGTAAGCCGCGTCAATCAAGGCCTGGCGGTTGCGTCGCTTCCGACGGTCGACCCGGGATTCGAGCGCCAACTTCGTCTTCACCATGCTGTTTCGCTGCTCGCCGAGAGGGTCACGGAGTAAGGAGGCACGGTCCTCGAGACAGGCGCCTTTCTCGAAGCGGCAATCGCAATTGCCGAACGTGAGCAACAATGGTAATTCGTATTCGACGCTTGTTCAATAATGATTATTGTTCGAGCGGCACGGCTCGTCGCGGCACGGGGCGCTCTCGCAACGAACCCGGGCACACGCGTTTCCGCTCAAAAGCGCAAAACCGGTTTGACGCACCTTCCTGCCAGGGAATCGTCGATCGCCCGGTTGACCTCCGCGAAGGGATAGAAGGCGACAAGCTTCTCCACAGGAAAGTGCCCGAGCGCATGAAGCTCGATCAGTTTGGGAAGAAACTCTTCGGGGTTCGCGTCGCCGAGAATGATGCCGCGGACGGTCCGCCCGCCGTTCATGACGAAGGATGGCACAAAGGTCAGCTCCGAATCCTCGGGCGCACCGCCAACGAAACCGCAAGTGCCGCGCACGGCCAAAATATCGATCGCGTGGCGCAGGACCGGCATCAGCGCGGTGGTCTCGAGCGTAAAATCAACGCCGCTCTTTGTGATTGCTCGAATGGCTTCGGGGATCGATTCCCGGCTTGAATTGATTGTGTGGGTGGCACCCAATTCAAGGGCGAGCTTCAGACGATCGTCCCGCAAATCGATGGCTATGATTTTGCCGGCGCCGATCAATTTGGCCGCCATGATCGCGCTCAACCCGACCGATCCGGTGCCGAACACGGCGATCGATTTACCCATGCCTACCTTCAGGGAGTTGATGACGGCGCCGGCGCCCGTGATGATCCCGCAGCCCAACGGACCCAGCAGTTCCAACGGCGCGTCTTCGGCCACCTTGACGACGTTGCGGTCGTGACAGACGACATGGCTGGCGAATGAGGCCTGCCCCATAAACGTGTGTACCTTCTCTCCGTTCGCGGAGAGCGGCGTCGTGCCGTCCAGACGTCCGCCGCCGAAATTACGCGGGAAAAATTCAAAACAATAGGATGGCAGACTGACCTGGCAGCTGGGGCAGTGACCGCATGAGTCGCCACTCAGGATGACGTGATCGCCAACCCGCACCTTGGTGACACCGGCGCCCACTTTCTCTATCACCCCGGCGCCTTCGTGGCCGAGGACCATTGGTTGCGGCATGGGCACGATCTTCTGATCGCGGACCGCCATGTCGGTGTGGCAGACACCGGTCGCGACCAATCGGACACGCACCTCGTCGTCGCGGGGCTCCTCCAATTCCAGCGTTTCGAGGATGAGCGGCGCAAATTTGGCGCGGGCCACCGCGGCTTCGATCTTCATTAATGTCTCCTCCCCATCGGTGCGGCGCCGGCATATCGTTCGACCCGGCGCAGCGGCTAATTGGTGGCCGACCGGATCGCCTGCCAAACGCGATGCGGCGTCATGGGCATATCGATTTCGGCAACGCCGAGTGGCTGCAAGGCGTCGAGCACCGCGTTGACCAGCGTTGGCGGCGCCCCGATGGTCCCGGACTCGCCAATGCCTTTGATGCCGAGCGGGTTGGTCTTCGCCGGAATCTCCTCCAGCTTCGAGACGATGTCGGGAAAATCGTCGGCGCGCGGCATCCCGTAATCGAGAAAACTGCCCGTGAGCAACTGCCCGGATTGCTTGTCGTAGGCAATGTTCTCGAGCAACGCTTGCCCAACGCCTTGAGCGATGCCGCCATGGATCTGCCCTTCGCATATCATGGGATTGATGATCTTGCCGAGATCGTCGACCGCGACAAAGCGGTCGATCCGTACCAGCCCGGTTTCGGGATCTACCTCGACCTCACAATACTGGCAGCCGTTCGGGTAGTTTGGCGTGCCACCCGGAATCCCGGAATAGGATCCCGCGGCATCGAGTCCCAGTCCCAATTGCAGCACCGGCCCCACCGGCGCGAAGAAGGCTTTGGCGATCTCGGTCAGCTGAATAGCCTTGTCGGTGCCGGCGACATTGAAGCTTCCGTGGCTGAATTGTATGTCCTCCGGCGACACTTCGAGCAAGGCGCCGGCCATCAGCTTTGCTCTGGCGATGATGCCGTCGGCCGCCACGCGCAAGGCGTTGCCGCCGATCATCGAGCTGCGCGCGGCAAACGCGCCGCGGCCGAAGGCGACCGTTTGCGTGTCACCCTGCACATAGCGGATGGAGTCGAAGGGTGCCCCGAGCCATTCCGCCACGAGCTGCGCGAAAGCGGTTGCGTGGCCCTGACCATGAGAGTGGGTGCCGGCGATGATCGTCACCATGCCGCCCGGGTCAAACCGCAGCTCCATGCGATCGTTAAACACGCCGCCGAGCTCGAGATAGGGTGTCACGGCGTAGCCGCGCAGCATTCCCGCCTTGCTGCTTTTTGCCCTGCGGCCTTCGAAATTCTGCCGATCGGCAAGGTCGAGGCACTGATCGAGCAGACGCTCAAACTCGCCGCTGTCGTAGGTCATGCGCGTCGGCGTGGTGTGTGGGAAGGCGTCAGGCTTGATCATGTTGCGACGACGCAGCTCGACGCGATCGATACCCGTCACCCGCGCCGCGCGATCGAGGAGACGCTCCATCACGTAAATTGCTTCGGGCCGGCCCGCGCCGCGATAAACCGAGGTCGCCGCCGTGTTGGTAAAGACAGCACTCGTGCCGAGGTCGACCGCGGGAATGTCATAGACGCTGGGCAAGAGGAGCAGCGAAAAGAACAGGGGCGCCGTGATCGCCGCCCACCAATAGGCGCCGAGCGCGTGATAGGCGTTGGCGCGAACCGCGAGAATCTTTCCCGTCGCATCGAGGGCGAGCGCCGCGTAGACGACCTGATCGCGTGCATGGGTATCGAGCAGAAGGCTTTCCGCGCGCGTCGCAACCCATTTGACCGGCCTGCGACAGCGCTTCGCGGCCCATAGCGTCAGGACGTCATCCGGATAGAGATTGGCTTTCATCCCGAAGCCACCACCGATATCGGGTGAGATAACGCGAATTCGCGTTTCCGGAATCTTGAATATCGCGGCCGCAAGGAGACTGCGGACGCCATGCGGGTCCTGGGAGGTGGTATAGAGCGTGAAGCTGTCGCTCGCCGCATCATAACTGCCGAGCGCGGCGCGCGG
>Ga0123356_10003949_pt1 | contig 15415 bp, 17 predicted proteins | sample TergutEmb28metaG_2_FD_92546 | JGI IMG/M metagenome (GOLD analysis project Ga0123356, IMG submission 92546) | Embiratermes neotenicus P3 segment gut microbial communities from Petit-Saut dam, French Guiana - Emb289 P3 | ecosystem: Host-associated > Arthropoda: Insects > Digestive system > Gut ... | reverse complement strand
GCTGGCTGAGAAGGGACAGGCTGAGCGCCATCCCAACAATGCCGCCAACGATGACCCAGCGTATTGCGAAGCGCTCGGAAGCCCGGGCCACCAGAGGCGCACAAAGGCCATAGACGATCGTGGCGATCGTAAACAGCAATCCGATCTCTGCCGCCGAGGAACCGGTGTGCTCGAGATGGGCGGGGAGCAAAGGCTCGACGATTCCCCAGCCGAATGCCGCAAGGGCGACGGCGAGCGCCGGAACAAGCACGGATTTATCCAGCATGAGGGCGGGTAGATCGGCACGGGTCCGTGGTCCAACACGTTCCGTCGGCAGGAGAAAGACGCGCAGCAAGAAGTCGACGACAACCAGGACACTGGTTGCCATGAACGGAAGGCTGTAGCCCCCTAATTGATGCAGGCTCCCGCCGAGAACAGGACCAACGATTGAGCCACCGGTGCTGGCCACTAGCGCATAGCCCATCATCCGCACGCGGTCTTCGACGTAATGCTCGGCGATTAGGGCGAGGCCCGTCGTCCACGTGGCAGCCGCCGCGGCGCCTTGAAACAGGCGCGCAAGCAGCAGCAGCGGGAAATCTGATGCCACCCAAAGCAACATCAGGGCGGTGCTGGAAAGCAGCACGCCGATAATCATCGGCTTCTTGTAGCCGATCCGCTCTCCGAGACATCCGAACAAAGGTGTCGCAGCCAGCACACCAAAGGCGTACACGCCGTAAAGCAAACCCATGCGGCCTTCGCTCACAGCGCCGGCTGGCGAGTATGGGGTGAGCGGAACGATCAGACCATAGATGAGGTAATCCATGAACAGGGCATACGCAATGACCCCAAGCACCCTGAACCGCCTGAGATGACCCACGATTTTCCACCCCCACTGCGAATGCTGCAGGTCACCAGCCGTAGAGAATTATGTCAGCCGTGCCCCGGACAAGAGCCACCTCCGCGCGACGCACATGGATCGCACCCTTGTGCGTTCATAATTTCGACCGCTAAGAGCGTAAACCGGATTCGCCGCGGCAATCTGTCGGCGGCCGGCAACCTGCGATGTCGCGAGTGTCGGGAGCATCACTGACCTCCGTTACCGCACCTTGCTTGCTGGCAGCGCTGGCTACGATAACTGGCATGTGTATCGTTTGAATGTCGGGTGTCGTTGGTTTGGTATCGCTTGTATCGTGATAGGCCGTATGCTCGCTTGAACATTTCTTGCTCGTCCGATTTCCGTCTGTTTAGACCACGCGGTCAACTCGCGCGTCCGTAGCGGCCAAGCACAGTACTTTCAGCCCGCCCTTCTTCGGTGCGCATGTAAAGCCCCGCATTTGCGTGGCGGCTCATCGACGCTGCCTCACTTCTACGTCGCAGCCACGAAATCGGTGCTTCGTACGCAAAATCAATCGCCAAAAGGTCCGACACAGGCTTTTCGCTTTATCGCCGATCCGCGCTCCGGGGTCTCCGAACGAGGTGTCGCGGCCAGAACCGCAAAGGTTTACACGCCATAGAGCAAACCCATGCGACTTTCGCTCATAGCGGCGGCTAAAGAGGACAGGGTGAGCGGCAGGCCTAGACCGCAGATGAGGCGGTCCATGAGTAGGACGGCCAGCCTCGCGGATCGCTTGATGCACTGATCTTGAACCCGAGCTGCGACAGCGCCCTGTGGATCTCCAACCTGGCGAAGCCGCCGGAACCACCGGACATGGCCGCCCTCCAAATTCATGGTCGGGACGAACTTCCCGAATGCGCTAATGACCAGACTGCGTTCTTTCATCCGGCCGTGCTCATGGAACGTCAGATGGTCCGCAAAACCATCGGTTACTTGGGCGCCGTCCTCGTCGATGATGCTCGCGGGATCACCAATTTGCACTTTGCTCGCAGTCGTAGAGCTGCTCGACAATTTCCACCGGCGGCGCGTGACAGCCGAAGCGGATCCGCTTGGTGCGTTGCGAGCACGCAGCCAAGAACACCTCCGGCGCCAAGGAATGATAGAAGAGCAAAGATGATAGAAATCAAGCCACGCCGAGGCGCCAGAATGCCATTGAAAATCGCGCTTCCGGGGCACTAACCTGTACTCGGATCGGCCAAAAGTCATCCGGAAAAAATGCGTTCAGCAGGGAGGAACAACAGATGAATAGGCGCGATTTTCTGCATGCCGCCGCGGCAACTACAGTCGGCTCGGCAATCGGAGCGCCGGCCCTGGCTAATCAGACTCCCGATCCCAAGGGTACGACCCCGCCGCCGCGCAACTGGAACGATCCGGCTTCAGCGATCGAACCGGATCCGGCGTTCGAAGCGTTCGACGCGCGCGGTGCCGCATTGAACGGCGGGACCGCTGGGCTGCTACGGATCTGGACCGGCGGCATGTTCACCGAGGGGCCCGTGTGGTTCGGCGATTTTCATCGCGTGGTCTGGAGCGACATCCCGAGAGACACACTCTACGAATACAACGCCTCGACAGGCGAAACCCGCGTGCTTCGCCATCCGTCAGGTCACGCGAACGGCAACACGCGCGACCGGCAGGGGCGACTGTTGACCTGCGAACATGGAAACCGACGGCTGACGCGCACCGAGTATACCGGCGAAATCACCACCCTGGCGGACAATTTTCAGGGCAAGAAACTGAACTCGCCCAACGGCGTGATCGTCAAGTCGGACAACACGATCTGGTTCACCGATGCGAATTACGGTCTCATCCTACAGCACCAGGGCTACCAGAGAGGGGAATCCGAAATTCATCCCAATGTGTATATGATCGATCCAAAGTCCGGCACTATGACGGTCGTTGCCGATGACTTCAGCGAGCCGAACGGCCTCTGCTTCTCGCCTGACGAGAAGAAGCTTTACATCACCGACACTGGTGCGGTTGGCGGGCCGCCTGGCGCGCCCAGCTGGATCCGCGTCTTTGATGTCAGCGATGACAACAAGTTGACCAACAGCACTGTGTTCCACGATCTGAAGCAATCGCAGCCCGGCGCGATCTCGGACGACATTCGGGCTGACACCCAAGGCAATATCTGGTCTGCCGGTGGCTGGGGAACTGACAAGAATTATAATGGGGTCAGCGTCTACGCGCCTGACGGCACGCCGATCGCGCGCATCGTATTGCCGGAGATCGCCGCCAATCTGTGCTTCGGCGGCCGCTATCACGATACCCTCTACATTTGCGCAAGCAAGTCGGTCTACGCCCTCAACGTCAACGCGAACGGCGTCGAGTTGTAGATCGGCGTCACATCCCACGAGGAATGGGCGTCGTGTGATCGCAATTGCTGAGGAAAAGGGTCCGCTCGCGAAGATGGTGCCGTTTAAGAGCGTCGTCGGCTATGTTACGGCCCCGACAATGCGCTTGACGAAGGTTGGCGCCAAACAGGACTTGCAGTTTCGGCGATGCCTTGGCAGCGGCCGGTGCAATGCTTCGTGGCGCGGTCGCTGGCATCGCCGTTCTGAAGGCTAGATCGTAAGACGCTGATCGGGTTTCGGACCGCATGTCGCGCCACGCCGCCGGGCGCCAACCGCATTGGGAATGATCGTGCTCGGTGCGGACACGACACGAAGGACCGCGTGACGCGCTGTCGTCACGATGCCAGCGTTGCTCCTCGAGCGCATCGCGGTTCGCGCGCCAACCGGCCTGGTCCGGAATCGAAATCCCTGCTTGCCGCAGGTCTACGCAACGCCAGCGGTTGCAACCGGGTCGCGCCGGAACTCGTTGTTGGATGTCGTGCTCAGCCGGATGCGCGCGCTTTGGCCCGCATGTGATGTTCGGGGGCGGAATGGGCGCATGGCACGACGGTATCGTCTATCATGATCTTTGGCCGGCGCAGGTTCCCTTCATGGCCTATCGGCGGAAGGAGAACGGCGAACCAACCCTGGGTCCGTTCGTGGCTCCTAGCAATCGTCCAGTTCAATGACCGGACTGGGAGTTGCCGGCCGGAAAGGCTGCGAGCACCGGCAGGGTCGGCTGGACGCATCAAAGCGGCTGTACTTCCTTCACACCGATCGATCTGACAGCATCGCCCTCCGGATTTGATGTTTTTTCGCCAACCAATGGTTCTGGAGAGCGGAACGATGTCGGGTTCATTCAAGACCGAGGCGCCTGCCAGGCGCGCCTGGCCCCTCTTTCGCTCCTTCGAGGGCTGGCGCACCGTGGACTTGGGAGCGGACGCCATCGCCGGCCTGACGCTGGCGGCAATTGCAATTCCGGAGCAGATGGCCACTGCCAGGCTGGCCGGATTCGCGCCCCAGGTCGGATTTCTCGCACTGCTTGCGGGCGCGATCGGTTTCGCCATATTCGGCGACAGCCGGCGGATGTCTATTGGCGCCGATTCAACGATCGCGCCGATATTCGCCGGCGCGCTCGCCGGGCTGGCAGCTACGGGATCGACTCACTACGCCGCCGCCGCGGGCGTCCTGGCGTTGGCGGTCGGCGCGATCCTCGTCCTTGGCGGCCTCTTCCGGCTCGGCTTCATCGCCGACCTCTTGTCGATTCCTGTGACGACCGGGTTTTTGGCCGGCATTGCCGGGCATATCCTGGTGTCGCAAGCGCCGTCCCTGCTTGGTCTGCAGGACACGCAGGGCTCTCTCCTTTGGCAGGCTTATTCGCTCCTCACGCGGATCGGCTCGGCCAATGGCTGGACGCTTGCGATCGGCCTGGGGATGCTGGCGCTGACGATCATCAGCGAAAAAGTCAGCCCCCGGATTCCCGGTGCTCTGATCGGGCTCGCTGTCGCGACGTTTGCGACCGTCGCGCTGGGCCTCGAAGCCCGCAAGGTGGAGACGCTCGGTAAGATCACCGGAGCCACGTTCCGCTTGTCGCTGCCGGTGGTATCGCCCCACGATCTCAGCCTGATCGCCACGCTTGCGGTTCCCATCACGCTCATCGTAATGGTTCAGACTGCCGCCACCACACGCGCCTTCTCTGAAAAGCAGGTTGAACCCGACGTTAACCGCGACTTCATCGGCGTCGGCGTTTCCAATGCGCTCGCGGGCCTCACCGGCTCTTTTCCGATCGACGCGAGCCCGCCCCGCACTGCGGTCGTCGCAGAGACGGGAGGTGTGTCGCAACTTTCAGGCCTGATCTGCGCCGCGATAGCCTTAGGCGTACTTGCGGTCGGCGGCCAAGCGCTTGCGCATGTGCCGCGCGCGGCGCTCGCGGGCGTATTGCTGTTCATCGCACTGCGCATCGTACGCGTCAGCGCGATGATTGACGTTTGGCGTCGCAGCAAGGTTGAGTTCCTGCTTATTGTCGCAACTACGCTCGCCATCCTCATTCTGCCGATCCAGCAAGGCGTCAGCGTCGGCATTATCGCGTCGCTCCTGCACGGCGTGTGGACGACGACGCGCGCGCAGGCGGTCGAGCTTCAGCGTATTCCTGCAACATCCATCTGGTGGCCGCCGCAGCCTGACTTCAAGGGGGAAACCGTTCCGGGTACCCGGGTGATCGCACTGCAGGCGCCCGTATCGTTCCTCAACGCATATGATTTTCGTACTATCCTTGACCGTTTTGCCGACGGGCAAGAACAGATCAAGCTGATCGTGATCGAAGCGAGCGCTCTGGTCGAGATCGACTATACCGGTGCGACTGTTCTCGGCGATCTCGTACGCAACCTACGCGGACGGGGAATCGACGTTGCGTTCGCGCGGTTGGGATCGATTCGCGCGCAGCAGGGTTTCGTCAAGCTGGGGCTGACCGAGCTCATCGGCCAGGATCACATTTTCCACAGCGTGCAGGAAGCTGTGGACAAGTTGGCCCACTGACGTGCTCACGCGAACGGCTCCACCAGTCCGCAGGGAGCAAATACCGATTCCGCAGGCCCTGTCGTGCACTATGGCTGCCACTCGCGACCATGTGGCGGCAATGTCGTCGGGCCGATAACCCGGGTTGGTGACACCCCTGCTGGCGGCGCTGCTTTGGAGTGCCGGGATGCCGCGCTGCGGCATGCCTCACTATATCCTGCGCTCATGGTCTTGACGTTTTTGCGGATGCGCTTGTCACGTGGCGCACCGATCGATGGAGCGGCGCCCATGAGACCGATGATGAGGGAGAACCGCTCACCGTCGGTCATCTTTTGCTCGGATTCCCGTGCGCGCGCGTCCCACGAGTGATCGATGGGGTCGGTGGAAGGTGTTTGCGCATCTGCTTGCATGGTGGCTACCGTCAGCATTGCCGGACTGGTGAGCGTGACGCATAAGCCCACGGCCCGAGACCGTGGACGCCTAGCGCATGCGCTCCCAGATCCCGGTTTCCTCATCCAGACGGTCTTGTTCGAGCCCGCGGATATCCCCTCGCGAAACGACACCTATCACAACACCATTCTCCACCACGGGTATATGGCGAAAACCACCGTCACGCATGACACGCAGTGCGTCGATGGCCGTGCATCCTGGCGGCAAGCATGCCGGGTCCCTCGTCATGACGTGCCTGAGGCTCACTGTGGTCGGATCCTTACCTTCTGCGAGCACGCGCACGGCATCGCGGCCGGTGAATATGCCCAGCAGCCTACCACGCCCGTCGGTAACCAGCACTGCGCCGACCTTGCGGCGGTGCATGTGCCCGCACGCCTCACGCACGGTTGCAGTGGGAGGCTGCGTCAATGATTGCTGGTTTCGGATGATCTCCGCCATCTCCCTATTCATCGCTGGCCCTCCATCGCACCTCGCGCACAGGGTGGCAGTCTTGCCACGGTCCGCATTGACGGAGATCAATGTTCCTCTTCAGGTCCGCCGTTGGGCTTGATCTCGATCAATGCAGATATGGGCCCGACCTGCGACAAGTCGTCCGCCCACGACGACGAACAGCACGTTGGGTCGATAATGGTCCCGTCGTCTGTCCAGCGGCGGCGATGAAGTCCACTGCCACAGAACCGCTGACGGGCTGCGCGTTGCAGCGCGTTTCCCATCGGCCATCTATACTTGCCAACCTCGGCACGTGCGACGCACCGGGAGAATTATGCCGAACTGGTCGTACTGCCGGACTTCCGAACGGTAGATCGCATGGCGCGTGCCCTGCGGGCCCGCGTGACCGGGAGAATATGACCAACCGCCATCGGCGAAGCGTAGATGGATTAGGCCGTGCACCTGATGACGGCGGCGAGCAAGCAGTCTGAACTCAAACAGAGCCGCGATGATGCTCACCCGGTTCGCTTTGTGGCTTCCTGATGCTGCAGCGGACGTCCAGCGTGAGACCCGATAAGAATCACAGCGCGGCGATAATCGGTTCGCCGGCCCTGCGTGGTCGGTTTTCCCGTTCAATGCGGTTGCTGAGGCGCACGGTCATTGGGAGTTGTGGTTGCTGGAGGCAGTGCTCCGTGTGCCGGGCCTCATCCAACATCGCGAAGCCGAAGTGGCGTTTTTGCTGCGCCAACTGATCGATATGCTCGCTCCGGCGAACGTGCCCTGGTTGAACCCGGTGATCCAGCAGCGAACCCTCCGCAGAGGGGGGCGGGTTTGGGCGTCGTCGCGGCGATAGGCGGCGTTGCGGCGAAGGAACTCTGCGACGGGCCCGGAACGTCCGAGCCCGTACGGTCGCGGGCGATGAACGCCACGGGCCGACAAAGGGCGACGCCACAGCCACCAGCAAAGAGCGTACGCTCGACACTGCGGGTGAAGGATCGGTTCTCGACATCCTCCAGTCCTGCGGCGGGCCGTCGCCCGTGAGCCCCGCAGTCGCGCCATGGCGGTTGCGAAGATTGCGTGATAGTGCTGGAGCAATACTGCCCAAGAAACCGGGCCGGCTCGCGCGTGGCATGTTTTGACGCCCAGAGCCGGTCTGATCACACCTGGCACCACACCTCACCGCGTAGGGAGAAATCGTCATGCCGTTCCATGAAAGAGGCGACGTCCGCATCCATTACCAAGAGGCCGGCTCTGGCTTCCCATTGCTGGTCATCCCAGGCGGCGGACTGAACTCCACGATCGCGGGCCTCTCGAGCCAGACCCACCCGTTCAATCCGTTTGAGGAATTCAAGGACGAATTCCGCGTGATAGCGGCGGATCTGCGCAACGCCAAGGGTGGCCAGTCCTCAGGTCCGCTCGAGATCGAACGTCCGTGGGACGCTTACACCGATGATCATATCGGTCTGATGGATCACCTTGGCATACAGGAATTCCTGGTGCTCGGCTTCTGCATCGGCGGCCCTTTCATCTGGAACCTGCTCAGGCGCGCCAGCGACCGCGTGGTCGCGGCCGTACCCGCACAGCCGAGCGGCTACCGCCCTGAGATGCCCACCCTGTCCTATGACAACAACATGAAAGGCTGGGGTCCGGAACTGTGTGCCCGCCGACCTGATATCACGATGGCGATGGTCGACAGTTTCCTGACCAATATGTACCGTGCCCGCGCCGACTTCGTTTACACGGTGACCCGTGATTTCGTGCGCGGCTGCCAGACACCGATTCTGGTGTTGCCGGACGACGTGCCGGCGCATCCATATGCCGTCGCCATGGAAACCGTGCGTCTCGCGCCGAACGCACAAGTGAGCCTTTACCCGTGGAAGGACACCCCAGATAAGATCCCGTTGGCCGTGCGCCACATTCGCACGTTCCTGCGGGCGTATCGGCCGGTGGCGGGGGCGCGGGCGATGGCCGCCGCCGCCCAGTAACGCTGGATCAGATCAAGGCAACCTCCCGCCAATTCGAGATCTATCGTCCCGACCGCGCCGTTCGCCGGGCATCGACGGATGCCCGGCGAGCCCATCGGGAGTTTCAAGCTGGCGCGCGGAGCGTTGGTCCCGCTCTGAGGACGTCGAGGCCGAGCGACTCGCGCCGCCCGACCGCGCGCCCCGCAATGTGCCGCGTTTTTCTCTCACCTTCCGGCCAATCGCTCCGTAACCTCGCCCGCGTCGTGAGCCGCGAGAGGCTTCTGGCATGCGTGCTTTCGGCGGGCGTGCCAAGAGGGATTACTTGATCGCCCCACGGTACCGCTCGACCGCGCATTCGGGACACTGGGTAGCGTCGAGCAGACTCGCTCCCGTCCGATCTTACCAATCGTCTTCAATCGACTGCGCCATGACCGGCTCTGTTGCCGGATTGACGACGTGCTCACGAACCTGACGTTCGTTATGCCGGCGCTTCTGAATGCATTTGAATACTGAGCGCCGCCGCTGGCGTATTTCGGGATCGCGAAGGCCGCAGGGCCTAGCTCAGGTGCAGCAGGCTCGCGTGGGTCTCGAGCGCCGCCCGGCTGTGCCGGACTTCAACCCGCAAGGTTCTCATCAACGAATATTTCGGCAAATGCCTGCGGTCGAAGGGTCACGCCTTTCGCGCGAGCGATTTCGAGATTTTTGGCCCACATATCCTTGATAGCAACCGGCATGTCGGCCGGCATATGAACGGCAGCTGCGACGGCTTCATGCCACTCCCCATTGCCCCCATACAGCGCCTGCAACTTAGGAGCCATTCTCTCAAGCGTCTTTTGGTCCGCCTGGGGCAACTCATCGATCGCCCTCAGCGCGTAGAGCTCGAGAAGCCGAAGCAACGGCTTGCCATCATAGCGCGGATTGTTAGTCATTGTGAGTCTTAAGCGTCATTAATCGCATACTCTATCACGCGCTGACAGACAGTCCAAGCGTCTGGTTGCCCATCCGACGAAGTACCCCAATCTGACACGAAATCCTTTGTGATGCTGATTTCTAGAAAATACTTCATACCTGCATGTAACGCCTCCTGCGGAAGGCCGCCGTGGGCCGGTTCACGCGTCACGATCGCCTCAGACTCTACGGTCCACGGCTCCAAAGCGTAGATCGTGTCCTCGCTATCGAACTCGGGCAGCTTGTCGATCACATCGACAAGCCTCATTGCTTGCCCCATATCGCGTATCCTCCGACACCATCGGGATGCAGCGCATGCTGGAAGATGCTACCCGGTTGATGCTGGGATCGAGGGACAAGCTGCATTGAGCCAGGTTCTTGAGCATGGTGCCACGTCCAGTCATCAGGCGACGTCCGAGGCGCGACACCCGTCGGAGTCCTCTCAAGATTGACGCCCAAATCCTGCATGCTCTGCGCAAATTCTGGATCGCCTTCCATCGCATGGAGCAACGATTCGTTGGCCTCCTGGAAGTGCGCACCGCGTGATTGGCCCGGATATGACGCCGGGTCGAGCTTCATCTCATACCCGACGCTGTAGAAGTCACCGGTCGGGCCACCGGGCGCCTTGGCTGCCCCCGCACCGCCTCCTCCACCACCGCCGTTGCCGGCATGATCCGATGGCCCTGCACTATCGGAGTTGTGGGGCGCTTTGGTCGCTTCCGCATCGCCTCCTCGGCCACCCGTACGCGCAGGATCCGGCGGTCTTGCCTCGGACGCGTCAGTCAGCGCTGCGTCGCCGGCGCGTGCATCCTTGGCGATCGTCTCGCCGTCGTGGACGTCCCGCACGACGGTCTCTCCGTCCTTGGCAAGACGGACCCCGTCCTTGGTGAGTCGCATCGCATCGACCCCCTCACCGACGCCGGGTATTGCAGAGGCTGCCGAGAGACCCGCATCAAGATAGTCGCCTTGTGCGCCATACCAGACCGCGTTCACGCCCTCCGAAACGCTGCCGACAATCGGTACTTCGCCGACCGCATCGAGGGCGGTGTGGCCAAGCTGACTAACGATGCTGTTGGGGTTGGCGAGTTGTTGTGCGGTCCATGTTGCCGCCCTGACCGTATCGTGCCACGCGGCCTCGCCGGTGTGCGCGACATCGCTCGCCGCGTGTTTGGCCATATCCCAGTCGGATTTCGCCTGGTTAACCGCATCGTGGAAGACGGTTTTGCCGACGTGTTCGAGATCGCCAGGGGCGCGTTCGACCTCGTCCCAGCCGTCCGATGCGAGATGCCCGATGCTGCTGAATATGTTTCCCATTGCGCCCCCCGGTCGGACGGTAGGGAACGCCCAATGACCCCGTCAATCACGAACCCATTCACGTCCACGCGTGGGTGCCTCTCGTCGTCATGCTGGAAGCGATGCATCCCCAGAACAACATCCGGCGCTCTGGCACGCCTGCACTTTCATCACATCTGCGGCGAATGCTGGACAGGGGGCGCTGCGTCCGGCGCGCACGGACGCTATGGAGTCGTCGCAGCCGGCAGCCCAGAATCCATCGGAGATTCATTGGACAGTCTCACGCTATTTCGGCCTCTGCGCTGTCACCTTGATGCTGGTGGTCTGCGCCGCGGCCGCCGATTGCAATGACTGCAACACCATTACTTATTGGGGTGAGGCCCAATGCGCAGATCCACGATTGTGCCGGTCGTCCTTAACGGTCGCCCGCACGCTGCTGCCGCGACAGGCACAACCCTTGCCGTGGCACCATCGCTCCCAAGGCGAGTCATCTAACGGCCCCGGCACCGAAATGGGTCAAGGACACCCGGCGCACTGTCAAACCGGGTAGGGGCGGGTGGATGACGCAACGTGATGTACCGCTGAAGTTCGCACATCTGTTCGTCAACCGGCGCACTCTCCCCTGCGACGGACGTCATCTCGGGGTGGCTTGCAAGTTCGGTGCGTGCGAGTGCGCGCTGTGCGATGCTGGCAGCGGTTAGCACAGTGAGTGCGGTTCGGAAGACCATCATGGCGTGCGGCCTTGGGACAGTCCGGCCAGCGGGTTGTCACCTGCTGGCCGGTGATCCGTTTGCTGGAAACATGGCGCGGAATTCGATGTGCTCCGGGTCCCACCGTCTTCCCGGTATGTGGTCAGCCAGTGCCGACGCTGTATCCGGGCGTCGTGGTGGAAAGTGGGGTCATGTTGGTGCCGTCGCCGATATGTGCGGCGCTCGCAACAGCCAAGTTGCCGAACGTCACCGCCAGCGCCGTGATCGCGACGAAAAGGATGTTACGCATTCTTGAGTCCTCTGGTTTGGCCGTTGTCGGCCGTGGTGCTGCGGGACCCTGTCGGGCGTGCTCGCGGCTGTCATCGCCTTCAGGGGATCAGCAGGTGTTGAACGCGATTGCCTGCGAGCGGAGGAATTAGCGCGCGGGAGATGGCACGGCGCTGAAATGTTTCACCGGTCGCGCCGCAGCGACCGTAAGCGGCCACCGGGGTCGGGGCTGCAGAGAGCGCGGCGAAATCGCGGCAGAGACTGCCAATCGCAATCTCGGCGCGTTGGCGCGTCACTTGCCGCACGACGAAGTCGTCATCGTTATCGAACACACAGGAATTGCCGCTGCTGCGACAGCGCATTGCACATGATTGGCGAAGACCGCACCGAGCCGCTCGACCAGGTTGCGAGCCAGGTGTGGGTAAGAGTGGACCGTCGTCGCCGCTACGCTTGCCGCACCTCTGAAGGCGACGCGGTGCAGGCGCCGGCGCTGGAGCGGCCGATCGACGACGGCATGGCCACGGAAACGCTGGTGGCACAGGGGATGGTCAGCAAGTTCTGCGATTCCATCCGGCTCTTTCGCCACACGGAAATACTGAAGCGCCAGGGCATCAAGCCCGACCGCTCGACGCTGAGCGGCTGGTTGGACGCGCGTGCTAGAGGCTAATGCGGCTCTATGAGCTGCGGCTGAGCATGGTGCTCACGTCGGACGACTTGTTAGCCGACGAGACAACGCTGCCGGTGCTTGATCCCGGCCGGGGGCAAACCAGGATCGGCGGCTGTGGTGCTGTGCGGTGGACGACCGGCCGTGGGCGACCCCACGCACCCGGCTGCGTGTATGTCTACTCGGAGAACCGCCAGGGGGGCACTCGGCGACCCATCTCGTGGCATTCCGCGGCACACGGCAGGTGGACGGCTATCCCGGGCAGCGATCGAGAGGGATCGTACCAAAATGGTAATATCCGGCTGGCCAGTCCCGGCGAAATAACGGCAGGTCCTGAGATCGCCCCAGACACGACACGGACCATTGCGATCGCCTGGAAGTTAAGTCTCTTGGCCGATGCCACGAGTCCGGCAGCCAGACGAGCATGTAAGCCCACGACCTGACCACGCTCTAACCGCCCGCTTTCGTTCAGCTGCTTCCATGGCGCTCACAGCGTTGCCGCGACTGCGATGTAAGCGACGGATCCATCGGGGGAGCTAATTAAATCTTTGATTTTCTTGAGGGTTCCGTTACCTATGTGTCCGGGCCAGACAATTTGAGATCTGGAGCGGGCGAAGGGATTCGAACCCTCGACCCCAACCTTGGCAAGGTTGTGCTCTACCCCTGAGCTACGCCCGCGCTCCGGCAAGGGCGTCGCTATTAGGCGGCTTCCCATATGATTGCAAGGCTGTTGCCGCCGCCAGAAGGCCGCTGTATCGCGGTGCAGGAACGCCGATGAACAGGCGCACCATGCGAACGGATCGTACGTCGTTGCCCGCGCCGGACCGAGAGGCGCTGCATCACGCTGCCCTGGTCTATCTCTCCCGTTACGCCGCCACGGAAGCGGGCCTGCGGTCTGTGTTGGAGCGCCGCATCGAACGTTGGGCTCGCGCCGCGAACGGCAGCGACGATGCCGTGGCCGCCGCGAAGCGCGCCGCCGGGGAGATCGTGGCGCGGCTGGCCGCGGCCGGCGCGGTCAGTGACAGCGCCTTCGCCGAAAGTCGCGCGCGCCGTCTGGCGCGCGCTGGGCGCTCGCGTCGCGCCATCGCCGCAGCGCTGATGGCCAAAGGGGTGGATGGGGAGACCGCGCGCCAAGCGCTGCCATCCGATGACGCTGAACTGGCCGCGGCGCTGGCCCTGGCGCGACGGCGGCACATTGGCCCGTTCCGTGACCGCGAAGTGCAGGACGAAGCGGCACGGCGGCGCGAGCTGGCGATGCTCGCGCGGGCCGGGTTCTCCGCGACGGTGGCGCGGCGAGCTCTGGTCATGCCGCTCGACGAGGCGGCCGCTCTGGTCGATGCACTGCGGCGATAATCCGGGATCAGCGCCGGACGAGCGCCGTCTCGGCGCGGATACGTCACGACTGGCCGGCCGTCGTCGCTGCCCGAGGCCGGCGGATGGCGCGTGCGGGTGTCGGCGGAGAGAGGGGGCCGGCCCGGGTGCAGCGACGAGCCGATCCGGCGCGATGTATCCATAGCCGCCAAAGCGACGCTATCGTCCGTCATGGCGTGCCCTCACCTCGCGAGACATTGCCCGGGCCATCCATGCAAGCCTCCCTTCGTCGGTCGGGCGCGTCGCCTGTGCAGCAAAGGATACTTCGGATATCGGCCCTGCGGGCCTCGTAAAGACACTCGGGAGAATCACCACGCCGCTCGAAACCCGTCCGCTGCACCCGTTCATCGGTTGCGAAATAACTGGCATCGATCTGAGTGAGGCCGTCGATTCAGCAGCGGTGGATGCGATCTGGGCGGCCATCGATCGTCATGCCGTCGTCGTGTTCCACGACCAGCGCCTGACGGACGACCGGTTGCGCGACTTCGCTGCCTTGTTCGGGCCACTGGAGATCGGCCGAGGCGCATTGCAGGGTGGCCGGCGCCGGCTCGCAATTCCGCAGATCGGCGATATCTCCAACCTCGATGCGGACAATCGCATTCGGGCACGCGACGATCGCCGCCGCCTCGACAGCCTCGGCAACCGGCTCTGGCACACGGATGCGTCCTACATGCCGACGCCGGTCGTTCTCGGCATGCTGCACGCGGTCAAGGTGCCGGCGGCATCTGCGTTCGGCGCCGGCGAGACTGAATTCGCTGATCTGCGCGCGGCCTATGATGCTCTGCCCGACACGACGAAAACGGACATCGACGGGTTAATTGCGGAACACGACATCTTCTGGTCGCGCGGCCAGATCGGCTTTACCGAGTTTCCGCCCGGCGAACGCGAGAAATATCCACCCTCGCCGCAACGCGTGGTCCGCCGCCATCCGCGTTCGGGGCGCAAGACGCTGTACCTGTCGGCGCACGCCTCGCACATCATCGATTGGCCGATCGCCGACGGACGCCTCTTGCTCCTTGATCTCAACACGCACGCGACGCAGCCCGCATTTGTTTACAGCCATAAGTGGTGCGTCGGCGACCTCGTGATCTGGGACAACCGCTGCACCATGCACCGCGGCCGGCCGCACGACGAAAGCCAGCCGCGCGATCTCCGCCGTGCGACCACGCTCGACAACGGATCGACGTTGCAGGAAGCCGCGTAGCCGTGGCAGTTCAGAGCCCTTCGGAATAGCCGCATAAGCAGGAGAAACAAGAATGGCGACGCATCGCCTGGCAGCGTCCCCGGAAACCGTGCGTTGGGGGACGTTCGATGCGGCTTATCCGCCGCTGGTCACCCTCAACTCCGGCGACACCGTGGTGTTGGAATGTGTTTCGGGGGCGCCGGAGGTGATGCCGCCGCCGGGCTCTGGGTTCAAGATTCCGCCGGCGCTCGCCGCTATACACGGCTCCAACATCCATCGCGGCGGAGGGCATATTCTGACCGGTCCGGTCGCGGTTGCCGGTGCAACACCGGGTGATATGCTGGAAGTGCGCATCGACAAGATCGAGCTCGGCAACGACTGGGGCTATTGCGGCTTCCGCCCGCTCGCCGGCACGCTG
>Ga0123356_10003948_pt1 | contig 15416 bp, 14 predicted proteins | sample TergutEmb28metaG_2_FD_92546 | JGI IMG/M metagenome (GOLD analysis project Ga0123356, IMG submission 92546) | Embiratermes neotenicus P3 segment gut microbial communities from Petit-Saut dam, French Guiana - Emb289 P3 | ecosystem: Host-associated > Arthropoda: Insects > Digestive system > Gut ... | reverse complement strand
GTGCCGCCGACCGAGCGCGAGACCGTGCCGCTTTCCGGCGAGCGCCGCCTGACGGCCTATTTTTCCACCTTTGCCCTCACCATCACCAATCCGATCACCATCCTCGCCTTCGCCGCGATCTTCGCCAAGGTCGGCGTCGCCGAGAGCGCCGGGGTCTTCACGCTCGGCATGCTGGTCCTGGGCGTGTTCGCCGGCTCACTCTTGTGGTGGCTCGGCTTGAGCTTCGGCCTGTTCTGGCTGCAGCGTCTTGCCGGCAGCTTCCACCTTGCCTGGCTCAACCGCATTTCCGGCGGCATTCTCGCCGTGTCCGGCGTCGGTCTCCTCGGTGCGGCGCTGAAAGCGCTCACCCGCATCTGAGTGCTTGCCAAGCCAAGCCGCGTGCCTTTATTTGCGGCGCATGCGCAGCATCGCCTGGCTCGCAATCGTCGCGTTCGGGCTGGTGGCCGTGCCGGCGCGGGGGCAGCTCTTCCTCAATGCCGTCACCGCCCCCGCGGCGAACGCCCAACCGAGCACGGCGACGCCGCCGGCCGGCGCGGCGATTCCTGCGGGCGAGCTCCAGAATCTCGTCGGCATTCTGCAAAACGACCAGCAGCGCGCGCAGCTCATCAACGCGCTTCAGGCCCTCATCGCGGCGCAAAAGGGCGCCACCGCCCCCCCGGCGCCGGGCCCGGCCCCCGGTGCCGCGCCCGCGGCGGAGAGCGAGGAACCCAGCCTGGTCGAGGACTTCGCCGACAAAATCGGCGAGATTGGCAACGAAACGCTCGACCTTGCCGGCTCGGCGCGGGGGGCGCCCGGGGCGATCCACTGGCTGGAGGCGCAGGCGGCCTCGGCCGCGGCGCGCGCAAAATGGCTCGATGCCTTCGGGCGGCTCGTTGCCGTCTTTGCCGCCGCGAGCATCGCCGGGCTCCTGGCGGGACGATTGCTGCGGCCCCTGCGCGCCCGCATCCTGGCCCGGCACAGCGACAAATTCCTGCGCTGGCTCGTGCAGTTCCTGCTGATGCTGGTGCTCGCCTGGCTGCCGATCGCGGCCTTCGCCTTCGCCGGGACGCTGGTATTGGCGGCACTCCACCCGATCTGGCCGATGCGGCCCATCGCCGGGGTCGCGGTCGCCTCCGTCGTCCGCGCCGAGGCGCTGCTGGCGGCGGCCTGGGTCCTGCTCTTGTCGCCGGTCTATCTCTACTTGATCCGCCTCGGCGAAGAATCGCGCACATACCTTTACATCTGGACGCGGCGCTTTGTGTGCTGGGCCGTCTACGGCTTCGCCGCGGCGCGGCTCCTGACGCATCTCGGCGCCCCCGCCGCGCTCGACGATCTGATCCTGCGCCTCACCACCATCGTCCTCGCCGGTCTGGCGATCGTCGTCGTGCTCCAGAACCGCGTCGCCGTGGCCAACGCCCTGCGCAGCAGTCCCGAGGATGAGGAGACGATCGGCCTCATCAGACGGGTCCGCACCGGGCTCGCCGACATCTGGCACATCCTCGCCATCCTCTACATTCTCGGCGCCTTCGGCTCTTATCTCGTCGATCTCCATGGCGGCATCGGTTTTGTCCTGCGCGCGACCGCCGCCAGCCTCGCGATCCTGATCGGCGCCGGCATCGCGACCCGGCTCGTGCTCATTCTCAATCATCGCGGTTTCGAGGTGTCCGGCGACTGGCAGCGCCGTTTTCCCGGTTTGCGGGGCCGCGCCAATCGCTACCTGCCGGCGCTGGTCTTCACGGTTTCGGCCGTCATCTATGCCGCCGCCATCGTCCTCCTGCTGCAAGCCTGGGGCGTCGACGTCTTCGGCTGGCTCGGCCGCCAACCGGTGCGCCAGACCCTCGGCACCCTCCTCTCGATCGCGTTCGTCGTCGTCATCGCCGTGATCGTGTGGGAACTGGTCAATGCCGCGGTCGAGCGCGCCTTGACCGGTCGCAGCCCCGTGCGTCAGGCCCAGGTGAGCGCGCGGCTGCGCACGCTGTTGCCGCTGGTGCGCTCCACCATCCTGATCGCCATCGTGACGATGGCGGGCTTTATCATTCTGTCGCAGCTTGGCGTCGACATCGCGCCGCTATTGGCCGGTGCCGGCATCATCGGCATCGCGGTCGGCCTCGGCTCGCAGCAATTGGTGCGCGACGTCATCAACGGCCTGTTCATCCTGATCGAGAACACGATCGCCATCGGCGATTTCGTCGATATCGGCGGCGGTCATGCCGGCACGGTGGAGGAATTGACGATCCGCAGCATGCGTCTGCGCGACGGCGCCGGCGCGGTCCACACCATTCCCTTCAGCGCGGTGACGACGATCGTCAACGCCAATCGCGGCATCGGCAACGCCGGCGTCAGTCTCCATCTCGCGCACGGCGAGGACACCGACCGCGCCGCGCGCATGCTCACCGAGATCGCGACGGCGATGCGCCAGGAGCCCAAGTTCAAGCCCCTCATGCTCAGCGATTTCCAGTATTGGGGTGTCGACAAGGTCGAGGGGCAGGGCGTGGCGCTCGCCGGACAGATCGTGTGCACCGACAAGGGCCGCTGGCCGGTGCAGCGCGAATTCAACCGCCGCGTGATGCAGCGGTTCCAGGCCGAAGGGATCGCGCTCGCGGTTCCCGCAGCATGATCAAGGCTCCTCGCCCCGCGCCATCGCCTCGAGGGCGGCGATATCGGCGGCCGCCAGCACCCTGCGCGCCAGATCGGGGGCAAAGCCCGCGCGCGTCAATGCCGCCAGGTCCTTTTGCCGGAACGATCGGCGATCCCGGGGCGGGCGATAGGGTCCAAGGCGCCGGCGGCGCAGGAAGGCGCACGCCGCCGTCAATTCCAATTCCCCGCCGCGCTCCTCGAGCGCCGCCAGCGCGCGGTCGATCTCGCCGCAGCTCAGCCCCTTCTCTATGAGCCAGCCGCGAATCTTGAGGTGCGAGGCCCCGCCACGCGCGAGGCGCGCCGCCTGCAATTCCGCGTAGCCGCCGTCATCGAGCAGTCGCGCATCGCTGAAGCGCGCGATCAAGGCCTCGACCAGGGCCCGGCCTGCGGCGGCCGCCGCCTCATCCTCCGGCGCCGCCCTGGCGACGCGGCGCATCAATATGCGCCGCAGGGTCGCGCTCGAGCTGGCATAGCGCGCGAGATGGGCGACCGCCAGGCGCTCCAGATCGGCCATGGTGAGGGGCCCGCCCCGGCGAGGCGACGTCATCGGTGCCGTCGGGGGCATGGACGCGCGCCGGGGCGGGCGACGGCGCCGGGGCGCCGGGGCGTGCCTTCGCCGCCAGGGAGCAACACCGGGACCCGCCTTGCGCTCATGGCACCCATCCTAGCAGCCGGGTTGTTCGCCGGTGAGACGCGCCATAGAGTCGCCGCCCGATAAAAAGTGACAGGAACGTTCGTGCTGCTGGAAAGATCGGATTTGCTCGGTGCCTTTGCCGCGGGCGACGAGACGGCGTTGCGCGTGCGCCGGTTCGGTGCCGTCAATTGGCTCGGCCTGTGGACGCTCTATCTGCGCGAGGTAAGACGCTTTCTCAAAGTCGCGATGCAGACCGTGATTGCCCCGGTGGTGACGACGCTGCTGTTTCTCGCGATTTTCCTCCTCGCCTTCGCGGGCCAGCGCGGCGCCGTTGACGGCGTGCCCTTCGCACAGTTCCTGGCGCCGGGCCTCATCATGATGGCGATGATTCAAAACGCCTTCGCCAACACGACCTCGTCGCTGATGATCGCCAAGATCCAGGGCAGCATGAGCGATCTCCTGATGCCGCCGCTGAGCCCGGCGGAGCTGGTCTGGGGCTTTGCCCTGGGCGGCGTCACCCGCGGCCTCATTTGCGGTGTTGCCGTCGCCATCGCCATGATCGTCGCCGTGCATGTCCACATCTTCGATTGGCGGCTGGTGTTGTTTCATGCGGTCGCGGCATCGCTGCTCCTCTCGGTGCTCGGCATTCTCGCCGCGCTGTGGGCCGAAAAATACGACCACATTGCCGCCGTGACCAATTTCCTGGTGATGCCGCTGTCGTTTTTGTCGGGCACCTTCTACTCGATCGCGCGGCTGCCCCGGTCGCTGCGCTTCGTCGCCGACTTCAATCCGTTCTTCTACATGATCGACGGATTTCGCGCCGGCTTCATCGGCCATGCCGACGGCTCGATCGCGATCGGGATCGGGATCATGGTCGCGATCAATGTCGGGCTCCTCGCCCTCGCGCATGTTCTCTTCGCGCGGGGCTACAAATTGAAGCCCTGAGGCGCCCATCGCCCCCCTGTTGCGGCCGGGCCGGGCAGGCGATAGGCTGGGAATTCAATCCTCCCAAGGATCAGCCCTGTGCAGTATGTGAGCACCCGCGATGGCCGGCCCCGGCCCGAACGTCTCGAGTTCGAGGAGATATTGTTGCGCGGGCTCGCACCCGACGGCGGACTTTATGTGCCGGTTCAATGGCCTAGCCTGACCGGGGCGGAGTGGCAGGCGCTCCGGGGCCGGCCCTATGCCGAGGTCGCGGCGACCCTGGCCGGCCGCTTCCTCGGAGCCGCTTTGCCCCCCTCGCGCCTCGAGCGGATCGTCGCCGAGACCTACGCCGGCTTCGACGGCGAAAGGGTGGCGCCCCTTCGCGAATTCGCTCCAGGGTTGTACCTTTTGGAACTGTTCCACGGCCCGACCCTGGCCTTCAAGGACTATGCCCTGCAACTCCTGGGGCGTCTCCTCGACGAGGTTCTGGGACGGCGCGGCGGCCGGGTGACCATTGTCGGCGCGACCTCGGGCGATACCGGTGCGGCCGCCATCGCGGCGATCCGCGATCGCGCCACCGCCGACATTTTCATTCTCTACCCGGAAGGGCGCATCTCCGAGGTCCAGCGCCGGCAGATGACCACGATCACGGCCGCCAACGTCCATGCCCTCGGCATCAAGGGCAGTTTCGACGACTGCCAGGACCTGGTGAAGGCGATGTTCGCCGACGCGCCGTTCCGCGCCGGCCACAATCTGTCGGCGGTCAATTCGATCAATTGGGCGCGGATCATGGCGCAGACCGTCTACTACGCGACGGCGGCCCTCGCCCTGGGGGCGCCCGACCGGAGGGTGAGCTTCGTCGTTCCGACCGGCAATTTCGGCAATGTCTACGCCGCCCACGTCGCGCGCCGGATGGGCCTGCCGTTGGCCGACCTTGTCATCGCCACCAACCGTAACGACATAGTGGCGCGCTTTCTCCATGACGGCGTCATGACCCTCGGCACCGTCACTCCCTCTTTATCGCCCAGCATGGACATTCAGGTGGCCAGCAATTTCGAACGTCTCTTCTACGAGCTCAAAGGCAGCGACGCCAACGCCGTCGCCGCGGCGATGGCGCAATTCCGCAAGACCGGCACCATGCCCGCGACCGCGACGGAATGGCGCGAGGCGCGGCGGCTCTTTGCCGCCTATTCCTTCGACGACGACGCCACGCTCGCCGAGATCGCGCGGACCTGGCGCGCCGGCGGGATCGTGCTCGACCCCCACAGCGCGGTCGGGGTCGCGGCGGCGCGTGCCCACCGGTCGAGCAACGCAAAGACACCGATCGTTTCACTGGCAACCGCGCATCCGGCCAAATTTCCCGACGCCATCGAGCGTGCCATCGGCGTGCGGCCGAAGCTGCCGCCGCGGCTCGCCGATTTGCATGAGCGGCCGGAACGGTTGGTCAGTCTCCCTAACAGCGTGGCGGCGGTCGAGGACTATATCCGAAGTCATGCCCGCCCGCTTCGTGAGGTCGCGGCATGAGCGTGCGTCTTTCCAAACTGTCGAACGGCATGCGGGTCATCACCGACACGGTGACGAGCGTCGAGACCGTGTCGATCGGCGTCTATGTCGCCATCGGCACGCGGCACGAGCCGAAGGCGATCAACGGCGTCTCCCACATGCTGGAGCACATGGCGTTCAAGGGCACCGAGCGCCGCTCGGCGCTCGCCATCGCGTCCGAGATCGAGGATGTCGGCGGCCACCTCAATGCCTACACCTCGCGCGAGCACACCGCCTATCACGCCAAGGTCCTGAAGGAGGACACGCCGCTGGCGCTCGACCTCCTCGCCGACATTCTGCAGCGCTCGATCTTCGATCCCGCTGAGCTGGAGCGCGAGCGCGGCGTCATCCTGCAGGAGATCGGGCAGGCCAACGATACGCCCGACGATATCGTCTTCGACCATTTCCAGGAAACCGCCTTCCCCGGCCAGATGGTGGGGCAGCCGGTGCTGGGCCGGGCCGACATCATCCGCCGCATGAACCGCGACACGGTCGCCAACTACATGCACGACCATTACGCCACGTCGCGCATGCTGCTGATCGCGGTCGGCAAGATCGGCCACGACGAGCTGGTGGGCATGGCCGAGCGGCTCTTTACCGACATGCCGATGCGCAACGGCGCGCTCAGCGACCCCGCGCGCTATGTCGGGGGCGACTTCCGCGAAGAGCGCGACCTGGAGCAGGCGCACCTCCTCATCGGCTTTCCCGGCTTCAGCTATGCCGATCCCGATTTCTACGCCGCCTCACTGGTCTCGACGGCGCTGGGCGGCGGCATGTCGTCGCGTCTCTTCCAGGAGGTGCGCGAAAAGCGCGGTCTCGTCTATTCGGTCTATTCCTTTGCCAGTCCGTTCAGCGACGGCGGCGTGTTCGGCATCTATGCCGGCACCGGCGAGGACGCACTGCCGGAATTGATCCCGGTGCTGGCCAACGAGATCCGTGGCCTCGGCGGCGGCTTCGACCGGGACGAGCTCGAACGCGCGCGCGCCCAGCTCAAGGCGGGCCTCCTCATGTCGCTCGAAAGCACGATGACGCGGGTCGAACAGCAGGCCGGATACATGCTGGTCCACGGCACGCCTTTCGACATGACCGAGCTGGTGCGCCAGATCGATGCCGTCGATCAGGACGACGTCAGGCGCGTCGCCCGCCGCATCCTCTCGGGAAAACCGACCATTGCCGCATTGGGACCGATCGGCAGGCTCGAGCCGTACGCGCGCGTCGCGGAACGGCTCGACGTCTGAGCCACCGAGCGGCAACGGTGAGCTCGAACCTGCTGCGCCTGCCGCGGCTTTTTTCCAGCGCCGAGCCCCCGGCAACGCGTCTCGTCGGACGCCGCGTCATGCTGCGCCCGCCGGTGCGGGAGGATTACGATGAATGGGCGCGCCTGCGCGAAGCCTCGCGCAGCTTCCTGAAGCCGTGGGAGCCGGTGTGGGCGCCCGACGCGCTGAGCCGCGCCGCGTTCCGCCAGCGCCTCTTTCACTACGCGGCCGAATGGCGCAGCGGCCAGGGCTACAACCTCTTCCTTTACCGCAACGCGGACGGCGTCCTCTTGGGCGGCATCGGCCTCAGCCAGATCCGCCACGGGGTCGCCGAATCGGGCTCGCTCGGCTACTGGATGGGGCAGCGCCACGCCGGGCAAGGCTATATGACGGAGGCGCTCGGGCTGATGGTGGGCTTTGCCTTCGGGCGGCTCAAGCTGCACCGCGTCGAGGCCGCCTGCCTGCCCCACAACCGCGCCAGCCGCGCCGTGCTGATGAAGAACGGCTTTCGCGAGGAGGGCTACGCCAAGGAATATCTCTGCATCGACGGCCGCTGGCAGGATCACGTGCTCTTCGCCCTCCTGCACCATGAATGGCTCGCCCGTCTCGACAGCGACCTTGAATGACCGCAATTGTCGAAGCGATCGCGCACACGCCGCCCTGGGTCTGGCCGCTCTTCCTGCTCATGCTGTGGCTCGGCGCGCGCAATCTCGCGACGCGCGAGCGCCCGCTCGCGCCGATGTTCGTCTTGCCGGCGATCGTGCTGATCCTCGGTCTGGTCACGCTCGCCACCAGCAGCGCCGACCTGACCCTGGTGATTCCGGCGTTCGTGGTGAGCCTCGCGATCGGCGCGGCGATCGGCTGGAACCTGGTGCCGGGGAACGTCGTGCCGGTGCGCGAGAGGGGCCGGGTTGTGGTCCCCGGCAGCGTCGCGCCGCTGCTCGTCGTGATCGCGGTCCTCATCCTGCGCTACGCCATGGGCTACATCTATGGCCGCTGGCCGGAGCTGCGCCGCGATCCGGCGCTGACCCTCGAATTCGGGGCCACCGGTGCGCTCCTCGCCGGCATTGTGTGGGGCCGGATGCTGCGTTTCGTGCAGATTTACCGCCGCCCTTCCCCGGCCGGGCGTCCGGGCCGCACCTGACCGGGCGCGGGAGCGCCTTCGAGCGGTACGCCAAGCCGCAAAAAGCGGGCGTCAGTCCGGAACCGGCAGATGGTGCAATTTGAGGAACGACAAGCGGTCCCAATAGCCGCGCTGGAACGCGATCTGGCCGTCCTTGACCTTGAAAAACCCGCAGCCGCGCAGGCCCAGCGGATCGCGCCATTCGAGGATCGCCCAGTCGCCGTCCGCAAAAATGTTCTCGACGATACACACCATCGCCGCCGCGGCGAATTCCTGCGCAAACATCGCGCGGATTGCCGCGCGGCCGGCAACCGGTGCCAGCGCGACCTGATGATTGACCGCGTCGTCGTGATAAAAAGCCGCGACCTCGTCCGCGTCGCCGCGATTGAACGCGGCAACCCATGCCTCGACCACTTCCCTGGGGCTCATTCTCGGCGCTCCGGTGCATAGCGCTCCCGAACGTCGGGGGCGACGATGGCGGTCCTGTCTTTCCCGGCCAAGGGGGGCGGCATGAGGCACATCATGGGATGGGCACGCGATAGGATGGGCACGCGCGCCGGCGTCCCCCTCGCGGAGGCCGGCGGCTCATTGAGCCTGGGACGCGGCTTCGCCGGGTGTCAACGCCGTCAGGCTCAGCGCATGGACGTCGCCGGCCAGCTCTTCGGCCAGCGCCTCATAGACCGCACGCTGACGCGCGACCCGGCTCAGTCCGGTGAAGGCTGCCGCTACGATGGTGACCTGAAAATGCGTGCCGCCGCCCGGCCGCGATCCCGCATGGCCGGCGTGGCGATGCGATTCGTCATAGATGTCGAGGCGCGACGGCGCAAAAGCCGTCGTCAGCCGCTGCCGCAGATGATCGGTGGTGGCCATCGCGGGGAAGCGTGATAACCGCTGCGCGCCTTGTCAATCGCCGCGATGCGATGGCAGGCGTCTTCCTTCCCGCGCTTGTGTTGGTCAGGGCTGCATCCCATACTGGTAAAGATGTCTCGTTCGATCCTCACTTCCGACCGATCCGAGCTGGATCGAAACGCGCCGCTGGCGCGGCCGTGCGACCATCCCGGCTGCCGCTGCGCCGGAGAATATCGCGCGCCCCGCTCACGCGACGATCTGCGCAACTATTACTGGTTCTGTCTCGATCACGTGCGATCCTACAACGCATCGTGGAATTATTACGCCGGCATGAACGAGGCCCAGATCGAGGCCGAGCTGCGCAAGGACATGGTCGGGCATCGCCCGAGCTGGAAGTTCGGCCATCGCGTCGCCTGGCGCTTCGGCAACGGCGGTCACGAATTTGGCCTCTTCGACTTCGACGAGGAGCCGCGGGCCAAATCCCGCACCCGGCCGGCAACGCAGCAGGAGCTGGCCCTCGAGACCTTCGATCTGACGCCGCCCTTCACCCTGGCGGCGCTGAAGGCGCGCTATAAGCAATTGGTGAAACTGCACCACCCCGATGCCCATGGCGGCGACAAGGCGGCCGAAGAAAAGCTCAAGATCATCAACCGAGCCTATGCCACCTTGAAAGCCAGCTATTTCCCTTCTTGAGGCCCCATGAATTCCGCCGACAACACGAACCAACCCCAGGACCGGCCCGACATACCCGACATAACCGTGTCGGTGCGCCAGACCTTTGGTCTCGACAGCGACATGCAGGTGCCGGCGTTTTCAGCGCCGCCCTCCGATCTCGTGCCCGAGATCGACGACGCCTACCGTTTCGATCACGACACCACGCTCGCGATCCTGGCCGGTTTTGCCTACAACCGGCGGGTGTTGATCGCCGGCTATCACGGCACCGGCAAATCGACCCATATCGAGCAGGTGTCGGCGCGGCTGAACTGGCCGTGCATCCGCATCAATCTCGACAGCCATATCAGCCGCATCGACCTTGTCGGCAAGGACGCGATCGTCCTCAAGGACGGTCAGCAGGTGACGGAATATCGCGAGGGCATGTTGCCGTGGGCGCTGCAGCATCCGACGGCCCTGTGCTTTGACGAATATGACGCCGGCCGCCCCGACGTGATGTTCGTGATCCAGCGCGTGCTCGAAGTCGACGGCAAGCTGACGCTGCTCGACCAGAACAAGGTGATTCGCCCGCACCCGGGGTTCCGCCTGTTCGCGACCGCCAACACGATCGGCCTCGGCGACACGTCGGGCCTCTACCATGGCACGCAGCAGATCAACCAGGGCCAGATGGACCGCTGGAACATCGTCGCGACCCTCAACTATCTGCCGCACGACGCCGAGGTCGAGATCGTGCTGGCGAAAACGCCGAGCTATGACAATGAGGAGGGCCGCCGCACCATCCATGCCATGGTGGCGCTGGCCGAGCTGACGCGGTCGGGCTTCATCAACGGCGACATCTCCACCGTCATGTCGCCGCGCACGGTCATCACCTGGGCCGAGAACGCGCGCATCTTCAGCGACATCGCCTTCGGTTTCCGTCTCACCTTCCTCAACAAATGCGACGAGATGGAGCGCGCGACGGTGGCGGAATACTACCAGCGCTGCTTCGGGACCGAGATCAAGGAAACCGGCGTGCCGGCAACGCTGGTCTAGGCGGGCGCCCGCGGCCTCAGATGGCGGAAGCCGAGACCCCCGTCGAGCTCTTCAAGCGCACCACCGCCGCGGCGGTGCGCGCGATCGCGGAACGCGACGATATCAGCGTCGTCTACGGCGCCGAGCTGCCGGCCGTCGGCGGCACACGCGTGCGCCTGCCGCTCCCCGGGCGCGAGCTGGGGGGCGAGGAGGCGGCGCAGCTGCGCGGCGCCGCCGACGCGGCGGCCTTGCGGCTGCGCTATCACGACGACGCAGTCCACGCGAAGCGCCGCCCGCCGGCGGACCGTGCCCGGCAGGTGTTCGAAGGCATCGAGCAGGCCAGGGTCGAAGCGCTGGGAGCGCAGCGCATGGTCGGCGTCGCCACCAATCTTGCGGCGCACCTCGAAGAGCGTTGCCGCCGCCAAGGCTTCGCCCACGTCACCGAGCGCGACGCCGCGATGCTGCCGGAAGCGGTGCGGCTGCTCGCGCGCGAGGCACTGACCGGCGCCCCGCCGCCGCCATCGGCGCGGCGCATGATCGCGGCCTGGCGGCCCTTTCTCGAAGGCAAGGTCGGGCGCGATTTCCTCGAGCTCGCCAGGCACCTGAAGGACCAGGACGGCTACGCCAAAGTGGCGCGCCAGCTGATCCGCGATCTCGACATCGATCTTGGTGACGCCGAGCAGGAATCGGAGCCCGACGAATCCGAATCGGAAGGCGAGGATTCGGAGCAGGGCGACAGCGAAAGCGAAGGCGGCGAAGGCGGATCCTCCGGGGCGCAGGGCGCCCTCGAAGCCGGGCTGCCCGACGGCGAGGGCGAAGAAGACACCGCCGCCAGCGAGCTCGAGGGCGAGCTGATGCCCGGCGCCGGCGAGGACGATCCCGGCCAGCCCGGCCGTCCGGGCCGTCAGCCGCGGTCCAACGTCAAGGACGAGGGTCACGCCTATCGGCCCTTCACCGTCGAGTGCGACGAGACCATCGACGCGGCGGAGCTGTGCGATCCCGACGAGCTGACGCGCCTGCGGCTCCTCCTCGACCAGCAACTCTCCAATCTCCAGACCGTCATCTCGCGCCTCGCCAATCGCTTGCAGCGCCGCCTGATGGCAAAGCAGACGCGCGCCTGGGAGTTCGATCTCGAGGAGGGCCTGCTCGACAGCGCGCGCCTTTCGCGCGTCATCACCAATCCGGTCTATCCGCTGTCCTATAAGCGCGAAAAGGAGACCAATTTTCGCGATACCGTGGTGACGCTGCTGATCGACAATTCGGGCTCGATGCGCGGCCGGCCGATCACGGTGGCGGCGATGAGCGCCGACATTCTGGCGCGCACGCTCGAGCGCTGCGGCGTCAAGGTCGAGATTCTCGGCTTCACGACGCGCGCCTGGAAAGGCGGCCAGTCGCGCGAGCGCTGGATTGCCGGCGGCAAGCCGCCCAATCCCGGGCGGCTCAACGATCTGAGGCACATCATCTACAAGTCCGCCGATGCGCCGTGGCGCCGCGCCCGCAAGAGCCTCGGCCTCATGCTGCGCGAGGGAATCCTCAAAGAGAATATCGACGGGGAAGCGCTCCTGTGGGCGCACAAGCGCCTCATCGGCCGCCATGAGCAGCGGCGCATCCTGATGGTGATCTCGGACGGCGCACCGGTCGACGATTCGACCCTCTCGGTCAATCCCGGCAACTATCTCGAGAAGCACCTGCGCGACGTGATCGCCGAGATCGAGGGCGAGTCCCCGGTCCAGCTCATCGCCATCGGCATCGGCCACGATGTCACCCGCTATTACCGCCGCGCCGTCACCATCGTCGATGCGGAACAGCTCGGCGGCACCATGCTGGAAAAGCTGGCCGAGCTCTTCGACGAGGACGAGGGGGGGCGGGCGCGGAGCACGGCCCGAACCTGAGCGCGGCGACGTCGCCGCCGGCCCCCCCGCGGGTCAGGCGCCCGGTGCCAGCGCCTCTTGCCGGCTCGTCCAGCGTCTCCTATCGTGCTCGGGATTGACGAGCGCCATCGCGATGACGCCGCCAACGATCAGAATGACCCCGCATATGAAGAAGCCGGTGTTGAACCCGTCGAGCGGTGTCGCCGCGGTCTCGACGACACGGCCCATGATATAGGGGGCGAGCAGGCCGGCCGAGCTCGCGACCGCCGCGCCGATCGCGAGCAGCGCACCGCGTTGCCCCGGCGGCGTGATTTCCGCGACCACGGCGTTGCTGAAGACGTAGATCACCGAAGCCAGCGCCACCCCCAGCGTCGTCAGGGCGATCTTGACGGGGATGCCCACGACGTAGGGCAGCATCGCCAGCGCGGCGCCGGCCAGGACGACGCTCAACCCGCCGAGCATCCCGCGCGCCAGTCTGCTCGATACGCCGCGCGACAAGAGGCGTTGCGAATACCAGCCGGCCGCCAGCATCGCAACGGCGCTGCCGACGGCCGGCAGCGCCGCGAGGAACCCGATCTCGTTTTGCGCCAGGCCGAGACCCTTGATCAGGTAGGCGCCTTGCCAGGAGAGCGCCTGCGACACGGCCCAGTTGGCCCCGAACGCCGCCGCCCAGCACGCCAGGATCGTCGGGCTCGACAGCAATTGCGCATAGCCGACACGCCGGGACGATTGCGCCCTGTCCTTCGCCGCGGCCGGTCCCTCTTCCAGCGAGCCTTCGCGGCCGAAGACGAGCCACAATGCGCACCAGACGAGGCCGAGAATACCGAGCGCGCCGAAGGCCCAGTGCCAGCTCCAGCGCACAATGACCCAGTTGAGCAGCGGCAGCGCCACCATGACGCCGATCGCCCCGCCTTGCAGGATGACCGCGGTCGGCAGGGCACGCAGCTCGTTGGGGAACCATTTGTAGGCGGAATGCAGCGCCACCGCCGTTGTCGGGCCTTCGCCCGCCCCGAGCGCGATGCGACAGGCCACCAGGGTCTCGAGCCCGACCGCGCCGACCATCGGAAACTGCGTCAGCGCCCAGATGAAGCCCATCGCCAGCAGCACCCAGCGCGTCTGCACCCGGTTGACGAGAAAGCCGGTCGCGACCGACGAGACCGCGAACAGCAGGAAGAAGCTCGAGCCGACCAGCCCGAACTGGCGCGGACCGAGCTTCAGCTCCTGCATGATCGGCACCGCGGCAATCCCGATCACCGCCTTGTCGGCGAAATTGATCACCATGAGCATAAAGAGCAGCGCCACCACGATCGCGGCGCGGCCCTGGTCGTCAGCCCGCATTGGACCAGCCCTCCATCCGCCCCGCCGGTAGCACCCCATGCGCAACCGCCGCCGTGCCGGACGCCTGCCCTTCAAGCGCCGCGCGCAGCGCCTGGTCGATCGGTGTGTGCGGCTCCCGGCCGATGAGCGCGACCAGCTTGCGATTGTCGAGCCGCAGCGGCTCGCGCCAGAGATAGCGCATCTCCCACAATTCCCGGGCGAGGCTCCAGACCGGCCGCGCCAGCCCGATCGCGAGCCACGGGAAGCGGCGCACGCGCAGGTCGGCGATGCCGGCGGCACGTCCGACCGCGTCACAGAAATCGGTGCCGCGCGCGAACCAGTGGCCGCCGAAATGCACCACTTCGAAAGCGCCGAGCCGCTCGTCGATCTCGCACAGGCGCGCCACGGCCTCGGCAAGGTCGGGCAGATAGGCAAAGCCGTGACCGACATCGCGCGGACCGGGATATGTCAGCGCGCGGAGCGGCGTGCCGGGCTTCGTCATCGCGGCCGTGAGCCACGAGCTCGGCGCGTGCGGTCCGAAATAGTCGCAGGCGCGCACCACCAGGGAGCGCACGCCGTCGCGCGCCGCTTCGCGGAGCATCTCTTCCATGCGGACGCGGATCCGGCCTTTCACCGTCAGCGGATTCTGCGGCGCCGTTTCGGCGACGAAAGCTCCGGCGTCGGGACCGAAATTGTAGACGTTGCCGGGCAGGATCAGGCGCGCCCCGGTCGCCTTGGCCGCGGCAATGCTGTTCGCCAGCATCGGAATGCCCCACTCCTCCCAATGGGCGTAGTTGGCGGGATGGGCGCCGTGAAAGATGAGCTTCGCGTCACGGGCCGCCCCGCAAATGTCGGCGGCGCTCATGGCATCGCCCGTCACCCAGGAGAGGCCGGGGGCACGCCCGAACCGCTCGGCGACCGCTTCCGGCCGGCGGGTCAAGGCCGCGACCCTCCAGCCGCGCCGAAGGAAGGCCCGGGCCACTTCGCCGCCGATGCCGCCGGTGGCCCCCAGAACCAGGATCTTGTCGATCATTTCGACCTCCATTGCCAATTCCGCCGGCAAAGGTGGCAGCGCGTGAGACCTAAATAAATTGCATAAATACGTATCTTTGTTATACGAAAAACCATGAACAAAGCCGGCGAGAACTGGGACCTGGCGCGCGCCTTCCTGGCCGTGCTCGAGGCCGGCAGCCTCTCGGGCGCCGCCCGCAGCCTTGGCCTGACCCAACCCACGGTCGGCCGTCAGATCGAGGCGTTCGAGACCCGGATCGGCGTGCCGCTGTTCACGCGATCCCGCCATGGCGTCAAGCCGACCCGGGCCGCGCTCGACCTGCTGCCGCATGCCGAAACGATGGCGGCGGCGATGGCCGCCTTAGAGCGCAGCGCTTCCGGCGAGGCCGGGCAAGCGCGCGGCACCGTGCGCCTGACGGCGGCCGAGCTTGTCGGCGCCGCGGTTCTGCCGCCGATGCTGACGCGCTTCCACGCGGCGCACCCCCACATCGCGCTCGAGCTGGTGTTGTCCGACCGCATCCAGGATCTGCTGCGCCACGCGGCCGATATCGCGGTGCGCATGGTGCGGCCGAGCCAGACGGCCCTGGTGG
>Ga0123356_10003947_pt1 | contig 15416 bp, 16 predicted proteins | sample TergutEmb28metaG_2_FD_92546 | JGI IMG/M metagenome (GOLD analysis project Ga0123356, IMG submission 92546) | Embiratermes neotenicus P3 segment gut microbial communities from Petit-Saut dam, French Guiana - Emb289 P3 | ecosystem: Host-associated > Arthropoda: Insects > Digestive system > Gut ... | reverse complement strand
TGCGGTTATCGCATATCATTTTTACCGCGCTCTTTTTTATCGCCGCCAAGACGCCAACCTCCTTCGCGGCTTTAGCCGCAAAATAATTATAACATAGGGTGGGCTTCGCCCGCAACCCAAATTAAGAAGTCATATCTACATCAGTGGCGTCCGTCAGCGGCGTCGCCGAATCGATTTCCGGGTCTGTCTCTGTCGCCGCTACGCCCTGTGTTAAAGGCAGGTCACCGTCTATGCGCCAGAAGTCCTCCGGGTTTTTAGGCGCTTTGATGCAAAAATGTATGAACAAAATACCCAGCACTATCATCAGCGTACAAACCGCGCCGCCTTCCACGCCGAAAGCGCCGCCGGTCAGCCAATTTGCACCGGTGACGGTTGTCGATAAAAGTGCGGAGGAGGGAATATCGGTTCCGCTTACCGGCAATCCGAAGATATACCCCTGAACAAAATTCCAGGCAAAATGAAAACCAATGGGCGCCCATAGCCGGCCGGTTTTAATAAACAGATATGCGAAAAGCACACCTATCAGCGCGATATTGATCAGCGAAAAGATGGAAACATTGGGGTTGGCGGCATGTAGTAAGCCAAACAGCACGGCAGGTACGAAGATTATCGCCCATTTATTGCGGGTTGTTTTCAAAGCGGTCATCATAAAGCCGCGGGAAAGTTGTTCTTCATTGAAGCCGACAAACCCATAAAACACCAGTCCTATCCAAAATGATCCCTGCAAAATACCGGCGCCATTAATATTTGTCAGGTGCGCCGTACCTGTTACCAGTAGGATCACCACCGATAGCGCGCACATAACAGTACCGAAAAGTCCCCCCAACATTAGCTGCGGCCCCCAGCCAGTGGCGTGAAAGCCCATCTGGCGTATAGGTCGTTTATAAAGTTGGCGGAACAATAAAAACAGCAAACCGATCATCAACGTATATATAATACACTTCGTCAACGGCGCTTCAACAAGTTGCTGAAGGCTCTCTATATAAGCCTCCGTATTGTTTAGCTGATAATCAAGACCGACTTGCAGGCCAAAAATGATGCCTAATACTAAAGCTACAACAAACTGTACCAGAAAAAATAAGGCCAGCGATAAAAGCAGCGACCAGCCTGAGCGGATTTCTCCATTCTTGTTCTTAAATAACATATACAACGCCCTTTCACTATGATGTCCACACATGCTATGGCTAAAAATATTCTACCATATTTATCGCAAAAAATCAAAATTAAAAAATTTCCGCATGATACAAAAATGATGCTTCTTTGACGCTTTTTTGATGTTTGGCTTTCGTAATCTGGATGCGAAGGATGCTTCAGGCATACTTAAAGCAAAAATGAAGGCGAGGTATACCAAATGAAAAGGAACAGGATTTGGGCATTTATTTTTTTAGTAACCATGATTTCCCTGGCTTTTATCACATGTTCAACCATTATTTTTAGCGGCGCTATCGCTTATGCCGATGATAGCGGGGACGACAAAACCCTTTCACCCTACTTTTTTGTCGAAGGCGCGGATGCAGCGGCAGACAGTTTTCCCTTGAAGGAAACAAATGTCACCGCTAATATCAACGGCGTTATTGCCGATATTTATGTCATGCAGACTTATGCCAATCTCGGTGAGAAACCGATAAATGCCAGCTATGTTTTCCCTGCTTCCAGCAGGGTATCCGTTCATGGCATGAAAATGGAAATCGGCGATAAAGTGGTCACCGCCGTAATCAAAGAGCGCCAGGAAGCAAAGCAGGTGTTTGAAGAAGCCGTAAGCGAAGGAAAAAGCGCGTCTTTGCTGGAGCAGCAAAGGCCCAATGTCTTCAGCATGAATGTGGCGAATATTATGCCCGGGGATGTCGTTTGTATTGAGCTGCACTATACCGAGTTGATCATTTCCACAGAGGGCGTTTACCAGTTTGCTTTTCCCACCGTTGTTGGCCCCCGTTATTCCAATCAGCCCGCAAGCACAGCGCCGCAAAGCGATAAATGGGTCGCCAGCCCATATTTGCCGGACGGTAAAACACCTCCCGGAACATACAGCATCACCGTCAACCTTTCCGCCGGCATGCCTATTGCCGATATTACCTGTACCTCGCATAAAATTGATGTAGCGCCGGATGGCGGATCTGCGGCGCGGGTCACCCTTGCCGATCCCAACGATTTTGCCGGCAACCGGGATTTCATACTTGATTATAAGCTTAGCGGGCCCGAAATGAGCTGCGGCCTTATGCTTAATGCCGGCGAGAAGGAAAACTTCTTCATGTTGATGGTACAGCCGCCGCAACGTTTCGAGGTCGGGGATATACCGCCCCGGGAATATATTTTTGTTCTGGATGTGTCGGGCTCTATGAACGGATATCCGCTGGACACGGCAAAAACCCTTATCAAAGACCTTCTTTCAAACCTTCGCCAGACAGACACTTTTAATCTGATCTTATTTTCCGGCGCCTCGTTTCAAATGTCGCCTCAATCGGTACCGGCAACGGAAAAGAATATAAAGAACGCGATCAGTTTGATCGACAAAGAGGAGGGAGGCGGCGGAACGGAGCTGGCGGCTGCTTTGGAAAAAGCCATCGCTATCCCTATGGAAAAAAAGGGAAATATTTCCCGGAACATAGTCGTGATCACCGACGGCTATATCGCGGAGGAAACAGCCACATTTGAACTCATCAGAAAAAACCTCAACAAAGCCAGCTTCTTTTCCTTCGGCATCGGGACTTCTGTCAACCGTTTTCTGATCGACGGCATTGCCAAAGCCGGCCTGGGCGAGCCATTTATTGTGACTGCGCCTAATGAGACTTCAGCTGTGGCCAAACGTTTTCGTACATATATTCAGTCGCCGCTATTGACCAATATCAAAGTAGAATATAACGGGTTTGACGCTTATGACATAGAACCGCCCAATTTGCCGGTCCTTTTCGCACAAAGGCCGATAGTCCTGTTTGGCAAATGGCGCGGCGAACCTACGGGAACCATACGGATCACGGGGAAAACCGGCAACCGCGACTATGTTCAAGAAATACAGCTTTCCGAAATAGAGCCCCTGGAAACCAATACGGCTATCGGCTATTTATGGGCGCGGACAAAGGTGGAAAGGCTGATGGATTATGGCTTCAATTACGCTGATGAGGATGCCGTGAAGAAAGAAGTGACCGCAATCGGGCTTAAATACAGTATGATGACTCAATATACCTCCTTTGTCGCGGTGATAGATGAGATCAGGAATACCGATAAGAACAGCACCGATGTGGATCAGCCGCTGCCCTTGCCCTTATATGTATCCAACCTGGCTGTTGGCTATGGCTATGGTTATGGGTCGGAACCGGGAGATATTATTCTTATCGCCGCGGTATTGTTGATGCTGTTTATGGCAATTCAGAAGACAGTCACCAGAAGACAGAGGACAGAAAAATGATTGTGTTCAGGGAAATAAAATCGTTGATATCGCGATATTGGGGTATTTATTTGATGGGATTTGTCATTGCTTTTGGCCTCAAGCTTTTTTACAGCAAAGCCGGCAGCGGTGATCTGGCATGGATTTTGGCGCCTACGGTTTGGTGGATAAAAACCCTGAGTGGGATCACTTTTGAAAAGGTAGCGGATATTGGTTATATTAATCATCACTTTCGCTTCATAATCGCGCCGGCCTGCGCGGGTGTGCAATTCCTGATCATTGCCTTTACCACAATTCTTTTTTCCTTTGCTCACCGGCTGGGGACAAGGAAACGCGGTTTGTACTGGCTAGCCTTCAGCCTGGGATTTTCCTGCTTGTTTACCATCTTCGTTAATGGTTTTCGTATCATTCTTTCGTTGCACCTGTTTAAATGGGATATCAGCGGCGAATGGATGACCGCGGAAAGGCTGCATATGCTGACGGGAACGGCTATATATTTCATATCACTGCTCATTTTATATCGGATAGCAGGGTATATTTCTTTGAAAATAGCCGGTGGGGCAAAGAAATGGCCAGGCAGCGATAGTATTGAACCTGTAGATAAATCGATTTGGCAAACGATTGGCGCCTACCTGCCGCCGGTATTCTGGTATTTTGCCATTACGCTGGGGATACCCATTTTAAACAGGGCTTACATGAATAATGGCGAAAGGTTTTGGGAATACGCGATATTCCTGACCGGCGCCTGTTTGGCGATATTTTCCCTGTTTTGTTTCGGGGCTGTTCTGCGCGTACACTCCGCGAAGCGGGATAGAAGAAATACAATTTCAAATTAGACACGGATTAAGTTTATTCAGCGGCTCGAACGGCAACAGAAAAGCCCTGTCTATATACAGGTCAGACAGGGCTTTAAGTCTAAAACAAGTCGCTATGTGTGCCGGTTCTGGCAAAATATACTTCTTTTATTTCGTCGTCAATCTCATAAATCAGCAACCAATCAGGATTAAGGTGACACTCCAAGCTGCCGGCGTATTCGCCTTGCAACGGATGTTCTTTTAACTGCGGCGCCAACGTGACCTCATTTTCAAGGTCATTCATCACGTCGATCAGCTTCTGCATGATGTATCCACGTTTTTGGCAGCGTTTATAGTCTTTTTTGAACTGCGTCGCGTAAACAGGCGTCCTCATTTACTCACCCATCTCTTTGACAAAATCAGCGACAGTCGAGGATTGTTTGGGGATTCTTCCACTCCGCATATCCGCAATCTCCTGTAACGCCGCCACTGTTTCCACGTTGGGGCGGTTCAAAGAAATTTCAAACGGGATTTTCCCCTGCCGGACGGACTGACGTACAAAGATATTGAGCGCAGTCGTCATATTCATACCAAGCTCAGAGAAAAGGCTTTCAGCCTGATCTTTCAAGCCACGTTCCATGCGGATACTTAAATTGACCGTATCGGTACTCATATTATCAACCCTTTCAGTTCTATTGTCTGTATTTTAGCACAAAAATATGTGCCGTGTCAATATCATGCACTTGTTTTTTACTTATCGGAGGTAACACTAGCTGTAAAAAAGGCATAGCATACCCTACATATTTTTTATTAACAATTTTGATAGAAAAGGTAATTGCCATTTCAGAAAATGCTGGATATGATCCAGTTAAAATAATATAAATGTTTAAGGAGGAATTTCGATGTTTAGTAAAAAGTATTATACGGGTAGAAAATTAGTTGTATTTGCAGTTGTTGGGCTTGCCGCTGTAGCGTGCATTATTCTTGCGGCAGTTTATTTATTTCAAATGCCGGCTCCCAACAATCTGCCGGACAGCATTGTATATAATCCACCGGAGCTAAGCCCGGCATATGAAGTTGTAGCACCGGCGCCATACGAAACAACGGACGGGACCTATGCTCATGGTTCTGACATTCAGTTGGATAAGTGGATTTATTACAGTGATCCAGAAGATAAAAACAAATTATACAAAATAAAAGCGGACGGAACAGAGAAAATAAAGCTGACCGACAAAAGGGCATGGGATGTTCAGGTTGTGGAGGACTGGGTTTATTATGTCAATGATTATGTTGATATTGATGCTGGTGATGCCGCTCCGCCCCATGATCCAAATGATGATTCCGTAAAACAAGGATACGCTATGATATGTAAAATATCTATAAACGGCGGCGAAGAAACATGTATTTATGAAGCTGAAAAGCAAGCATATTCGTATGAAAATTATGGAAGGGAAAAATATGATTATTATCGCACAATTCAAGATATGACCGTAAACAATAATATAATATATTTCCGTGAAGCGGATTTGGAAAACAATGACTTTTATGCGACTAATATCTGCAAAATTGATATTGACGGAAGCAAAACAATAATTGCAAAAATCAGAACAGAAAATTTCAGTGCATATGACGGCTATATTTTCTATTATGATCATGATGAGTATACAATGTATAAAATGCGCGATAATGGAACAGAAAAAGTAAGATTTTTAGACGAAGGTTCCATTGCTGGGGATTATATTGATTTTACCATTAAGGATGGTTGGATGTATTACTTGGGCTATATGTTTTCTGATAAAGCCACCGGAGAGATAGCGAGTGCAAAAAACTACGTAGATGAAGAAAAAAACATTGTGCAATCAGCAGGTGGAATCAGTTCTGACAAATTAGAGGAAATGATGACTATACAGAAAGAGCGTGTATTCTGCAGAATACGCTTAGACGGAACAGAAAAAATAAAACTATCTGATAAAAATATTTTTAAATTTATAATCGGCAATGACTGGATATATTACGATGTCTATGATGATACTACTGGTGATTGCTTTATTTACAAAATAAAAACAGACGGAAGTGAAAATCAGTTGATTTTAGCGGGGGAATATCTCCTTAATGATATTGTAGGAGAATGGTTGTATATTTATATAATGGATAATTGGGAGTTGTTCAAAATAAAAACCGATGGAACTGAGCTGCAAAACGTCAAATAATAAGGAATGGTCAGTAATCATGAAAACTACAAAGACCCTGGTGATGGTATTTCTTGTGGTGGCGCTTATTATGGCGTTGGGGCTGCCGGTCGTTTCCGCCACGGATGCGGAAAACGGGGATATCCTGCTTGAGGCTTACAGGACAAGCTTCGACAATATACACTTTGAGGAGGATATTGCTGAAAACGGCTTTAGCGTTGCCGAAACCCAGGCGGTTATGGAGGACGAAACCGATCAGTTATTGGCTGAGGGGGATATGGTCCTAGACGGCTTTTCTGATGACGAAACCCAGGCGGTTCTGGAGGATGAAACCGGTCAGATATTGGCGGAGGAGGAAATGGAAGCAGTTTACGGGCAGGCTTCGGCGCCAATCATGCTGATGATGGATCATGCCACGCTGGGTATGCTTAAGGTAATACCGGCAATCAATCGGGAGTATAACCGGCTGGCCTTGTTTTTCATCTCCGAAGACGGCGCCGTCGCCGCTAAAACCGATGATTTCCTCAGCAATTCCTGGCTAAATGGGCAAATCCGCCAGACAAACCGCGATCTGATCTCCCTTTCTTGCGCCGATTTAAACGGCGACGGCTGGGATGATATTATCATCATCAGCGCTTGCCGCAATGATTTCGGCATTTATGCGGACAAAACATATCCGGTGGCTGATGTGCTGTTTCAGGACCAGGAAGGCTTTTACCGCGACCCCCGCGTCTCCGATAAAATAAACCGCTTTGATATGAACAAAACCGATCAGGCGGTTATCGCCTTTGTTCGCGACGGCGTTTCCATGGAATTCCTTTTTACCGCCAAAAGCCTGTTCGAGCTTGTGGCAAAGGGGTTTAGGCCGATAAAATCCCAGTGCTTTACCGAGCATTTTGAGAAATTTGGCGTTGTCGATGTGGTATCCGGATTTTTCAATATGGCGGGGCAAAATTATTTGATGGTCTATATTGTGGATACAGACGGGGGAATATTATGGAACTTTCAGCCCATGCACTATTATGTCAATTTTTATGCCATAAACGCCATCTCCTTCAGGGATATCGATGGGGATGGCAATAAAGATCTGTTGCTGATCGGCTACTATGTGACCTATGACGAGGACGGGCTGGTGATCATCAAAAAGGATTATGATATTTATTATCAGCGGGCCGGCTATTTTCTGGAAGACATCACGTTTAAGCAAAGCTATTACTGCCAGGAAGAGGACACTATTAGCACGATCACCGCGTTAGCCAGACAATATTGGGGGTGGAGGCAATGATCAAAGTCCTGATCGTGGAGGACGAGAAACCTATCCGGGATTTAATAAAACTGCATTTATCCGAGGCCGGTTATAAATGCGTGACGGCGGCTGACGGCATGGAGGGCGCGGATAAGATCGAAAGCGAAAAATTCGATTTGATATTACTGGATATTATGATGCCCGGGGCCGATGGTTATGAGCTGATGGAATACATCCGCCCCCTGGATATACCGGTAATATTCATCACCGCCAAGCATGCCCTGAAAGATAAAGTAAAAGGGCTGCGCCAGGGCGCGGATGATTATATAACCAAGCCCTTCGACATGATAGAATTGCTGGTGCGTATCGAAACTGTATTGCGCCGTTATCATAAAACCCAGCGTCGCGCCGCGATAGGCGATGTAGAAATTGATTTTGAAGCTCATACAGTGACAAAAAAAGGGCAGCCGGTATATCTGACGGCCAAGGAATTCGGCCTTTTGGCGCTTTTCGTCAAGAATAAAAATATCGCCTTGTTCCGGGAAATGCTTTACGAAAAGGTGTGGGAAAGCGAATACGACGTAGATAGCCGCACGGTGGATTTGCATGTACAACGCCTGCGCAGAAAGCTGGGCTGGGAGAAAATTTTAGTAACCGTACATAAAATTGGCTACAGGTTGGAAGCGCCACAATAATCACCACTCATCACTCACCACTCAACACTTGCGGGCGAAGCCCGCATTAGAGGTGCCACAATGAAATTTACATTCAAAGTTTTTTTCTGCACCATTACCGTTATTGCCATAGCCCTGGGCTTTGGCGGTATTTATCTGGTAAATTCACTGTTTGGCGCGGCAATCCACAGGGAAACACGCCAGGCGATGGATGAAAACGACATCCTGAGGTTCGCTTTTGAAACCATCGCCATGAACGTGCCCCTTAAATATGAACATCTGCAGGACAAAACGATAGAAGAAATCGCCGCTACATTGAAAACCGGGCGGCATATCCGCATCAGCGGGGAAGATAAACAAGCCCTCTATTCTTTTGAAGGCCTTGATGTTGACAACACACTGCTAAACGCCATAAGCGAAACTACCCAAGCCTGCCGTATCATCAATATCCACGGGCATTATTATATCAATACCGCCACCAGCGTCAATGTGCTCGGGCGTTTCCTTTACCTTGAAACAATCAAGGATATATCTTCTGTTTTTGACGACCGCGATACCGGATTTGCGATTTACCGCAATATAACTTTGCTGACACTGCTTGGCGGCGCGATCATTATGTCGCTGATATCATTGTGGCTGACAAGGCCGATCCGCATACTCTCCGGCGCGGCCAAGGCCATGGGTACAGGTGATTACAGTATCCGCGCCAAGCATGTCAGCCACGATGAACTGGGGCTGTTGACCAATGATTTCAATACCATGGCCGATGCCCTGGAATCACAAATATCTGCGCTGAAGGAAGCCGCCGAATCCCGCGAGAGGTTTGTCGCGGCTTTTGCCCACGAATTAAAAACGCCATTGACCTCCATAGTCGGTTATGCCGATCTCCTTCGTTCGCGCAAACTTGATGAGGAGAACCGTTTTATGTCCGCCAATTATATCTATAGCGAAGGAAAGCGGCTGGAAAAGCTTTCCTTCAGGTTGCTGGAAATCATTGTTTTAAAAAACCGCGCGCTGAAAAAACATATTACGCCTGCTTCAGCTATTTTTGCCGTCCTTGAGGATACTTTTTGCCCGGCGGAAGTTGAAGTGATGATCAATTACGATGAAGCAAAATTTGATCTGGAAGCGGATCTACTGATAACCGCATTGGTCAATATTGCCGAAAACGCTGTTAAGGCATCTGAACCGGGCAGCCGCGTAGAAATAACCGGCCGCATCACCAATGCCGGATACCGTTTTTCCATCCGTGACCATGGTTGCGGCATTGCCGCGGAGGAAATAGACAAGCTGACCCAAGCCTTTTACATGGTGGACAAATCACGCTCCAGAAGCCGCCACGGCGTGGGACTGGGACTGACCCTATGCGCCGATATCCTGGCCCTTCACGGCAGTACCCTGGAAATCGAAAGTACCCCAGGCGTGGGTACGGAAGTAAGCTTTCTATTGCAGGCTGCGCCCCATTTTCACTAACTTATTGCGAATTACCGCATTTTGCGGGCGGTTAATAACCGCCCTTACGAGGTATTGGCATCTGTTTCAGATCAACCGCAAGATGGAGGGGCGATTACCAATCGCCCGTGTTTTTAGCAATCGCCTATAGAAATGATTAGCGAGGAGCAAGGGCCTATGAAAAGAAATCCCTGGTTTGCCTATACCATAACGGCTTTGATCATCGGCGGGATAATCGCCATGATCGTATTGATACCGGAGATAACCAGGCGTTACGACAGCGCGATCCTGGGCGAGATAATCCTGGAAGAAAAGGGCGCTGAGGTTGCCGGCTATAAATATAATCTGAGCATGGACGATAAACTGTACCTGCTTTCGAACGCGCTGAATAACCGCATCCTGCCCCAAAGCGACTATTTCGCGGCCATACGCCTGCAAAACAGCATTTCTAATAATAAAACCCAATCCTATGCCTTTCAGCCGGTTTACAAAAATAGCGAGTATAACAGCAAGACACTCATAGGCGCCCTCAATGCCGTAGGGGAGGAATTGGCATTGCTCTGCGAAAAAGGTATACTGCCGGCTTTGGAGTTTAGCCCCGCTGACGGCCTCTACGAGGCAGCCTTATTTTCCGCCATAGATATACTGGAACCCAAAAAAAACCTATCTGTCTGGCAGATAAGTTTCAGCGGCGCCATTATCAGCGAGGGGCTTGTGGATTGTGTTATGGACGCCCAAACCAATAAGATATACAGCGTATCCTTAAGGGCGGCCCAAACCTGGGATAAATATGATGCGGATAAGGTGATAAGCCTGTGGGCGGAATACTTAGGCATAAGCGCGCCTGAACCCTATGTGCCAAGCAACCCCGTGATCGAAGACGCGACATATCACCAAAAATATGCCATCACCGCTGCAGAAGGCGATAAAACTATTGTAACTGCGGGCTATTATGAAGGCGTTAAGGAATTTTTTATAAAAATCACCAGATGATATACCTGCTCAGCCCCGCCAGTCAATGGTCAGCGTCTCTGTTTTATCCAGCGCCTCCGCCAGCAGAGATTTCATATCGAGCGCCTGTTCCAACCGTTGGGCTTCCGATATTTGCGGGCGGATTTTTGGATGCGGCGGCAAAAAGATGGTGCAGCAATCCTCATATGGCAAAATGGACGTTTCAAAGCTGCCGATGCGCCGCGCTATCTGTATTATATCCGCCTTGTCCAGGCCGATCAAAGGCCTAAGCACCGGTATGCGCGCCACATTATTGATGGTGGCGATGCTTTCCAGGGTTTGGCTGGCTACCTGCCCCACGCTTTCACCAGTAATCAGCGCCAGCGCCCGTCTTTGCTCCGCCAGACGCTCGGCCAGGCGGAACATCATGCGCCGCATCAAAGTAATACCGTATTCCTCAGCGCAGTTTTGATGTATGGCTTGCTGTATCTCCGTAAAGTGTACCACATGCAGCTTCAGTGGCGCGCCCTGCCAGCGCGAAAGCAGGCGGCACAGGGAAATGACCTTTTCCTTGCTCTGCTCGCCGGTGAAAGGGAAGCTATGGAAATGCACGGCTTCCAGGCTGACCCCCCGCTTCAACAGATGCCAGCCCGCCACCGGGCTGTCGATGCCGCCGGAGAGCAATAGCAGCGCCTTGCCGCCCGTGCCTACCGGCAAGCCGCCCGCCCCGTCTATAACCTCGCCATAGACGAATGCGCCTTCCGCGCGTATTTCCAGGCAGACGGTTCGCTGTGGATCATGCATATCCGCGGTATAAAGCTCATCCAAGCGGCTGAACATCGCCGACGCCACCAGTCGGCTGATTTCCGGCGAGGTTAGGGGGAAGGTTTTATCGGCGCGGCGCGTTTCCACCTTAAAACTGCCGCCCCGCGGTAAGGCGGCCAGCAATGTTTGATAAGCGGCCTCGGCCAGCGCCGCAAGATCTTTCTCTACTTGTAGCACCGGCGAGACGGAGTATATACCGAACACCATGCGCAAACGCATAAGCGCTTCTTCAGGCGCGGCAGTCTCCACCCACAACCGCCCCCAACCGCCCTTTACCGTGGTATCCGCCAAACCAACCAGAGCCCGGCTAATATTATCGCGCAAGGTATTGATAAACTTATATTTATTCTTCCCCTTCAACCCCAACTCACCATATCGTATTAACAACAGTTGCCGTTCAGTCATAGCAAACTCCCCTATTTTAGTTTTGCGGTATCATCACATTAACGGGTCGTCGAGGACGCCGACCCCTACATATTACGATGCATTATGTAGGGGTCGGCCTCTGGACGTTCCGTTTTGTCGTTTTGCGCCAATCACATTGCTTATCTGCGCCAGCCTTTGTTCAAAGCCCGTATCTCCGCCACCGCCTGCCTTACCGCGCGGGCCGCCGGTTCAACCTCGTCCGGCGTGTTCAATGCGCTTAAGCTGAAGCGGATAGCGCTATCCATACGTTCCTGCGTAAGGCTCATGGCTTGCAGCACATGGCTGGCCGCAGTTTTGCGCGCCGAACAGGCGCTGCCCGCCGACACATAAAGGCCGTGCTGCTCCAGATAATGCAACAGCACCTCGCTTTTCGCGCCCAAGAAAGAGATATTCAGGATATGCGGCGCAGCCTGCTCCAAGGGCGGGCCGTTCAGCGCTGTATCCTCGATAGCCAGCAATTCTTTGGCCAGGGCCAGCTTTATTTGCATCATCCGCGCCTGTTCCGCGCGCCCGCCGGCGGCGGCTTCCGCCGCCTCGGCCAAGGCGGCGATACCGGGCATATTCTCCGTGCCGGAACGCAAATCCCCCTCCTGCCCGCCGCCTTTGAGCAGGGGCGGCAAGCGGCGTCCTTCCTTTAACCACAGCGCGCCGATGCCTTTGGGCGCGTGTATTTTATGCCCGCTGATAGCGAAACTATCCGCCTGCCAGCGCTTAAGCTCAAGCGGCAGCTTGCCCAATCCCTGCACACCGTCGATATGATAATGGGCCGGCGTCGCTTTTGCACGCAGCAGCGCACCGATTTCCGTTAACGGTTGCACGGCCCCAGTCTCATTATTCACCTGATGCATGCCGATAAAGACGGTATCCGGCGTAAGCAGCTTTTCCAGCGCCGTCATATCCGCTATACCGTCAGCATCCACGGGTATGTATTGTACGTCAAAGCCCTTTGCGGCCAAGTATTTAGCCGGCTCCAACAAAGAAGGGCGTTCGGTTGATGTAAGCAATATCCTGCCGCCGCGCCGCGCGTTGATCTCCGCCGCGCCCACTATTGCCATATTATTGGCCTCGCTGCCGCCGGAAGTGAAAATTATCTCCTTTTCCGCCGCGTTCAACACAACCGCCAGCCTCAAACGCGCGGACGAAAGCAATTGCAGCGCCGCCAAACCCTTGCCGTGCAAGGAGGAAGGGTTGCCGTAGTTTTCACGCATAACAGCATAAGCCGCCTGGGCGGCTTTTTCGCTTACCTGTGTGGTGGCGCTGTTGTCGAAGTAGATTTCTTGCATGGGTACTCCTATTCCAATAACTGCGGGTAATCCCTCTTGCCGTGCAAAACTCTATATATCAAGACATCTGCCCGAAACACCTTAAAAAAGGCGATATAGTTTTCGATGATCAACATACGGTATCCCCGTTTTGCAAGTACGCTATCTGGAACCATCGGGCATCTTTCGGGGAATTCCGCCAGCGTGTCGATTTTGTCCATGATTTCATCCGTCACCCGCAACGCCGCGTTTGGATTATCCAATGCGATATAATTATAAATCTCGGCGATATCATCACGCGCTATAGGGAGAACATCAACTTCATACAGTGGCATCGTGCAACCCCCTGATATAGTCCCGCACCTCGCTTGTTGTGTATGGCTTAGCGCCCGATAGCCGCTGTTGTTCGGCATCCATCAGCTTCGCGCGCAAATTGAGCATGGCTTCCCGTTTTTCAAAAGCGTCAATGCTCATTATGACCAATTCACCCTCCCCATTCTTCGTCAGATATACAGGCTCTGCCTTTTCCTTGCAAATCCGGGTGATTTCACCGAGTTCAGTGCGAAGTGCGGTTGTTGGTTTGATTAACATATTAGCCACCCCTCTCGCTTTTTATTCTGATCGAATAATGATTTTATTCTGCTTTTATTTTAGCATAATTGTTTGGCATTAGCAAGAAAAATTTTCGGGTGAACCTTGTTGCGCGGTGTGGCTGATAATCTCATATTGACGTATTTTTCGAGCATTGTAGGGGATGGCGTCCTCGACATCCCGCTCAATGCGGCAGACTACGGGACGTCCAGAGACCGTCCCCTACATTTACCGCGGCATGCAGTATATTTTGCCTATACTGTATAGTAACAATCGTCGGCCCATCTTTGCGGATTTTCGTCTATGTACTGCCAAATTCGTTGGTATTCGGCTTCGTCACGGATGATATGGTCGTGGTAGGAACGTTGAAACAGTTCAAAGCCGCAGTCCTTATTCACAAAGCGTTTAAGTGTTGATATCAACGTTGGTATTACCGCATTTGTAGGGGGCGGCGTCCTCGACGTCCCGCTGGTTTGCCCTGTAACGTCATTTACGGATATCAACATATGGATATGATTCGGCATAATAATATATTTTTGTATGTTAATATGATCATAATGCGCATCTATTGCAATTATATGTTTTTCTGTGATATCGCCATATTCGGACAACCGCACATGCGGGACGTCGAGGACGCCGTCCCCTACAACCTTCCCTAACATGGCATGCCTGTCTGTAACGCATATTGTTATAAAGTAGCGCCCTGCTTTAGAATAATCATGACCTTTTAGTCGAATATTTTTTCTTACAGGTAGCTCTTTCATGAAACATTCCTCAAATATAGATTAATAAGAGTAACCGCCACGCATTCTACAAGTATCAGCACTTATACTAAACCATATATCACCGTTTAACTTTAGCCAACATTCCCCGCAGATGCGCCTTAAGTTCTTTAAACGCCGACCTTGTATCCATGCTGTCGAAAACATCAATGAAGGCTGTTAACATATCATCATCCATGCCTCCGTTACGCGCAAGATCGGCCGCTTTAGATCTGACAATATATCTGACGATTATATCTACATCTTCTTTTTCTTCCAACATTTTGCTCACTATGGTGCTTTTAGCTGCAAACTGTATCAGATCCTTATTCATCAATTGATAGGAAAACTTGTCTTTCTTATCTGTGTATTGCTCAATAAATTCTTTATATTCCACAGATTCGATTACATCTATTGCTTCATTTTCTATTTCAGGTTCAACAGGGAGAGTTTCATCAATACGTACATTTGAAAGTGTATCGTGCAGCCCATATGATAATCCCCTCGTTAATTCAAGTGCTTCCTCAACTATCGCGGCGGTAAAAACTTCACTATTCACCTTACCATAAGGAACACATGATCCATCCCGCTTGTTGATAGTAAATACCGCCTTATCGTCCGGCGTAATAATTGTGATCCCAGCTCCGCCAGCCACAAGTTTCTGCTTATAGACCAAGCCATTGATCGATTCGATACGTACCGCTTCTGTTCTAATCATTTTATACCCCTTCCGGCGTAGGACGCCACCCATATATATAATGCTATCTTAATCATACATTAGCCTAGATAATTCTTCAGGCTTCATTTTTTTAATAATTTTTTCAAGATCTCTATCATAACTACGATCATTAGAATCAAAACAT
>Ga0123356_10003946_pt1 | contig 15422 bp, 19 predicted proteins | sample TergutEmb28metaG_2_FD_92546 | JGI IMG/M metagenome (GOLD analysis project Ga0123356, IMG submission 92546) | Embiratermes neotenicus P3 segment gut microbial communities from Petit-Saut dam, French Guiana - Emb289 P3 | ecosystem: Host-associated > Arthropoda: Insects > Digestive system > Gut ... | reverse complement strand
CAATCAGCCGCGTAAACCGCACGCTGAATTACGGTAACGACGGCTATAAAATTGTTTTTGACCGCTTAGACGAGAGCAAATCATGAATTACAGCGAGTTCGCCGCTTTTTACGACAGGCTTCAGGAAGCCGATTATGATACAATCGGCGGTTATTATCACAAGCTTTTGTGTGAGCGCGGCGCGGCAGGTGGGATTCTGCTTGACTTAGCTTGCGGAACGGGCGCGTTTTCGCGGTATTTCGCAGATTTAAGCTACGATGTAATCGGCGCGGATATTTCGCCCGAAATGCTTTCCGTCGCGGCGAAGAAGCCGTGCAAAAATGTGCAGTATTTATGCCAGGATATGACCAAGCTTGACCTTTTCGGGACAATTGACTGCTGTGTCTGCGCGCTTGACAGCTTTAATCACCTGCCTGATAAAAACGCTTTAAAGCAGGCTTTTTCCCGAGTTTCGCTGTTCATGAATGAGGGCGGGGTGCTTACCTTCGACGTGAATACGCCTTACAAGCACTATGAAATTCTCAGCGGGAATACGTTTATTTTTGACTACGAGGATTTATATTGCGTGTGGCAGAATTCCGATTGCGAGGACGGCAAAGTCGACATAACACTTGAAGTTTTCGAGCGTGATTTGGACAGCGACGTTTGGCAAAGGCACACGGAAGTGCTTTCGGAGACTGCGTATTCACTTGAAGTAATTACAGAAATGCTGACGGAAGCAGGCTTCAGCAATATTAAAATTTACGACTGGCTTTCAAAAGAGCCGGCGAATGAACTTAGCGAGAAGGCGGTGTTTACCGCAACAAAACAGTAGGGAACGGATTAATCCGTTCCGCCGAAAAATCGGAACGCATGACGGTTTCAGCAGAAAACGTCGAAATGCAGTTCCCTACGAGGAGTTAAAAATGTCAAAAATAGTCCGAGCCTTATCTGCTGACGGCAGCGTGCTTTGCGCCGCTGTAGACAGCACTGATATTGTAAACGAAATTTTCAGAATCCACAAGACCTCGCCTGTTGCGAGCGCGGCTTTGGGGCGGCTTGCGACCGCGGGCGTAATCATGGGCTCGCTCATGAAAAACGAGCGCGATTTGCTGACTCTGCGCGTTGACGGCGGAGGCCCTGCAGGTGTGCTTACTGTTACTGCTGACGAGCGCGGAAATGTGCGGTGCTGTGCAGGAAATTATAATGTTGATTTGCCGCTGAACGCAAAAGGAAAGCTTGATGTTGCGGGCTATGTCGGCAGTAGCGGACTTCTTGGCGTGATTCGCGATACGGGGCTGAAAGAGCCTTATTCGGCGCAGATTCCGCTCGCTTCGGGCGAAATCGCCGAGGATATAACTAACTATTACGCTACGAGCGAGCAGATTCCGACGGTGTGCGCCTTGGGCGTGCTTGTGGACAGGGATTGGAGCATAAAAGCGGCGGGAGGCTATTTAATTCAGCTTTTGCCGCCGGTCAGCGATGAAACTATTGATTTTATTGAGAATAATGTTAAAGCCATGCCGAGCGTGACAGAAATGCTTGAAAGCGGTTTAACAGCCGAGCAAATAGCACTTCGCGGACTTGAGGGGCTTGGCGGAAATGTTTTGGACGAGTGGGAGGTTTTTTACAAGTGCGACTGCTCCCGCGAGCGCACGGAAGAACTGCTTGTGAGCCTTGGTAAAGAGGAATTGCAAAAGCTTGCGGAAACGAACGAAGCTATTGAGGTCTGCTGTCATTTCTGCGATAAAAAGTATCACTTTGAACCGAATGAAATAAAATATAAATAAACTGAAACAGGCGGGGGAATGTCTTTTTTCGCAATAAACAATTTGAACGTCAGGCAATCTGCTTTTTAACATTGCATTTGCGAAAAAAGACATTCCCCCCGCCCGATAAGAAGGAGAAAATATGAGCAACAGATGCTGTATAATTTTAGCCGCAGGTGACGGCAAGCGCATGAACTCCGCGAACCCGAAGGTTCTTATGCCTGTGCTGTTTGAGCCGATGCTCGGCTGGGTTTTGGATTCGGTGAAGGACGCGGGAATCGAAGATACAAACGTCGGCGTAATTACAGGAAGCAGTGCCGATAAGGTCGCGGAATATCTTGCGGCGCGCGGAAAATTCCGCACGTTTTTGCAAGAGGAGCGCAAGGGTACGGGACACGCTGTAATGCAGGCGGAGTCGATGTTATCCGAGTGCTGCAGTGACATTCTTGTACTGTGCGGCGACGCGCCTTTTATGGATTCGGGAACGATTAATGCCGCGTATGAGCTTCACAAGCAGCAAAACAGCGACGTAACTGTCATCACCGCAAACGTAAGCCCCGCGGGCAGTTACGGGCGCATTAAGCGCGACAAAAACACGAATTTGCTGAGTGCTATTGTCGAGATGAAGGACTGCACGCCCGAGGAGCTCGCAATTACAGAAGTCAACAGCGGCGCGTATTGGTTCAAGTCTGAACGGCTTTTGTGGGCTTTGCCGCAGCTGCGCGACAACAATAAAAGCGGCGAGTTTTATCTGACGGACACAGTTGGACTGCTCGCGAAAAATGCGTCAACTTATATGGCAGACGACAGCATTATCGTGCTCGGCGCGAACGACCGCAGACAGCTCCGCGCGCTGAACGACATGATGACCGAGGTGATTAACAGCCGCCATTACAGCGAGGGCGTGGACATAATCGGGCATAATGTAATCATCGGCAAGGACGTGAAAATCGGGCGCGACACACTGCTCATGCCGAATACGATTATCCGTGGACAGACGACAATCGGGAGCGGCTGTATCATCGGCCCGAACACGCAAATTAGCGATTGCAAAATCGGCGACAACGTTAATTTCAACTGCGTTCAGGCGTTTAAATCTAAAATCGGCGACAAGGTAAAAGCGGGGCCTTACGTGCATATTCGTCCCGGCACTACCTTGCACAACAACGTAAAAATCGGCGACTTCGTTGAGGTGAAGAACTCGGAAATCGGCGAGGGGACTGCGCTTGCGCACCTTACGTACATCGGCGACAGCAGTGTCGGCAAGAACGTGAACTTCGGCTGCGGCACGGTTACAGCGAACTACGACGGCTTGGAAAAGCATCGTACTATTATTGGCGATAACGCGTTTATCGGCTGTAACACGAATTTAATCGCACCTGTGGAGGTCGGTGAAAGCGCGGCAACAGCGGCAGGCTCGACGATTTCCAAGGACGTTCCTGCGGGCGCGCTTGCGATTGAACGCGGTCAGCTTAATGTTAAAGAGGACTGGTATAAAAATAAATTGAGGTTGGATAAGAAGAAGTAAGAACGCACAACTGCTGAAGATTTATATTATGCGAGGTTGTAATGTTAGGAAGAAAACCAGATGTTGAGGTTGTTTTTGAGTTTATTGGCACAAGAAAAACACCTGCTCTTAATGGTTATAGACCAGACCATTTAATAAAAGACGATTATTTAACCTGCGGTGTTCATAATTATTATAACATTGAAGAAATGCCACCAAACGGAACGTCAAAAGGTACTATCACTTTTATAACACCCGAGGTTTATCCTTCTTGCTTATGGATTGGTAAACGAATCAACATTCAAGAAGGTTCAAAAGTTATTGGCTATGCTACAATTATTAAAATCTTAAATTCAGTTTTAGATAACACTATATTATAAGCATTATACGAAATAGAAAAACGTAGAACAAGAAAGGTAAAAAACCATGAATTCTCAAGGCAGGGACATGAAAATATTCACCGCGAATTCCAATTCAATGAAGAGATTAATTAAATCGTTGGGAATATGCTTGCTTTGCTTTATATTCGTTTCTTGCTTCGCTAATCCGATTGATTTTAAATATAAAATCGTTGATTTTGATAATGTTGTAAGTGTTGAACTCATTCGTTATAATAATTCTGATGTAAAGAATGTTCGTGATTATAAAGCTCATCCTGATTTTGATTTCAGCAAGGTTGAACACATTGAAACAATGGAAGAAGAAAAATACGAGAATCTTTTCACCGTACTCGCGAGTACTTTAATTCTTAACCATGTAAGCCATAATAATTCCCCAGGTGGAATCAGTGTCATAATTACTTATGAAAACGGCGATTTTGATATACTCTCAGCAGAGTATGCCGGAAGATTTAGCAGCAGCGGAAATTTCATAAAATTTTTGGGGAGATTTGATGAGGGAAATGAATGGTTTGATAACAACATTATAAAAAATCATTTTGAGCAAGTCGCAGAATAGGTGCATATTTTGCGTACCCGAAGGAGGAATAAATGAGCGGTTCAATGAAATTCGTTTATGACGAGTTAAGCAAAATAGAAAATCTCAAAGACAAGATGGTTTTAAGTGATTGTGAAACCGCTATAAATATAGATTTTCACGAGTATCTGCATCTTTATGTCGATGATGATTATATTGATATTAACAGACTAACTCACTGGCATCCTTGGGATGATGAACAAATTATCGAGGATATAACGGAAATTGCAAGTGGGGATATTATTTACATTGAATATGCAGGGCGAAATCCTTTTAAATTGTTAAATTTCAAGAGCTTGACCGAAGGGGAATTCGAGAAGAAAAAAGAAAAGTATATGAGTAAAAAGCATTTGCGAATTTATAGCGGTAAGTCTATTATAAAACGAAGTGAAAGGTAAAAAACCATGAATTCTCAAGGCAGGGACATGAAAATATTCACCGCGAATTCCAATCCGCGGCTTGCTAAGCAAATGGCGGAAATCCTCGGAATCCCGCTCGGCGACTCGGAAGTCACAGCGTTCAGCGACGGCGAAATCGCCGTGAACATAGGCGAAAGCGTGCGCGGCTTCGATGTTTTTGTGGTGCAGTCCACGTCACAACCCGTCAACCGTCATATCATGGAGCTGCTTATTATGATTGACGCTTTCAAGCGGGCGAGCGCGGGCAGAATCACCGCTGTTGTGCCTTATTTCGGCTATTCAAGGCAGGACAGAAAATCAAAAGCCCGCGACCCTATTTCAGCGCGGTTAGTGGCGGATATGATTTCGGTTGCGGGCGCAGACAGAATCCTCACGATGGATTTGCACTCGCCGCAGATTCAAGGCTTTTTCAGTATTCCTGTGGACGATTTGCAAGGAATGTCGATACTTGCGCCGTATTTCAGAGACAGATTCAAGGATAATCTCAGCGAAATTGTCGCGGTTTCTCCCGACCTCGGCTCGGTGGCGAGAGCGCGGAATTTCTCGCACCGCGTAGGTGTCGGGCTCGCGCTGATTGACAAGCGCAGACAAAAAGCAAACGTCAGCGAGGTTATGAATATAATCGGCGATGTTAAGGGCAAAACTGTAATTATCGTTGACGACATGATTGACACAGCGGGGACTCTCTGCAACGCCGCCGCCGCCGTGATTGAAAAGGGCGGCGCGAAGGAAGTTTACGCCGCCGCGACGCACGGAGTTCTCTCCGGAGAAGCCATCGAAAGAATCGAAAAATCTTATTTAAAAGAAGTTGTTCTGCTTGATACAATCTGCGTACCTGCCGACAAAAGGACAGCGAAAATGCGGTTTTTACCCGTTTCGGGAGTGTTCGCGCAGGCCGTCGAGCGCATTTACACCGACAAGCCGATTTCACCGTTGTTTAATTAGGGGTGCTAACTATATGGACGAATTTATCACAACCGAAAAAACAAAATTAGCTTCTTATAAGTCCGTCTGCGCGAAGCTTGGCTTCATCATGTGCGTTTTTTTCATCTGCAAGCTTCTCTCATATTTTGTGACCTCCCTGCTCGCACAAGTCGTCGGCGAAACAGGCGAAACAGCGTTTTTCGTTTTGCAGGGAATCATCTCAACTATGCTCGTTTTTTTAGTTCCTTTGCTTGTCGCCGCGATACTTTTCAAGAGCTTCGCTTACTATAACGGCAAGCTCGTCACGCTCTACAAAAAGCCCGAAAAGCTCGCGAAAAAGCTCGGAAACTTCCCCGCTATGTACGGCTTCGGTTACGGAATCGCGCTCGTTACAATGCTTGTGAATCTATTTATTTCCCGCTTCACAAAAGACTTTTCGCGAGTCGCGGAAGAGATTTTTCAGCCGACGACAATCGCAGAGCCGTCAACGAATATCGCATACGTGATTGGAATGGTGATTCTGCTTGTTGTGATTGCGCCGATTTTTGAGGAACTGCTGTTTCGAGGTATCATGTACGACGCGCTCGCGCCTTACGGAAACGGCGTCGCAATCGTAGTCACATCGCTGCTTTTCGGCATGGCGCACGGCTCGCTGAATATGCTTTTTTACACTACCGCACTCGGCTTCGCGCTCGGCTATATCCGCTATGCGACGAATTCGCTTTTCGTCGTTACAATTCTGCACGCGTTACTAAATTCAGTCGCGGCGATTATGCTTGTTGTCACCTCTTTAGCCGAAATTACGAACCACAAAAATATGCTCGTAAATACACTCAATAACATCTATCTGCTCGTGGCTTTTGTGCTGATTATTGCAGGGCTCGCCGCGTTTATAAAGAAGCTTCCCGTCATTAAAAAATACAAAATTGAAAACACCTGGAATGAAATCAGCGGCGCGAAAAAAATCTTGCTTTTCTTTGTTTCCGCGCCTGTGCTTTTGATGTTAATTTTAGCTTTCGACGAGCACGCAAATAATATGTTTTTAGAAAAAATAATCGGGCTCTTTTAAGCCCGATTTTTTTATTCACAAGGGAACTCAAACCAAAACGTACTGCCTTTTCCGACGGTACTGGTGACGCCGTAGGAGTAGCCGTGAAGCTCCATGACGTTCTTTACGATTGACAGCCCTATGCCCGTCCCTACCGTGGTTCTCTTGTGGAACTGCGATTTTTTTGCCTTGTAATATCGTTCCCAAATATACGGTTGTTCTTCCTTTGCGATTCCGCCGCCTGTGTCTATAACCTCAAACCGTCCAATTGAATCTTTTTTTCTCATCAATTTTACTGATACATTTCCGTTTTTGCTGGTATGATTTACAGCGTTGTTAACTAAATTATAAACTACTTGCTCTATTTTTGAAACGTCGGCTTTCATCAAAAGATTGTCTTCAATTTCCGGCACAAAAGTAATCCCGTGCTCCTTCATCAGGTTGGCAAAACGCCCCAAAACATCACTTAAATGCATCGAAAAATTGAAGAAGGTCACGTTCTTTTTCGCGACACCGCTTTGCAGTTTTGTCAAGTCAAGCATATCGACAACCAAGCTGTTCAGCCGCTCAGCTTCGTCAATAATTACCTGCACGTGCTTTCCGCGTTTTTCGGGATTATCACCAGATAAATCGCGAATCATTTCGGCGTAAGCTTTAATCATAGTCAGCGGAGTTTTCAGGTCGTGCGACACATTCGCGAACAGGTCTTTTCGGAGGTTTTCGGTCTTCGCGATTTCACGCGAGGCTTTGTTTAAGTTTTCTGTAAGCGTTTTTATTTCAGCGTAATCGCTCCCCTTAGTGTTCATGAAAAACTCGCCTGTGGTGAGCTTTTTCGCGCTTCGCGAAATTTTTATTATTGGATTTGAAACGTTAAAAACTACAAACGCGGAAAGCAAAAAAGCTATTATAAAAATCACCGCAGACGTCAAAAAAAACTGACCGCGCAGGACGTCCTGTGTGTTTTCGAGCGGCTGAAGAAAGCTGTAAATAATGATTAATCCGCGGATATTATTATTGCTTCCGACGAGCGCCGCGTAGCACAGCGCGTCGCGTCCGTCGATTTTCATGCGGTGCGTAACAGAATTTTCTCTGCTTTTTAAGACTTCGTCAAGCATCGCACTTTCATCAGGTGCAGTTTCACTGCTTGTAACATGACCTTGCATATTATTAAAATCCGATACTGTCTGCTCGGTAAAAACGCCGTTGCTGTGCCTGTTTACAATGATTAGCATTTCATGCTCACGTGAGAATCTTTGCATTTCCTCAAACAAATCATGATTATTCCAGTTTCTTTCCAAAATCCGCGCAGTGGTTGTTGTCTCCTGCGTCTTAATAAACGTGTAATAATTCGGCAGCATTACGATTTGATTTATGTATAAAAAACCGAGAATAATCGTGGTAAAGCCTATAAAAATAAGCCACACCCGAAACCGCATACTGTGAATAAATCTAAACATTTTCACTCCTTAAAAATACCGGAATTACACTTCAAATTTATATCCCATTCCGCGCAAGGTCACAATGAATTTTCTGTATTCGCCGAGGTTGTTTCGCAGCATTTTTATATGCGTGTCGATGGTTCTGTCGTCGCCGAAAAAGTCATAACCCCATACCGCTTCAAGCAGTTTATTGCGGGAAAGCGCGATGTTTTTATTTCTCACCAAATAAAATAAAAGGTCGTATTCCTTCGGTGTTAATCCCACTTTTTCGCCGTCCACCTTGACGTCACGCGCAGTAAAATTAATTTCAAGTCCCTCGTAAATTATCGTATCATTTTGCATAGTTTTTGTCTGATTACGCTTGATAATCGCGTTCACTCGCGCAAGCACTTCCTTCGGCGAAAATGGTTTCACCACATAGTCGTCCGCACCCATTTCAAACCCGAAAAGCTTGTCATATTCCTCGCCGCGCGCAGACAGCATTAAGACAGGCGTAGAGCTGATTTTCCGCACTTCCTTGCAAGCGGAAAAGCCGTCAAGCCGCGGCATCATAATATCCATAATTATAATGTCAAAAGTGTTGCTTTTGACAAGCTCTACTACCTGCATTCCGTCAACGGCTTCTTCAACCTCATGTCCCTCAAATTCTGCATATTCTCGCAGTACTTCACGGATTTTCTGCTCATCATCAGCGATTAAAATTTTATACATTTTGCAATCCCCCTACTTAATAAATTGATTAAGATAACGCTTAACATAGCTTGTATTCTGCGTAATAAATTCCGCTGATTTTTGCTCTAAAACAGTTTCAGAAATTCCGCTTCTCACGTACAGCGGCAGAGAAATATGTGCTTTATAAGTGGTTCCTTCGCGCTCATTTATCAGCTTGCCGCCTATGTTTGTAACGATTCGCTCAACAAGAGGTAAGCCAATTCCGAGGCGTATACTTTCAGAAGCAGGCAAAGAATTTTCACCTACCTCATTTGTTACGCTGACTGTTGCATTTTCATTATCGTAAAAAACTTTTACTGCAATTTTACTGCTTGTTTTTGAATACAAAAGTGCGTTTTGAATCAAGTTCAAAAACACAACAGTAAACACGCGTTCGGGGATTTTTATTAGCCGCCCGCTTTCCTTTGAACTCAGCGTAATTACCGAGTTTCCGAGCAGCTCGTTGCACTTTTTTACAAGGCTGTCAACTGTCTTAAAAACATCGGTTTTGCTATCGCTGTCCGCATAAGAAAAAGTATTAAAATAATAGTTCAAGTTTGTGCTCAGCGCGAGCAAATCAAACGCCGCACCTGCTTGTGTTTTGTAATTTGCTGCGAGCCCGTCGTCGCTCTGTACAAGCGGGTTTTGTGAGCATTGCTCAGCAAGAAATTGAATTGCCTGAATCTTATCATTTATACCCGCAAGATAGTTTTTAAGCAGCTCAGAAATCTCCGATTTTGACGCAAGCTCAGAGACAATTTCGCGTTCAAAGGCTTCGCAGATATAACGCGTTTCTCCGCTTGAAAGCTTCAGCTTCGTTATGCTTACGGGGATTTTTATTTTATCATTTCCGAGTGAAATAATTATTTCTTTTTTATCATAAAAATCTTCCTTCTTAGGGAAGTTAATTTTCCATGAACCGAAGAAACCGTCCTTGTCCCAAAGTAGCTTAAAATCTGCATCTAAGACCGCACAACGGCGGTTCTTTTTTTCAAGAAAGCTTTTTAAATCATCAAACGTCATTACTTTTTTCCTCCTATAAATCCGATAAATTTCGGGTGTTTTTTGAACAAATAATATACCGCGAAGCCCGTGAATAATCCGCTTATTATCCCGCCCGCAATAAGCGCGGGGAAGTACGCAAACACGCTCGTACTCTGCATATATAATGCCGCCATTGCAATCTGCCCTGCGTTGTGTGCGAGCGCGCCTGCGACACTCACAACAGGAATTGCCTCATCCTTCAATGCCATTTTTACAGCGAGCATTACGCCTAACGCGAGCAGCCCGCCTGCGAAGCTGAACGCAAAGCTCATCGTGTTTCCCGTGATAAACGCCGCGAGCAAAACCCGCACCAACAGTACCAAAAACGCGTCGCGTGCTTTCCAGCTTCCGCCGAGAAAAAGTATTAAAAGCGTCACGATATTTGCGAGTCCGAGCTTCAGTCCGGGGACGCTAAATGATAGCGGAATCTGCGCTTCTATGATGAAAATAATCAACGCGATTGCCGCGAAAAGTGCAGTTAGAGTCAGCTTTTTTGTGTTGTATTTCATGTTAGTTTACCTTGCAACAGCGTCGAGCTCATGTATATTTTCGCCACCGACAATTCGGATTTCGAGGCGATTCGGAACACAGATAATCGGAATCGTTCTGCCGTTACTTCCGATGTGTCCGGTTTTGACACAGGTTTGAACGAGGCAATCAGTTATTCCACCGACCCAAATTTCACCATTTTTCACTTTTATCTCATTTATTCCTGTTTCGGGTGTACCTACTGTGAATGAAAATCGCAAGTCGTAATCTGAAATATTAATTATTTCAATCAGCACGCCATTCTTGTAAATTTTGGCGACAGGATTTTCGATTTCGGCGTTGTAAATGAAATACCATACAACTAAAGACGCCGCGAAAATCACAGCAATAATGCAGTAGCAAACGATGTTTTTCTTACCTGATAATTTCAATTTCGATGTTCTCCGAATTATAAATATTCATGTCTCTGTCGATTAAAATATAACCGATTTCAGGCATTGTGCGTGCGAATTCAATAGCGCGCTCAACGCCCATCACGAAAAACGCGGTGGACAGCGCGTCCGCAAGCATTGCGCTTTCTGCGATTACAGTTACGGAAATAATTCCGCTGTCAGCGGGAAAACCCGTCGCACTGTCAAAAATATGGTGATAATCAACACCGTCCTGCACAAAAAACCGCTCGTAATCGCCGCTCGTCACGACAGCTTTGTCCGAAACGCGCACAATCGCGCAAATTTCGCCCAAATTCCTCGGGTCGGCAATGCCGATTCGCCAGCCTTTGCCGTCGTTATCGCTAATTGTAATTATATCGCCGCCGAGGTCAAGAATCGCGTTTGTGACGCCGTTTTCGAGCAGAATCCGCTTCATTTCGTCGGCGGCGTAGCCCTTCGCAAGCGCGCCGAGGTCGATTCGCAAGCCCTCTTTCCAAAAGCGCACCGAAAGCTCGTTTTCATTTAGCACAAGATATCTGAACCCGCTGTTTTCCAAGGCTTCCGCGAGCTCCTCCGCGTCGGGAACTGCGACATTTTCCGTGCCGATTCCCCATAATTCGACAATAGAACCTAAAGTAATGTCGAACGCGCCGTCGGTGAGCGACGAGTAGAAAAGCCCTGTTTCGAGCAGATAAAATAATTCTTCCGAAACTGTAACTTCGCGTTCATAGGCGTTTTGATTTACGTAAAACAGCTCGCTGTCCGGGTTTTTCGCACTTGCAAGCTGTTCAATTTCAAACAACCGCGCAAAAACCTCATCAAGCGCTGATTCCGCGTTTTCGCCGTGAACACGCGCTGAAACGAACGTTCCGAGCGCGAAATCCGTGCGGCTCACGGGCTCGGGCGGGCTGCTTTTATTACAGCCGGAAAGCAAAAAAACGAGCGATAAAAATAAAATTTTAACCTTCATCTTTTAATTTTACACTAAACTTAAGAAAATTTCAAGTGAATTATGTGTAAAAAGCAGAAAATATTTATTTTTATTTGCAAACGCGCGCGATTTGTGTTATACTTAATATGTAAAATTATGCAAAAAAGCCGAAAAAGGGGGCAGCCATGAGGATTATCGGGATTGACCCCGGGTACGCAATTGTGGGGTACGGCGTGGTGGATTACAGCGCGGGGCGGTTCAAAACGCCTGCTTACGGCGTAATCAGAACCAAGCCGGAGATGAACTTTGACAGCCGTTTGGAGGAGATTTACCTTGATTTAACCACGATTCTCGACGAATATAAGCCCGAATTCATGGCGATTGAAAAAATATTTTTCACTACTAACCAGAAAACCGCGATTGACGTTGCGCAGGCGCGCGGAGTTATCGTTTTAGCGGCAAAGCGGCACGGAATCAAGATTTTGGAATACACGCCGTTGCAGGTAAAATCAGCGGTTACAGGCTACGGCAAGGCAGTGAAAAAGCAGGTTCAGGAGATGACCATGCGGATTCTCGCGCTTGACGCGCTCCCGAAGCCCGACGACGCGGCAGACGCGCTCGCAATCGCGATTTGTCTTGCACATTCTCATAGGAGGACACAATGATTTACAGCGTAAAAGGCGTTTTAACGCATACAGAGCCGAATTTAGCGGTTGTGGAGGCGGGCGGCGTTGGCTTTGCCTGCCGCACGACTGCGAATACTCTTTCAAACGTGAAAACAGGCGCAGAAGCGGTTCTTTACACCTATTTGCACGTTCGCGAGGACGCGTTTGAGCTGTTCGGGTTCGGCGGTCATGACGAGCTGCGCGCGTTTAAGCTGCTGATTTCCATTTCGGGCGTAGGTCCCAAAGCCGCGCTGTCGATTCTTTCGGCTCTTTCGCCGCAAGACTTGGTGCTTTGCGTTGCAGGCGGCGACAGCAAAAGCTTGACCCGTGCGCAGGGAGTCGGCGCGAAGTTAGCGCAGAGAATCGTGCTTGAATTGAAGGATAAAATCGACGTTACTGACAGCTTCGGCGGTGATAGCGGTGCGTCGGGGACGCCGCACCCTACGAGCGCGGGGAATACATCGGAAGCGATTGCCGCGCTTTGCGCGCTCGGCTTCACAACTGCACAGGCGGCGAAGGCCTTAGAAGGCGCGGACAGGACTTTGCCGACATCGGAATTAGTGAAGCTTGCGCTGAAGAAGATTGGGAAATAAAAATGAACAAATCCATAAAACTAATGCTTATAACTGCGCTTTTCATGGCGATGACGGCGACTTTTATACTTTTTGTGCGGATTCCCGCAGGGGTTGGAATTATTCACGTCGGCGACAGCTTAATCTACCTCGCCGCCTGTATTTTGCCCGCTCCCTATGCGCTGATTGCGGCGGCATTCGGCGGCGCAATGGCAAACGCGCTCGGCGGTCATATAATATTTATTGTTCCGACTTTTATTATAAAAGCTTTGATTACGCTTCCATACAGCGCGAAAAGCGAGAAAATCCTCACTAAAATAAACGCGTTTATGACGTTGCCGTCCGGATTAATCACAATCGGCGGGTACTTCGCGGCTGTTTGGATTTTGTTCGATAAGGCAACAGCGACTGCGGCGATTTACGGCGATGTGATTCAGGCGGCAGGCAGTGCGGTGCTGTTTTTCGCAGTTGCCGCCGCGCTTGACAAGGTTAAATTTAAACAAAAGGTGTTCTTATGAAAAAGGCTTTACTCGTGATTGATTTGCAAAACGACTATCTTTGGGAGCCGCGTAAAAAGAAATTCTCGTATGATACCGCTCCTTTTGTCGCGCGCGTAAACGCGCTGATAGAGCAGTATGAGCCGAACGATGTAATCTATATTAAACATATAATTCAGAATAACCCGATTAATAAAAAGCTTTTCGGGTTTTCTATTCAAGGAACAAAGGGCGCGGAGCTTTTCGGCGGCTTAAAAATCGTTTCGGATAATTGCTTTGAAAAGCTTTTAAGCGACGCGTTTTCCGCAAAGAAATTTAAAGCTTTCATGAAAGAAAAAGCTTACGAAAGCGTGGCGATTTGCGGACTTGACGAGGGCGGTTGTGTTTCTGCGACGGCGAAAGGTGCAATCAAAAACAACCTGTCGGTTGAAATGCTTACAGCGGGAATTGCAACTGTTTTCCCCGCTCAAAAAATTGAAAAACTACGCAGTAAATTAAAAAGCATGGGAGTAAAATACATTGATTGAAAAAGTAAGCGGAATTCCTGAAAACACAGACTACGAGCGCATAATCGAGCCGCAGTTCAGCGCGGAGGATGTAGACTTTGAGTATTCACTTCGCCCCAAGCGGCTGAGCGAATTCATAGGACAGGAAAAGCTCAAGGAAAACCTCAAAATTTTTATTGACGCGGCGAAGGCGCGCGGCGAAAACTTAGACCACGTCTTGCTTTACGGGCCGCCGGGGCTTGGGAAAACCTCGCTTGCTTCCATCATCGCTAACGAAATGGGCGTGAATATAAAATCCACTTCGGGGCCTGCGATTGAAAAGCCGGGCGATTTAGCGGCAATCCTCACGAATTTGCAAGACGGCGACGTGCTTTTCATTGACGAGATTCATCGGCTTTCGAGGCAGGTTGAGGAGATTCTTTACCCTGCAATGGAGGACTTTTTTCTCGATATAATTATCGGTAAAGGCCCTGCCGCGCAGTCGATTAAAATTGACCTGAAACGCTTCACGCTCATCGGCGCAACTACCCGCGCGGGACAGCTTACAGGCCCGCTTCGCGACAGGTTCGGCGTGGTTATGCGGCTGGAGCTCTACAACGAGGAACAGCTCTGCGATATTATCAAACGCTCGGCGGTAATCCTCGCGATTCCGACTGTGCATGATGGTGCAAAGGAAATCGCCCGCCGTTCGCGCGGGACGCCGCGAATCGCGAACAGATTACTCAAGCGTGCTCGTGACTTCGCCGAGGTTCTCGGCGACGGGAAAATCACGCAGGACTTGGCGAAAATCGCTCTCAACAAGCTTGAAATCGACGACTTAGGCTTAGACAGCCTTGATAAACGATTGCTCGAAATGATTATAAAAGGCTACAGCGGCGGCCCTGTCGGGCTTGAAACCTTGGCTTCCGCGCTCGGCGAGGAAGCGGTAACGCTTGAGGATGTCTGCGAGCCGTTCCTTATGCAGCTCGGATTTATCGCGCGGACGCCGCGCGGCAGAACAGCGACACAGCTCGCTTATAACCACCTCGGCGTGGAGCAGATGGGACAGCAGCAGTTGTAGAGACGTGAGGAGGATTTCAAAATGATTGATTCATTACAAGCGCAAATTTCAGATTGGAAATATGGAAGAGGAATCATTAAAAATTTTATAACGATGTTAAATGATTCAGACTTAGATAAACCTCTCCCAAGAAAAAATTTGAACACAATAAGAAAACAATGCGAAGAATTGGTTCAAATTCAAAGTTGCTATGTTAAAGCTCTTGAGGATAAACAAATTAAATTTAGTTACTCCCCGCTTGATAACGTAAGTAAAGAAGGCTTAATTTCGCAAATGAATGAATTGGATACAATATTAGAGGCACAGCTTGAACAATTTACAGGCTGTGAAAAAATCGTGTGGTTCGGAGATGAATGGAACATACATCAACACATATCGGCAATGATAGGACATGAGCAAATGCACATAGGTCAAATTATCGCTTTTTGTTATGCAACAGGAATAGATATTCCTGAT
>Ga0123356_10003945_pt1 | contig 15423 bp, 8 predicted proteins | sample TergutEmb28metaG_2_FD_92546 | JGI IMG/M metagenome (GOLD analysis project Ga0123356, IMG submission 92546) | Embiratermes neotenicus P3 segment gut microbial communities from Petit-Saut dam, French Guiana - Emb289 P3 | ecosystem: Host-associated > Arthropoda: Insects > Digestive system > Gut ... | reverse complement strand
TAATCCTCAGAGTGGCAGTATAACAACTGGTATCGTAACGGGATTAGAAAATGGGGTGTCATACGACTTTAGGCTATATAATATGACGAGTAGTGTTTACACTGGTTATGTATATAATGTTGTCCCGTTGGAGTCCTCTTTTGTACCTAGTCCACCAACTGTCACAGGTGTGACCACTGGTGTTATCACGGGCAGACGTACAGTCAGTTGGTCTGTTCCCACTTCAAACGGCGGGTCCCCAATCATAGGATATACTTTGCAGACTAGGATGCAGTGGTCTCAAGCTGATTATTATGGCGTGTCATTCCCCCTGGGAGTCGTAACGTCGTACGAGATTACTTCATTTTCAAATAACGGCATTCATTGTGTTCGAGTAATTGCTATCAACGCAAATGGTGCCAGCGAGCCATCAGAGGAAGTATGCTTCCTCGTTTCATCGTCTCCTTCAGCACCAGGGGCGCCATTTAACATAAAAGTCAACAATGTTAATACAAACCAAGCCATGTTAGCTTGGTCGCGGCCGCCAGACAATGGGTCAGCTATAACTTCATATACTATGCGTTATTCCACAGACCCATCTTTCTCTACTAGCGCCACCTGTATTTCTAATACCGGAAGTCCCATCACCCCATCATGTACGACGCCAGGATTGACTCTAGGTACAAAATATTATTTCCAAATTATGGCTACGAATGTTGTTGGTAACTCAGGGTGGTCCATCATCCACGCCACTATCATAGGTGCTCCAGACAGGCCGGTCATCACAGCTATATCGGCGGGGAATACTACTAGTAATATGACTTGGACTGTTCCAAATAATAACGGAGCTACTATTACTAACTATATAGTAGAAAGATCCACTAGCCTAGATTTTCCTGTAGGCCCTAACACCACCAGCACAAATCTCAATTCTACTTGGATCAGCTCCAATTGTAATGGCTCAACCTGCACGAGAGGGGACACTGGTTTAGTCAACGGTACTATTTACTATTATCGTGTGACGGCCGTTAACTCTAGGGGAGAATCGCCAGTCTCGGAACCTGCTGCCGCTATGCCATATGCTGCTCCGACAATCACTGCTGTCGATCCTAGTGCTGGCCTTACTACTGGTGGAAACACAATTGCCATTACAGGCACCAACTTTAACGGTACTACAAGTGTAACTATTGGAGGCAATCCTTGTGTCTCGTTTATCGTGGTAGATGTCAATACTATAGTTTGCTTGGTCCCACCTGGTACTCCTGGTGCTAAAGATGTAGTTGTTACTAACCTAGGAGGGACGGCAACTAGAGTAGGAGGATACACCTACCAACTAGCCCCGGAGATTATCTCTGTCGCGCCGGCCAGAGGCCCAACAACAGGAGGCAATACCATAGTTATTACAGGCAACAATTTCCAAACTCCTAATTTAGTAAATGCTGTTACGGTTGATTCAAATGCTTGTACTAGCTTTAGTGTAATAAGCAATACAAGAATAGACTGTGTAGCCCCGGCGCACGCGGCGGGTCTGGTGAATGTGAGTGTGTCTGTACCGTTAGGCACCACGACTAAAATAAATGCCTACACGTATGTAACCCCTCCTACTATTACTTCTGTCACGCCGAACAGTGGTCCGCTGAGCGGAGGCACCTGGATTAGTATAGTGGGCACCAACTTTAATAATGTAACCAACTTTACTATTGATGGGATGCAATGTCTAAACTTTACTTGGCTTTCTTCAACTAACGTTTTATGCGAGACCCCACCTCACGCGGCAGGCTCAGTAGATATCTCAATTACTACAGATGGAGGCGGCACAGCCACCAGGGTCAATGGTTACACATATCTCCCTCCACCCACAATAACGTCCATTACCCCAAACTATGGTTCTACTGCTAGTACTCAGAGCGTCACTATCGTGGGGACAGGCTTTGGCGGAACTATGACCATCACAATCGGTACTAGCAACTGTACGAGTATTAGTATCACCAATTCGACTACGTTAACCTGTAGCAGGCAGAGTGGTACCGCCGGGATGAAAGACGTTACCGTCAACACCAACGTCGGCTCAGCTACCCTCGTCAATGGCTACACATACGTAGCTCCACCCACTATTACTTCCATCTCTCCCAACATCGGTTCTACCGCCGGAGGTAACACGGTAACCTTTACGGGCACCGGCTATATGAACGCTCTAAACCCTGTCACAGGTGTTCGGATTGGCACTAACAACTGCACCTCCTTTAATGTAGTGAACGACACCACCCTAACTTGTGTTGTGCCTGCTCGCAGCGCTGGCGTGGTCGCGGTTTATGTGGACTCTGCCCTCGGGAATGCTACGCTGGCCTCTGCATATACCTATGTCGCTCCGCCGACTATCACAAGCCTTACTCCTACCTATGGCCCCATCGTCGGAGGTACTACTACTACTATTACAGGAACCAATCTAGGGAACACTACTGGCATTACGGTGGGCGGTGTGACTTGCGGCAGCATTAACCAGATTTCTACGACTTCGGTTTCATGTGTGACTGGAGCTAGGGCGGCGGGACTGGTAGACGTGGTGCTCACGGTACAGAACTTTGTCAGCGTGACTCGCACCGACGCTTTTACCTATGTAGGTGCGCCGGCTATCCTTAGCGTCAGTCCGAACCAAGGTCCAACGGCTGGCGGAACCCTTATTACAATTGTCGGCACTAATTTCTATGACGTTTCGGCTGTGACGGTAGGAGGCAATGCTTGTACTGGCATTACCGTTGTGGGCGGCACCTCTATTACCTGCACCACGCCGGCCGGAACGGCTGGAGCTAAGACTGTCATAGTGACAGCCCTTTCTGGCTCCACGCCTAGCGGTTCTGGCGGAGGCTACAATGCATTCACTTACATACCCCCTCCCACCATTACCAATGTATCTCCTGCTTCTGGTGTGACTACTGGGGGTACGAGTGTGACTATTACTGGCACGAATTTCGCTTCCTTCAATTTTTCTCCTGCACCTACAGACTACTCTACCTGTGGTACGCCTCAACAATTCCAGGCCCAGGTTACCGGACAATACAAGCTGGAGGCGTGGGGAGCCAGCGCTAATGGAGGCACTACGTCTCGCGGCGGGAGAGGAGGTTATTCTGTAGGCACAGTTAATCTAATCGCTGGACAGAGCGTCTATGTCTATGTTGGATGCTTTGGTCGCGTTGGAGCCAGTAACGTCATGCCGACTCAATGGGTCTTCGGTGGGGGAGCCTATGCCTTTAACGGTGCCAGCTCTGCAGACTCGGGCGGTGGTGGAGGGGCGACAGATTTCCGCCTAGTAAACGCTGCGTGGGACAACCTAGCCAGCCTTGAATCCCGCATTCTAGTAGCTGGAGGCGGAGGAGGCAACTATACTACTGGGAGCGCTACCAACGCTGGAGGTCAAAACGGCACTATGAACGGCGGACAGAACGGCACTTGGTCTTGTGTGGCTGCAGCTAGAGGCAGCTTCGGCAAAGGAGGAGGCAACGAGACCGCTCTGACTGACGACTATGGAGGGGGAGGTGGAGGTTGGTATGGTGGATGTGCTTCAGGAGACAGCACAGGAGGTGGAGGCTCGAGCTATGCTTTCACTAGTACGTCAGACAAGACTGGACACGGAGCGAATATACCAAATAGTTCCTACTACCTCACCGGCACATCCTTCACTGCCGGCAATGCTTTGATGCCTGACCCGATTGATCCGACTGGCGCAACTACCATGACCGGCCGCACTGGCAACGGCTACGCGCGCATCACCCCGATGTTTACCTTGTCTGGCGACCCTCTCGTTACCTTCGCAACCACAGGAGACTCTGCTCCCGCTAACTGTACGGTAACCGCTTGGACAGCCACCAGTATTTCTTGCACTACCACGGCTCACGCTGCAGGATTGGTTGACGTTACGGTTCAAGGCCAGGGCGGGAGTGTGACACGGACTAATTCATTTACTTACTTCGTGCCTCCGACTATTACTTCCGTCTCTCCCACTTACGGCCCCACAACCGGCAATACTCTAATCACTATTACTGGGACTAACCTCTCAGGAACTACTGGCGTCACGTTGGATGGTACGGCCTGTACGTCAATCACCAATGTCAATGCCACAACAGTCACTTGTCGCACTCCAGCCAAGGCTGCTGGACTGGTAGCTTCCATTGTGGTTACTACTTCCGTAGCTTCTGCTTCTATCTCCAATGCCTTTACTTACATCGCCGCTCCGACTATTGCTAGCATCACTCCTAGCACGGGTAATCTCGGTGGAGGCAATACTGTTACCATAATGGGCACAAACTTCATAGATGTGAGTGGTGTGACTGTCGGCGGCCAAGCTTGTACAACCATCATTACCGTCTCTCCCACTGAGCTCTACTGCACAGTGCCTGCAGGAGCTGCTCTCGGAGCTGTGACTGTCATAGTAACGGCCATAGGCGGATCATCTCCATCAGGCAGCGGCCCTGGATACAATGGATATACATACATAGGAGCTACTATTACTTCTGTTTCTCCTTCTACCGGCTTTACTATGGGTGGAGAGCTCATTACCATTGTTGGTACTAACTTCTCCGGCATCGATCCCGTCCCGCCTGAGCCAGCTACAAATTTTTCTACTTGCGGCACACCTGTGGTCTATCCCGTCACTACTACCGGCAAATACAAGCTCGAAGTCTGGGGAGCAGCTGGTGGAGGTACTAGCGGCGGCAGAGGAGGCTATTCTACTGGAGAGATGGCCTTAACTGCCGGCAGTACTGTAACTGTATATGTCGGATGCGCTGGAGCTGCCCCAACTGCAGGCTGGAATGGCGGAGGAGTAGGAGGCTCAGGCGGCAACGGCGGAGGCGGAGCCTCAGACATCCGGGTTGGTGGCACTGCACTAGGCGACCGAGTCATTATTGCGGGCGGAGGTGGAGGACAAGCCTACACTGGGGCTGGTGGAAGTGGTGGAGGCATAAACGGTATAGCTGGAACTACATCTACTGCCATAGGTGGAGGTGGTGGTACGAGCAGTGCGGGAGGAGCTCTCGGCACCGGTGCTGGTTCTAACGGTACAGCCGGTGGTCTGGGACAAGGAGGTATCGGAGGAGCTACTGGCAACCGCGGTGGTGGAGGTGGGGGTGGAGGCTACTATGGCGGAGGTGGAGGAGGCTCCAATCAAGGCGGAGGGACTGGTGGGGGAGGTGGTGGGGGAGGCTCTGGTTATCTGTCTCCTACTCTCGCTGCATCTCCTGCTCCTCGGACAGTAGATGGTGCTACGACTAACGGCATGCCAAATCCCAGCGACCCAACTGGCGCTACCTTGATGACGGGCAGACAAGGCAATGGTTATGCGCGGATTACCCCTATGGATGGAGGTACTCTCATACCACGAGTGACATTTAAGACTAGCGGAGTGGATGCCAGTCCTGCAAGTTGTACTATAGTGGATTGGATGGCTACCCAGATTAGATGTATGACCACTACTCATGCAGCTGGATTAGTGGATGTCTTAGTAGAAGGCGAAAGCAGTGCTACGAAGACTGATGCCTTTACTTATATCGCTCCATCTATAATTCACAGTATAGATAATAGCTTCCTCTCTGTGGCTCCTGCCCCAATAGATACAGCCCATCATACTTCGCACAATATGAACATCAAAACTAATAGTCCGCTAGGATATACGGTCACTATCTCGATGCAGACTGCTAACCAAACCTTGACGGGTTCCGGCACGGCCACTGGTTACTCTATCTCTCCTGCTCCTTCAGCGTCAGGCGCGGCACTAGGGACAAACACCTGGGGATACAGTATCGCCGGCACGACAGATGCTTGGCGCTACGTCCCAGCATCCACTTCGCCGACGATACTAAAAACAACTAGCTCAGCTACATCGGGTGGTCTTATTGGGTTAGGCGAAGATACTGCAATACATTTCGGCTTCCGTATTAACATGAGCCAAAAGCCCGGGACTTATACCGGCGTAGTAGTCTATACGTTGGTGCCGAATTTGTAGAGGGCTACGAGTTTGCAGGGGCTGCTCTTGACTTTTATGCTTATGTATGATATACTGTATGCAATCGACGCAACGTCGGGCGGGTTTTGTGTTGCGTGTGATTTGTGCTATAATAGCGTAGCGGTCTCATCGTCTAACGGTTAGGACATCAGGTTTTCATCCTGACAATCCGGGTTCGATTCCCGGTGAGATCACCAAGCAAAGCCGCTCACGTTGTGGGCGTTTTTGTTGGCGTGATAGAATAAGCATATGAAGAATCTTCTTAAACGCCATTGGCGAATTGTAATACCAATTGTTATCATGGTTGCGATTGTTTGTGCGTCGCAACAAGGTGTGTTTTTAGAATACCTTGTGCGTAAAAACATTTACCCTATTCCCTATCTGTTTGTTCTGCTTGGTGCTTCTTGGTACTATTATCTGCGTGTTCTGGGCAAATACACTCCTGGGTTTACTACACTTGGGAGCATTTTGTTCGTTGTGGTATTCTCAATGAGCAATTGGTTTTGCGAGCCATACACCAGGGGTGGTAATTATTTAAGTGAGTACATTTTGGTCAGCTCCGCATTCGGGTTGGGTGGAATAGCGGTTTTTGCTGTGGCTTATTATATTTCTCGCACTGACGCGCAGAGAAAAGCGCGTAGAAAGCAAGTGAGTGAGATCTGGAAACAAGACGCGAAACTAATCAAGAAGCTAGCTGGGAAAAAGAAATAGTCTTGAAGCGCTTATTGAGAGATAGCTTAGTCTGATTTTGGAACGAATCTTTTTTATCTGAAGCATAAGTGGTAAAATGTTGACATGAGCAGACTTTTTAAGCGAACAAAAATACTAGCAACTATCGGCCCAGTGGTAAATAGCCAGGAAGCTCTACATGAAATGGTGAAGAGTGGAGTGAATGGATACCGTTTGAACTTTTCGCATGGCAATTATGAAGAACGCGACCAGCAAATCAAGTGGATTCGCGAAGCGGCAGCGGCGGAGGGGAAGTCGGTGGCGATATTGCAGGACTTGCAGGGACCGAAGATTCGTTTCGGGATGATTAAGGACAATCATTACGATATAAAGACTGGCGACAGGCTGATTTTGGACTACGCGGTCGAGGAACATGACGGCAGCAATAAGCTGCCTGTGCAGTATAACTTGGCTGAAAAGGCGAAAGTGGATGAAATTATTTATTTGTTTGACGGCAGGGTGCGGACGAAAGTTGTAGACATTGCAAGCAAGACCGCGATTGAAGTGGAAGCGCTGAATGATGGCTATATCATGAGCAAGAAGGGGATTAATCTGCCGGACACGGATTTCGGTGGAGATATTTTCACTGAGAAAGACATGGCAGATATCGAATACGGCGTGAGTCGAGACTTCGACTATGTAGCGATGAGCTTCATACAATCGGCTGACGATATACGGAAACTGAGGCAGATTTTGGTATCGCATGGTTCGACTGCGCAAATTATTGCGAAGATTGAGACGAAGAAAGCGATTGAGTCCAAAGAGGTGATGGAAGAGATTGTGCAAGAGACGGATGGGATTATGGTGGCGCGCGGAGATTTGGCAATCGAGGCGGGCAATGAGATTGTGCCAATCGTGCAATTGTGGCTGACGAGGATGTGCAGGCAGTATTCGAAGCTTTGTATTGTGGCGACGCAGATGTTGGGCTCGATGGTGGAGAATCCGGAGCCGACACGGGCGGAAGTCAGCGATGTGGCGAATGCTGTAATGCAAGGAACGGACGTGGTGATGCTCTCGGACGAGACGACTAACGGCAAATACCCGCTCGAGGCGGTGCGAGAGATGCGCAACATCATTCTCTACACTCAGGCGAATACTGGGGTGAGAGCGCTGAAAGAGGAGCCGCACAGCAAATTTGCAACGTTGGATGCCTTAGCTTCATCGGCGGTGATGCTAGCGGACAAGACAGATGCGGATGTGTTGGTGTGCGAGACGATGTCGGGAGCGACGGCGGTGAACGTGGCGACGCTCAGACCGGCTTTGCCGATTATTGCAGTGACGGACAACCAGAGGGTGGCGAACCAATTGTCGTTGACTTATGCGACTAGCAGTTTCGTGAGGCCGTTTTCGCCAACTTATGGACCGGATTTGATTGCAGAGCTGAAACAAGCTGACTATTTCAAGGACTCTGAGGGAGACGATATTTTGGCAGTGGTGATTTCTGGGCGCAAACGCGGACCGGCGGGCGGCTCGGACACAATTCAACTAAGGAGGATCTAAGATGTTCAACAAGAAAACTGTAAGAGACGTGGATGTAGTCGGTAAGATTGTGTTGGAGCGGGTGGACTATAATGTGCCAATCGACGGCGGGGTAATCGTGGATGACTTCCGTGTGCGCGAGAGCTTGGCGACGATTAAATATCTTTTGGGGAATGGGGCAAAGAAGATTGTGTTGCTGGCACATATGGGGCGGCCGGACGGCGAGAGAAAAGAAGAGTTTTCATTGGCTCCTGTCGCGGTGAGGTTGTCTGATTTGTTACATGGCGAGGTGGAAGTCGGGTTTTGCGCGGAGACTATTGGCGAAAAAGTGACTGAAGCAGTGAATATTATGGGCGAGGGCAGTGTTTTGTTGCTCGAAAATGTACGATTTGATGCGCGCGAGGAAGAGAACTCGATGGAATTTGCGCAAGCAATCGTGGATGCAGTGAAGCCGGACTTGTTTGTGGAGGATGGTTTCGGCGTGGTGCACCGGGCGCATAGCTCAACTGAGGCGATTACACACCTGTTGCCAAGCGTGGCGGGGTTGTTGTTGGAGAAAGAGGTATCGAACCTATCACAAGCGCAGAATCCGGTGAGTCCGAGCTTGGCGATTATCGGGGGGGCGAAGGTAGAAGACAAGGCACCGTTAATTGAGAGGTTTGTCGAGAAATACGATAAGGTGGCGATTGGCGGGAAGATCGCGAACGAATATAAGAGCGACAACCCGAAAATTGTGCTAGCGACAGATTTTGTCTATGGTGAAGATGGGAACGCATACGACATAGGGCCAGAGAGCGCGCAGAGAATTGCCGATATGATGGAGGGGACGAAGACAGTGCTCTGGAATGGGATTCTGGGAATGGCTGAGGACGCACGTTACGCGCATGCATCAGAGGTGGTGGCGGAAGCGATGGGTATGTTGCCGGCGGACACAATTACAGTGGTAGCGGGCGGAGATACAACTGGTTTTGTCGAGAACTATGCATCCGACAAACAAGAGCTTCATTATTCCCTTTTGTCGACAGGGGGCGGGGCGGCTCTAGAGTTCCTGCTCGGCGAGAAATTGCCAGGCATCGAGGCGCTGGAAGATAAATAGGTTATTTGGCAAGGATTTTGAGGGCGCGACGGAGGATATCAGCGTCCTCAATTTGCATTTCGGCTTCTAGTTGAGTGATTTTGGACTTGACTTCGGCGAAATATACTGGTTGGTCACGATCAATAATCTCCAGGGAACGAGCTGAGCCTGGGGTTTTGCGCAAGAAACCGCGCGTAACACAGTTGTCTATGTGTTCGGCGACGGCAGAAACAGATCTTAATCCTAGTGCGGCCTGGATCTCGCGGTAAGAGGGGGAGTAGTCGTGTTCTTCGGAAAACTCGCGTATAAACTGAAGAAGTTCGGTCTGTTTTTTGGTCGGTTTCTCCGTATTCATGGTATAATAATACCACACTTGAGGGTGTGGAACTGATTGATATGGAGAAGAAAGTGAAGAATATTGATGGAATTGTTGCGCGCGGTAGTACGAACCGCAGTGCTGTGTTGCAGAAAAAACGCTCTAGCCAAAGTTTGATTACACCAAAACGAGCTCCGCAACCGGTAAAGAAAACTGCACAGAAGCCGGCGAGAGTTATAGAGGTGGCGGATTTTGCTGAAGAGCCGGGTGAAGACATTGACAACTTTTTGGCGGAATTGGGGTATGACGAGGGGCGCGAAGAAGCGGCAAAAATCCGAAAGGAGAAGAAAACTGCCAAAAACGGCGAGAAACTGAGCCGTAAAGAGCTAAAAGAGCTGGCAAAACTGGACCGAAAGGGCAAAAGGAAGAAGAAAAAGGCGCTTAAGATTGTATTGTCGGTGTTTTTTAGTTTGGTTGTGGTGGCGGGGGCAGCGCTGGGAATCGCGTATTGGATTGGAAATGATTTTATCAAGGATTTGACCGGCGGAGAGGGGAGCTTATGGAATGTGATTACCGCGAAGCCGGATGAGCCGCTTGAAAAAGATAAATATGGCCGGACGAATGTGTTGATTTTTGGAACTGAAGGATACAACATGGAGGACGGGTCGGGCCACGCGGGGTGGCAACTAACAGATACGATTATGGTGCTGTCTTTCTACCAGGATACTGGTGATGTTAGGATGGTGAGTCTGCCGCGCGACCTCTTGAGAATCAAGGATCGTTGTACGGGTACGGCAAAGCTGAACGAGACTTATTATTGCGCGATGCGGAGAGAGGGCGACGCTAAGAAAGCCGGCGAGAGTTATATGCGTACTGTGAGTGAGATTACTGGATTGGAAATGCATTATTATATGCATGCGAACTGGATGGCCCTGGTGCAGATTGTGGACGCTCTTGGCGGAATTGATTTGGCGTTTGAGTATCAAGGCGACAAAGACAAGTACACTGGTGATTTGCCGGTGATTTGGACGACTGACCTTAGGGGCATTAAGGATCTGGATGGGGTGGATTTCAAGAATGGAACGACTGCTCACTTGAACGGAGCGATGGCATTAGCGGTGGCGCGTTCGCGATCAGCGTTCCCTGGTGCATCCTATGGCTCGAACGGTAACTGGTCGCGCGAGCAGCACCAACAGACAGTGATTGCGGCGATTGTGCAAAAGGCAAAAACGACGAAGTTTATGACGGATTGGAAAGCAGCATTTAGTATAAAGGATGCTATTGGAGATAACCTGCGGATGAGCTTTAAAGACAAGGAGTTTATGTCGTTGTTTAATATGGCTAAGAAAGTGGATATGGGGTCGATTGTGTCTGTCAGCATCCAAGACTTGATGACTACTGGCAGCAGGAAATATGATGAAAACTACATACCTTGTACACATGGGGTGGACTCGAGTTGTTTGAGTTATGTATTTCCAAGGAAAGGCGATACAGACTATAGTGATATTCAAGAGCGCATCAGGCAGAAGTTCTCGAACAATCCTGTGACTGCCGAGGGGGCGACGATTGATGTGTTGAATGGCGGAGGCGAACAAGGCGAGGCGAAACGCGAAGCCAATAAGTTGACCGAGAAAGGTTATGGGAAAGGTGTGGTGGGGAATATATCTGGTACATATACTGGGATTAATATCTTCGTGGTTAATCGCGAAATGACTGCGACGACGAAAGCTCTGGAAGAGATGTATGGCGTGAAAGCGCAGGTGGGGTTGCCGGCTGGGGTGACGAGCAGGGCAGACTTTGTGATAGTTATTGGCAAAACAGATAAGACAGACTAACTTCTATCTGACAAATATGTTAAAATAGTGACATGTTCAACCGAGCGCATAGGTTTTTGGCGGTGGTGCTGTTCGTAGTGGATTTTTTTGCCCTAACGGGTGCTTTTGGTATAGCTTATATCTTGCGCGTTTACTATGACTCGCGCCCCTTGCTTGAAGATGTACCGCGCTTGGATTATCTTTGGTCGGCGGTGATGTTGGTACCGGTTTGGATAGCGGTGTTTTTTTCACTGGGTCTATATAGGTCGCGGGTATACTTAAAACATGGAGTAGAGTTCTTGCAGGTGGTATGGGGGTGCTTCCTGGGGATATTATTGGTGATTGGGTTGGAGTATATAACTGGGCAAGTCATATTCCCCGCCAGGCTCGTAATGATTTATGTGTTCGTGTTGGCGATATTCTTCGTTTATATAGGGCGAGAGGTGGCGCAGTTTGTGTCGTTTTGGCTGATGCGGCGGCGCTATGGGTCGGTGAGAATGCTGGTGGTGGGGGACAACGAGGTGGCAACGCATTTTATCGAGAGAGTGGCTCTGAAAGAAGAGGGCAGTGTGCGGGTAGTGGCTTTCGTAGGACCGAAGAACTTGTTGCCGTTGATGTCGAAAGTGAAGCATTATGCGACATATGATAACCTGGAAGAGATTATTCGGTTGCATAAAGTACAGGTAGTAGTGCAGACCGGATCTAGAGATAATGGCTCGCATAATCGAGCTATTTTGTCAGCGGTGGAAAGCAAACACGTGCGTTATTGTTTCATACCTGGGGAACCGGAGTTTTACTCACGAACGAACATCGTGGGTACTTTTCTTGATTTTCCAATTGTGACAGTGTCGCAAACACCCCTTGTGGGGGTGCAGATGACGTTGAAAAGGATTTTTGACTTGGTGGTGGTACTCTTGGCGGCTCCGTTGTGGGGGCCGGTTTTGTTGTTGCTGGCACTGATGCAAAAAATCTTTAATCCGGGTCCGGTGTTTTTTGGACAAGAGAGGCTGGGCAAGTACGGGAAGAAGATTAAAGTGTTGAAGTTCCGATCGATGTGGCAGAAGTATTCTGGGAAGGATCCGGCAAAAGTGTTCCATCAGATGGGGAGGGATGATTTGGCTAAGACGTACGCGAAAGATCGAAAGATTGATAATGACCCGAGGATTGCAGGGTGGTTTGGAGCATTCTTGAGGAAATCGTCGATGGACGAATTGCCGCAGATCTTGAATGTCTTGAGAGGCGAGATGAGCTTGGTGGGACCGCGTCCGATCATTCCAGATGAACTAGACTTCTACAAGACGAAAGCACCGTTGTTGCTATCTGTGACGCCTGGATTGACGGGGTTAGCGAGCGTATCGGGAAGAAGCGATTTGCCTTTCACACAGAGGGCGAGCTTAGAGTTGTATTACGCGAGCAACTGGACATTCACGATGGATATCAAAATACTTTGGAGTACGGTATGGGTAGTATTAAAAGGAAAGGGCTCTAAATGATAAAAAAACTGCTTGATAGGCTGCGCCAGAACGGTTTGCAGGTGACTCTGCTGGGGCTGACGATAGTTGCGGCGATTTTGATGGTGGTATTCCGAGATAGGATTTGGCCGGTAGAGAAGCTGTATGACGCGTTGCACATCGGGAGGGTGGCGAGAGGGGAGGAGGCGCCGATGGATGATAAATACGAACTGGTGGGCGGGGTTTATGGGGCGCTGGGGCTGGGGAACCTAGAGATGCTAGTGGGGATTGTGACTGTGCTGCTGGTGGCGGGATTGGTGTTTTGGATTTTCAGGCATAATTCGAAGCTGCGGCTGGCAAGCTTTTTGATGGCAATTGTTGTGATTGGGTTGGCGAGCGCGTTCTTTAGTGGGTTTAGCAAGGAGTTGTTTGAGATTCTGATTGTATGTCTGGTGGGTGTATTGACGCTGGATAAGAAGTGGGGGTGGTTGGCGCTCGGGATAGCATCATTGGTGTATGGGGCTATTTTCCGGCCATATTGGGTGGTGATTGGGTTATTGTATTTCGGGTGGCTGGGGATATTGCATTTGTTTAGGGGGAAGCATGTGTCTATCATCTTGCCAATCTTCGCCACCATGGTGGTGGGTGCGGTAATAGGGTACGCTTTGTCGACAGGAGGACAAGATATTTCGATACAACGGCCGTGGATTAATGATGGCCGGATATCAGGGACGAAAATCAATAATATACTGCCCGAAGAGTCGATTGTGTCGGGCGTGGTGAATAGCTTCGCGGCATTGCTGTGGTTTTTCCTCCCCTGGCAATTGTTTGTTGATGGCAGTTGGTTTTATATTTCTGGTGGTTTGTTGATAATGGGTGTGATGTGGGGGTTCTTGTGGTGGTTGTTTAGCAGTGAGAAAATACAGTGGAAGAGGGGGACGACGGCAGCCTTGGCGTTGGTGCTGGCTTTCCTAGTGGTGTCCTGTCTGTTTGAGCCGGACTTCCGATCGTTCTTGAGGCATCTGACACCGATTATGCTATTTATGATATATTGCTATAACACGACGATTTTCCATAAAAAAGAAAAAATATCATGACACGTATACTGATACTAGTAACTTCTCTCGACAGAGGCGGGATAGAGACTATGATTATGAATTATTATCGGGTGCTCGATAAGAAGAAGTATCAGTTTGATTTCTTGATAAACCGGAGGGAGCGGGGGGCATACGAAGAGGAGATTGAGAAGCTGGGAGGGATGATCTTCCGTATGACTAATTTGTCGCCGCTTAAGTATTGGCGATATAAGCGAGAGTTGAAAGACTTTTTGGCGGCACATCCGGAATATAAAATCATGCATTCTCATCTGGAAGAGCGGAGTTGGTGGGCGTTGAATGTCGCGAAAGCTGCGGGGGTGAAAGTGCGAATCGCGCATATGCATAATGCTTATCCTCTGGAGTTTACTCCGAAGTCGCTATATAGGCAGTGGTTGAGATGGCGGATGAGGTGGTCGAGGACAGCGATAACAGAGAGGCTGGCATGCTCACAGTTGGCGGGCAAGTGGTTGTATGGACGTAAGACGTTTCAGGTGGTGGCGAATGCGATTAACCTAGAGCAATTTGTGTTTGATGCAGCGAAAAGGAAGAAAACGCGAGCATCTCTGGGGCTGGATGATGATTGTGTGCTGATAGGGCAATTTGGGCGAATCACGCATCAAAAGAACCCGTTGATGATGCCGAAGGTACTGCGCGAGCTTGGAGGGAAGTATCGACTCATGTATGTCGGCAAGGGCGAGATGGAGGGCGAGCTGAAGTCTGAGGTGGAAAAATTAGGGGTAGAGAAGAGGGTTTTGATGGTAGAGCCGACGGGGAAGATAGAGGATTACTATGCGGCGATTGATGTGCTAGTGCAGCCATCGTGGCATGAGGGATTGAGTCTGGTGGTGATTGAAGCGGCGGCGAGCGGCTTGATGGTGTTGGAATCGGATCGAGTAACCAAAGAGGTGGACGTGGCAGAACGGGTGGCGTTCCTAGATATTGCAGATCTTGACCTTTGGCAAAAAGCTGTCAAAAAGATTGAGGTGCAGACAAGCCGAGCGCGGACTCGTGCGTCGGAACGGGCTGTTGAGTTGATTCGTGAGCATGGTTATGACGTGAAATGTGCCGTGAAATGGCTAGAAGACTACTACAAGGAGGTGTTGTGAAAGAGGTAACAGTACTGCATATTTGTGAAAGCTTCGAGGGGGGAGTAGCTTCGGCAGTTTCAAATTATTTAAAGGCGACTCAAGATAGTCCGATCAAACATATACTGCTCTGTAATATTCGGTCCGGCAATCTAGATAGTGGAATACTTAAGCAGTTTTCCACAGTAGCCTATTTGCCAAAATCGCATTTTGGTGCTATAAAAACCGTACGCAAGTATGTTGACAAAATCAAACCTGATGTTGTGCATTGTCATTCAAGTTTTGGCGGGGGTTATGGTCGGCTTGGAGCGCGCTCCTTCCCTTGTAAGATCTACTATACGCCGCACTGCTATGCGTTTGAGCGGCTTGACATTCCGAAATTTACTCGTGGAATATTTTA
>Ga0123356_10003944_pt1 | contig 15424 bp, 12 predicted proteins | sample TergutEmb28metaG_2_FD_92546 | JGI IMG/M metagenome (GOLD analysis project Ga0123356, IMG submission 92546) | Embiratermes neotenicus P3 segment gut microbial communities from Petit-Saut dam, French Guiana - Emb289 P3 | ecosystem: Host-associated > Arthropoda: Insects > Digestive system > Gut ... | reverse complement strand
CTGGATCAGTGCCCGGTTTTATCCTCAGAAAACCCTGTTTTCTGGTCGGGTGGGCATCGGGGTTGCGTAGCAAGGGCGAGAAAAAAGGGATGTAGCTCACTTTCGTTTTGCTACATCCCCTTTCTGTATGACTGAATAAAAATTACTGATAATTATCTTTATTGCGATTTACCATGACATCTACAATACCGACCAGATTAGCGATTTCGGGTTTTGAAAGTTGTGCATCCGCACCGACTTCAACACCTTTTTTCTGCATGTTTTCATCAATAAGCGATGAGAAAATCAAAACCGGGATATCCATCAGTTTCGGATCGGTTTTGACAAGCTTTGTGAGCCTGTGACCGTCCATTCGAGGCATTTCGATATCTGTTATAAGGCAACTGACTTTTGATAAAATATCGGTCGTACCCGAATCTCTGATCCTGCATATATGTTCCCATGCTTCTTCGCCGTTGTTGAGAACCATAAGATTTTGATATCCGGAAGTGTGAAGCGCTTCGGTCAGCATCTTTCTGAGCAAAGCGGAATCTTCCGCAACAACGATCGGGATTTGTTCTCTGTCCATTCCGGTATATGCCGCAACCGTGCTCAGATCGATACCTGTTTCCGGACTGATATCAAAAGTGATTTTTTCAAAATCCAAAATCGAAATGATCCTGTCATCAACCTTGGCGATTCCGGTAACAACACCTTCCTGTCCGCCGAAGATGATAGAATCGGGTTTTTCTATATCATTCCATGAAATACGGAAAATAGTTTCCACCGCATGAACATGGAAAGCAATATTCATCTGATTGAAATTTGTGATAATGAAAATATCTTTTTCGGGAAATTCCGACTCCGTAAGACCCAGGTATTTTGCCAGATCGACTATCGTATATACTTCATTACGCGGTTGAAAAATGCCTTCAACACAAGGATGAGCAAGAGGCATTTCCTGAACCTCTTGTATTTGCATCAATTCAGTGATTTTTGCTACATTGATACCGTAACTGTTGCCCGCAATGACAAATTCCAATATTTCAAGTTCATTGGTCCCCGTTTCAAGAAGAATATTTGTATCAACAATACCCACCGATATCACACCCTTCACATAAACTCTTTACATTATAACGACTATCCGCAGTTATTGCAATAGCGGATAGCCGAATTAAAACATTGTTAACTTTTACCGGGTCGGATCAGCTGTTTATGATATCTGTTATTCTTACGCCGTAGTTGTCATCGATTACTACGACTTCGCCTCGTGCAATCAGTTTACCGTTGACCACTATTTCTACGGGATCGCCTGCGATTTTATCCAGGACTATAATGGTACCGAGGTTGAATTCCAGTATCTCGCTTATTTCTTTTTTGGCTCGACCGAGCTCCACGCTTACCTGCAGCGGTATGTTATATACGAGGTCGATGCTCTTGGGTTCACCGACAGGTCCGGGATGGTCGAATGATTGAAATTGCATAGGATGCACGTCTACAACACGTCCTTGTCCAACCATAGGTGGTTGTTGATAGGGCATTTGCGGATAGGGAGCCTGCGGATAAGGCATGGGCGGATACGGTTGCTGAGGATAAGGTTGTGCGGCATAAGGATCGATGCCCGGTACGGGTTGTTGCGGATAAGGTTGCATCGGTTGTACGGGCGGAGGCGTTGCGGCTGCCGGGGGCGGAGGCGGCGGTGTTGCCGCGGCGGGAGGCGGTGCTGCCGGAGGCGGAGCGACGGCGGGCGGAGGCGCTGCTGCGGGAGCCGGAGCTGATTCGCCTGCTGCACCTGCATCCATAAATTGCTTGGCAAATTGTTTGCTTGCTTCATAAGGAACAAGCTGTATCAATTCACTTTTAAGTAAACCTTCTATTTCCATGTCAAAAGCGATTTTGGTAACTTTATCCATATCGCCGAGAAGAGTAGTTACATCAAAACCGGCATCGACCGTAGAGCTTTTCGGAGGTGCGATGTCGATGGGAGTACCCAGAAGCTTAGCAAGCGATGTGGAAGAAGCACCCATCATTTGATTCATGATCTCGCTCATTGCGCTTAAATGCATTTCATTGAGTTCGATCGGTTCTTCAACAGTACCGTCACCGCCCATAAGCAGATCGGTGATGAGAGCCGCGTCTTCGATTTTGAGTACAAGAAGGTTTGTGCCTGAAATACCTTTAGTATACTCTATAGTGGCTACAACAAACGGTACTTTATATATAGACAAAACGTCTTTGGATTCAAAAACATAAACACGCGGAGTCGTTATACTGACTCTTCTGTCAAGAAGAGTGTACATCGTTGTCGCAACAGCACCCATGCTGATATTACCTATCTCACCGAGTACATCGATCTCTTCATCGGTGAGCATACCCTCAAGAATGGGAGCGTTTGCAAGCGGATCTTCCTGAACACCGTCGGAAGCAACGCCGTAATCCGCTTCTTCGACACTGATGTCTTCCCCTGCTTCAACGCTGTCGAGCATTGCCGCGATCATTTCGGCAGACATAACATCACCCTCGGTCTCAGCCGTGAGTTCTGCAATGAGTCCTTCCTGAGCGATTATAGGGTCGACACCGCCGGCTGCATCGTCAAGCATTGCCGCGATTGCTTCGGGTGACATTATATCACCGCCCGAATCGGATTCGGCAGCAACTGCCGGAGCAGGGTCGGGATCGACTCCGCCTGCAGCATCGTCAAGCATTGCCGCAATAGCCTCCGGTGACATTATATCACCGCCTGTGTCGGCTTGTGCCGCTTCGGGAGCATCATCGCCTCCGTCTGCATTTCCTGCCATCATGGCTTCAATTTCATCTTGTGAGAGATTCATTTTGTGCCTCCTCTTCCGTCAGGACCTCAATGACCTGCATCGCATATTTACTCCCGAGAGTTCCTATGGTCGCTTTGAACTTGGGAATATGCTGAACCTTTACTGTCAAAGGATCGTCAACCGAATGATCAAGCTTTATTACATCACCTATTTGTAAATTTATTATATCCGAAACCGTTGCGGGTGTTTGTTCAAAATATGCGGTAAGGGGGATCGGTGTATGCATAAGCATTCCTGTCAGGGCTGCAAGCCTTTCCTCTCCTCTGCCGTCATCACGAATTCCGCTTGAAAACCACATACGCGTGTTTAGTTGTTGCGATACAGGTTCGATAGCTGTTTGCGGAATGCATATACTCATAAGACCTGTTTCTTCACCCATTGTGATATTGACGATAACGACCGCGACCGGTTCGTTCGGAGCCGTTATTTGCGCAAACTGCGGACTCGTTTCTATCCTGTCGATCTGCATTGAAAGTTCAATAACTTTGTCCCATGCTTCATCAAAAACAGCACACTGTTGTCTTAAAACACGTTCAACCAAAGCAAGCTCGATTTCCGTAAATTGCTTGGTATTCTCGCCCGTAGTGCCGCCGCCGAACAAACGGCTTATAAGCATATATGCAAACTCCGGAGACATTTGGATCAATATCGACCCGTGCATCGGCGGAGCTTCCATGATTGCCAAAACAACGGGAGCGGGCAATGAATTATTAAATTCGCTGTAAGAACATTCTTCAATTGAAAGTATTTCGCATTCACACGAAACACGCAGAACACTGGATAAACTGTTCGATAAAAGCTGGCTGTATGTTTCAAATACAACATGGAATGTGCGCATTTGTTCTTTTGGGAACCTGTTGGCAGTCCTGAAGTCGTACTCCTTGACCTTCATCGCAGGCTCACCGTCGGAAGCTTCAGCCACCGTGTCGGAATCCCCGGTCATGAGCGCACTTAACAGTTCGTCAATCTCTGACTGCGATAATATTTCAGACAACCTGCACTCACCCCTTTACTCCGACTCTGTGATAAGACACAATTCTCATCACATCATTAAACATCATTTTCCACAACTTGTCAATAGAATTTGTGCATTTTATCAACAAAACAACTATATGTTGTGGTATAACCCAAAACTTATTGAACCTCGTTTTTGGAATTTTGGGTTTAAAATTCTGTCGCCCGTCTTATACGTATTTTTTCCGAACGGATTTTTTCCACGACATCTATCGCACTTTCACTTACGGTGATTTTTTTTCCCGTATTTAAAGTAACAATAGTATCCGGAGCTTCTTCGATAAATTCGATCATGTCTTCATTGACATAAAACTGCGATGCTTTGTTCAATCTGGTTACTAAAATCATCACACGGCCTCCTTCCGTATATAAGCCTGTGTGATGTAAAGGGTTGCTTTACATCACATCAGTCAGAGCCTTACACAAAGGCTTTATTATCTCTTCAGATTTACAAGTTCTTCAAGCATCGTATCGGAAACCGTAATGATCCTTGAATTAGCCTGGAAACCTCTTTGCGTTACGATCATATCCGTAAATTCATTCGACAAGTCAACATTACTCATCTCAAGACCGCCGCCGTCTATCTTACCCGCTCCGTCTTGGAAAGCTTCTGTCACAACGACCGGACCGGATGAAGCCGATGCACGGTAGAGGCTGTTTCCGCCTTTTTCAAGACCTGCCGGGTTTGCAAACATTGCGATCGCGATTTGTCCGATGACCACTTTTCTGTTTTGCATGAGAACGGATACATCACCGTTATCAGCTACCGAGAATCCCGGAAGACTGACTTCCGCTTCGTTGAACTGATCCCAGAATCCCGGAGGAACTGTTGCTTCCCATTCACCGTCGGCATTCTGTACACGAACGATCTGATCGATTACCGCTTGCGGTACCGGGAACGGAATTTCTCTGGCTGTTGCTACCAATCTGATCCTGGTAAGACCGTTTTCATCGGGATTGGGTGTCGGATCGGTGGGAATAAGACCGAATACCGGAGGACGGGCTTGTTGTGCCGGAATTGTTGCGATACCCGGTACTGCTGTTACTGTATCTGTCGGGAAGGTCATCGGTGCTGCAGGCCACGGTACTAATGAAGGATTATTTCTGGCAACCAAATTCCATTCAACCATTTCTTGCGGTGTGTTTATTGTCACTGCAGCGGGAGGTAATGCTTCGACCGGAGGAGTTGCACCTGTATCAGCAGCTCTGAACATTCCTTCCGGAATCGTATCACCGGGACGGAAAGGATTGAGCGGCAGTGCTCCTGCGGCGTAAGCTTCAGTTAACGGAAGCCTTGCAGGAACAGCCGGTGTTCCCGGGATTTCTGCTATAAACGGATTACCTGCATCAACAACACCCATTTCAAGTTGCGATGTGCGTCCCATTACATAAAAGCCCATTGAGTTTACGAGATATCCTTCGTTATCGATATCAAAGTTACCCGCTCTGGTGTAAAAATCACCTTCCGGACCTTTAACGATGAAGAATCCGTCACCGTTGATCATCATGTCTGTTTCTCTGTCGGTACGTTGGAATGCTGCTCTTGAGTGAATAACGTCGACTGTCGAGAGTCTTATACCGAGACCGATTTGAGTCGGGTTCGTTCCGCCGACACCGCCCATTCCCGGAGGATTGTTATTGTTTGCCATACCCGAAGCAACATTTTGACTGAAAATATCTTGGAATATAACACGACTTGTTTTATAACCTGCTGTGTTGACGTTGGCAATATTATTACCGATTACGTCCATTCTTGTTTGGTGGTTTCTGAGCCCGGAGATTCCGGAATACAGTGAGCGCATCATAGTGCGATTCCTCCTGATAATATTAATTAATAGTGTTGATATCCTGTTTTTGTGTCATTCTGAGATGCGTTGAATCTTTATGCAGCTTTCTGCTGTTCACCTTCGCCTTCGCCTTCGTCACCGAACGATGCGTAAATCCATTCCCATTTATCCGCATCCCATGTCCAGCGTCCGATCGGTATTCCCGCCTCGCAGACTTCGATGAAATCATCTCCGTCTTCGATCCAGTTCTTCGCTCCCGGCGGAACATCAGGCTTCGGTGTATGCTTCTTCGATCCTGTCTCCCGGATATCAACTATCGCGTTGACCGGTACGAATTTAGGTTCATTTGTTCCGTCGTCTATTTGCGCTATCAGCGATCCTTTGTCCACCAATATACGAGTGACAACACCTTCGATATCTTTGCCGTCGACTTCTGCCACGACAGTGCGTCCGATCAAATTGGTCGATGTTTGCATCAGCATTTCAGATGTAAGAATATTTTGTGTGTCAAATACTTCTTTTATAGAAGAAACAGGCACTACAAATTCACCGATTTGCGCCATTGCAACTCCGCGACTCATGAATATACTGTCAACCACACCGGGAATTTCCATGGGTTTTCCGTCAACAAGCGATTCAGCTATTACAAACTTACCGACAAGACTGTAAGATTGATAGCTTGCCATTGACTCAAGTGTATGATTCATATTTTGCATTTGCTCAAGTGATGAAAACTGTGCAAGTCCTGCTGCAAAATCCGAATCACTTTGCGGATTGAGAGGATCCTGATGGCGCAGTTGTGCCGACAGAAGTAAGAGAAAATCGTTTTTTCCCATATCTCCGCCTACGTTGCGTCCGTTTCCTTTTGAGCTTTCTTCCATCGCTCTTGCATGGTTTGCTGCTTGCATAACAGCTGTTTGATTTTGCAAATCTTTTACTGAGTTTAATGCTGACATAATTAAAAGGCTCCCTTCGTTGCAAGAGTATTCATCATAAAATACTTCTTTGCTTCTTTCGGGATCCTTCCCAAAGTGACCGACCGTCACTCTAATATAAACATCATGTTTATGCTCTGTATTCCACTGAGCTGACTCCTTGTTCCATGTAGTAATCCATCAGGTCAGGCAGTGTGGTGTAGAATGCGACTCCGTCCGCGGAGTTTGTTTCGCGTTTTGTTGAATATTGTTGTTTGTTTTGCTGTTGTTCACCGTCACGAGGGTCTTGGAATGTTCCGTTATTTATTCCTGTGTAGATGACTTCCACTTCAACAACTTCCGTGCCTCTTGATTCCAGTGATTCGATCAGTGCTGTCAGTTGGCTGTTTATCATGCTCCTGACTCCGCTGTCCTCTGCATTTATCTTGACATGTAATCCTGCTGCGTCTACCGCTACTTCAAGGGCTACTCTGCCGAGAAATTCAGGGTTCAATTGGATCGTCATCGTGCTTTTGGAATCATTTTGCATCATTTCTACGCGTGAAATCATTTCTTGGAACAGATTTTCCGGTTTGACCGGTGTGCTGAGTGCCGCTTGTGTCATTTGTTGTGAAGCTTTAAACTGTTCCGGTTTGATTCCTTCGCTCAGAGGCGGTGCGATGTCATTTATCATCGGTTCCTCTTGTGCGCTTTTTACGGCATCTGCCGCGTCTGAATAAGTTTTTTCTTTCTGTCCGACTGCTCGAGTCTCATCATTTTCATTCTCCAAAGGGCTCAGATTGCCGTTTTCGAACTGTTTGGAACTACTGTCCGCATTGTTCTGACGATCTTGCGTCCTTATTTCCGGCATCCGTGCCATCACCTCGGCGAAAGTGTTTGCGCTGTTTTCGGTGTTTGTCGCTTCGGTCATAGTCGCTTCTGCGTTTACCGTTACTGCTGATTCATTTTCCGGCTTTTCGATTGTAAACGGTGTTCCCGATCCGTTTTCGGGGTTTACGATCTGTGTTGTATCCGGTTGTTGTATATTATCAACTCGTAATTCGGGGGTATATGCAGATTTGCTGTCTCCTTCGAGAATAAAAACGATTTCATTTTGCAGATTTCCCATAACTCCGGCTGCAAGCGCTTCATCTGAATTGTCTTCGTTGAGCTTTGATTTCTGATTAACAACTTTGCTTTCGTCGTATGTGTTCGTACTTTTTTCAAGAAACTGTGAACCATGCTTGGCCAACTCATCTTCGAACATTCTTTCAAATCTTGAAGCGTTGGTTTCGACACCTGATCCCGCTCTTGGTCGAACACCCGATCCGGAGTCCGTCCGGGCTGTCATTGAGGACAGAATCTCCATGGGTACATGCATTATTTCACCTCCTATAACTATATATCGTCAAAATGCATCGGAAGATTAGCCGTTTTCACAAAAAATTCAAAAAGCAAAGACTCAACATCCTTGCTTTCCGTGTCATCTCTGTTTCAAACTTATATCTTTAATCCCATAACCTGTAGCCTTGAACCACTAATCTCAAATCATTGGAACCTCCGCTGACACATGTTGAAAGTGTTATGATTTGGGTTGCGATCAAAGGCGCTCCTATCCTGTCGGCAAAACGTGCGAAATAACGTTGTGTACTGAAATTGAGATAATATGCAGGATCATCGACATCAGTCATTCTTGCCGAAAAAATTTCAAAACGAACGGGATGACCGTTAACTGTAAGTGTTATTACATTGTTATCTTCCAAAAATTGATCATCCAAAAACTTTCGCAAATCAGTGAACATACCCCCCGCCTGTAAATTATGCCCGTATATTATAATATGGGGTATGGGGTCGCCCGTATTACGGTAATCCATAAACAAAGCACCTGCAATGTTCGGTTCACCGTAAAATGATGTGTTTAAATATGTTTCGTTATCCGGACCGCGCACAACAGGATAATCAATATTTGTCCCGTCGACTTTTATCCAACAGACATAATCCGCATTGATCGCACGCATTTCTTCGTCGAGCGCACTGAATTGAACAGTACCGCCGGCATCAAAAAACGGTGCAGTATCTCCCGCCAATCCGCGCAGATATTCATACTCCGCTCCCGATGCCCGTAAGTTGCTCGTATGTACAACAACAACAAGCGTAGTTACAAGAGCCGTGCAACCGAAAAAGATCACACCTATTATCAAAGCAATTTTGACAGATATTTTTCGAAGATAAGAAGTTACCTTCTTCTCCGATGCATCATACACCTTTAAAGGTTTTTCTTTTTTATTCACCATGACCGGACTCGTTTTCATCACCCGCACGTTTGCTCCTGAAAAATAAAATCAGGCAAACACTTAAAGATATCGTACATATGATCGACAGCCACATAACCGCCGCAACTCCGCTGATTTCGCGAATACCCGTCTGAGGAACAGTCCCGAAAGTCTGAGGATTTTGCCCCGCCCCCGGCGTCCCGTCAGGTCCCGTATTCCCAACCGTCCCCGCTCCGGTATTAGTACCGCCGCCAGTTCCGGCTGTTCCGCCGCCTCCCGTATTGCCGCTCTGTCCCGGACTCGGACTCGGCGCAGGGCTCTGACCCGGACTCGGTGCAGGACTCTGACCCGGACTCGGACTCGGTGCAGGGCTCTGCCCCGGACTCGGCGCGGGACTCTGTCCCGGTCCCGGTGATGGTGTCGGATTATTCGAAACATTTACATTCAAAAACAAATCGGCATATCCGACATCATGTTCTGCGCGGAAAATATATTCACCATTTTCAAAACGATTAAGATAATTTTGATTAAGAGTAATAATGGTACTTCCTGCAGTAACAGTATAATTACTTGCACTGACAGGGATATCGTCAAGTAAAAGCCTCCTGAATGTTGAATGTGTTGCATCAACTCTTGCAGAAGAAGTTCCGCCTCCGGTCCATGTGCCGAAATGTTCAATAACCGGATTCATCCCGTCAAGCGGAGTCATCATTATACTCCCGTGATTTTCAGTAGCATCAACAATACTTGCTGTTCTGTAATTTGCAGGACGACCGTCAGGTGATGCCGTAAATTGCAATGTTATCGGAATAGCACCGGTTGTCGGAGCACCCGGTTTTATATCAAAATATAATCTGGCAATAACACCGTCTCTTGTCCAATCTGTCGGATCGGTCAAGTTATACAGCATGATCCAATAAACACCCGGGCCCTGTTTCGAATCTTCAAGATTAAATCGATGCAGTTCAAGCCCTCTGCTTCTTTCCGGATCGTCTACACCCGTAAGTTCCAAATATTCTTCTTCAAAGTTGATTTGCATAACAACAGCCGCAAAACCGATCGTATCACGATTTCCGTCAACCCTTATATCAACACGCACATTCTCCATACCGGGTCGTGCAGGCACACTTCTTGAAACCGAAAACTGACGTTCAGGTTGATTGGCGGATACATGAAATTCCGGCATTATCGCAACCGGTATAAAATTGCACAACATAAATATTAACAGAAGTGCGACGGTAATAAGTTTTTTCATATTTCACACCTCATCATTCAAGCGGCACTCTTTGTGCAAAATAAGCCGCCAATGCATTCAAGTCACGATTATCGGGTACTGTCCTGTTCGGATTAAGCGGATCGACAAATATAATGGCTGCTTCCGGATTCTTTAAAGTAACAACAGTCGGATTTTCCAGGAATTTGGCAAGTAATATCAGGTCAACCAAATCCACAAATGTATCATCGTTGACATCTCCCAAAGTAACCCTTGGAGTCGGTCGTATTATCATTGTATACTCTTTATCTATCCTCATAGTTCCCGGAAGAATCAAGCCGATATTGAATGTATAAGGTAAATCCCTGTCTGTTCCGGCTAAAGGAATCCCTCTTATGCTGCCTGTCGCATAATTAAGCGTTAACCCCAATGCTCCCGCACCGGTTCTTCCGTCAGGACCGTGCAGTTGTCCTGTTAAATCGATCCAGGTTTCTGAAGGATAAGGACCGTGACCGATCGTTGTCGGCTGTCCCGCAGGCGGAGGCGCAACTTCAAAACCGCCTGAATATGACCAATTTACGGTTGCAAGAGCAAGTCTCGTTCCGCCGATGCCGGGGTCTAATATTGCTTCAACGTCAGGTGGTCTCGCATGAATTGTGTGTATCAGTACATCTTTTGCTGCTGTCGCACCGATACCGTCAGGTCTTAACCCTTCTGCTTCTCCGGGAATCCTTATTCTGACATATCCGTCATCTCCGTCAGGTCCGAACAATCCGCCCGGTCCGTAATTGTTATCGATTCGTACATCACCCGCACGTGCTTCCCAACGAATAAAACCGGATGTACTCAGTATAGTACTGATTTGTCCGACAGTACCCGGCATAACAGCACGTCTGTCTCTGTATAAATTACGACTCGGTGATTCGGGATTCGGTAATGCCTCAACAACACCGTTACTGTCAACACGTCTTACAAATCCCGTTGTTTGTCCGACAGGAACTATTTCTGTTCGCAGGTACGTACGCGGCCATATCCAAACCGTGAAAGTATCTTTTATTTCAGCAGTATTAATATTCGGGTTTGTCGGTGCCAAAATTGTTATCGATAAATCAATGTTAAATATTCCGTTTCTTGTCGGAAATCCTGATATCCTGATATTTTCGGGAGCATCAAGCGGTGTACCGATACCGTGATTACGTGATAAACCGATTCCTGCCGGAATTATATCTGCCCAAGCCCATTTTATCTCCGGATCTTCGGGAAAACCTTTTGCCCTGACAAATGCGTTATATTCTTCTTCATCCGGTTCCGGACCCAATGCGTCTGTCGGTTTTTCCAATCCTACCATACCGTCACGTAAACGATTTGCTGTATCGAACACGGGACGCGGCCATATTTTGATTGAAAATTCTTTTTGATCACCTTTAAGATTAGGATTACCTGCAGGAGGACTTAATGTAACAGAACACAGATATGTCGATTCAACCTGTGTTGCATCCGAAGGAATGCCGCCAATCGTTGCATTACTGTTTGAATTACCGGTAAATGTCATTCCCGGCGGAAATCCGTTCCAACTCCAAAGCCATCCCGGCATTTCAGTGTCAGTCGGAACATCGGAAGCGGTAATTAAGTTCGTAAATAACGGTACCGGTGTTGTTGCAGTTTGATATAACGCTGTATATGCTTGTCCGACCATACCGTCAAGAAAATCCCTCGGCGGTATATCAATAAACGGTTTTTTAATTATTTTTAATTGAAAACGATTTGCCAAATCGGATGTGATTACTACATTTCGCAGGTTTTCATTCGGATTCGGATTATCAGCATTATATCTTAATTCAACAGTAAAATTATAATTACCGTCTGCATTTGCTGCAGGTTCTCCCGAAAGCCAAATTAAACCCGGATTATCGGGAAGCCCGGATTTAAGTGTCACACCGACAGGCAATGTTCCGTTTGTCGTCCAAATCCAATCAGAACCGACAACACCGCTTGCAGCTATTATTGTTGAATCCTGAACTCCGTAATCTTCAGTTACCATTCCGTCAGGTAACGGTCTGACCGAAATTACGGGACGTGCCATTATTGTAACATCAAATGTAAACGGTGTTGTTAAAGGAACCGACGGATTATCGGGATTATCGTGGGTGGCAATTAAAGTGAATCTTCGATTTCCTGCTGCCGTATCCTGAAGATCGGCATTTGTCGGAGATATCGGAGTTCTTACAACGACCTGATTGGGATTTAATTGTTGAAATTCCATTCCGAGAATGTCTTCCAACACAAGATCGCTGCTCCATATTGTACCTGCCGGAAAACCTTGAAATGTAATGGTTGTCGGCATATAGCGTTCACCAACCATCCCCGGAGCCAAAACCAAGTCATTGGGAGTTACTACTGAATATTCACCAAATTCATGAACAGATGAATTAAAAATAAATACTTCTGTTTCTGCAGGAATATCATCATAATTAAACAACATATCATCATAAACTGCTCTGATAAAAACTTCTTCATCAGGCATGATAAATGATACATAAACTCGGTTTTCATCTGTCGATTCTTCTGTAAATTCTATGTCTGCATGATTCGGGTCTGTTTCCCAAGTGATAAATCCGCGAGTTGATGCACTTAATACAACAATATCTCCCGGCATTGTCCCTTCCGGGATTTCAGGATAATAAAACCAATAATCCGATCCGTCCGGCTTCATAAAAGCAGTTTGTCCCATTATATTTTCTGTTAAATAATTGACTGTTTCATTCTCTTCAACAGCATCTTCAACTCTTTCACGTCTGATGCGTTCGTTTGTGTTTTGTATGGTTTCGCGGTTTGTGTTGTTGCCGAAGTGGATGAAAACAGCTGCTGCCATGGCGAGGCAAACTGCTGCTAATAATGTGAGCATTATTCCTTTTAAAATTTTCATACTTTTTTTCATGATCCGTGACCCTTTCACACTCCGCCAAAAACCTGTACAAACGTACATTTCCCTAGGGTATATTATACTCTTTGTCGCTCAATATTTCAATGTCACCGGGCAAAACATAACACAATGTTTACAATTACCGAGACTTCACCAAAACACACTTTAAGCCTATCTATATGTATCGTATAATTTCCGAAAATCTTTAACCCTTCGCGGACATTTTATATAAAATCAAAAACCGCCTTGCGGCGGTTCGTGTTGTGCTGTTTCGGACTGTTCGATTAACATAATGTTGCTTTATTTATACTGAATAATAAGTATATATATGTCAGCTGTATAACAAAATTTCTGTTATTTCTGCTGCAAGTCGCGGCTCCATGGCGGCTAATATTGATCCCGCACTTCTGGCTGCCATGTAGTAAAGTATTCCGGCGGCGTCTCTCGGGTCATACAGTGTAGAAAGGATCTCTGCCGCTGATTCGGGCGACATCTGTGTAAAGTTTTGTCCGATCGCTATCATATCTTCTATGTCTTGCTCCGTTAAATCCGGACGACGGAAAAGCGGGACTGTACGTTCATACATTGCGAGTATTTGCTCTTCGCGTCTGTCGAGATCGAGAGCACGTCTTTCGAGTTGGCGTTCTCGTGTGAGGAGTATTTCTTCCTGATCGATTATATGATCTTCACGTTCATCCAAGTCCTCGGTTCGTTCGGCAAAACGTCTTTCCTGCATTTCCGCTTCGATCCTCAGCCGGTTGTTTATCGAGGAAAAAGCGGGGTCGAGCCATATAACGATATCAAGAAGAGGTTCGGTAATAACATCGGCTATGATGATCCGAGCATCAAACATATCCAAATACAAAGCTGCACCGAAACCGCCCAGTAATATCAGCAACACGAGGATCATTATAATGATAACGCCTGCAGTACTGCTGCCTTTTTCACCCGGATCTTTCTTTGCTTTTGGCTTTTTTTCTTTTTTTAAGCCCGATTCTCCGTCATCTTTAGATGCTTTTGGTGCTTTCGGAGGCTTTGCTTTTTTACCCTTTGCCGGAGCATCAGACGCTTCACCGTCATCGGTCAAATCAGTTATTTCTTCATCTGCCACTTTTTCTCACCTGCCGTTCTGTTTCCCTGACTTCGCTGTTTATCACATTGAACGAAACGAGGTCATCCATTGTTTTAGCTTCATCTGCCTGCAATTCTTTCATCCACGCCTGATACTGTTCGTCACGAAGTTTTAAATATGTTTTTATTTCTTTCATTGTCAGTATCAAACGCTCCTGACACTCTCTGACGACCTGCTCAGCTCTGACGATCCGCTTACGGATTTCTATCAATGCATCACGCAGATATCTGAAAAATGCATCATGTTCACTGAGTGCCGTCGCAACATTTTCACCTTTTTCAAGCGCCTCTTCAAGCGACCGTTCATTATCCGCCCAAGCCTGTATAAGCCTCTGCTCTTCATCAAGCAAATCCCTCAAAATCTGTTGAGCCTTCTGAAGCTCCGCTTTTTGAAGCTTCTCAACAGTAAGCTTATAGTTATAGAGAGCCTGCAGTGTGAACTTAAATTTTTTCATAATATTTTGTTTACTTGTTCACACTGTGAACTTAAATTTTTTCATAATATTTTGTTTACTTGTTCACACTGTGAACTTAAATTTTTTCATCCCTGTGTTATTCCGCGCATGATGTCCAGTGTTTCGTCGAATGTGAAGCTGTCCATCATGTCTTGTTTAAGGAAGCTTTGTATCGGATTGTGAAGTTTGACCGATCTGTCGATTTCAGCATTTGCTCCTTCACGATAAGCGCCTATATTGATCAAATCCTCCGCTTCCCTGTATACTGCGATCATATTTTTTATCGTTCCGAACTCTTGTAAATGTTCCTTGCTGACTATATCCGGCATTACACGACTTACACTTCCCAAAATATCTATCGGAGGATAATGGTTGCTGTTTGCGATAGCTCGCGAAAGAACAATATGCCCGTCCAATATACCTCTGACTGTGTCGGAAATCGGTTCATTCATATCATCGCCTTCAACAAGAACTGTATACAGACCCGTTATTGAACCCTTGTCCGACATACCTGAGCGCTCAAGCAACCTCGGAAGTATCGCAAAAACCGAAGGCGGAAAACCTCTCGAAACAGGCGGTTCTCCCGCTGCCATACCTATTTCCCGTTGTGCCATAGCAAATCTGGTGAGTGAATCCATCAATAACAGTACTTTTTTTCCCTGATCTCTGAAAAACTCAGCAACCGCGGTTCCGGTCATTGCGCATTTAAGACGAAGAAGTGCAGGTTGATCTGATGTTGCGATTATCAAAACAGATTTTCGAAGACCTTCTTCACCGAGGTCTTTTTCTATGAAGTCACGAACTTCTCGACCCCTTTCTCCGACCAACACGATAACATTTATATCTGCGACCGCATATCGCGCCATCATACCCAAAAGCGTACTTTTTCCTACACCCGAACCGG
>Ga0123356_10003943_pt1 | contig 15432 bp, 11 predicted proteins | sample TergutEmb28metaG_2_FD_92546 | JGI IMG/M metagenome (GOLD analysis project Ga0123356, IMG submission 92546) | Embiratermes neotenicus P3 segment gut microbial communities from Petit-Saut dam, French Guiana - Emb289 P3 | ecosystem: Host-associated > Arthropoda: Insects > Digestive system > Gut ... | reverse complement strand
TGTCACCGAGCGGAAAAAAGTCGGGGCATTCCCACATGTCGCCGCCCTCGGCGGGGCTGGCCGCGCCGGATAGTGATCCCTCGGCCAATGGGTGCAGATATTCCCAGAGATGGAGATCGTGCGAGCGGTACAACAGGACGACTCCGCCTTTGCCACGGATGCCGGATCCGATCACCATCCACCAGATCTTCCCCTCACGCCACGCAGCCGGATCGCGAAAACCAATGACATCGAGTCCGGCGGGTGGAGCGGCGATCACTGGCGAGGGCACTTTGCTCCACGTCCTCAGGTCGTCTCCCGCTGCAAAGGCTAGACATTGCGATTCCCTCAGACTATGCACCCCGTCATGAATCGTAGCTTCTCTCTCAGGCACCGATACGACACCCGTGTAGAGGACCGCGACACGCTCGCCATCGTACAGAGCCGATCCGGTGAAGCAACCCGCAGCGTCGGGGCCACCGGGAGTGGGGGCGAGAGCGATGGGAAGATGACGCCAGTGCACCATGTTCGGGCTGACTGCATGTCCCCAGTGCATATCGCCCCAGACGGGGGCGCCGGGGTTGTACTGGTAGAACATGTGATATTCGCCGCGCCAGTAGACAGGGCCATCGGGATCATTCATCCAGTTTGCGGCAGGCAGCAGATGATACTGCGGACGCCGCGGGTCGGCAGCGAGTTGCGCCGCGGTGGGCGACCGATGGAGGGCCTGCCCGAGAGCACGGGAGCCGACCGCGAATCCGCCGCCGACGATCATCGATCCTCTAATAAATTCGCGCCGTCTCATGGACAAGGATTATCGGGGGAACCACTGTCGGGGTCAATCGAGAGTGAATACTACAAATCGCAGTTGACCTTCGATCCCGCGGTTACGACATCTACACTGTTCAAGAAGAAGGCCTTGCAGGGCGGTTGGACATAGATGTTTGAGCTCTCATGTGTCGGCCGCATAACAGCTCTGTGGCGTTCGGCGTCATGTGGCCCGGGGGTTTAGGTTCCGCTAAGAAGAAGCGCAGAATCACAACCGATGCCACATGTCCCATCACGCGCTTTGGCTCAAACGAAGGCTGGAACAGCCTGATCTGTCCTAGCAGCCTCAATTCAAACCGGCAACGAAGTGGTCCGTTAGGAGCTCACTGTGCCACGCAAGGAATGTCGAAGTGCACATTGCGCAGGAAGGCTCCCCTCTATTGTCAATTGCAAAATGCCTCAGTTTGAGGCGCCGGTCGGGCCACGCCATCAGCCTTCCGGAGATCAAAAGAGCCGCAGGGCCATGGTCATATCGCAAGTATGTAAGTTGTTGATGTGCCAAACGTGTTTGCAGTGGAATCTGTAACTTTTATGACATCATAACATCATAATGTAGTAAGGAAACCAAGTTCGAAGTTCGTTCTTGGCGCTTCGCGCGTCCGACTTCGATCCAAGAGTGAGGTTTTTTGCATATGAACCAGCTTACTCAATCCTTCCAACGGGAAGGCAGCGGCGGTCTCGCATTTCTCCGCCGTCTTGCATCCTTTACAAGACCTTTGGCGGCTGACTGGGCTCCTATCCCGCTCAGGCTGATTGTTGGCTACGGTTTCATGGAGCATGGCTTCGCGAAACTGTCGAGGGGGCCTGAAACCTTCGCCGCCATCCTGCATACGATGGGTGTGCCCGCGCCTCATCTCATGGCATGGCTCACCATTCTGACCGAACTCGTCGGCGGTCTCGCCGTCCTGCTGGGAGCTTTTGTCCCTATTGCAAGTGTGCCGATGGCCGCGGTTCTTTTCGTAGCAATGCTAACCGTTCATCTCCCCTACGGGTTCAGCTCGATCAAGCTGCTGAATGTGACGTCTGGCCGCGCCCAGTTCGGGCCGCCGGGCTACGAGCTTGATTTACTCTATCTCGCTTGTCTGGCGGCGCTCGTATTAGGCGGTTCAGGGCCGATGGCGATCGACCACTACCTCGGCAAGAAGTGGAGGCGGCATTCATAGAACCAAGCAGGATGTGGCATCAAGTCGAACGATGGCCTGCGCGAATACAATCAGCGATTGAATCCATCGACCATCGCACAGCTCGCAACCAGCGGCCGGCGGACCGGTGTAGCCAACATCCTGGGCGTTAAGTTCTCGGGTTTTGTCTCTTGGTGGTTCTGGCCGACAAGCTCCACGGCTCGAAAGGAAACTCCGTGCGGCCTTGGACTGGATGTTTCACCTGATCTTTCGCACGAGGCGTGTCACAAACTGGACTAGATCTCCCCGGTAATGCAGGGTTTCGTAGTCGACCGGCCGGCCGCCTGTCGAGTAGGAAGTTCGCTCAATGCGAAACATCGCGGTCTGAGGCTTGACTTTCAGCGCTCGAGCGACATCATTCCCCGCTGGCACAGCGTCCAGTTTGTACTCGGCCTCGATCAGGGGAACATCATATTTGCGTTCAAGAAGTGAAAAGATGGGCTCGACTTTCAGGTTATGGGTGATGATTTTCTTGCCGATGTCCAAGGGGAGGAACGTCTCATCGAACGAGAGCGGGGTGCCATCCGCTAGACGCACACGGCGGATTCTGACAACGCGCTCGCCCCTGGTCAGCGCCAGTTGACTGGCCACCGACGCATCGGCAGGCACAATTTCTCTACCCAGCACGCGGGCCGTTGGCTTGCGGCCAACGGCGCGCATATCCTCGACAAATCCGCTCAGTTCTGTAAGCTCCTGGGTAATTTTCGGCGATACAACGAATGTGCCCTTGCCGCGACGAATCTCGACAAGACCGCGGCTCACCAGATTCTGAATAGCCCGACGGACGGTAATGCGGCTGACCCCAAACCGGGCAATGAGGCCATCTTCGGTCGGCAGTTGGTCGCCGACCTTCAGGCCTCCATCGGTAATCTCGCCGGCGAGAACGGTTTCGACGCGCGTATAGAGAAGAGAGTCATGCGCCGCGGACATGATGACATTATAACGTCCTATGGGTTCGCCTGAATCCATCCTGCGCGCATGGGGTCTGACTGCCGGGATCGCCTGGGCGGGAGTTGATGTGGCAACAACCGTGTTTCGCGGTACCGATGGCTCGAATGACGGCAACCGGTCGCCGGGAGCAGCATGCAGCTCAGGGGTCGATCGTTCGTTCGAAGGGTTCGTGGGAGAAGTGCTGGCTCACTGCCCCGGTCGGCCGCTTCCTAATCTAAGCGGCGCGGCAACATCCCAGCGTTCGAGCATCGCATCCGCCCGGCGGATGCCCCATGCCAGGCAAGCGCGTTAACGTATTCCCAGCTGTTGGGTAAGAAGCTCAAGAATGGAGATAGAGAGCTGACGCAGCGATCGTAAAAAAATAGAGACGCGAAGCAGGCCGACGATAGGGACCCCTCTGGTTTGGCGAGGCCGTCTAGAGGTTGAGGGCTGCGTCTTCCGCCGCATAGTCGAATGGATGACCCGTACTACCGTTCGGGGGGTTGGCCTGCTCCCACTCGATTGTGCGGTGGATCGCCACGTCCATTTCCAGGGGTTCGACATAGCCGAGCTCTTTACGAATCCGCCCCGAATTGGCAATCAGATGTTGTGCCGCGTTGCCCGGCGCAGCTAGATGCTTCGGGGTGCGCTGGTTCGGCAGTACAACGAACCTTCCACACCAATTGGTCTGGGCTACGATCTTCTTCTGCCATTCAAGCTCGGTCAATGTGGGCTCATCACAGACGTGATAGGTACGCCCGAATGCCCGCTCAGAAGTGGCTGCAAGGGCGATCGCGTGCGCCACATTGTCGACATATCCGCGTGGCCCTCGCCAAGCGGCATGGTCTTCCGACAGGATGATGATGGGCCGATGATCTGTGACTCGTTTCACCACGCCGTAAAGCCGGTGCAGCGGGTCGCCGGGACCATATACCATCGGCAATCGGACAACCGTGTTTCGAGGTCCGGCGCCCATGACCTCCCGCTCGACCGCAGCCTTGTCATAACCCGCCGTCAGCCAGCTGAAAATCCGCCTCATCTTCTCAACCAGTTCAGGGGGGTACGGCTCTCCAGCTGTGCGCAGGGGCGATTCCTCGGTGAGCGGCATCGGTTCCAATCCGCCTGGCTCGGTACCCAACATGACTCCCCATGCCCGGTAGACGTCCATACTGCTGATCGCAACCACACGCGCATTCAACTCCCCGGCGACGGTAATCAGTTGTCGAGCCTGCTCGCCAGAACTGAGCACCATATCGAGGATGACGTCGGGAGAAAGTTCGCGTAACTCGCGCAGATATTGGATCAAGCGATTGCGGTCGCCGTGGAGGTGATTGACCCCGGGTGGGCAACCATCGCGGTTCCGATGAAACACGGCTATCTCATGGCCAGCGGTTGTCAAATCCCGACCCAGCGGCGTGCCGATGAAACCATTTCCGCCGATTAGCAGAATGCGCACAATTCATCCTACCGAAACACGGCTGGTCATAAGAAATGGAACCAATGGGCTTCTCAACCACCAGATTCATAGGCTGGCCCGGGTTCCGCGCTTCAAGCTGGTACACTTCTTTTTCCATTCCTCAACACCGGGGGCTCTATGCGTATCAGATTTTCAGCGGTTCTGCTCAGTCTCGCTGTTCTCTCGATCGCGGTCCATGCGCAAACCGCGTCGATGGCTCTGCATTGCCCGAACCTGTTCGACAGTGTCTCCGGGAAGTTAGTGGGCGAAACCACCGTCGTTATCTCAGGCGAGCGAATCGAGCAGGTGACTAGCGGCTATCAATCGCCGCCGGGAGCGAACGTGATCGAGCTCGCCAACCAGACTTGCCTGCCCGGTCTGATCGACGATCACGTTCACCTCACCGACGAGTACACCGCTAATCATCTGGTGGAGCAAGTTACCCTCAATCCATCCGAGTACGCGATTCGCTCTACGCTGTGGGCAAAGCGAACATTGCTTGCTGGATTCACGACCGTCCGCAACGTAGGCGACGACCACTACAATTCGGTCTCGCTGCGCAACCAGATCAATGCCGGATGGGTGGAGGGTCCGCGCATCTTCACCGCCGGTCCTCCTATCGGATCGACTGGGGGGCATGCCGATGATACGGACGGCCTGAAACTGGAATTGCAGGGCGACCCCGGCGTCCCCGAGTCAATCATCAATGGCCCCGACGATGCCTGGAAAGCCGTGCGCCAGCATTACAAAGAAGGCGTGGACCTGATCAAGATCATGGCTTCGGGCGGCGTACTCGATCTCTCGGGTAGCGCAGACAACCCGCAGCTCACCCAAGAAGAAATCCATGCCCTGGTTGCTGCTGCCCACGACTATGGCTACACTGTCGCCGTACACGCGCACGGAGCCGAAGCCATTCGAAGGTCGGTAATCGGCGGAGTCGATTCCATCGAACACGGTACCTTCATGGACCAGCGGGACATGGAGCTGATGAAAGAGCACGGCACCTGGTATGTTCCCACCATCTATACCGGACAGTTTGTCACCGAACGCGCCAAGGTTCCCGGAGCCTATCCGCCGCAGGTCGCACAGAAGGCGCTGCAAGTCGGCCCGCAAATCCTAAAAACGCTCGGCACGGCTTACAGAGCGGGAGTGAAGATCGCTTACGGAACCGACGAGGGCGTCTATGCTCACGGACAGAACTGGCGCGACTTCGCCCCCATGCTGCAAGCCGGCATTCCCGCAATCTATGCTCTGCAAACCGCCACTATCAACGCCGCCCAGTTGCTCAAAAAAGACAAGGAGCTCGGCAGCATCGCGCCCGGCAAGCTTGCCGACGTCACGGCTGTACCAGGAAATCCGCTGAACGACATCGGCGTGATGGCCAAAGCCAGCTTTGTGATGAAGGCCGGAACCGTCTACAAGCGGGATAGTAAGGAACTCGTCTGGGAAGCGCCGCGAGACTAGCGCCCGGGAATGCCTGCTCCGGGGCTTCCATTGCGGATTTAACATCCACCCGGAATGAGCCGACCCAGGAAGGAACTAGACCTGGACAGAGACTCGGCGCGATCTGCATCATAGTCCTGATGATAGTCGTTATTTCTGATCTCCACTTCGAAGAAGAAGCCTCCGACGTAATTCCCGGGCGCGGTCGTCCGGATGTGATCTTTCGCCGCAATCTCAACCCGCGTGCCTACCGAAACTTCATCGCGGAAATGGCCGAACAGGTGGCGCGGCGCAAAGTGAAAGAATTTCAGCTAGTCATCGCCGGCGACCTGTTTGATTTTAGCCGCACCACGCTTTGGTTCTCCGATGAGTTACGGCCCTACGTCTCGCTTGAGAAAGTGAATGAACGACTCGAGCAAAAGACGCTCGGCATCCTCGAGGCAACCGCCAAAGAGCCCAGCGTCAAAGAAGCGCTGGAGGTTTTCTATTTGCTAGCCAAAGGGCGGTATCGAACCACCGAGACGGTTGACAGCGAAGAACGTGACTTCCCGGCCGACCGCATCGAAATTTTCTACTTTCCCGGAAACCACGATCGCCTCAGCAATGCCACACCGGCAATTCGCAAGCGAGTGCGCGAATTACTGGGGCTGAATGGAAGCGCGGAGTTCCCGCATTATTTTCTGGCCGCCGATCCCGCCGTGCTCATTCGTCACGGGCACGAGTACGACAACAACAATTTCGCCATCGATTTAGAAAAATCTAAGTCGATCCCGCTGGACGTGCCGGAACGCGGGTACGCGGACGCGAACTTCGGCGACTACATCACGATCGATATAGCTGTGCGTCTTCCTTATCTTTTCCGCCGCAAGTACGGAGACCAGGCCATTCTTGATCATCCGGTCATGACCAAACTTTATGAACGCCTGCTGCAGTTCGACGATGTCAGGCCGCAATCGGCGTTGTTCGACTATTTGCTCGATGACTCGGCTGGCGACTACTCGGCCGAGGAGGCATGGGAGCGGCTCGTGCCCGTCATTCAAGACATTCTGGACGAGCTTGGCGACCAGAAATTCTTCCGCTACTGGCTGCGGAAAAGAGCCAAACCGTGGGTGCCGGCAGAACTTGAGGCCGCGCGGGCGCTGCTTAAGTTGGGCGGATGGCGAAACCGGGCATCGCGAGAAGCAGCGCGAAAGATCGCGCACTTCATGATGGGCGGAGACATGGCGCGTCCCGAGCTCATGGCGCAGCGCGAGAAGTTGCTGCAACAGAAGACGGTGCGACTGGTGATTGCAGGGCACACCCATGATCCGCAACTTTGTTTGATTGGTTCTGATCCCGAGGCGGATCGTTTCTACATCAATACCGGAACTTGGCGGAACTGCATTCCCTGCAGCCCTGATGAGCGGACATTCGGCAGGATTAAAGCTCTGACTTACGTCATGCTGTTCTCATCGGCAGAAGATCACAGACTCGGCGACCAAACTCTCGGGACGTTCGATTATTGGACCGGCTATACGCAACATTTCGAAGATGAGCCGAAAGCGCCGCTTCGCCCATGTGCCGGGGGTTGAGGTTGTGTCCCTGCCAAATCACGGCCAAGGCCGCGCTTGCCGCGATTCTGTTCTCAACCATGTCGTGCTTGCGCACGTGAGGCCGGACGTGCCTGGTGCGACGAAATGGCCAAAACAGTGCGAGCCCTGTCGAAAAGACTCGGGAGAGCGCATTCCCTCTCGATGACTCTAATACCAGGAGCGAATAAAAAGCAAACATACTTTGGAATGCACTGGAGCCACAAATCGTCGCCTTATATCCCCGCCCTGATAGTTAACGCATCTGGCGCGGATGACCTCTCTGCGGACCCGGAGCTACTTCGTCTCTACACCTGAAACGCATCTTCCGGAAACCATACGTCGATATATAGAAAACCAGAATACCGGCAGCCATTCATCCCGCGAAGGTGCGCGCTGTTTATTTAATGGATACTAGCAAGTTCTGCACTGGTTTCGGGCATGGCTTTCCCGGTTCCGGCAGAGGCTCTGCTCGTATCGCCTTCCAAACCGAACACGGCCACCGCGTCATCCGGTGGTTTATTTGGCGGCCCGCAGTCCTTCGAACACCTTCCCGGACCGCGCTCTGTAAGTTTTGACAGTGGAAGTACGAAATCATTCAACACAGAATTGTTCTTTCATTGAGCTCAAGACCGAAGGGCTTTGCCGAATAACCTTCAAGAGGCGAACGCCTTTTCTCTGATAGCCGTAAGGATAATGCGCAACACAAATCATTGCTTCTCTTATAACCGCTAGTCTTTCGTCCCGTGAGGAGGACCAATGCCGAGAATGTCTTCTCTTCTGCCCCCAACCTCATCGGAAAAAGCTGCTCTGGTTCTTCATGATTACCCGGAGCAAAACGTAGAGAAATTGTGGCGCGAGTTCCTGAAGCGAATCGATTCCCCGGCCCACTGCGACGCGCCAGAGTACTTTCTCGAGCCGCATGAGGCAGGCAAAAGATCCTTCGCCGTTCTGGCGGTAGATCGAGGCCGTGTTATCGGAGTCTTGACCGGGCTACACGGAAAAGACGAGGTCGCTTGTGGACTTCCTTCACGTCCGCAGATTCAGGTGGACCCTAATGCGGCGCAGGAGGCAACCGACCTGCTTATTGAGGGCCTTTTAGAGGAGGCGCAGGACAATGCGCTGATCACAGTTTTTTCTTGGGGTAACGCGGCGCTTCCGGCCTTCGAACAGCGCGGATTTCACTGTCGTGGAACGGTCGTTCCTGTCTATCGCTATCGGCTGGACCGGAGTTTTCTGCATCCTCAATTCTTAGACGAGCAAGTCAGAGCCAAGGTCCATTCCCTCATGGACTAACCGTAATCGCCGCTCCCTGGACGATGAAACTACAAACGGCCGATCTATCCACCTGACGGATGGGAGAATCGCCCCCTTTCATTAAATCAGTTTGCCTACCTGATGGGGTTAATCTTTCGCTAGAGCTCGAAAGCCGGCGGAGAGATTGTCGATAGGGCTTGGAACGCGTGCAGAGAAGGGGCGCCAGCATAGCTGGCGTGGACACCTGGCCAAACTGACGAGTCGATCAAGGGGCGGACCGAAGGGAACGCACTCTCTCCCGCAGCAGCAAGCCTCTCGAACCATTTTGAAGAGTGCCGGGGGCGGGGCCAATCACTTGTGCCCGGCCAGCGCAGGCGAAAACTCGATTGGCCGCTACTTTGCGCAACGCTCGAAACATCGCGTGCTCCGATTCCAAGACAACTTGCTCGACTGACGCCTGCATCGCAAATTCATCTGTCTCATCTAACAGGGGTCAGCTGATCACAAACCAGCGGAAAGGTTTGCATGTCTTTGAAAGAGTCCGGGGAACCGACCGCCATGCGAGCGAGCCTGACCCCATCCGATCTTATGCACAGCTGGCTGCGGGTTCTCGGCGGGGCAAGTCCGCTGCTTTCGATCGAGATCACACGCGAATGCCCGCTCCACTGCCCCGGCTGTTATGCCTACGGGGACGATCATTTGGGCGGGGGAACCGTCCTGCGCGAGCTGCGCGATCTTCGCGGCGACGCCCTGGTTGAGGGCGTGATCCGCCTCGTAGAGCGGCATCGTCCAATGCACGTTTCGCTGGTGGGCGGCGAGCCGATGATCCGGCAGCGCGAGCTGGACCGTCTTCTGCCCGCGCTCAGCGAAATGGGGATTTTTACGATGGTGGTCACCAGCGGCGTGATTCCCGTTCCCTTGCAGTGGATGAAAATTCCGCGGTTCCGCGCGGCCGTGTCCGTGGACGGTTTGCCGGAACACCATGATGAACGGCGGAGACCGGCGACCTACGAACGCATTCTGCGGAACATCTCCGGAAGGTCCGTCAATGTGCACTGGGTCATCACCCATCCCATGCTCGAGCGCCATTCTTACCTCGAGGAGTATGTTGCCTTCTGGAATGCGCGGGCCGAAGTGGACCACATCTGGGTGAGTCTTTACACGCCACAAACAGGCGAAGTATCCCGCGAGCGATTGACGCGGGCGGACCGCGAGTTCGTGGCCGAGGAGCTGCCGCGGATAGGCGAAAAATATCCGAAGCTGCAAGCGCCGGCTGGTATGCTGCGGGCATTTGTAAATCCTCCCGAGAGCCCGGCGAACTGTCTGTTTGCCAAGATGTCGGTGAACTATTCTGCCGATCTCAGGACGCAGGTGGAGCCCTGTGTTTTCGGGGGAAAACCCGATTGCTCGCAATGCGGCTGCAGCATCAGCGGCGCGCTGCACTGGATAAAGGATGTGAAAGTGGCGGGGCCAGTCCGGGTGGGACATCTTGTGCGGATATCGTTGAGAGCCGGAGCCGCGCTAGGCAAACTCAGAAGCGATTCCTTGGTTCCCGGGCGGTGGCGGAGACCGGCGCAGCCCCTCGATCCGCCAGCTCTCAATCGGCCTTTAAAGCGGGAACCGCCGCCGGCCGAGAGCGAAACCGAACTGCCGGACCCCGTTTTCCCCGGAAAGGATAATCTCCGCTAGTTTTAGTGCGATTTCGAACTGTAATAGCCGGTGCGGTGGCGGGCCCTGTAGTCGGCCGCTTCGGGAGTCCCGGTAAGTTTCACGTCGATGCGGCGGAAGTCGGAGTCCGCGAGCCGCTGGGAAGGATAATAGGCGAGGAGGTATTGGGTGCGCAGTTCGTCGCTGATGGCGCGAAATGCCTGTTCGAGCTGTGCGAGCGATGAGGCGTAGTAATACTTGCCGCCGGTATCTTCGGAAAGCTGAATCAGCGCATGCTCTCCGCCAGTGTCACGTCCCGCGCTGGCTTCGATGGGCACGTCGATAATGCTGTACACGATGGCTTCCGCCTGCTGCGCAGAGCGCAGCGCTTCGTGATAACTCATCTGGCTGACGGTGTCGCCGCCATCGGTGATCACCACCATGACCTTCCTTCCCTGCCGGTTTTCGAGCGCCTGGGCGCCGAGATAAATCGCGTCGTAGAGAGCGGTCGCCGAGCCGGTGTGCACATGGTCGATGTGGCGGTCAATGTCCTTCAGGTCGTTGGTAAACGCCATATCCTGGCTCACCACCTCGCTGAAGTCGTACAGGGAGAGGGCATCGACAGGGCGGATGATGGCATGGGCAAACCGTCGGGCCGACGCCAGTTCGAGCGGCAAGTCCTTGCGCGTGCTCAGGCTCGTGTCGACATCGAGCACAATCGAAAGCGGCAGCTCCGACTCTTTTCCAAAGAGCGAGATCTTTTGTGGCTTGCCGTCTTCGAATACTTCGAAGTTTTCTTTGTTCAGATTGCCGACAGGCGCCCCGTGTTCGTCGGTGACCGTGACGAACACGTTCACCAGCTTTACGTCAACCTTGATCGAAGTATCATCGGCCGCGCGATCCGGATCCGAAGCCCGGGCCCAGGGCGGTTTCGGCACAGACGAAGAAGTCTGTCCCTGACACACGCATGCCGCGAACAATGCAACCAGGTGGAGAAGTTTCATTCAGGCTACTGGGTTGGATGCAGGCTGGGCTCGATTCGTCCTCCGACCCTCTTTCTCGCCAGCGTGGGCTTGTCGGCGTCGAGCGACGGGGCTCGTCCCCCGGCATTCTCTATCTCGAGGGGGGCGATTTCGCCGAACGGCTCGCCGTCGGACCAAATCGCTCCGTCTTCAAACTGCTCTTTCTTCCAGATGGGGACGGTGCGCTTGAGGCTGTCTATGAGCCAGCGGCAGGCTTCAAAGGCGGCTGCGCGATGGGCAGAGGCGACAATGATCATCACACTGGTTTCGCCGACTTCAATCCGGCCGAGGCGATGAATGATCGTGGCATCGCGAATTCGAAATCGCTCAAGCGCCTGGGCGACGAGGGACTCGATTTGCTTGAGCGCCATCGGTTCGTAGGCCTCGTATTCGAGAAACCGGGTGCGGCGGCTGTTCGTGTGGTTGCGCACGACACCCTCAAAGACGACGCTCGCTCCGTCTTCCGAACGTTTGATCCGCTCAACTGCGGCGGCGCCATCGATCTTCTCGTGAGTGATAAAGGCCCGGACTGGCGCCAGCCCGCGAGTGCCGCCGCTGACGGGGGGCAACAATGCCACTTCGTCGCCGGCGCGCAAGCGGTCGTCGGGCCGAGCGTATTCCTGGTTCACTGAGATCGCGATCGAGCTCAGGATGTTCTTGTTCTTTGAAATGCGCTGCGCGTAATGATTGAGAACGTCGGCAGCGACTGCGTGGTCGGGCAGTGAAAGTACCTCGGAGTTCCGGCCGGCGAGGTCTTTCAGGACACCAAACAAGAGGACGCGCACTTTCATACAACTAGTTTAACCGCTCCCCGGCTTTGCTTTTTCTATGGTCTTCGGAAAAATCAAAGGCCAGCCTCACGCCTCGGCTGGCCGAATGCAAACATCAATCAGGCTTCAGCGAAACTTATTGTTGTTCTTGGGCTTATCTTCCTTGGGCCTATCTCCCTTCGGTGGTTCCCCATGCTGAGCAGGCGCCCGGTCGTCACGCGCAGGCTCGGCCTGACGCGTTTCCGGACGCGGCGGATTGCGCTCGCTTTGCGGGCGTGGCTCCGGTCGAGTCTCCTGCCGGCTAGGTGGTTCGGGCCGGGTCTCCGCGGGACGAGCCGGCTGCGGGGGCATCGCGCGAGGAGTTTCCTGCTGCGGACGCGCTGCCGGCTGCGGGGGCCTCGCACGAGGAGTTTCCTGCTGCGGACGCGCTGCCGGCTGGGGGGGCACCGCACGAGGAGTTTCCTGCGGACGCGCTGCCGGCTGCGGGGGCCGAGTTTCCCCAGCCTCCGGCGTACGAGGAGCGTTCTCCGGACGATTGTTTTCCGGACGCGTTCCCGGATACTGCCGCTGCTGCTCCTGCACCTGCGGATTCGCCGATGGAGGACGCGGGACATTCCGGTTCGGCGCCGGAGCGCTGGGACGCGCGGCATTCTCCGGAGCGTTTGGCGGACCGCTTTCGCGCCCTGCCGGAGCTCCGGGGCGGGGTGCAGCTCCACGGTTCGGCGAGTTCGGCTGAGCCCCTGGCCCGCCCGGACGCTGCGTACCGGCATTACTTGCCGGGCCGCCGCGCGCGCCCCGTTGGAGGGGTTGAGCCTCGCGCGGCGGGGCAGCACGAACGGTTTTCACCGGTGGAGGCGTAACCGGGCGCGCAAATCCCGGCGCCGCGTTCGCCGCTGCACGGCTCAGAGCCACCGGCTGGCGCGTCGCGACCACGGGCCGGCTCAAAGCCTGGGCAGGCGGGCGGTGTGCCACCGGAGGCGCCACTCCCGTCACGCTTTGCCGTCCGGGCTGCACCTGAGACACCGCGCCCGGCGTAACTCGCGCCGATGCGAGCGTCCGGGCATCGACATGAACGAGGTTTTGACCCACCGGACGTGCATTTACAAAGGTGTCGTGATTGACGACCGTCACGCTGTTTCCCACACGCTGGTTGGCATAGGTCACGTTGGAGACGCGGTTCACGGTGTAGTGGTTGTATACATTCGTGACTTGAACCACCGTAACGCGCGTGTTCGTGACATTTACGTTTTGAACGTAGCGGGGACTGGTGCGATACCAGGGAACGAAAACTTCGCGCGGAGCAAGCGGGAACCAGCCGACCGGCGCCGTGCCGACACCGATCGTGACTCCACCGACAAAGGCAACCAGGGCCGGAGCATAGACCGGACGCACCGCAACCGGTCCCGGAACCCAGCACCATCCGCCCCCGGCGAACGCCCAGCGGCCATAATGAAAGGGAGCAAAACCCCACGGCTCATCTCCCACCCAGGTCCATCCCCACGGAAAGACGTAGGCCCAGTGTCCGAAGCGATAAGGCGCCCACCCTGCCGGAACCGCGCTGGGCGACCAGACATTTCCGTAGTCGGGGTCTGAGCGCCACTGGCCATAGTCATCCAGATCGTCATAGCCGGTCATCTGGTCGGATACGTATTGGCGGCTACGAAGTTGGTCTTCCCGCTGGTCGCGCGAGAAGGACCACTCAGCCAACGAATCAGGCGCCGCAATTGCGCCGACATCGTAACTCAGCTGGTTCGTGCCGGAGAACGTGCCTTGCTGGCCTTCCGTCAGGCTATAGGAATTTCCTGCGCCGGTAATTTCCGCCGCACCGTGAAATACGGTGGCCACCGTCTGATCTCCGTTCTCATTGGTATCGAGACGAAACTCGCCCTCCTGGCTCACGTTGAAGGCCAGGTTGGGGGTACCGACTTCAAAGGTCTCGCCGTTGTCGAAGTGGCGTACGCGGAACAAAATCGATCCCAGAGAGAGGCGCAGTTGGGTGACCCCATCTTCGAGATCGAGGATGGTGATGCTGGTTTCCGGACCCAGGCGAATGAATGTGCCGCCGATCTGGATTTCGGCGCGCGAGTCTTTGTCGACCCAGACATTGTCACCCACCGCGAGCGGGCGGTTGCGGACCGCGTCGAGCCAGTCCCCCTGCCCGCCAGGCTGAAAAGAAACCGTGCCTTCGCTGTAGCTTATGCGGCCAGCGCGCGCCGGCGGGTCCCCTCCATTGTCCTGGTCATCGGCGCGAGCGCACGGATTGAATTGGAAAAGCACGAGAATTGCCGTCGCAAACACTGCAAGGGAAAATCCTGTGCGTTTGTTCATAAGGTCCTCGATGCGGCTGACCAGCTTTCTCCGGCAGCCACTTAAGTTGCACACTGCATCTAGTTTACAGTCTCAAAAAAACCAGGCCCGAGGGCCGCGGCGCTCGCGGCCTCTCTTCCTGTCGCTTCCTATCGAACGATTGAACCCCGGCCGCAAACACTAGTTCCATAGAGGGTTGTCGACGTAAACTGGTTGAATCCTCATGGTAGCGCCAAAGGACTGAAATCAAACGACCCCACCGACACCTCCGGCCGGTCCCGCTTTTTCCTGGTGGATGAGCTCACGTGCTACCATATCGCTCGTTTTGGCGTTTCGCAATGGGCATGACTTTGCCGCCACAACGCGGCCTGGCGATCCTGGGCATTCTGGGCCTGGGAATGGCCCGGGCTTCCTATCTGGTCGTTTTGTTCATGGCAGCAAGTTTGTGCCTTTGTGCCATGGGTGCTGCTGCATCACAAAATTTCTTTCTCGCCCGAAGCTCCCGATTTCAATGAGTCGGGAGTTGTTTACTCCTCCACAAGCTTCGAAGTCCCTCTGGCTCTCTGCGGTATCGGCATGGCAGGAGCTATCGTCTGGTCACTGCTGCCTCGCAAGGACAAATTTGAGGAACCCGGCCCGCCAATCGACCGCGTCTCGCAACCGCAGGTCTTCGCACAACTGGAGCGCATAGCGGCCGATCTCGACGAACCTGTGCCGGAGGAGGTTTTCCTGATTCCAAAGATGAATGCCTTGGTCACCGACCGTGGTGGGATCACGGGCTTTGGTTCGCGGCGAGGGATGGGAATTACGCGGGCTGGCCAGTTCACACCAATCCGGGAGCGCGCTACTCACGGCGTGGAAGAGCGGGTCGAAGGTTGTCGCTCGCCAAAATAAACGGAATTCGCCTGGACGCGAATGAAATCTGCCGCCGCAGGCCATCCGGTGCGAGTTCGGGCGGCCCCGGGTTCACCGGCCCGAAGCTGTGGGGCTTTGGGCGTTAGCTGACGGTCTGTTCGGCCAGCACCTTCTCGCGCTCCTCGGCAT
>Ga0123356_10003942_pt1 | contig 15432 bp, 9 predicted proteins | sample TergutEmb28metaG_2_FD_92546 | JGI IMG/M metagenome (GOLD analysis project Ga0123356, IMG submission 92546) | Embiratermes neotenicus P3 segment gut microbial communities from Petit-Saut dam, French Guiana - Emb289 P3 | ecosystem: Host-associated > Arthropoda: Insects > Digestive system > Gut ... | reverse complement strand
TAAAACTTCAAACACTCCTTCTGTAAGTGTTCCGGTTTTATCAAACACAACGATATCAAGATAGTTTAATGCTTCCAGATAGTTTCCGCCTTTTACCAAAACACCTTTTTTAGATGCTCCGCTGATGCCTCCGAAAAAACTCAAAGGTATCGATATAACAAGGGCGCAAGGGCATGAAATCACAAGGAAAATAAGCCCTCTGTTTATCCACTCCGCCCATGAGGCACCGGTAAGTAATGGAGGAATAACAGCAAGTAATAAGGCAAGCCCGACCACTACAGGGGTATAATACCCGGCAAACTTTGTAATAAATTTCTCGGTCGGAGCCTTTTTTGCCGCTGCATTCTCGACCAGATCAAGAATTTTTGAAACGGTCGACTTCCCGTATGTCTCCGTAACTTTTATAGTCAACACACCGCTTTGATTTACACAACCCGACAAAACAACATCAGAAATATTTACACAACGTGGTACAGACTCTCCGGTAAGTGCCGATGTGTCGAGCATCGAAGTGCCGTCAGTTACTATACCGTCGAGTGGAACTTTTTCACCGGGTTTTACAACTATAATATCGCCCGGTTGAACGATTTCCGGGGAAACTTGTGTTATTAAGCCATCATCCTGACGTAAATTTGCACTATCCGGTCTGATATCCATCAGCCTTGCTATGTTTCTTTTAGACCTGCCTACAGCCAAATCTTGAAAGAACTCGCCGGTTTGATAAAAAAGCATTACCGCTACTGCCTCGGGATGTTCACCTATTACAAAAGCACCAATTGTGGCAATGGAGATCAGAAAGCTTTCATCAAAAATCTTTCCTCTTAGTATATTTTTGCCCGCCCGTAAGAGCACGTCTCTGCCAAGCAGAAAGTACCCGGTTATGTAAATAGCAAGTGTGACATAAAAAGCAGTCGGGGCAAGGTATTCAATTAATAGTCCTGCAGCAAGCAAAACTGCACCGATAACCAGCCACATGATTTGATTTTTTTCGGACTCTTCGCTATCCCCATGGCCGCTGCACCCGGAACAACCGTGTTCCTCTGTTAAATGTTCCTTAGACATGAATTTATCCTCCGATATAACGTATAGAAATGGAGCGCAGGAGCAAAAAAGCTATATGGGCAATTGCGCTTCGTCTCTTGTAAACAACGGTATAACTTCCAGCGGTGCTTCGGCTGTAATGACCTGCCCTCCATCATATTCATGTCCGGTATTACAGCACTTCCACCGTGCACCTGACGGCAGATACACCTCACGCGTGATCGCTCCTGCCGTGAAAACCGGGGCAACAAGCAAGTCCGGACCAAACATATATTGGTCTGATAGTTTAGCGCACTTTTTATCTTCGGGAAATTCATAGATCATAGGCCTTATAACCGGATCGCCGTTCTCGTGCGCTTCGCGCATTAGACCGCGTATGTAGGGACGCAAACGCTCACGGAGTATTATATAATTCCGCATTATTTTATAATTGTCTTCTCCGTAACTCCAAACCTCATTATCCTGACCCGAAGAGAACTGACGAATGCCGCCACGGAATTCTTCATCCAGCGGTTTCATCGGAAATCTCTCCCCATGCAGCCTGAAAACAGGTGAAAAACATCCAAACTGGAACCAGCGTACTACCAACTCCTGAAATGCAGGCTCATGCGGTTCTCCGCCGAAAAATCCGCCTATATCGCTGGTCCACCAAGGGATCCCCGACATTGCCATGGACAAACCTGCTGCAACCTGTTCCCGGAAGGAACGATAGTTTGAATAAATGTCACCCGACCAAATCAACGCACCGTAACGCTGTACTCCCGCCCAGCCGCATCTGACAAGATTTAAAGGATTTTCAACACCAACAGAACGCATTCCGTCATAAAAGCCTTTTGCGTACATGTTCGGGTATAAAAGAGTAACCTTTTGCGCCGGTCCGAGATGATATCTGTACAAATCGAAGTCATATACGAATTCCGGCTCTGCCTCGTCAAGCCAGAATATTTTTATTCCTTTTTCAAAATAACTCTCCTTAACCCGTTCCCAAACATATTCCCGGGCTTCCGGATTAGTGGCATCATAAAATACAGTATCCCCCATCCAAGACATATTTACGTTGACACCTCTGTCAAAACCAAGCAGCAGTCCTTTCTCCGACATCGGACCGAAGTTCTCGCTGCGGTGGTCTACAGTCGGCCATATCGACACCATAAGTTCAACACCCATCTCTTTAAGCTCCCGGATCATTGCATCGGGATCTGGCCAGTCGACAGGATCAAATTTCCAGTCACCCTGCATCGTCCAGTGAAAAAAATCCGCAACGATCACATTAAGCGGCAAGCCGCGCTTTTTATACTCCCGCGCCACTCCCATGAGTTCTTCTTGTGAGCGATAGCGCAGCTTACACTGCCAAAACCCCATTCCGAACTCCGGCATCATAGGTGCTTTTCCTGTAACATCCGCATACTTGCGTATAATTTCTTTTGGCGTATCCCCGGGTACTATCCAATAATCGAGCAAGTCCGTGCATTCCGAGCGCCATTCCGTGATATTCTCTGCAAAACTTACTCTACCGACGGACGGATTATTCCAGAGAAATCCAAAACCACGGCTTGATACATAAAAAGGAATAGATGCCTGACTGTTACGATGCGCCAGTTCAAGTACCGCGCCTTTTTTATCAAGCATACCGTCCTGATATTGCCCCATTCCCCATATATGTTCTCCTTCATATGCCTCAAACCGGGCTGTCAGTGTATAGTCACTGCGCCCAATTACAGGTTTAAGCTCCCGTGCATATAATCCAAGAGGAACACAATAACGGGACAGGTCATCGCGGTTTCGGTAGTATTCCTCTATGAGCAGTGCTTCGGAAGAATTATAGAAGCTGACCCAACCTTCACGATTTATCAGTGCTGTAATATTTCCATATTGGATAGAGGCTGTGTAGTTATCGAAGGTGATCTCTGCAATTCCCGTATTGATATCGGAATAATTTAACAGGGCACGATCTTCGTCCGGCATTTTAGGCAAATGTGTCGCACGCACTCTGAGCCCCGCTCCCCAAGGTTCAATCCAAAGCGTTTCCGTTCCGTGTCTGCGTACAAGCCGACCGTTCTCCGCTAAAAAAACTGACATTTTTTGTATACCGCCTCTCTGTATTTATCATAATCCCTCTCTGCGATTATTGTATCATCGAAACAAGAGAACGGCAAACAATAACAAACAAAATAATTAGTAATAAAATAAAATAATTAGTAATAAAATAATTTACTTGCTTAAGTCGGTAAAACCAAATATAATAATCCATAATATGTCTGATGAGATGTTTGCCATCATCGCACAAGGTGCAAAAGATTTAAATATCGATTTGCCGCCCGGGGCAGGGGCGGCATTTGGAGCGTATTACGATTTTCTTGAAAAGCGCGGGCAGAATGTCAATTTGACAGCCATCTCCGGCGTTGAGGAAGTCGCATGCCAGCATTTCCTGGACTCTCTTGCATTATTAAAAGCAGCGGACTTTAAGAATACCTCTGTGCTCGATATCGGCAGCGGTGCAGGTTTTCCCGGAGTTCCCTTAAGAATCGCAGAGCCCGCAATCAGCCTGACTTTACTGGATGCAGCAGGTAAACGCATAACGTTTTTAGAAGAATTATGTGTAAATCTGGGGATCGGAGTAACCTGTGTAAAAGCAAGAGCGGAAGACGCCGCCCGCACCGGGGAGTTTCGGGAACGCTTTGATATAGTTGTATCCAGGGCGGTTGCAAGACTGAACATTTTATGCGAACTGTGTCTGCCGTTTGTCCGCGTCGGAGGTTTATTCATCGCGATGAAGGGTATAAACTCGGAAGGTGAAACAGAAGATGCGAAAAACGCAATAGAAACCTTAGGTGCAGAGTTCGATAAATTTTATGATTATACAATACAGATAGCCGATATTACCCATAGAGCCATCCTGATCAAAAAAACAGTAAAAACTCCCGAAAAATATCCGCGAAGATTCTCAAGGATCCAAAAAGCAACCCTTTAATATTTAAACAGCACTTGATTTATACAGCAAAACACTAGCGCCACAATAGATTGCGCACTTTGTTTCACGTGAAACACTATATGTTGGGTTTTGTTTTGCAAAAATCTATCTATGTCCCTTCTTGATCCTCTTTTTGGTGTTCGTATATAAATCTACCTTAGTAACCGTTGAAACCACAATAACTAGTGTAAAATGTTTCACGTGAAACATTATATAGTTTTCTTGGAAGCCAAAATCAATCCGTACCGGTAAATTTGAAAGGAATGATCCTTCACATGCTTTCTCTCACAAAATCATTGCTTGAAGATACAAACTTCAGGCAGCTTGTTGCGTGTATAGATTCCGGTACCTGCCCCGCTGTATTGTCGGGCCTTTCCGAAATACACCGCGCCCATTCTGCCGCCGCAATCAGAGCAACAACAATGAAGCCGGTCGTTGTAATATGTTCCTCCGAAGATGAGGCTTCCAGAATAGCTCAGGATATTGCCGCTTTAACGATGGAGCAGGCTTTTACTCTTAACGCAAGGGAGTTTATTTTTCATGACGCCGAGGTCGTTTCACGTCAAATAGAGCAAAAAAGGATTGCCACCTTGACGGCTCTGCTGGAAAAAAAAGCCCCTATAGTTGTTATGTCCATCAGCGGTGCTCTTCAGCGGACAATATCATGCCGTCAACTTTCAGAATCCTCTCTGACACTCAGGGTCGGGGGTGTACACAACATAAATGAGCTTGCCGACAGGCTTGTTCTGTGCGGCTACAGCCGCTGTGAACAGGTCGAAGGTCCCGGGCAGTTTGCCGTTCGCGGCGGTATCATAGATTTTTTCACCCCTACTTTTAACGAACCCGTACGTTGTGAATTCTTCGGGGATGAAGTTGATTCTATGGGGCTTTTTGATATTTCCACTCAACGTAGAACCGAAGCTCTCGGTGAAGCTCGTATTGTACCTGTCGCCGAAGCTCTCCCCTCTCTTTATAACGGCACCGGCGGTGCCGGTGTAGAAGGCCTTGTCAATGAAATCCGCGAAAGCTTGTCCCGTCTTGAAAAACGCCGCACTACAAACCCGGAGTTGTTAAAGAATATTTCTTCCGATATTGATAGATTGACCGGCATGCGTAGTTTTCCTGCTGCCGACAGATATCTTGAGCTTATTTCTCCAATGACGACGGCTCTTGATTACATCTCTCCGGATTCTGTTATAATTATCAGTCAGCCGCAAAGAGTTGAAGAACGGGCGGAGGGATTTTTAAAGCTCCTCGCCGAAGAATGTGTAAATCTTCTTGAAGCCGGAATTTTAGAAAGCAGTTTAGTAAGGTTTTCGGATGACTGGGAAGGGTTTTTGATTCGTTTGGACGCTTTCCCCCTTATAATTCTTGATAGTTTTGCCGGCTCTTCTTATCCGGTTTCACCCCGCACTACACTGAACCTGGACGCAAAACGCCTTCCCTCATATGGCGGAAGTCTCGATACTGCGGCTTCCGAGGTTTCGCATTATTTAAGCTCTTCTTTCAGAACTGTTATACTCTGCCAGGATAAGCGTAGAGCGGTCAGGATGCGGGAATATCTTGAGGAGCGCGGAATATCTTCAGCTTTGGACAGTTCCCTGCAAGCGCTTCCCGATTATGGTTCGTGCTTGATATCGACCGGTGAGCTTTCTGCGGGGATGGAGTACCCCGGTATCGATCTCGCTGTAATTTCCGAAGGTCAGATAATAGTGCCGGCAACTCCCCGTCGGGTGATCAAAGCAAAAGAACGATCAAACCGTGAACGCCTTCAAAGCTTTTCCGATTTGTCCCCCGGCGACCTTGTAGTTCATGAGCAATACGGGATAGGTCGTTTTGTCGGCTTCAACAAGCTTCGTGTAGATGATATTGACAAGGAATATATAAAAATATCTTTTGCCGGTACAGATTCTCTTTATGTTCCTACCACCCAGCTGGATATGGTCGCAAAATACATCGGCGGAGGAGAAGATTCCTCTCAAATCAAGCTTTCCAAGCTTGGGGGTACAGATTGGGCAAAAGCAAAAACCCGGGCAAAAAAAGCAGCAAAGGAAATGGCAAAAGAGCTGATAAAGCTCTATGCCGCACGGCAGCGTGTCGCAGGCCGTCAATTTCCTCCCGATACGATTTGGCAAAATGAGTTTGAAGATAAATTCGGCTATCAGGAAACAGACGATCAGCTTAAGTGCTCGGCAGAGATCAAATTGGATATGGAAAAGCCCATTCCCATGGATCGTTTACTTTGCGGCGATGTCGGATACGGAAAAACGGAAGTAGCTCTCCGCGCAGTCATGAAATGTGTTCTTGGAGGTTATCAGGCTGCGATCCTGGTTCCTACAACAGTTCTGGCGGAACAGCATTATATCACCTCCCTGCGCAGATTCGCGGGATATCCTCTGAATATTGAAGTTCTCAGCCGTTTCAGGTCTCCTGCTCAATTAAAAACCGCTCTTCGCGATATAAAAAACGGAAGTGTGGATTTTGTAATCGGTACTCACAGGTTGCTTCAGAAGGATGTTGAGTTTAAAAAGCTTGGTTTACTCGTTGTTGATGAAGAGCAGCGTTTTGGTGTTTCCCACAAAGAACGTCTTAAGTCTATTTCAAAACAGGTTGATGTTCTGACATTGTCGGCAACACCGATCCCGCGTACACTAAATATGGCGTTATCCGGGATTCGTGATATGTCTTCTATCGAAGAGCCTCCTCAAAGCCGTCGTCCTGTTCAAACATATGTGCTTGAGCATGATTATAGTGTTTTATGTGATGCGATTTTACGGGAGATATCCCGTGGCGGTCAAGTATATTATTTACACAATCGTATTGAGAATATAGACCGTGTTGCCGGCCGCCTGTCCGAAATGCTGCCCGATATACGCCTTGCTGTCGCTCATGGAAAGATGAATGAAGACAGCTTAAGTGATGTAATGGAGCAGATGACGGCAGGTGCTGTACAGGTTCTTGTCTGTACAACGATCATAGAATCGGGAATAGATATCCCAAACGTTAACACACTTATTGTTGAAGACGCGGATAAGCTCGGCCTTTCTCAGCTTCATCAGATCCGCGGACGTGTCGGACGCTCTCCCCGGCGCGCTTATGCATATCTTACTTTCCGCCGCGGAAAAGCCCTCACGGAAATCGCCGAGAAAAGATTAAGCGCGATCAGAGAGTTTGCCGAATTTAATTCTGGTTTCAAAATAGCAATGCGCGATCTTGAGATCCGCGGCGCCGGAACACTTCTCGGATCTGAACAGTCGGGGCATATGATCAGTGTCGGGTATGATATGTATTTAAAACTGCTGGAAGAAGCTGTGCTTGAGGAGAAAGGAGAAAAAGCTCCCAATAAAGTCGAGTGTTCTGCCGACATAAGCGTTTCTGCCGGTATTCCCGAAAAATATGTTCCTTCGGCTCAACAAAGAATGGACATCTACAGACGTATAGCGCTTATCCGCAGCGAGGAGGACAGTAACGACATTCTGTCGGAGCTCATCGACAGATACGGCGATCCGCCAAAGCAGGTTCTGGCACTTACATCTGTCGCAATGATGCGCAGTGAAGCGTCAAAGCTTGGTATAAAAGAAATATCTCAAAAAGAAGGTTGGCTTAATCTTAAACTTTCCGAATTTAGTTTGGATAATATCTCAAACCTCTTTAATCTGCCGGACTACACCGGACGGGTAAAAGTCCTTGCGGGAACGGATCCTGCAATAGCGTTAAAGCTGACAGGCGGTTCTGTTATCGAGGAAGCAGTAAAGTTTGTCAGAAGTTACGGCTATGCTCTGTCTTCACAAACTTCATAAAAACTTTTTATCTCCCGTAATCCTCTTTAGCAAGTTATTTAAATCTCAATCATGAAAGGAAACACCAATTATCATGAAGAATATAAAACTTATTTCGCTTTTTCTTTGTTTGTCTTTGCTTGTACTCTCTCTTGCCGGATGCGGTGACGGTGACCCTGATGTCGTAGAGCCTGAAGAGAATGGCGAACTAACCACCAATGATCCTTTACCGGGAAACCATGAGCATGATGAATTCTGTGATCATTTTATAGACTTCGATGCGGCTATTAATTATTTTCCCCCTGATACAATTATGCTCAAAGCCGACGAGTTGACTATAACATGGGCCGAACTCTATGTTTTCCTGTTCGGTATGGTTTCAAATCTTGTCCATGTATACGGACCGGATCTCGATTGGTCCGAAGAATTTGATATAGGTACCACTCTGTCAGACGCCGTTCTGGAATATGCTATGGAAGAAGCGTTATCATTTATGACCCTTTCGTACGGCATCAACAGTATCGGTTTGACGATAAGCGACGAGGATCTAAAGGAATTTAATGAAGAGCTTGGTAATTTAGTTGAGGAGTACGGCGGCAGAGAGGCTTTTGAACAAATTCTTCGTGATAGCGGCGGCTTTTATAGTCTGGACACTTTTGAACAATTGTTCAAAATCGAGTTTACAATCGGATTTCTTATCAATGAACTATACGGCGAAGACGCGTCTTCTTACCCCGATGAAAAAGTTTCCGAATATGCGTCGCAAAATGGTTACATGATGGCTATGCACATCCTGCGTCAGAAAACGGAGGATGACGAAACAGCGCTTAATGAAATCAATGATATCCTGGATCTGCTTGACGCGCACAGGGACTCGGCCGACTTGATTGATGTATTTACGGAACTTATGTTTGAGTTCAGTGAAGATCCCGGTGGTTTGGTGTCATATCCAAACGGCTACCTGTTTCAGCACAAAGACATGGTTGAAGCTTTTTCCGATGCCTGTGCCGCTTTGGAAATCGGTCAAATGAGTGGTATTGTTGAATCTGAATACGGATATCACATCATTCTCAGAATTCCCATCGATTATGACAGCACTCCAATTTCTTTTTCCTATGAAGGTATTTACCGTACATTGCGGCAGCACGTTGCGTTTATTGACTTTGACATATTGCAACAGGAATGGCGTAATGCTTTAAATTTAGTTCTTACCCCTGAATTTATTTCTATTGATCTTGCTGTAATATTTAAAGTATTGTAATCTCTAACATTAAAGAGTCCGGTGAGTTTTACATCACCGGACTCTTTTGTTTGGAAAATATTAAGTTACCTTCTATGAAACAGACGTTTATTCTGATAGACGGGTTCGCATGTCATGTTCACACCCAGCTGTCTGAATACCGCAACATCGATCTGTGATAAAATCACGCTTGAATGTGCTTCTGATTTGCGGAGTTTCGGCAGCTGCTCAAGAACCCTCCCGGCAACTTCATTTGTAGCGGCATTTATCGCCAATGCCAACAGGACTTCGTCAGTATGAAGCCTCGGGTTTTCATTGCCCAGATATCCTACTTTAAGCTTTTGAATGGGTTCTATTTCCTTTGGAGAAATCAATAAAACCTCATCATCTATTCCCGCCAGAATTTTTAATGAATTAAGTAATGCTGCCGATGATGCGCCAAGTAAAGATGACGTTCTCCCCGTTATTATCGTCCCGTCCGGAAGCTCAATCGCAACGCTTGGGCTTTCAGACTTTTCTGCCTTCTTTAAAGCAGGATTTACCGGAGGCCTTTCCTCCGGCAATATTCCCGTATTGTTCATCAGCAGTTCCAGTTTTGATAATGCCGACTTCTGTACTTTCCCTTTTGCATAATCGATCTGTGTGTTGAAATAACGCCTGATGATCTCTTGCTTTGCTGCAGCCGTACATATTTCATCATCAATACAGAACCCGACCATGTTAACCCCCATATCGGTTGGTGACCGATACGGACTTTCTCCCCAAATCCTCGTAAACATAGCGTTTAAGATCGGGAATACTTCAATATCCCGATTATAGTTTACTGCAGATTCATTATATGCCTCCAAATGAAACGGATCTATCATGTTTACATCGTTGATATCGGCGGTTGCTGCTTCATATGCAAGATTTACCATGTGCTTCAGCGGCCGGTTCCATATCGGAAATGTTTCAAACTTTGCATACCCGGCCTTTATGCCGCGTTTGTTTTCCTGATATAACTGAGAAAGACAGGCAGCCATCTTTCCGCTGCCCGGACCCGGTGCCGCAACAACAACCAGGGGTCTTGTAGTTTCTATATAATCATTATTTCCGTAACCTTCATCGCTGAGTATCAGTTGAACATTCGCAGGGTAGTCAGTATCGGGTATATAGTGCATTATGTAAACCGTTACGCCAAGCCCTTCAAGATACTCTTTAAAAGTATTGGCGGCAGGTTGTCCCAAATATTGAGTGATGACAACACTGCCGACATAAAGGTCGTATCTTCTTATTTCATCAATCAGCCTCAAAACGTCATCGTCGTATGATATCCCCGTGTCTCCGACTTCCTTGTTTGAATCGATGTTTGACGCGTTAACGACTATTACAATTTCAGCTTTTTCTGTTAAGGCTTTAAGAAGTTGTATTTTAATGTCCGGTTCATAACCCGGCATTGTCCGCGCAGCGTGGTAATCGTCAAAAAGCTTACCGCCAAACTCAAGATAGAGTTTATTTTCAAACATCTCAATCCGTTCAAGTATTTTTTCGGATTGCAGCTTCAGATACTTTTGAATATCAAACCCTATAGAATACACTTTTACTCCCGCCATTCTTAAAAGATTAATATTGTCGCTCTCTAAAAAGCATTCTAATAGAACACTTCACCAATGTCAAGCCGTGAAGCCTTGTATTGCCGAAACATGACGGTGCCGGCGGGCGTGTGTTTTCTCTCAAAGTAATTGACACGGCTTGCTGTTCTTGATATACTAAATTCCCTTTCAGAGGAGCTGTTCTGTTACGAATAATAAATGTGCGCGGGTGGTGGAATTGGCAGACTCGCTAGATTCAGGTTCTAGTGTCCACTCGGACGTGCGGGTTCAAGTCCCGCTCCGCGCACCAAATTTATCCGAAAGCCCTTGCACTTGCATGGGTTTTCTGCACATCATGCCGCCTCAGCCTGTAGTTGTTGACATTATTGGTGTCTGCGTGTAAAATATTTACAGTTATTACATTCATATTTGTGCTTATAGAGATACGAAAGGAATGATCATTTTAATGAAATGTTCATCTTGCGGATATGATAATACAGACGATGCCGTCAACTGCGTAAAATGCAATGATTTATTAAGCGTTGCCTCTGAAGAGGCAGACTCTGATTCGCCGCCCGCGCCGACCACACCGTCTGCGCCGTCCATACAGTCCGCTTCAATTCCTTCCGTCGTACAGCCCAGACAGCCTGCTGCACCTGTTCAGCCCACATCATATACTCCGCCGCCTTACCCTTCTGCACCTCCCCGCACAACTCCGCCTTACCCTTATCCGCAGCCCCCGTATGTATATCCGCCCTTTGTTCCAAAAGCAAATCAACCGTTTACGATCACGGACGCATACATCGTTATCGGGTTTGTCCTTGCAATCGTTGGCATCTTTGCCTATGCATTTTTACTTCTTCCGATAAGTATAGGTTTTTCTGTTGTTGGATTTGTCAAAAGAACAAACACACGGACTCACGGGCTTTCTCTTGCGGGGATCGTTGTCGGTGTTGTTGCGTGTCTCATAAAAGTAGGTTTGGTATTGAACGAACTTGGACTTATCCCGGACTGGCTTAGTGCCGGTATATTTTAAATGCAGCTATCGGCAATATATGGCTCTGATTATGATTTAAGGAGAAGCGCCGGATGAAAACATTTATCGTCGCAATTCCGTTTTTCGATTCAAAAATGTCTGTCACTGCTTACAGGTTAAACTACAGGAGCGGACAGACGCTTTTGGGAATGATGGCCGAAGAAATCAGCATGTCCGATGCCGTCCTTTCTCCCGGACTTGATTTGGTGCAAACCCTTGGTGTCGAACCTTTGACCGGCGGCTGCCCTCTGTTTGTCGACGTCAATGAATACCACCTCTTGATGAGGATCCCGATCCTTTTGAATATCGCTCCGGAAATGCTGGTCTGTGTATTGTCAAACAGTATAAAACCCGATGCCGCCGTTATTGAGAAATGCCGTGAGTTAAATGAGCTCGGTTTTAAAATCGCTGTTGATGGCTTTCTTGAAGGACATACTCAAAATCCGCTGTTTGAATTGATCCATTATATTGTTCTCGATATTAAAGATTTTTCATTAGATGAGAAATTCACCACGACGATCAAAGCTCTGGCTCAATTAAAGCATATCGTTCTGTCAAATATACCCGACATGGATACATTCAACATGCTTGCCGGCCTCCCGAATACGGTTTATTGCGGCGGTTTCTTCAGTCAGCCGATAACAAAAGGCGTAAGTAAAATTTCTCCGATAAAAATAAACGCATTGACACTTCTTAAACGGATAAACGAAGAAGATTTTGATCTTGGCGATATTGCCGATACAATCGGCAGGGACCCTTCTTTGTCGATTTCATTGCTGCGGTTTATCAACACGGTAATGCCGCGGCAAATTGAATCCTTACGTAATGCTGTTGCGATCCTCGGACAAAAAGAGGTAAAACGCTGGGCAACAGCTGCAATTTCCATACAACTTGCCGACGATAAACCAAACGAGATAACAAAACTGTCTCTCATCCGCGCAAGATTTGCCGAAAATCTGGCAAAAACATTTAGTGTCGGTGTCTTTGCCCCCGGCTTGTTTATGATGGGACTTTTCTCGCTGCTTGATGTAATTCTTGAAAGACCGATGGCGGAAGCGGTAAAAGAAGTAGCTCTCGATGAAGCTGTTAGAGCAGCGCTTGTAGATAAATCCGGTGATTTCTATAATATTCTGGAGTTCATATACGCATACGAACATGCCAACTGGGATGATGTCGCCATCAGGATGGTAAAGTATGATCTTGAGCTGGAAGATATCACTCAAGCTTTTATAGATGCTCTCGTGTGGTATAAAGCCCTGCTTGATGCAATAGAGGGTGACGAAGGTAATGATAATTAGTAAAAGCCTTTTACAGCCGTGTAAGGTGCTTAAAGGTTTTATCGGTTACTAAAGACATGGGAGCAGCCCATGTCTTTAATTAAATGCCAGTCTTTTAAGCCGGATCATAACAAAAGATCTGTTGGTGGTAATTATTATGTCTGCAAACAAAAAAGGTTTAATGATCACGTTGTCATGTTATATTTTATGGGGTATTCTCCCTGCATATTGGAACCTGCTTTCAGGTATTGATCCCTTGTTTATTCTGTGCTGCCGTATTATTTTTGCATTTGTATTTATGATCATCGTTCTAACGGCAACCGGAAAGATAAAAACATTCCGGGATACGATCACAAATAAAAAGACCATGCGTTATCTTGTTCCGGCAGCTTTCTTGATATCCTTCAACTGGGGTCTTTATATTTGGGCTGTTAACAACGGCAGGGTGCTTGACAGCAGTCTCGGGTATTATATGAACCCGCTTCTGGCATTTTTGCTTGGAGTACTGTTATTTCGGGAAAAATACCTTAAGCTTCAACTGGTCGCTGTCGCTTTGGCAGTAACCGGTGTAATTATTTCATTGATCGCATTTGGCAGCTTTCCAATAGTTGCTGTTGGTCTTTCTTTATCTTTTGCCGTTTACGGTGTTCTTAAGAAAAAAGCGCACGCCGATCCGGCGGCGAGTATTGCTGTCGAAAGCCTTCTCGTCGCACCTTTTGCTCTTGTATTTCCATTTTTCTTTCTGACCGAAAGCTTCTCAACCGTCACACCTGCAGGGTTTTTATTGCTTATGGGCGGAGGTATTTTAACCGCGGTACCTCTATTTTTATATGCCCGGGCCGTCAACGATATCCCTTTTATCATTGTCGGATTTTTCCAGTATATAAGCCCCTCTCTTGCACTGAGTTACGGCTTGATAACGGGAGAGACTCCGTCCGGTTCTCAAATAGTAAGTTTTATCTTTATAGGGTTGGGATTGATCGTATTTAGCATTGCTCTTTTGCTAAAAACGAATGACTCCCGGCCTACTCAAACAACGTTATAAGCGCAAGAATATTATTTTCATGCTTTCCCGATGTTACGGAAATACAAAAAAACAACTCCTGTTCAAAAAAATCCAGTTCCGTCAGCAGCGGACTGCTGCCAATTTGTATACCTGTGATCCGCTCCGTTGTGCTGCCATTTTCAGCTCTGTATAAAGCGTATGTTATATTTTCTTCAATACGGCTGTGGACTGTCGGGTTTCTTTCTTTTATTTCCGCAAGCATATGGTCCAGCGGCATAAGTATCCCATTTTCAGAGAATTCCTCCAGTAACTGTTTGTCGGTAATAAATACATCTATTTCTCCGGCTGCCACCATCGCAACCAACCGTTGTGCGTTTGCTGACGAAAAAGCCGGATTAACTTCTGATTCCAGAAATAATGAAATCGACACTTCTTCATTTTCGGCTTCATCTATTATACGTTCCCCAAGAATATTTTTAAGATCATCAAGCTGTTCCTCCGTTGCAAAACCGGCGCTCCATGCAACAAATAAAGCGGTTCCCGGAGGTGGATTAAAATACCGTATGTTCAACAGGCTTCCTATAAAAATGAGAACCACAAAAAATCCGATTATAGGGAATTTATAGTAGTCCCAGATATATTCCAGCTTCTTTTTAAATGTCATTTCGCGCAGTTTATTTCTTTCAGCCTGAATCTTATCTTTTAGAGGTGCACCGGCAGGCAGCTCCATATGTCGTCTCCCTTCAGGTTTATTGTTTCATAATGTGTAAACATTTCTTGATATAGCCTCGTTTTCCTAATATAATAACAGTATTGACAGCAGAAAACAAGGAAAGGCGGATACATCGATGTTTAAGATCGCAACACTTGCCGATTTTTTTGGAGTCGGAGTAATCAAGGGGATAATTGAATCGGAACAATGCGGAGCCGAGGGTGTGCAGTTGTATGCATGGAATGAACTAAACCCCTTTGAAATCACTTCCGAAAAGACCCGTGATATTAAAAACGCCGCAGAAGACTGCGGTCAGGCTGTTACCGCACTTTGTGGCGAGCTCTCTGCGATCAGCACAAACCGGCACGGTTTGGAGATCTCGGCGAATAATCCCGCACAAGTCGATTACCTTAAGCGGGTGTTCGATTTAGCTGCTGCTCTAAACTGTAATGTGGTCACAACGCATGTCGGTATAATCCCCGAAGATAAAAACAGCAAGATTTATATAACGATGCAAAATGCATGCATCGAACTTTCCGATCACGCCGCAAAGCTCGGTGCATGGCTTGCCATTGAGACAGGTCCTGAACCAATAAACCGGTTATGTGATTTCATTGACGGCATTCCGAACGGACGAATAGCTATAAACTACGACCCTGCCAATCTTGTCATGGTCACAAATGATGACGAAGTAGGCGGCGTGTTGATGGCCGGAAAGCGTATTGTACACACACATGCAAAGGACGGCATCATGAAAAAATATGCAGGTCCCGAATACATTTACGGTATCTTTGCAGAC
>Ga0123356_10003941_pt1 | contig 15436 bp, 15 predicted proteins | sample TergutEmb28metaG_2_FD_92546 | JGI IMG/M metagenome (GOLD analysis project Ga0123356, IMG submission 92546) | Embiratermes neotenicus P3 segment gut microbial communities from Petit-Saut dam, French Guiana - Emb289 P3 | ecosystem: Host-associated > Arthropoda: Insects > Digestive system > Gut ... | reverse complement strand
GTAAGTTGTTTTTTATCTACACCAACCTTGTAACCCATCTCTCCCTCCCTACGATGTCTTAAAATTTTACCATTCCTTCTTGTTTTTTGCCAGCTTTTTCGGTTTTTTGCGCAGTCTGCGCTGTAACAGACCAGAGAAAAAAATTAAAAACTTAGGGTACAGTAATTGCGTCCGGCACACAAGACATGAGAATACTGCAAAACTATGAAATAACCAAACATCTGGTAGTAAGCAAGAAGGCCGGACGGGGCTGTGGAAGCGGATTCCCCCAGCTTTTTGCCGACCCCGCTGCCCGCCTCGCCGGGGTTGTTTCGGTACTTGTGGGGCACGTTTAGGGGTCATAGGGCTCCCAGGGTGTACACTACAATATTGTACAAGGCATGGGCAAGCGCTATGCCGTGCAGCGAACGGAATCGTAAAAAAACGTATGCAAGCACAATGCCCGAAAGCGCTGCGTTCAAAAACCCCCAGGGACCTTCATAGATATGGCAGGATGCAAACAGCAGCGTCGACATTAAAATTGCCCGGTGGGGACCAAGCCCCATTTCTTCTCGTTTGGATAGCAGGTAAAATCGAAAGAAGCTTTCCTCAAGGTAGGCGGTGCTGAGGCAGGAAAGAGCCAGTATTCCCCATGCGACTGCCGTTTGTGGGGGCAGAAACCGGGTGCCGGAAGGTATACCGCTAAAATGATGGGAAACCAGCGATATGGTCAGGCCGATAAGGATAAGGGCGGGAAGGGCCAGAACAGCGGGAATAAGGTCCCTTTTTGCCGGGAAAACATCCCATTCTTTCAGGCTTTTGACCTTGAGCAGCAGATACCACACAAGGGCCAGCGAGGGGACATTATATAGAAAGATTCGGGCCATTTCGGCGCTTGCTGAAAATTCTACCGCTTCTCCTGATGGAGCGATCCCGGTGGAAGTACGGAAAAACAGAACCGCGTACAGTATCAATGGCTCAATAAATGTGCCCATGTAAGACTTTCCCAATTAAAGAATATTTGATATAATTATACTCGTGAGGTAATGTTTTGGCTATAGTGGTTATATTGATAATTGTGGCTGGAGTGGTTTTTCTGCTTGTTTCCCATCTCAAAAAGGAAAGAGGGGGGAAATGGCTTCAATTTTTTGCCAAGGGCAAAGAGGAAGGTTTTTCCTTAAAAGAAGTGGAGATGCTCCGCCAGCTTGCTGTCCAATGTCATATTGAATTTCCCATTTCTGTTTTTACATCGCAAGCCCAGCTTGATCAGTGTATATCGTCCATGGTTCGCAGCATGAAAATGTCCGGGACAAACGATGAACATGGAAGTCAGGCCTTTCTTGCTAAATTATACGATTATCGAAAAAAAATTGAAATTGACAATCCCAAAAATAAAACCAGCATCTCCGGTTCCCGCCAGATAAGTGAAGGTCAGCCATTTCGGGTTATTATCGCCGGAACCACAGGAGTCTACAAGTCCCATCTTGTGAAAAATACCAATCAGCATATAATAATTTCTCGTCCGTTAAACGACAAGAATACTTCCGCATCGAACTGGACAGGAAGTAATGTTTCTGTTTACTTCTGGAGGGAAAATGACGCAGGTTATGTATTTGACGCTGAAGTGCTGGATGAAGTAATGTACATGGGGACGCACTCGATTAAAATTACCCATGGTGAATCGCTTTTCAGAACGCAGAAACGCAAATCTATCCGGGTAAAAATGCACAAGGCGGCTTTTCTGTATCTTGTTCCCTTTAATGAGCCGGCGCATCAGCTGGAAATTGATCCGGGATTAAAATGTTTTCTGGAAGATATGTCTGATACCGGTTGTGCGGTTACCGTTGGCGGCAAGGCGAGTTCCGGCCTAAGGGTAAAAGTACAATTTGCGCTGGATAATCTCCCTGTTTGTATGACTGGTACTGTCCGCTCGATAAGTTTCAATGAAGAGACCGGCCGTTCGATATTGCATATCGAAGCGGAACCATTGCCTGTAGAAACGCGGATTCATATCCTTGGCGAGGTGTTCGGAATGCTGCCGGCCGGAGAGGAAGATGATGAGGAATTGCCGTTCCGTGTTCTGAGCGGCGAATCGACCGATGACCAGAGTGGTTTTTCAGACGGGATATTGACAGCAGAACTGCATACGGAAACAGATAATGTCATGCAGGAAACTTGATGCATATATAAAAATTACCCCCGTATTGTGCGCTGCCTGCGGCGCCGCTCTTGCGTATTACTGTTTGTTTCCTCTGTATCGTTCGGGATTTATGAGTATTAATGCGTTGCTTGTATCGGCATTTGTTCCGGCAGCGGCGCTGTGTTTTTTTTGGGTATTGGTCTCTCTGCCTGTTTTTATCAGCATCGAACCAAGGGCGGAACGTCTTTTGCGTCTGGCACCATTGCGCATAATGGCTTTTGCGGCAGGGCTGGCGCTGGGAATCGGCGCCGGGACAATGGCTGTGCAGAAAGTTGTTTTTGGTATTCCGCAAGATACTGTGCGGGGGATATCCGGCGTTTTACTGGATGATCCCAGAATTATTTCCGGCGGCAGGGCAATGACAACAATCTCGCTGAGGATGGTTATGGGATCGGGCGGGGTACGGGCAACGGCACACGGAGAAATAACGGTTTTTTTCCCGGAAGAAAACGCCGCGCGGCTAAAGGAATTCGGCAGGGGAACGGAAGTTTTTGCCGATGGGTATCTTCGCAGTAATACAGGGAATTTTGGCAGCGCATATACTTTTAGCGCCGAAAACTTGCACATAACAAAAACCGCGCCGCCGTTTGAGCGATTCCGTACCAATCTCAGGTTGGGTCTTGTGCAGCGTTTTGCCAATGGCAAGACTGATGGGTGGGGCGGTTTGGCTATTGCCCTGTTGGTGGGAATACGCGACAACCTGGATACAGAGCTTGTCTCGCTGTACCGTGATGCAGGTTGTTCGTATATCCTTGCCCTTTCCGGTATGCATCTTGCGGTGCTTATCGGGCTTATATCATTCTTGCTTAAAAAACCGCTGGGCTTGCGGCCTGCGGCAATTACCGGCGCTCTTATTATTATCGCGTATTGTTTTATTGTCGGTCCATTGCCCAGTTTAATCCGTTCAGCCCTCATGTATATTTTGGGAGTTCTGGCTGTACTCGGTATGCTTAAACGGGATGCGCTTGCCCTGCTGTGCATGGCATTTCTTATCCAATTGCTTGCGACACCACAGGCAGGTCTTTCACTTTCATTTATCCTTTCGTATACAGCATTGCTGGGAATTTTGATTATTGGCGTTGTGCTTAATGAGCTTTTGAAAGGTTTTGTACCTCCCTTCCTGCTTCAGTCTCTTAATATCTCGCTGGGGGCCTTTATTGCCACTGCCGCGATAACCACATGGTTTTTTGGTGTGCTGCGTCCAGTTGGTATAGTGGCCGGGCTTATTATTGCCCCTCTTACTACGGTGTTTATGATTGGTTCCATGGCGTGGCTCGCTTTGGATTCTATGTTGCCGGTACTTTCTCCAGTGTTGGGTAAGCCGCTTTCCCTGCTTTATTGGTTAATGGAAAAAACAGCGCAACTGGCTGCGTATATACCCGGTATTAAAGCAAATCCCATGTTGATTGTATCATTGTCGCTTTTGCTTGTAGTCTTGATACTATGGCTTGATTATCGCCGCCGTCTGGTAAATAATCGTTTGGAGCCATTTGCATGATATCTTTGAACTATAACTCTGCGGCAGATTTGCGATCCTTTCTTGATACAAACGGCCTTGGCATGAGAAAAAAATTCGGACAAAATTTTTTGATCAATCCCGGTGTCCGGCAGGCCCTTGTTTGCGCTCTTGAAGCAGAGGCGGGAGATGAGGTATGGGAAATAGGTCCTGGCCTTGGGGCAATGACCTGCCTGTTGCTGGAGAAAGGCTTTTTGGTTAAGGCCTTTGAAATAGATTCTGGTTTTTCCAGAGTGCTCGGAGAGCTTTTTGCCGGCAGCGAAAATTTTACTCTGGTTGAAGGAGATGTATTGAAAACCTGGCCTGCTCAGCCTGCGGCGCCGTATCTGCTGGGGAATCTGCCGTACAATATTGCCGCAACGCTGCTGGCCGACTTAATAGAACAAAGACGTTTTTTTAAGCGGATGGTTGTTACAGTGCAGCGTGAAGTTGCCCAGCGTATGGCGGCCAAACCCGGATCGGCGGACTATTCCTCTTTTTCGGTTTTATGCGCCTCTATGTATCGTGTAAAACCGTTGATGGTTATTAAAGGCGCTTCATTTTATCCCAGACCCCATGTGGATTCCCAGGCCGTCTTGCTGGAACTGAAAGAGGATGCTGCGGCATCTGCCGGTAATATGCGGCCTTCCTGTTTTTATCCGCTGGTGCGGCAGCTCTTTTCTTCACGGAGAAAGACGATAAAAAACAATTTACCGGGTTTTTTTGTGTCCAAATGCGCGAGTCCTGGTCAAACGGCAGCCGAAGCATTGGAAAAAAGCGCCCTTGATGGCGGCAAGAGAGCGGAAAAACTGTCCCTTGAGGACTTTGCGGTACTTGCCAAAGTGATAGAAGATATGGGAATATTGTAGTGGATGTCAATCGCCGGTAATATTGAGAAGATAGAAGAACGTATACTGAAGGCTTGTTTGCGTTCCGGCAGAAAGCGGGAAGAAATAACCCTTATGGCGGTGACAAAGTTTCAGCCGCTGGAACTGATTGAAGAAGCGTGGAAGGCTGGTTTGCGCTACTTTGGCGAAAGCAGGGTGCAGGAAGCGGCGGCGAAATTTGGCGGCAAAAACCAGTCCGGCGAAGCAATGTGGATGGATGATGCGGAAATCCATCTGATTGGCGCTTTGCAGCGGAACAAGGCAAAACTTGCCGTTTCGCTGTTTGATTGTATTCAGTCCGTGGATCGGGAAGCTCTTGCGGTAGAGCTGGTAAAGGCCTGTTCTCTGGAAACGGGTTTCCATAGAAAACCTTTGCCGATTTTGCTGGAATTTCGTACCGGAGAAGATTCGAAGAGCGGCTTTACCGATCTTGATGAACTGTATAAAACAGTTGAGTTGATTCTTGACTGTCCGTTATTAAGCATTCGGGGCTTAATGACTATAGCGCCTAACACCTGCGATGAAGGCGTTTTGCGCGCCGCTTTCAGGCGTTTGGTAACCGTACGCCGGGAGCTGGAGCAACGGTTTCCGGCACGGACGGATCAACATCGTTGGCAAGACCAACATAGTTGGCAAGACCAACACCGTTGGCAAGACCAACACCGTTGGTCATGTCTCTCAATGGGAATGTCAGGCGATTTTGAGCTTGCCATTGAAGAAGGGGCGACCCTGCTGCGTATTGGCAGCGCCATTTTTGAGGAGAAGATTTGAGATTAGGGAAAAAGACCATCGTATTGTTTCTCCTGTTGACGCTGCCCATTCTGTATATTCCGGCACAGGCAAATGCCGTCACGGGCACCGGTACCAATTCATTTAATACAAGCGGTCTTCCCCAGTGGGCAAAGGATTTGCGTCGCTGGGAAATAGTTGCCTTTGGTTCTATTCCGTTTACCATGTTTACCGCCACTTTTGCGATGGATATGCATAGATGGAATCAGGCCAATGGTTTGGATTTTACTGATGAGGGGCGCCGTTATGCTCCCTGGCCTTTGAAATCTGCCGGGGCTGAGTCAATGAATCGTAAAGAAGCGGAAATGACTTTGGTAATTGCTGCCAGCCTGTCTGTAGCTGTTGCGGTTGCCGATCAGATTATTGTTCAGGTTAAGCGGCATAAGGCGCGAAAAAAGGTTGAATCCATGCCTGTTGGTACAACTATCATTACCCGCAAGCCCTGGCCCGAAGAAGCGCCCGGTATAACGGATGATGAAATGGCCGAAGAAAATACAGATGAATCGGCCTCAAATCTTTTACTGCGCTGATGCCTGCTTTTAGCCATACCGTTACAGAAATTATTCCCGGCGGGATGCGCCTTGATCTCTATATTGCGGAAAATCTGGGCTTGCTTTCCCGTTCGCAAATAAAGGCGCGGGAACTTAAAGCCAGCATTAACGGTAAAGAAGTTAAAATTTCCCGTTTGGTCAAAAGCGGCGATGCGCTTGAACTTTTCTGGAAAGAAGCAGATCCGGTGAATATTATTCCCGAAGATATTCCTCTGGATATTTTGTATGAAGATGAACGGTCGGTGGTAATAAACAAGATTCAGGGAATGGTGGTTCATCCCGGAGCCGGTAACCGGAGCGGAACTCTTGCCAATGCGTTATATTGGCGTAAGCTGAATGCCGGTGTTTTTTCTGCAACGGAACCAGCAGCCGGGCGGGACGGAATCCGGCCCGGTATAGTCCACCGGCTTGACAAAGACACTTCGGGCGTCATTATTGCCGCCTACGATGATGAGACGTTGGCATTTCTTGCCGGGCAATTCAAAACCAGAAAAACAAAAAAAACATATATTGCCATTGTCAACGGAATCCCCAAAGAAAAAAAGGGGCGCATAGAAACATTTATTGCCCGTGATCCAAAAGATCGCAAGCGTTTTGCGGTTTCAGGGCAAGGGAAAATCGCCCTGACTTATTATTCGGTTATTAAAACATGGAAATCTCATTCACTGGTTTTGCTGCGGCTCAAAACGGGGCGAACGCATCAACTCCGTGTACATATGCGCTATATTGGCTGCCCGATTGCAGGTGATCCCCTGTACGGTTTTACAGACACCCTTTTCCCAAACGCGAGTCTAATGCTCCACGCAAAAAAACTCGCGATTGTTTTACCGGGCGAAACCGAACAACGCATTTTCAAAGCGCCGTTGCCGCAGCGCTTTATCGGAATGATACAACGATTGAATGGACTAGATAAAACAGGAAGTAAATTTTGAAATACAGTGATAAGCCATATATACTTGATGAGACTGAAGACTATGCAGTGATTTTTAAGCCGCCGCGTATGCACTGTGCGCCGTTAAAAAATAATAGCGGCAATACGCTCCTTGACTGGTATGCAGCATTCTTTCCGCCCGTTATGGACCTTTCCGGCAGGAAAAAAGGAGAAGGAGGACTGCTCCACCGTCTCGACTTTGAAACCCAGGGCCTGGTGCTTCTTGCCAAAAACCAAAAGACTCTTGACTTTTTATTGACCCAACAAGACGAAGGCAATTTCATCAAAGAATACAACGCAATAACTCAAAAAGCCGCCCCCCCTCATTCCTCATTTCCCCATTCCCCCATTCCCCCATTCCCTTCTTGCATCGAAAGTTATTTTCGCCCTTTTGGTCCCGGCAGAAAACAAGTTCGTCCGGTTACCGATACCGTTGGGAAAGGCAAAGAAGTAGTGACAGATAAGGGCGCTCGTTACCGAACTGAAATTATCAGTGTTTCGGAAATTGGTCAGGACCATCTTGCCTTTACTTTGCGGCTTAGGCGGGGGTTTCGGCATCAGATACGCTGTCACCTTGCGTGGATAGGCTGCCCGGTGTTAAATGACCCATTGTATGGTACATATGCAAACGACGAATTCCTTGCTCTTCGCGCAACCAGGCTTGTTTTTGCCGATCCCAAAAACGGCAGCCGCGAACCTGTGGTTTGGCAGGAATACCGTATAGATTCGTGAAAATTATTGTTGATAAATTCAGCCTATGGTGATAAAATTCCCAAAGGAGCCTGAAATGAAGCGAAAAACGATATTTCTCCATTTTTCACTGGGGATTGTGGGCCTTTCCCTTCTTGTTTGTACCCTTGCTTTTACCGCCTGTGAAACTGATATTGCCAGTAAGATTATAACGCCTGGCAATGAATGTTTATGCGAAGACGAAACAAGCTGCATTTGCGGTGATGATTGCGGCTGCGATTGCGAAGTTTGTGACATTGATAATCAGCCCGTAATAAACGGCGTTACCATTACTACAACGGCGACATCGGTAGCACAGGGAGCTGTTTTGCAATTTAATGCAACGGTTGATGCGGCGAACGGCGCGGCAACCAGCGTCACTTGGTCAATAACGAGTACCGGCCATGTTGGTACCAGCATCAATGCGAGTACCGGTCTTTTAACTGTTGGAGTAAATGAACCCCAGACCAGCATCACCATTCGGGCAGCATCCGCCCAGGCGGATTTTACGGATGTGGCCGATACAAAAACTATTTTGGTAACGATAATACAACCCGCGCCGGCACTGCCAACATTGTTCCAGAATGGGCAGTGGGCAACGGCATTGGGTAATATTACGTACACAAATGAAACTGCTGGCAATACGACTACGGGACTATCCGGTAATGTCATAAGACTCACCAGAAATGCAAGTACTGGTAATAATGATTATAGTCAAATTAATTTTGCAAATATTTATAATGCTGCAGATTATAATTGGCTCTGTGTTGAATTGTCAGCAACAAATTCTGGAGCGATACAGGGCGGCGCTCGTATGCGTAATAATACTACCTGGACCGATCTTAAATGGTGGGGCGGCAGTGATTATAGTTACAATGCAGCTACACGGATAGCCAGATTTCCTTTGAAAACCGCGCCCGGGGCCGCTGATGGTTGGGCTACAGGAGGCGGTACCTGGGTTCCGGCTCAATTTGCCGGGCTTAATGTATGTATACCTTCTTCAGCTACGGTCGATATCGTCAGAGTTTGGCTGGAATATATGCCGCCGGCACATGTACCGGTAACCAATATTACTGGTCTGCCGGCAGCCGGCACAGTGGGAACCGCAGTTACCCTCACCGGAACGGTCGTCCCTGGCAATGCAACTAACCAAACCATTACCTGGAGTACACGGTCAGGCAGCGGCGCTGCCGGAATAAACCTGAGCGGAAACGCCCTTACTGTGACTGGCGCCGGAACGGTTAATCTCAGAGCGACCATTACTGGCGGTGGTGTTGCCGCAGATGCCAGCTACACGCAGGACTTTACCGTTACATTTAGCGCCGCTGTACCGCATATGCCTGTAAGAAATATTACTGGTATACCGTTAGCCGGTACGGTGGGAACGCCAATTAATCTTACCGGAAATGTGTATAGAGGTACGGTTAATCCTCCTAATGCGACTAACAAAACCATTGTTTGGACTACACGAACTGGGGGAACTGCTGCTGGTGTAAATATCACCAACGGTACACTGAGCGTAACTGGCGCCGGAACTGCTTTTATCACAGCGACCATTACCGGCGGCGGCGCTACCGCATCTCAAAATTATACGCAGGACTTTACGGTTACATTTAACGCAGGAGCAGCACCTACCATGTATGTAGCGCTTACTTTTGACGATGGGCCTACCGGCAACAATACCATCGCCTTGCTTAATCTTCTGGATGAACATAATGTTCCGGCTACCTGGTTTGTCGGTAACCAGATGAATAATTTGTCTGGCAATCGTCAAACTGCAATTGACAGGAAAATTGCCAGAGGCGATGAATTCGGCAATCATGCCTGGACACATAACCCATGGGGCAACGGAACTTATACCGCAGATCAGATGAGGACTGACTTCCAGCGATCTCAGGATAGAATCAGGGAACTTACCTTTCAGGAAGCAAGATATTTCCGTCATCCGCAATACAGCAGTAACGCTACGAGCCTGGGTGTAATAAGAGATATGGGTCTGGCTTGTATCAGGAGCGGGACTAATGGCGATCCGAATGACTGGGATGGCCGTCCGGCAGCCACTATAATTGCGCAAATGACCAATAATAACGCCCTATATAATGGCCAAATCTTTTTATTGCATGATCTAAGCACCGTAAATACCGTTGAAGCGCTTCGAACGGTTATACCTGAACTTAAAAGCAAGGGTGTAGGTTTTATGACATTGTCCCAGCTTCAGGCACATAGAAATAGAACCATTACACCGGGTACGATAGTTAATGATTTTAGGTGATTAGAATGAATTCTTTTTCCGATATACTTCGTCCGGGCGCTTCGGTCTACTTTGTTGGTATCAAAGGGACCGGAGTCTGCGCCCTCGCCGAGTTAATGCATAGTATGGGAATAAAAACCGCCGGTTCCGATACAAACGAGGTTTTTTATACCGATGAAATCCTGAAAGAACTTGGTATACCCTTTTACGAAACATTTGATCCGGCTCATATTACCGACGATATAGAACTGGTGATCCATTCCCCCGCCTACAGCGAGGACAGCAATCCTGAACTTGCCGAGGCCCGGGCGCCAGAACGCCGGCGAAAACCCATCCCCTTGATAAGCTATCCCGATGCCCTTGGCGCGTATTCCGCCGCTTTTGATTCGACCGGCGTTACCGGCGTTCATGGCAAAACAACCACTACCGCAATGTGCGGCTGCCTGATACAGGCTCTTGGCCTTCCGGCGCAGGTTTTGGTGGGCAGCGCCGTGGCAAATTTCAACGGAAGGTCTACACTTGCTCTTGGCAATAAATATTTTGTCGCTGAAACTTGCGAATATCGAAAAAATTTTCTCGCGTTCCACCCCAAACGCATCATTTTAACCGCCGTTGAAAGCGATCACCAGGACTTTTTCCCAACATATGAATCTATCCGCGATGCCTTTATCGAATACTGCCGCCTGATTCCCCCCGGCGGTGAGTTGATCTATTGCGCCGATGATCCCGGCGCTGCCGAGGTTGCCTGCGCAATCAAATCCGAAGGCCGGGGTATTGCGCTGGTTCCCTACGGTTTTACCGCATCGGGTAATTACCGCATCGGCTCTTACCGGGTCGAAAACGACAGGGCGCTATTCAGCATTGACGCTTTTCCCGGGGAATTAAGTTTGCGTGTTCCGGGCCGCCACCAGGCGCTGAATGCCGCAGCGGCTTTTGTCCTTGCGTCGATTTTGGTAAAAAAAGAATTTGGCGGCTGGAATGAATCTCTACAGCTTGCCGCAAAAAAGGCGCTGGATGAATTTAAAAGCTCAAAACGGAGATCGGAAATTATTGGCGAAGCCGGCGGCATTATTTTCATGGACGATTATGGCCACCACCCAACGGCAATCAAGACAACGCTGGAAGGCCTTAGCAATTTTTACCCTGCAAGGCGGCTTGTGGTGAGCTTTATGTCCCATACCTATACCAGAACCGCCGCCTTATTGGATGATTTTGCCGAATCCCTCGCCGCCGCCGATGTGCTTTTTCTACATAAAATTTATGCCTCTGCGCGGGAGCATTTTACCGGAAATACCAGCGGGAAAACCATTTACGAAAAAGTGCAAAGTCTGAAGAAAAACGGCGGCGAACTATATTATGTCGATGAACCGTTGGATGCGGTTAAGCCGTTAACAGAAATACTTAAACCCGGTGATCTTTTTCTTACCCTTGGCGCGGGCAATAACTGGCCCCTTGGAGTAGAACTTTTTAACCATTACCGTAGTAACAGTGGGGATGTCTTATGATAAGTATGACCGGTTTTGCCTGGCGTGAATGGGCGGGCGATGATGTTTCCATTTCGGTGGAAATAAAGGGCTACAATAACCGCTTTCTGGAAGTGTATGTGAATCTTCCCCCCTGGCTTTCATATATGGAGCCAAAAGTACGCGAGCTGATTAGTTGTTTTTGCGGCAGGGGAAAAGTGGAAGTTTCCATTCGCCTGCGGGAACTGAATGCCCCGTTAAACGTCACGGTAAATACCAATGCTGCCGGCGCTTATATGCAGGCAATTTCCGCACTTGCATCTGATCTTGGCATTGATGCACAATTAAGCGTTTCGCAGTTAATCGGTATGGAAGGAGTGTTGGATATTGAAAAAAACCGGGACGAACAACGGCACTGGAATATGATAGAACCGGTTTTAAGGGATGCCGCCTGCGCTTTTCAGGCTGAACGTGAAAGGGAAGGCAAACATACGGAAGAAGATATCCTCGAATCAATATGCAATATTGAATCGGCGCTGCAAACCATAACGGCCCATATCCCCCATATTGAAATATCCATTAAAGAAAATATCAAAACCCGTTTTAAGGAACTTGTCGGAGACAGCGCTGCTCATGGCGGCGTTGTTATTGATGATAATCGTATACTTGCGGAAACTGCAATGCTGTTAATGAAATATACCATTTCAGAAGAAGTGTCCAGGCTTTCTTCCCATCTTGCCGAGTTCAGGGCGGAAACTGCAAAAAATCAACAGTCCGGCAAAAAACTTGATTTTCTCTGCCAGGAGATTAACCGTGAAATTAATACCATAGGTTCAAAAAATGCCATGGTGGAAGTCAGTCGTGCTGTGGTAAAAATGAAGGAAGCGCTTGAGAATGTAAGAGAGCAGTTAAGGAATGTTGAGTAAGGGGCGGGCATGAAGAAAAATATAAAAATAGCCATTTCCGGGAAGAGTGGTTGCGGAAACACGACAGTCAGCAAAATAGTTGCGGAGCGTCTGGGGCTGCGGTTTATTAATTTTACCTTCCGCACATTGGCGCTGGAAAAAGGCATTAGTTTTAATGAAGTGCTTAAGCTTGCCGCAATGGACGACTTTTGGGACAAAGAGGTAGACAGGCGTCAGGTGCAGCTTGCCCGCGAAGATGGTTTGCCTGGTACAGGCGGCTGTGTTCTTGGTTCACGGCTTGCCATATGGATGCTGAAAGAAGCAGATTTGAAAGTATTCCTGACAGCAAGCGCCAGAGTTAGGGCGGAACGTATTGTCAAAAGGGAAGGGGGGACCATTGAAGAAGTGGCGGCGTTTACCGCCGAACGGGATCACCAGGATCGCAGCCGTTATATCCGCCTGTACAATATTGACAATGATTTTTATCAGTTTGCAGATATGATCATTGATACGGAACATAAGGGACCAGACGAAATAGTGCAGATGATAATTGCGGCAGCGGAAGAAATTCAATAGTGAAAAAATCAGTAATGACAATTACAGAATTCAGGGAAATAGTATTTTCCAATTACCGGCAGGCAGGAAGAAAGTTTCCATGGCGGGGCGTAAAAATAAGTCCCGGGGACGTAAGTCCCGGGGACTTAAGTCCCTGGGGCGTAATGGTCTCCGAGTTTATGCTGCAACAAACACAAACCGAAAGAGTTATACCTTATTGGGAAGAATGGATGCGGTTATGGCCGCGGCCCCGGGATCTTGCAAAGGCTTCACTGGAAGAGGCCCTGCGCGCCTGGTCGGGTCTTGGTTATAACCGCCGTTGTTGTTATTTAAAAAACAGCGCCGCGATCATTGCGGAAGAACACAAAGACAGAGTCCCCGATACCCCCGGCGCTTTGCGTTTACTTCCGGGCATTGGTCCTTATATAGCTGGTGCCATAGCCTGTTTTGCCTACAACCATCCGTCCGTTTTTATCGAAACCAATATTCGCTCGACCATTATTCACTGCTTTTTCCCCGACAGAAACGATGTCAAAGATTCTGAAATATTTCCCATTCTCGAAAAGTCGCTGTATAAAAAAGACCCCAGAACCTGGTACTACGCCCTGATGGACTACGGCGCGTCACTGAAAAAACTCACAGAAAACCCCAGCCGCCGCAGTGCGCATTATATCCGCCAAAGTCCCTTTATTGGGTCTTTCAGACAGGCAAGAGGCAAGGTTATACGGACTTTGGTTTCAATGGGACCAAGCAAGGCGGAAGAAATAGAAATGGCCTGTGAATTGAGCAGGGAAAAACTATACCGTGTTTTGGAGCGGCTGGAAAAAGAATCCCTTGTAGCAGAAGAAAAAGGCATCTACCGCATCAAAAACTAAGCAAAGCGACTGTCCGCAGGCCAGACGCTCATATGTTTTGGCTTGCCAAAACATAGGCAAACAAGCGGCTGATGGGAGTCGAACCCACGTCTCCAGCTTGGAAGGCACATTTGCAAATTTTATTAACAATTACATACCATTACAATATATATCATAATGGAAGAATAAATATCTGTCAATAGCAAAAATTATCAATTTTTATCATGCTTTTTGGGAAAATATCAAAAATATGTCAAAAACTAAACCGGCAACTCTTCCAGTGTTAAACCGGCAACGCGCTCAAATTCGGATCGGTGAATACGAATAACGCTTGGCCCGAAACGCCTTGTTTGTACAAAGCCTCTTTTTTCCCATCGTCTTATGGTTAAGCCAGAAACACCCATAAGTTTGCCGAACTCTTCATACCGCATAAACTCTTTTGTGTAGCAGCACTTCGCACACCGCAAAACCTCAGCCCCATCCGATGACGGATAGTCGCAATTTGGACAGTTTGTATTCATATTCTCCACTCCTCCTAAAATGGTATATGCGAGTCTATTATTTCTCGCTGTATTTCAGCATTAAGGTTATAGTGCGATAGACAAGAAACATATACCACGCTTGCGCCTTCCTTGCACATGTCTATTAACCCACCACCTGCACATAAAACATCGGCGCATATTTGAGCATTGCCGTAAAAATCACCCATCGGTTTTACATGCAAAAAATAACAGGCTCGCAAGTACATAAAATGAAGCATATTATCCTCATTTAAGTTTTCAGGATACTCATATTCCTTTAAAGCCTTTTCAACCATCTCATATTCCTTTTTCTGCTTAAAATAACCGATTTCTAAAATATCATGGATAGTTACCAATTCTTTCGGTTTCCCATAATAGCCGATATACTCCTTTTCCAGTTCTTGTTTCGCCTTTTCTAATTCATCACTTGTCACTATCTATTCCCCAGAACCCATCGTTAAATTGCAGCTTAATATAGCTGTCAGAAATATCCCTCCCGGTAATCGCCAGCGTTGCTTTTTCGGCTCCTCTTTTACGCTGCAAGGCAATAATGGCATCGGCGGCGCCAACAAGGCCCTGGCTGCCCATTATATCGGCAGTCCAGTCATCGCTGTTGTCTTTACTACTTTTTCTGGTATGATGGACAACAATAACGGCTACTTGCATGGTATCTGCAATTTCTTTAATTTCCCGAATAATTCTGGTTGTTTCGTAATAATCATTCCCGTCTTTTACGGTTGCAAAAGCCCCAAAAGTGTCGATGATAACCACCTGTGCATTAACCGACTTTATATCGTTTACCAAACCGATTGTACCGTTAGCAGTTTCCGAGAAATACAGATTTCGCGACCATGAGGTCTGGGGGGGCAATAATTTGTTGAGGCGGTACTTACAGCGCCTTACACTGTCCTCCAAAGTGTAATAGAGTACCGGCGCTCTCTTTGCCCTTTGCCCCAAAAATCCGCTGCCAATAGCGATACAATTGGCCCATAGTAATAACAGCCAGCTTTTGCCCGATTTTGGCGCGCCAATCAGTAATGTCATACCAACCGGAATGATTTTGTCGACTATGAATTCAGTGTTATGAAATTCTTTCTTTTGCAGGTTTTCCGCGGATATTATTTCAGTCCTGCCTGTTTGTTTTGCGATCCGATCAAGCTCCTCCCTAAGACTTGATATGACGAGGTCAGACGATGAACGGGCTGCGCCTTCTGCAGCCAGCTTAATTGCCTTTTTTTTCTGCGCCTCGATAATTTCAGTAACATAATGATCTACGTGCCTGCGTTCCTCGTTGTAACTTAAACTTTCGGTTCCCGGAATTATCCC
>Ga0123356_10003939_pt1 | contig 15443 bp, 14 predicted proteins | sample TergutEmb28metaG_2_FD_92546 | JGI IMG/M metagenome (GOLD analysis project Ga0123356, IMG submission 92546) | Embiratermes neotenicus P3 segment gut microbial communities from Petit-Saut dam, French Guiana - Emb289 P3 | ecosystem: Host-associated > Arthropoda: Insects > Digestive system > Gut ... | reverse complement strand
CAAAAACCTGAAACGGCTTTGGGTAACAGTTTCCCTGTTTCTTCTCTCACTACTTCTGTATGCATTATTTTCGCTGCCCGCTTTCAAAATTGCGCTCGTTTGGACGGGCGTAATATGTCTCGGCGCTTCACTATCCTATTTATTTATTGATGTTTTGAAAAAAACGCCACTGCCCAAAATAGATAGGGCATGGAGCATATTCCTAACCTTTGTTTTTATCACTTTCACCAGATTGTTTTTCCGCTCCGGCTCTAATTTAGATCCGGCAGAACAAACGGCTCATGCGTGGCAAACTGCTAAAGTTATGATAAACCAAATTGGTGGCTCATGGAACTGGGCGCAAATTCCTGAAATAGTGGTTACTTACAAATCAGTGTTTATTCTTTTTGTTTTGGGAATGATCATTCACTGGCTTCCTGAACGTTGGAAAAGGTGGTATAAAATCAATTTTACCCTGCTCCCCTTGTGGCTTATCGGAATAGCTGTTGTGGTAACGGTATTTTTTGTGTATCAGTTTATTACTGCAGATTTGCAGCCGTTTATTTATTTTCAGTTTTGATTCAGGATAGAGTTATCCTATTTATTCAAAAGCCTTTACCCTATTCTTCAATCCCTCATACTTAAACTGATAGATAGCCGTATCTTTAAAATAGCGTTCAAATGATTTGGGAGTCAGGTTTTCTAAAATTTCATTCTTATTTTCTGAAAAAGCAGCACGCAAAGCGATAGCTTCTTCATTTACAGGCGCATGAAGGTTGTTGGGGCAAACCTCCTGGCATACATCGCAGGCAATAAGCCATCCGTACTTTGCAATGCGCGTAAAATCGGTTTCTTTCTTATTTAGGGTAATGTGTGAAATACATTGATTACAGTTCACATAATAGGGCGCAACAATCGCTTGAGTGGGGCAGGCGCTTATGCACTTTCGGCAATTACCACAAATATTTTGGTTTGGCGTGTCGTATTGATCTGCCTCTTTGTCTATCAATAGAGTTCCCAAAAAAACGAAAGAGCCGAATGGCGTTTGAATGATCCCGTTTTTGCCATAATAGCCTATTCCTGCCTGTACCGCGTATGCTTTTTCTGAAATAATGGAAGAATCGGCAGTGGTTTTATAATTAATATCTCCACATTTTTCTTGCAAACACTGCGCCAACAGTTCCAATTTTTCTTTCATAAAAATATGATAATCTTTAATTTGCGCATATCGTGAAATTTTGAATTTATCATCGTGCATTGTAGGGGCATAGTGTGCTGCGCCTCTACGGTTGTCATCGTTCGTTCCCATATTATAATTAAACCCGCACACAATCACCGATTTGCAGCCTTCCAACAACAATTCCGGCTGGAACCGTTTGTCAATATCGCGTTCTAAATATTCTTTTTTCGCATGGAAATTCTGTGCTAACGCCTTTGAAAAACGCTCTTTCTCTAATGTTAATGGCAACGGCTTTGCAATGCCGCACAACGCAAAACCACAATTATGGGCGATTTGTTTAACTATTCGAGACGGGATTTGCATGGAGAAAAGCTTAAGATTAATGTTTTATGCAAATTTATATCAAACTTCTCCCCGTTTCTACCTCCACCATTTTCTTCGCAATAGGATGTTCAAAAATCACTTTTTGCGCCTGCAATGAGATGGACCCGTCGGGGTTGGAGCGTTTGGCGCCATATTTCAAATCTCCTTTGATGCAAGTGCCGTTTGCAGTGAGTTGCGCCCGAATTTGGTGGTGTCGTCCTGTAAATAGCTCTATTTCCAACAGATGATAATTTTTGGTGGGTTGCAGATATTTGTAATGTAGTGATGCAGACACATAGCCTTCTTTTGGCTCATTGGAGATTATGCTTCGATTTAATTTTTCATTTTTTCTGATGAACTGCTCCAATGTTTGTTCTTCAATATCAGGCTTTTGTTCTACTAAGGCATGATATATTTTTCTGATTTTTCTGAACTTAAACACCTCGTTCATACGAAAAAGCCCTTTAGAGGTTTTGGCGTAGATAACTACGCCACTTACCGGTCTATCAATACGGTGAACGATACCTACAAACACGTTGCCCGGTTTGTGGTACTTCTCTTTTAAAAAAGTTCTGATTTTTTCCGACAGTGGCTCATCGCCCGTTTTATCGGCTTGCACGATCTCGCCCGGAAGTTTGTGTACAATAATAAAGTGGTTGTCTTCGTACAAAATACGTTCAGAGATTGGGATTATATCTTCCATTATTTCTACATTATTTGTTGCGGGGCAAAAATAGATTTTTTTTTCTCTATAAATTTTGAAAGAAATTTTATGTTAATTTGCCCAAATTTTAAAAAAATGAAACACCTTTTGTCACTTTCTACGTTCTGTCTTCTGTTTTCTGTATTTTTTTTCTCCTGCGAACAGAAACCCATTGAAAAAGTTTACAGCATTGTGCCACAACCTGCTGAAATTAGGGCATATCAAGGAGAATTTACTTTGAGCAACATTACTGCGGTTGCTTTCGAAAACATTGACCCCCGCGATCCCTCTATGATGTTTATTTCGGCTGCTTTTGACAAGTTTTTTGAAATTAATCCTATTTTCACCATTCCCGAAAAATGCAAGAAAAACTCTATCATTTTTAAGCGTAATGAAAAACCTGATTCCGTTTTGGGTGAGGAAGGGTATCGGATTACTGTTTCAAAAAATAAAATCAGAATAGAAGCCAACTCCAATGCGGGTTTGGTGTATGCTTTTCAAACGATGTATCAGATGTGGAACGGCATGGTAACTACAATTGTTCCCACGAAAAAATATTCTCCTAATGTAAAAATACCGTGTGTTAAGATTGTTGATTATCCGCGTTTTGCATGGCGTGGAGTGCATTTGGATGTATCGCGCCACTTTTTTGATGTGGCCTTTGTAAAGAAATATATTGATATTCTGGCGCTATACAAATTTAATGTATTTCACTGGCATTTAACGGATGACCATGGCTGGCGCATCCAAATTGACAAGTATCCGAAACTGACTGAAATAGGAGCGTGGCGCCCGGAAAGACCCGATTCAGAATGGAGAAGCCCTAAGCCGAACAAGCCCGACGAACCGATGACCTACGGAGGTTTCTACACCAAAGAAGAGATTAAAGAGGTGGTAGCTTATGCAGCAGCACGCGGTATCAATGTGATGCCAGAGATTGAACTTCCCGGACACTGCTCAGAAATATTGGCTTCTTATCCTGAATTTGCTTGCGACAACTACCCTTACCGCGTTGAAGTAGGCGCTTATTGGCCACCCAAAGCAATTATGTGTGCCGGAAACCCGAATGTTATGCAGTTTTATAAAGATGTTTTTGATGAAATAATTCCGTTGTTTCCTTTTGAATATATACATATTGGCGGCGACGAAGCTTTGAAGGGGAATTGGGAAAAATGTCCAAAATGTTTGGCAAAAGCAAAAGATCTGAATTTGGATAATCTGGAGCAACTGCAAGGCTGGATGGTGCGTGAAGTGGAAAGCTATCTCAATTCTAAAGGCAAAAAAATGGCAGGGTGGATTGAAATTATTGATGGAGATTGTAACACTACCTCACTCATTTATGCATGGTTGGGCAAAAGCAAAACCATGGAGGCTATTGAACGCGGCAATCATGTGGTGCAATGCCCAACTTCCCATTGTTATATAGATTATTATCAGGCAGACAAAAGCACACAGCCGGATGCTATCGGCGGGTTTGTGCCGCTGGGTAAGGTATATGGTTTTGAGCCTGTTTATGAAGAATTGGATGCAGAGCAAACGCAACAGATCATTGGCGTGCAATGGAATTTATGGGCTGAATTTTTATTTACCTCCAAACAAGCCGAATATATGTTGTTGCCGCGTATTTTGGCAGGCGCCGAAGTAGCCTGGTGTAAGTCGGAAAACAAAGACTGGGAACGTTTTAAAGCGATATTGCCCTATCAAAAAGAACGACTGAAATTGCTGGGGTATCATTATTGTGATGATGTGGTTGAAGCTCCGGAATAAAAGTGAATATTTTTTGTAACATTCTGATAATATATTTTTGCACTTTCAAAATTTATCATCAAAAATCATAGCCCTTGAATAATGAATAATAAAAACACCTGTTTTTTCTTAACATATTTTTCTGCTGCTTTACTTTTTGCGTGCACCTTATGCACCCTTGTCAATGCACAAAACGCCAACTACAACTATCATTACGAGGTTGTAAAAATGGATTCCACATTCGATAAGAACTCCGATTTGACGATTGAAACCCATCTATACTATTTAAAACAAGAGAAAGATAAAATAATGGATCAATCTATTGGAAGTTCAAAAGAGGTTTTAACCTCTTTCTTGCCCACAAGCCCTTTGTCTAATTTGTTGGTTGATATGCTTTTTGAATGGGGAAATAATTATTTGTTATCTAAAAAGATGGAGAAAGCTGATTTGGCATTATTGAACTTCGGCGGTATAAGAGCTGCACTCCCGCAAGGCAGCATAACGATAGGAGATATTTACAAAATTGCCCCTTTCGACAACACCGTAACGTTTGTTTCTTTGAAAGGCAGCGAGTTAAAAAAAATGTTTTCCGGTTTCACCGAAAAAAGAAATGCCCCTTTGGCAAATGCACAAACCATTTACAGCATAGGCAGATTGAACTCTTATACCATCGGCGGGCTCCCATTAGACAACGATAAGACATATACCATCATAACTATCAATTTCTTAGCGCTGGGTGGTGATGGCTTTTTAAGTAATGTTACTTTTGAATCGGTAATTTATCTCGACACGCCGGTTCGCGATGTTTATATTGAAGAGATCAGAAAAAAAACAGCAAAAGGCTTAGAGATTGAAGGCGTGCGAGATAATAGGGTAATTATACGTATCGCCGTAGCCAATCTACTTCACCTCCTCAAATCCCAAATCTTTCACTCTAATCAATCGCACTTTGGTATTCTCAAGTCCGCCATCTAAAATTTGTTTCCATTGAAATTGATAAGACAAGGGCTGGAATTGTACTTCTTCGGGGTTAAGATCTGCAAAGAAAAGATCTATAAAATAGCGGGTTATATCATATCCCTGGTAGTTGTAGCCTGCCAATTCTGCCGGAGCTTCATTAAAGAAAGTATAATCGAATTGAAACTGTTTTGCTCTGGTGCTGTTTTCATCTACAAAATAATTGGTAAAGAAATACAAATCAGGCAGATTGTAAAAATCTTCGGTAAGCTCGGAAAGAGACAGCCAACTTTCAGGAACTATCAATATTCTGTTGTATTCATTTTCATCACCTTCTTCCTGATTGATAAGGGTATGTATGCCATGAATTACCCGTTCGGGCTGATCGAAAAGCGCAATAATCAAATTTGTTTTTCTAGCATCCTGCGGAATGGTTAATGTATGCACCTCCTTGTATTTTATTTCATGCTCGTTAAAATAGTATTTATAAACCTGTAATTCGATAGAAGTTGCAGAATCGCCCCATAAAATCACATTGAACCGTTCGGGGTGTGCAAGTAAGTGTGTTGCAACGGCTTTAGGACGGCTTATAAAAGGAGGCGTTAGTTTATATACGGCGCTGTTTTTTTCAACAAAGTCGTAGCGTGTAGAGAATGGATTTACAATGATTATGTTGTGCTTTTCGGCATATTCTGCTGCCAAAGAAAAGAGAGAACCATAGATAGGACCCATCATAATATTCACTTTTGCCATCAGGAGGGTGTCATTTAAAACTTTTTTGAGGGCATTTTTATTTGTAACCGCGTCTCTTACAATTACATTAATTTTCTTTTTTGAATACTCATATTCTTTGAGCGCCATTTTAGCGCCCAGCCAAAAGCCCATCATTTCAAACTGTTGAATTTCGTGTATTTCATCACTGTTTTTCAAAAATTCAGGTACAACATATCCATCCTCCAAGTGGAATGGCAATAGATAAAGGATGGTAACCTCTTGATTTGTTTGCGAATTGCTTATAAAAAAGGGGAATAAAACGCTTAGCAGAAGGAACAGCCTTTTTTTCATGAAAAAAAAATTTGGTTTTGGGGTGCAAAAATAAATTATTATTTTATTTTCGCGGCCAAATTTTCAACTATTAACCAAAATAAAAAAAAGATGGCTTTTAAAATTGACCCCGAAATTTGCACAGCATGTGGTGCATGTAAAGATGAATGTCCGGTAGATGCAATCGTTGCCGGCGATGTTTATCAAATTGAAGAAGATACTTGTATTGATTGCGGCGCTTGCGAAAGCAGCTGCCCAAGCAATGCCATTCACGACTAACTCATTTCAATTTTCTTGAGAAAAAAGAGGCTGCGGAGATCGCGGCCTCTTTTTTATTCAGCGCAAAAACACAGAAAGTTTAAAGAAATGATCGTTTTGTTTTATCCATCATTATGTTTTTCTTGCGGCAACCGACAAAATTACCCCGAGACACACCCCAAGCAGAGCCGCAAACAATACCTGAAAGTTTGGCGGTAAAATAAAAGTGAGCGTGTGCGCCGGAATCCAAAACAAAGGAATGGTCTTTTTAAACACAAATCCCCATTGCACCTTCCAGTTCAGCGAAGTAATGATCTGTATGAAATGAATTTTGTTGGTAAAAAAACCTTTCAGGGTGCCTCCGGTTTGCAGAATATGTGTGTCTGTAATTTTGTGCAACGTCATAAATACCGGTGCAAAGGTAGTATTCATCATTACACTGATACAGAACGCACCCCATAGCTTAAGCGTTGAAAAATTGCTGACCATGGCAGCGTTAATTCCGTGAAATATTTGAAATCTATCCAAGTATGCCGGTACGCCGTTTCTGAAAACACCCATAGCGATGGCAATCCAAACGCCAAGTATTCCCCAAATCACCGCACGCGGAAGAATACCGAAATGGGGCATATTGTATTTTCCTGTACGAATGCGCAAACCCAGCATCTCTCCAAAAGTTGCCAAAATAGCAAACTTAAAGAAAGCCATAATAAGCGGAAAATGTTGGTTTGCTTTTTCATAACCTTGATATATATCTTGAAAAATAAAGAAAGGGGTAAAGAATAAAATTACGCAAAGGAAAATTAAAAGGTCTTGTTTTTTCATAATATAAAAGAAGTTAATTTATAAACCACAAACGCCACTCCCCAAGCCAGTGCAATAGAATAGAACACCGAAAACAGCGCCCATCTCCAGTATCCGCTTTCTCTTTTAATGGTGAAAATGGTGGCAACGCAAGGCATGTACAACATGGCAAAAACCAAAAACGAAAGCACTGCCGGCGTTGTAAAAATGTTCGCACTTTTTAAATGATCGCCCACCTGCGTTTCTTCTTCGCCGGTGTGATACAGTATTACCATTGTGCCTACAATAAACTCTTTAGCTGCCAAACCGGTGGTTAAACAAACGCTCATCTTCCAGTCGAAACCTAACGGGCGCAATGCCGGCTCAATAAAACGCCCGAATGAAGCAAGATAGGTACCGTCGCGGAAATCAAAATCCGACTGTGGTGAAACTGCCGCCGAACTGTGTATTGCAGGTAGCGCCGTGTTATCAGCCTTTTGTGGAAAATGGCTTAAAAACCAAATTACCATCATGGCAATGAGCACTATGGTACCAATTTTTTTCAGGTATTCATAGCCGGCATCCCATGTAAGCAAAAGCACTTTCTTTATCTTTGGTTTCTGCAAGGGCAACACTTCCACAGGCGTTAAATCCAACTCTGTTTTAAAAAAGACTCTGTCTAAGAAAAACGCCGTAAGAACCGCCATAACAATGGTGATGCCATACAACCCGAAGATAATGAGGATGGGATGCTGCGGAAAGAAAGCGCCTACCAAAAGTACGAGAATGGGTAAACGGGCGCTACACGACATGAATGGAATGAGCAACATTGTTAAAATGCGGCGCTTCGTATCGGGAATGGTTTTGGTGGCAAGTATCGCCGGCACGTTGCAGCCGAAGCCCATTAATAAAGGCACTGCGGAATTGCCGTGCAAGCCAATTTTGTGCATCATGTTGTCTAACAGCGCTGCCACGTGTGTAAGGTAGCCACTCTCTTCAAACATATACATAAAAAAGAAGAGTATCAAGATGTTAGGCAAAAATGCAAGCACATTTCCAACTCCGTTCACTACGCCGTTGCTGATAAAATCGTGTAGCATGCCATGTGGAATAATCGTTGCCAAATATTGATTTAATTGTTCCAGTAGCCATAAAATCCCCTCTTGCGGATACCTCCCCAACATAAAGGTGCAAAAAAACATCAACCAAATAAGAAAAAGGAAAATAAGAGTTTTGGATAGTTTATTTAAAGGTAATATGGCTTCAAATTCTGACATTTTGTTATTGAGAGGTAATTTATGCTTATTAAAATTTTTACCGCGCAAAAATATAAAATAAAATTTCGTTTTTTTGTTTATTTTCGCATTTCTATTAATGAATCCTGAAGTTATTAATAATCAACATATAATCTTATGAAAATTGACATTATTTTAGCGGGTGTGGGTGGACAGGGTATCCTTTCCATTGCTTCCATTATTGGCTATGCCGCTGTAAAAAAAGGATTAACACTCAAACAGGCTGAAGTGCATGGCATGAGCCAGCGTGGCGGAGATGTGCAATCGCATTTCCGTTTGGCTGACCACGAAATCGCATCCGATCTAATCCCAAAGGGACAGGCAGATTTAATTATTTCGGTAGAACCAATGGAATCTTTGCGTTACCTGCCCTGGCTTTCCAAAGAAGGGTGGCTGATTACCAACGACCAGCCGTTTGTGAATATCCCCAATTATCCCGATATGGAGAAAATTTTTGCCGAATTGGATAAACTGCCCCGCAAAGTGGTGATCAATGCCGATGCGATAGCGAAAGAATTAGGATCAGCCCGTTCTGCCAACATGGTGATTTTGGGCGCTGCCTCGCCGCATATTGATATTCCGTTTGAAGATATCGAAAACGCAGTGAGCGAAGTTTTTGCCCGCAAAGGCGAAGATATTGTAAATGTAAATTTAGCCTGCCTGAATGCCGGAAGAGAATTTGCACTACGGCTAATATAATATATATGTCTAATTACTCAGAAGATAGCATAAAATCATTGGACTGGAATGTCCATATTCGCGAACGCCCCGGAATGTATATCGGCAAATTAGGAGACGGTTCGTCGCACGATGATGGTATCTATGTTTTGCTTAAAGAAGTGATGGACAACTGCATAGATGAGTTTATGCGCGGATATGGAAAATCTATCGAAATTTCTATCAAAGAAGATAAAGTTACTGTGCGCGACTATGGGCGCGGTATCCCGCTGAAAAAAATGGTGGATTGCGTATCTAAAATCAATACCGGCGGAAAATTTGACGACAGCAACGCCTACGACACCGCCATTGGAATGAATGGCGTTGGGGTAAAAGCCGTGAATGCACTTTCCTCATTTTTTAGAGTACATTGCTTTGTGGAGGGCAAACAAAAAAGCGCCGAATTTTCAGAAGGAATTAAGCTAACGGAAAACAATATTGAACCCACCAAAGAACCCAACGGAACCTGCATCACTTTCGTTCCGGATAAATCGAAATCATTATTCGCTAATTTTCACTGGTATAATGAATATATAGAGAAAATGATGTGGAACTATGTGTATCTGAACAGAGGGCTAACCATTATTTGCAACAACCAAAAGTTTGTTTCTAAAAACGGGCTGCTGGATTTAATCAACAACAATGTTTCTACCGATGTGCTTTATCCGCCTATTCATTTAAGAGAGAATGGTTTTGAATGTGCTTTAGTGCACACAAACCGAAAATACGGCGAAGAGTATTATTCGTTTGTAAACAGTCAATATACAATTTACGGTGGCACGCACCAACAGGCTTTTCGTGAGGCGATTGTGAAAACTGTGCGCGAGTTCTTCAAGAAAGATTTCGACCCCAACGATGTTAGAAACTCTATTGTGGCAGCGCTCTCTATTCGGGTAAAAAACGCCAGCTTTGAGGCGCAGACCAAAACCAAATTAGGGTCGCAATATATGGAACCGGGAGGGCAAACCATCCGCAACTACGTGAACGATATGGTTGTCCGGTTGTTAGATAAATATCTCCATATCAACCCTGATGTTGCCGATGCCATCCTGAAAAAAATATTGGAATCGGAAAAAGAACGGAAAGAGATTGCGAGTATTAAGAAAAGTTCAAAAGAGATACAAAAAAAGGTAAGTCTGCACAACAGTAAACTGCGCGATTGCCGTTACCACTTTAACACAAACGATGCTCGCGGAATTGAAACACAAATCTTTATCACTGAAGGCGATTCTGCTTCCGGCTCTATCACCTCTTCAAGAGATGCCAACACGCAAGCCGTTTTCAGTTTGCGCGGAAAACCACTCAATACCTTTAAAAAATCGAAAAGTATTATCTATGAGAACAAAGAGTTTAGCCTGCTGCAAGCTGCACTAAATATTGAAGATGGGTTGGACGGTTTGCGCTATAACAACATCATCATCGCCACTGATGCCGACAACGATGGGATGCACATCCGCATATTGTTGCTCACTTTTTTCTTAAAATATTTCCCCGATCTGGTAAGGGCAGGGCATGTATATATTCTTCAAACCCCCTTATTTAGAGTAAGAAACAAACAAGAAACTATCTATTGTTACTCTGAAGAAGAGAAACAGAGCGCCATAAAAAAGTTGGGACACAAACCGGAGATTACCCGTTTTAAAGGGCTTGGAGAAATTGACCCAAAAGAATTTAAGTATTTTATTGGGAATAATATGCGCGCCGAACCTGTGGTTTTAGATAAAAAAACAAAAATACACGAAATGCTTGAGTTTTATATGGGAGATAATGACGACGAACGGCGACTCTTTATTATGGAACGGCTGAGAGAAGAGATTGATGTGATAATGGATAATTAAACCTTAAACCTTAAACCTTAAACCTTAAACCTTAAACCTTAAACTTTAAACCTTATAAACTATGATAAAAAAAACCAACCTGCTCATCCTTATACTTGGCGTTTTATTGGCTTCTTGTTTTAAACCTGAAGAAATTCCACCATTGGAATTTAACGGCAAGGCAAATATGACTATTGCCGAATTTCAAACATTGCACGAGCTAAGCGCTACCAAACCGGTAACTTTCATTGAAAGGGATGCCATCATTACAGGGCTTGTAATTTCTACAGATCAATTTGGCAGTAGCTATAAGGAGATCTATTTTCAGGATGAAACCGGTGGGCTTAGCATTCGTATCAATAACTCTTCCTATTATGAAAAATACCGCATTGGGCAACGTATTTTCGTGAAAGCGCAGGGGCTCTATCTGGGCAACTATGTTAGCGGAACTAATTATGGTTTCTACCAAATAGCAGACTATGGAAATGCAAACGGAGGCATGGAGTATCTGTCTGCCTCAAAAGAGAATCTGCACATATTTCGTTCCGGCATTCCTGAAACGCCCCCTGCCCCGAAAATCATTACGAAACAAACCGATTTTAATTTGCCTGAAGATTACCATACTTTAGTGCAATTAAAAAACTGCTATTTTGCGGATGCAAAGGATACTACACTATATTTTGATTTCTCAAGTACCAGCAATACAATTAGCCGCAGGATTCGATTTAATACGGGGTCAGGAAATGGTGTAGATGCCCGTATCAGCAGGTATTGCGATTTTGCCAATGATACTTTACCTGAAGGTCCATTAAATATTACCGGCATATTGACAAAATTCTATGACGACACACCACAACTCATCATTTGCAGCATTAAGGATGTTGAAAAAATGCCGGAAGAGAAAATTTTGAAAAACTACGATATGTACACCGATCCTTTTACTCAAGGATGGACGAATAAACAAATTCAGGGAATAGCTACCTGGAATTATTCTTCGGGAACACCCGGAAACGTAAGAATTCAACCTCAAGCCGGAAATGAAACCGAATGCTGGTTCGTATCCCCGAAATTTAATTTTGCAGGGGAAAAAGACATTGCTCTATTCTTCTCTTACAGAATACCTAATGGATCAAAAGATAATGTGAAAGTAGCTTACACCATTGACGGTACAAACTGGCATGAACTAAATTTTATACCTGAAATTGGTCCCACTACCGATGCTGCCATAAAAATACCCGACAATATTGCAACAAACCCCAATCTGCAAATTGCTTTTCAATACAAAACTACCGGGCTTTATCCGATTTGGATGATCAGTGGGATAACTATTAAGGGGAATGTGGGGAAATAGGGGTTAGTGATTAGAGGTTAATGATTAATATTTTATATAATTATGAATAAATTACGACTTTTTTTAACGTTATTTTTGGGCATATTTTTGCTCTTCGGATGTCAAACTTGGGAAGAACCAGACATTAAAATTGAAGATTGGATACCTCCAACAGGAGCAAAACCATCACATTTTTGGACCATTGGAGGCCGCTTCGTGTTAGGCAAACTTCCGAATATTACGCAGCCCGATTCGCTTGTACCTGGAATATACGGACCAGATTTACGCTATATCAGAGCTGTAGTAGTAAGTTCTGATGAAGGCGGAAACTATTACAAATCAATGGTTATTCAAGACTCTACCGGCGGCGTGGAATTAGAGCTGGATATGTCCGGATTGTACACTACATATCCTGTAGGGCAAAAAATTGTACTCGTTTGCAATGGATTGGTGATTGGCGATTATCGTAGCCTGCCCCAAATTGGATGGATATATCAGGGCAATCAGGTGGGCAGAATTAATTCTTTGTTTTTTGACAATTATATTATTAAAGATGGAATGCCCAGCCTCAAAAATCTTCCAAAAGTTTTAAAAAACAATGAAATTAATTTTTTGGGACTCAGCGACATCAACAAGTTAGTGTGTTTGGAAAATGTTACTTTTGAAGATGATGCCATTGGAAAACCGTTTGCATATAATGATTTCACTACCGAGTGGAAAATTAAGGTACCATCGGCTAACGGAGTACAAGAAGTTAAGGTGCGTACTTCTAACTTCGCAAAATTCAGAAGTATGATTATTCAGAAAAATGCATATAATCTCTCCGGTATTTTGACCGTCTATCAATCCGGCAACAATACTACCTATCAATTAATGATCAGAACCAAAGAGGATATTCAAGTCATTACCTCTCCGCCCCCTGGTGAAATTTTTGAGTTTGATTTTACTAAAAACCCCATTGAGGAAGGAGATTGGAGCCTTCAACCGGCTCAGGGGAATACCTCATGGATATACCGCCCATCCTCTCAGTTAATGATGCACCCCGGAAATCAAACCGGCGCCTATCAAACGGCTATGGACGACTGGTTCATCTCTCCTGTCATTACTTATCCCGATATGGCAAACGGATACCTGCACTTTGAACACCAACTGCCTGTATCTAATGCCGAATATGACGCTTATCAAATATACTATACAACATCATCCTCCACCACTTTCAATATCAACGATTGGAAACCGTTGGGAACATTGAACAGATTCCCTGCGAATTTGGAATGGAGCAATCGATTCCCGCTATCTGCCATTAATACTAACACTTTCAGAATAGCATTTCGCTACAACGCCCCAAACCCCGAAATAGAAACCTACCCATGGAGCATTCGGAAAGTGGAAGTAAGAAATAAGTGATGAATGGGTTTAAACTTTAAACTTTGAACTTTGAACCAACACCACTGCTTGCGCCGCAACTGCCTCCCCTCTGCCAATTGCATCTAACTGTTCATTGGTTTTAGCTTTGATAGATATTTTTGCTACATCAATATTCAATATTTCGGATAGTCTGTTTCTCATCAAAGGGATGTAGGACGCTAATTTCGGTTTTTCGATAATGATGTTTATATCAATGTTTTCAATAGTATAGCCGTTTTTCTGGAGCAGTTGATTGCAGTTTTGGAGCAACATGGCGCTGTCGGCGTTTTTGTATGCAGGGTCTGTATCGGGAAAATGGGTGCCAATATCTCCTAATGCTGTGGCGCCGAGCAGGGCATCTATTAAAGCATGAATGGCAACATCTCCGTCGGAGTGTGCCACACATCTTTTTTTAAATGGGATAGAAATTCCGGCTAATTTAAAGTCAGATTCGCTGCTTTCAACTAATTTGTGAATATCAAATCCTATACCAACTCGCATATTAACAGGATGTTATCTATTAATTTTGCCCTGTTGTTTGACACTTTCTCTATTGAAAGCATCCAACATAAAGGTAAGTGTGAATCGTAAGGAGTTTTCGAGCGGATGATATTGGGAAAATGGGAAAAGATAAGATACATCAATAGCAAAGATGCTGTATTTTACACCTACTCCTACCGTAGCAAATTTTCTGTTTCCCTTGTATTTACTTTCCAAGAATGTGCCTGCTCTCACAAATAAGATATTTCTATAAGAATATTCAATACCAAACGACCAGTTTATTTCTCTCAATTCTTCTCTGAAACATCCTTTTGGGTTTGCTCCATAACCTCCTGCACCATCGTAAAAAGAGCGTGCAATACCATAAATCGGATTGATATCATCTGTGTTTTTTCCATTTCCGTAGTATATGCGAGTGCTCGTTGCAGTATCAAAATAATGCCGGGGGGGCGTTGGTACTAAGAGCTTTGCAGCTTCAACACCAAAAGATAACTTATTGTAGTCGTCAAAGTTAACACCATAAGAGATTCCCATGCGCAGATTGCAGGGAAGAAAGTCGCGTCGTACATCCTCGCTGGTATAAGTAACTTTATTGCCGATATTTGAAATATTAACGCCAAACATTAATTCAGAACTCCTTATTTCGGAATTATAATGAGCAAACTCTTTATTTACAAAGAGAGAAATATCTACAGCTCCAGCCAAGCCTGCCTTCATGTCTAATCCGGTATTTTGGCTTTGTAAACCTGCCACAAGGTTTGAATAAACAAAGCGAGGCGTTATTGCCATGGAAACAATTTTGGAAAGTTTTCTTGAGTAGGTAAAGTCGAGCGAAAATTCATTAGGATTTGCCTCATTAAACTTCATTCCATGCTCATTGAAAAATTGAATGTTCCCTAAAGAAAAATATCTTAAAGAAAATGCGATGGCATCGCTTTCGGTAATTTTCCAGAAAGTAGCTAAATAAGCCAGGTGTACATCATTGACCAATTGTTTAAGCCATGGGCTATAAGCAACACCAATTCCAAAAATTTGATCATTAAATACATATTTGGAAGGGTTATGGTGTTGTGAATAATTGTCGGGAGAGGTTGCCACTCCCATATCGCCCATTCCTCCGGAACGGGAATCCGGCGCAATTAAAAGAAATGGGGCGGCTGTAGTTATGGTATTCTGATAGGGCGCAGTGGGGTTGTCGAAATCAAAATCCTGCGCAAATAAAGGCAACATCGGAATGGTTAGTAAAGAAAAGAGAATCAGATGCTTCTTCATGTTAAAATTCATGTTTAATAAAAAGTTTAGTATTAATAATTTTCAAAAAACGCTACTGCGTGTTTATTATTTTACAGAATGGCAATTTTTT
>Ga0123356_10003938_pt1 | contig 15449 bp, 16 predicted proteins | sample TergutEmb28metaG_2_FD_92546 | JGI IMG/M metagenome (GOLD analysis project Ga0123356, IMG submission 92546) | Embiratermes neotenicus P3 segment gut microbial communities from Petit-Saut dam, French Guiana - Emb289 P3 | ecosystem: Host-associated > Arthropoda: Insects > Digestive system > Gut ... | reverse complement strand
TTCGCGGCGTTCTACAAGGGGGTCCGCCTGCTGTTCAAGACGCAGGACCTTGTGATCTGCTTGGTAAAAGCGTTCGTCTTCGGCACGGTGATATCGCTGGCTGGGTGCTACTACGGCTTCTACGCCAAGGGTGGCGCCGTTGGTGTAGGCGCCTACACCAAAAAGGCAGTGGTGGCGGCCATGGTTATGGTTCTGGTCAGCAACCTTATCCTTGTAAACGTTCTGCTGTAATCCCAAAATCCGGGGGCCTGGCAGCCCTGATTTTGACATTTTTATATATTTTTACATGTTTTTTATGTTTTTCTGATTACTTTTATTATTTTAGTATAAATTAGTACAATATTCCGGATACTTAAAACGTAATATTAACGGAATTCGCGACAGGGGCTATGGAAGAACAGCAACAGCAAACCGACGACCGGCAGTTGTTCGATATGTGGCTGGCAGGTAACCCGCGTGGTTTCTCCGCGCTCTATGAGCGCTACCGGAGCCGCCTGTTCGGGTTTTTGCTGCGTATGACCGGTGACCGCGACGTCGCGGAAGACATGCTGCAGGAGACGTTCCTGGCGGCGATGCGCAATGCCGCGCAGTTCGACCGCTCGCGCAGTTTCCTGAGTTGGCTGTTCGGTATCGCGCACAAGCGCACAATAGACTACTTCCGCCACGCGAAGGTGGAATCCGACCACGCGGACGATACCGACGGGTCGGTGGGGAGCAGGATCGATTCGCCGGAGCAGGACTTGTCGTACAAGCAGCTGCGCAAGGCAGTAACTCTTGCGGTATCGCAATTAGAGCCTGCCCAGCGCGAGGTTTTTCTGCTGAGGGAACTTGGCGGGGTGCCGTTCAAAGAGATCGCTGAGATGATGGGGTGTCCCATAAACACGGCTCTCGGACGCATGCGCTTAGCGCTGATAAATATGCGGAAGGAACTGAAAAAAGGGGGTATCGATGGCCTGCAATGAATTTGAAGTATCGGGCCTGCTGTACGTCTCGGGGGAACTGAACGCCGGCGAGGCCGCAGCCTATGAGGCCCATCTCGGCAAGTGTGAGGAGTGTCGGCGCGAAACCGATGCCTACAGGCATGAGCGCGCGTCCCTCTACACCGCGGAAATTTTGGGCGACAACCCTTCGGAAGCGGTTGACAGCGAGATCCTGAGGGTATGCGCGAATCCGAAGAAGATGATCGCGTCGTCGGCCATGACACCCATGATGTTCATCAGGAAGTACGCCCCCGTACCAATATTTTTGATGCTCGTGGCAGTCGCCATCGGCATGTACGTGCAGTACCACTCAATGAGCGCAGTGAACCTGCGTGCAAAACTGACCGACGAAGCCACGGCAGTGGAAGCACTGGCAAGAACCTCCTCGCAAACACCGGCGGAACAAAATGCCACGGAGGTGAACGCCGACGATAAACTGGTACTGGCAGACAGCTCAAACGACAGCGGCAGAATACCGCCAAAATCCATGGGGAACCTGGAGATGGAAGGCGTAGTCACCGTAAGCGGAAGCGAATAGGAACGCATCCGGATGGGTGCAACAAATATCGGAGATATATGTTAAAAATATTATCGGGAATCAAGCCCTCCGGCACACTGCACATCGGCAATTACCTCGGAATGATCCGCCCAATGGTGGAATCCCAGAAACGCGGACAGCTGTTCTGCTTCGTCGCCAACCTGCACAGCCTCACCACGCTGTTCGACGGCAAGCAGATGGCCAAAAACTCCACCGAGGCGATGATAGACATGATGGCGCTCGGCATAGACCCGCAACGCTCCGTCTTCTGGCTCCAGTCAGACGTCCCCGAAGTCACCGAACTGACCTGGTACCTCTGCAACGTCACCCCAGTAGGGCTACTCGAACGCTGTCACGCCTACAAGGACGCGCAGGCCAAGGGCATCCCCGCCAACCACGGCCTTTTCTCGTACCCCGTGCTCATGGCCGCCGACATCCTGATGTTCCAGTCGAACCTCGTCCCAGTCGGCAAAGACCAGAAGCAGCACGTGGAGGTCACGCGCGACATAGCGATAAAGTTTAACACCGCGTACGGCGAGGCGTTCACGCTGCCCGAACCAGAAATCGCGGAAGAAATCGCGACCATCCCCGGTGTAGACGGACAGAAAATGTCGAAGTCTTACGGGAACACGATAGAAATTTTCGGCGAAGAAAAAGCAACGCGTAAGAAGATCATGGGCATCGTAACCGACCCCACGCCGGTCGAGGAGCCGAAAGATCCTGATAAGAGCACCATCTACCAGACATACAAATTATTTGCCGCTGATGATAAAGCCGCCGCCATGGCCGAGCGGTTCAGGGCCGGCGGGTATGGGTACGGCGACGCCAAAAAAGAGCTGTTTGAGATGCTGTGGGCGTATTTCGAGCCGTTCCGCAAAAAGCGTTCGGAACTGGCGGCTAATCTGGATTACGTTGATGAGATGAGGAAGCTTGGGGCAAACAAGGCGCGGGAAGTCGCGGCGGTAACGATGAGCAAGGTCAGGAATCTCGTAGGAGTGATATAATACCATGAACAGGCTAATAAAAATCTCCGACGGCAAAATAGAGGTCGGCGTCATCCCCGACCTGGGCGGCATGGTCGCGCTGCTCCGTATCATCGGCAAGCCCAACATCCTCAAGGCAGACGAAAAATTATGGGACGAGCCGCCGGTCATCCGTCGCCGCTTCGGCCCTGACCCGCGCTGGACGGCCTACAACGGCCACATCGTCTGGGTCGGCCCGCAGAGCGAGTGGTGGGCGCATCAAACCAAAAGCCCGAAAAAACGCCGCGAACGCGCCGTATGGCCGCCAGACCCGTACATAAATAACGGATACTTCGAGGTAATAGAGCGCAGCGCCACGGAACTTGTGATGAGAGGGTTAGACAGCGAGTTCAGCGGCGTGCGGCTAACCAAGTCCATCAAAATCAAAAACGGCAAAGTGATCTTCTCCGTCTCCGCGCAAAACATCAGAAACAAGCCGGTATCGTGGGACCTATGGCTAAACACAAGGGTAGACGGCTACGCCCGCTGCTACGCACCGGTGGCGTCCATGAAAAAGGTGCGCATCGACGGCAGGGAAACGGATACAACAGAAATGAGCGTATATTCCCACGATCAAGGCTACTGCCTTATAGAGCCGCGCGCCCCGTCCAAAAACAAAAAAGAGCGCTGGGCCAAGGCGTTCATCCCCGCAAACAAGGGGACGATGGCAGCGTTTACATCATCCCAGGCATTAATTATAAAATTCAAAAGACACTCTCCGGCAGTGATACATCCCGAGCAGGCATTGGTGGAATTTTACAATTACGTTAACCATTGTAAGGATGATGCGTTGACAGAATTGGAATATCACGCCCCGTATAAAACTTTAATGCCGGGCGAATCTATGGAAGCGTCGCAGCAATGGGAGATTTATCCGTTCAAATCAAAACCATCACATCAGAATTGTATTGATTTTCTGCAAAAAACCTTGTAATGATATTGATTTTACGTTACTGTTTAAAAAGCAGGCGGCAGGTTGCCGCCCCTACATAATTATGATTTTTCTGGCGATCTGATTTCTACCGGTTGACTGCTCAGTTCCATTGTGCCTAATCTTGAGGCTATGGATTCTAATTCTGGGCTCTCTATGCCCGCAACCTGCATCGCCTTTACCTTGCCCCTGATATCCAGAAGCATGTCGCGTACGTGGGCTCCCAATTCGTTACATCTTTGGGACAGATCTTTCATTTCTTCCTGTTCGCGGAATTTCAGGATGGCTGTCATTTGGCCGCGCAGGAGCATGGAGGTCCACTGTTCGATTTTGTAGATTGGCACCGCGAACTTGCGGGAGGCGTACATGCCTATGCCGAGCGCTACGATCAGGCCTACGGACGCGCTTATGATTAGCGTCGGGAGAATCAAGAAGAGTATGTTCTCCTTCATGAGGTCGTTGTTGTCCTGGTTCCACATATATATGGCTACCGTGTTGTATTTGAACCAGTATACCAGCAGGAGCGAGGCGGACGAGACCAGAACCGATAGCAGTGCAGCCGCCACAACCTTCATGATGAGGCCAATCTGGAGCGACTTTTTGATGAAAAAATTGCCTAACGGCTTACGGACGAACTTGCTTTTGTTGGCCATGGCCAGCCCTCTTCTATCAAAAATGTGTTATTCTAAGGCGGGGGATATTCCCCGTTCTTCATATATAATATAGTTTTGCGACAATACAAAAATCAATTTTTTGTTGCAACCCACTACATTATGCCAAAAAGCGCCTCTTTTTTGATACCGCGGCCGGGAACCTTTTCGACGCGAAAACCCGCCGCCTCAAGGTTTCGCCTAACCTGCCCGGCGACCGTGAATGTCGTTACCGTGCCGCCGCTCCTCGTCGCGCCGCCTATGGCCCACATCAGCTCCGCGCGCCACATTTCGGGGTTTTTCTTGGGGCAGTGGCCGTCTAAGAACCAGGCGTCGCGCTGCGTTGGCAGCGATGTGACCATGTCTAGCGCCTCGCCTATGTACAGGCGCAGGTTGATCGTCCCGAAGCCGCCGGTGATCACGGCGCCGTGCCAACCCAACGCAGAGGTGTCGATCCCGGAGTAGGCGCCAATCACCTTGCTGATGTGGCTGCCGTCGGCGCGGCCCCTGAACTCTCCGAGGATGCGCTCCATCTTGCCCACGGTGATGGGGTGCAGCTCCACCGAGCACCAGTCGACCTCCGCGCCGCTTACGCCGCCGTCCTCGAGCGCCCCCATCAGCGCGACAACAAGGCGCCCGGCGCCGAAGCCGGTCTCCCCTATCGCTATATGCCTGCCGCCGGCGGGCAGCGACTGGAGGCGGGCCACGATACTCGAATTACCTATATATATCTGCCGCGCTTCGTCTACGGCGTCGACGACATCGAAGTAGCGGTCTCCGTAATGCTCGTTCAACAGGTGTTCAGGGATATTCATATTTTCCAGTACAGTTAAAAAGGGCACGGCTTACGAAGCCGCGCCCGTATACATTATTACATATTAAAGCCTGCTGTCCTCACATTGCATTAGCGGCGGTAGTTCACCCTCACGTCCTTCGAGTACGTCCCGCTCCTCATTCTCACAATATACATCCCCTGGGCCATCCCGCCGGTATGCCTCATCAAGTTGACGTTGTAGACGCCCGGACTCCTGACGCCATCGTGCAGTACGGCGACCATTCTGCCTCTTACGTCGTACATTCTCAAGCTCACGTGCTCAGAGGACGGCACCGAGAATTTGATATTTCCGGACGACAGGACGCTCAGATCATACGCCTGCGGCGCTCTGGCAGCCACGTGCCTGACAGACATGGTCTGATCATCCTGTAGCGCCCTTATCCAGTCTATGCCGTAGTTGCCGCCCAGCGCCTCAAAGCGCAGGACCGTCCTGCCCTTTCTGAGGGTTACCGTGCGCCCCTGTATCGTATCCAAAACAGTGCGCGTTGAGGTGGGGACAATAACCGAGTCTATGGTAACGCCGCCGTTCGTCATGTCACGGATACGGAACCTGCCAGCGGTCGCCGTACCTGTCTGAATATGGTAAGACAGCCTGTATCTCGCGGAATCCTGTATGTCCACGACATACTCGGCAAATACGGTTGAATCGCGAACACGCGCGAGCCTGCCCCCCGACGTTCCGGTTACCGCCTGGCCGGCCGGGAAACCGCGCGCTATGGCGGACGTGTCGGCCTCAATTATGCCCGGCATGGAGAACGCACGGCCATACAGCGCGGTGATAGTGGCCTCCGTAGCGCGCGTTCTGAAGGTTGTCGTGCAGGCGTAGATGTTAGAGACTCTGTTCATAGTCGCCGTGTCGCTGTTGTTCCAGCGCGCGAACATGCGGCCGGCGGTGCCTGACTGCGGCGCACGGATGGTGACGTTCGAGTCGGCAGCATAGAGTCCGCCGCCGGTCCCGCCCTCAACCGTGAGGAGGTACATGTTGGGCCCGCCGCTTTCGGAACCTATTCTGAATGACATGGTAGCGGCGGACGCGCTGACCTCGCTGATATTTATGTTGGACTGCGTCCCGTCGTGGTACAGGGCGGCGGGCGCGGAGGTTCTGCTGAACACCCTGTTCGTTACGGAAAGGGCAGTGTTCCCGGTTGAGGGAGTGCCCCCGTTGCGGAAAGGCGCGTTGGCGCCAATACCCGACACGAAAGGCTGCGCTGTGCTGTTTGCGTTATTTGCCTGAACAACTTTAACGAGCGGCCAGGGACGGGCGGTGTTCACTCTTGCATTTGCCCCCTGCGTGTGGACGTGCCATATAATAAGCCCTTCACCCGGGATATTGGCGCTGCGGCCCACGCGCCTGCGCGCCTCAATAAAATAGCTCTCCTGGGCGTTCCTGACGAACTTGTAAACATCATTCATGCTCGTGGTTGCGGTATTCGCGGCGGCGGCAACAACTCCGTTCCTGTTGGTGACATCTGTTGTGGTTATCCAGCCGGCCTGCTCTCTGAAGTGAGGGTTGGGCGCCTGCGGATTTCCACCGTTGGACGAGCTCATGACGCAATAGCTGGACACGACGTTCACGTTGCCGTTGTTGGAGTCGTAGTTATACAGATCGGCCCATCTCATTATCATGTGGCCGTTTTCGTGTACGAAAGTGCCTATCCCCGGGGGATTGGCGCTGGTTCCCAAGCTGGCCAGCTGGTAGCGCCCGAACCTTATGGTTCTGGCCGGATTGCCGTTCCCGGCGGGTACGTTTATGGTAAGCGTACCGCCCGGCACCGCGCCGCTTGACACCGAGTGGCTGGTCGCCGCCGGCGCGCGGTAGGTTCCCTGGTGCGGCCATATACCGTTGGACCAGCCCTGAGACGCCGAACCGGCGTACATTACGTTGAGCGCCATCACCGTATTGTTGTTACCCTCGGTGCTGAGACCGCTGATGTCTAACTGACCGCTTTCAACACGCTGCTTGATTACGTTGAGAGCGCTCTGGAGGAGCTCGGGCACGAACTGGTAGTTGGACAAAGTATCGTAGTAATTTTTGGGGAAGTTGACTTCAACAGGCTCGGCAACGATATTCCTGTAATCCAAAAGCCCGTTCGACACATCCAAAAAGTAGTCGCGGACGGAGCCGGCGTTGTTGGTGCCGTTGAAACCGCCCACCCTGTTGCAGAAATCTTCCATAGACTGCCGGGTAACGCTCGACCTTACGGCGCTGTTGGTCTGCCCGGTACGCGGGTTTGTTCCGCCGGGGAAGTTGACGACAATCGTCAAACCCATCATTGTCTGAACGTTGGCCGGAGCGGGCGCTACACCGGGAGCAACCGGGCCGCGGCGCCTGTCCTCCGGCACCATTTCCTCTTCATTAAACCCAACGGCCTCCTTGTTCCGGCGGCTTTTCCTCTCCATAGATTCCCTGTTTATGCGCAGTCCTCTCTGCACGGCGGGCGGGGTGCTTATGCTTGGCCCGGTATAGCGAACCCCGGTAGACACGTACTCGTTCCCGTCTGCGGAGAGCCGTGCATAGTAAATCCAGCCATCATCGCCGCGGATAAGCGTGAACCCGTCGGGGCTTTCGACCGTCTGGAAGAATTCGTCACCCCAGATGAGTACCAGAACCTCGGAACCGTCGGGCTGACGAAGCATGAACTCATCACCGTCATGCGGCGCGGCAACGGCAAGGGTAACCGCCAGCAACACAACCAGCGACAGCAGTAAAGCGGAAAAACGAACCCGACAGACCATATTGGGGCCTCCCCTGGTAATTTTAGGTTTAATAATCGCAGATAATAACTATATATATAATATAAGGCTATCCGTCCCAAAACGCAATGTTTATTTATTTTATTTAATATCCGCCCGGAATGTATATTTATCCATCAACCAACAAACCCAAAAGGACGGCAGCCATTATGAGAGCCATAGTCTCGGTCGTAGGCAAAGACAGAATGGGCATCATCGCCAGGGTATCGGGGCTCCTGTACTCTTTTGACATCAACGTGGTAGACCTGAGCCAGTCGATCCTGCAGGACTATTTCCACATGATCATGCTGGTCGATGTCAGCAAGTGCTCAAAGAAGTTTTCAGAGATCTCCGACGGCCTGAACACGCTCGGGGAAGAGATCGGGATGTCGATTAAGATCCAGCATGAGGATATTTTCAATGCCATGCACAAGATTTAAGGGCCGCCGACAATGATCGACAGAAACGAAATAATAGAAACCAACGAGATGATCGAGAAGGACAATTTTGACGTTCGAACGATCACCATGGGGATCTCGCTGTTTGACTGCGTTGACGGCGACAGCAGTCGGACGGCCGAAAATATCTATACAAAGATCACCAACACCGCCAAAGACCTGGTGGCTGTAGGCGATGACCTCGAAAATGAGTACGGCATACCCATCGTCAACAAGAGGATCTCCGTTACTCCCGCCAGCCTGTTAGCGAGGGACGAAAAGGGATTTTTGCAGGTTGCCGGCGCCCTTGACAAGGCCGCGGCGGCCTGCGGCGTCAACTTCATAGGCGGCTACACGGCGCTGGTGCACAAGGGGATGACGGCGGCCGAAGACGCGTTCCTTTCGACTATCCCCGAAGCGTTATCATCAACAGAAAGACTCTGCTCCTCAGTCAATGTCGCCTCAACCCGCTCCGGCATCAACATGAACGCCGTCAAGCGCATGGGCGCCGTCATCAAGCAAACCGCCGAGCTTACTAAGGATAAGGACGCCATAGGCTGCGCGAAGTTCGTAGTCTTCGCCAACGCGGTCGAAGACAACCCATTCATGGCGGGGGCGTTCAACGGCGCGGGCGAGGGGGACCGGGTGATCAACGTAGGCGTGAGCGGCCCCGGCGCGGTGAAGAGCGCGGTGGCGAGGCTCGGCGCAAACGCAGACTTCGGGGAACTTGCGGAGTGCATAAAAAAGACCGCCTTTAAAATCACTCGTGTAGGGCAATTGGTTGCGCGGGAGGCGGCCAGGCGTTTGGGCGCGTCTTTGGGGATTATTGATTTGTCCCTCGCCCCCACGCCAGCCATCGGCGACAGCGTTGCGCACATCCTCGAAGAGATGGGGCTTGAAAGCGTAGGGTCGCACGGGACTACCGCCGCGCTTGCCCTGCTCAATGACGCGGTCAAGAAGGGCGGGCTTATGGCCGGGATGTACGTGGGCGGGCTGAGCGGCGCGTTCATACCCGTGTCCGAAGACGCCGGGATGATAGACGCGGTCAGAAAAGGCAGTCTGTCTTTGGAAAAGCTTGAGGCGATGACGTCGGTCTGCAGCGTCGGGCTCGACATGATCGCCGTCCCCGGCGACACCCCGGAGGAGGTCATCAGCGGGATCATCGCCGACGAGTGCGCCATAGGGGTCGTCAACCACAAAACCACGGCCGTGCGCCTTATCCCCGTCCCCGGCAAATCCGTGGGCGAGAGCGTCGAGTTCGGCGGACTGCTCGGAACGGCGCCGATCATGGCGGTCAATCGGTTCTCCCCGCCGCGTTCATCGGCAGGGGCGGAAAAATTCCGGCGCCGCTGATCAGCAACAGAAATTAAACAGAAAAATCTGCTTATCTCGGATTCCATGACTGCGTAGTAGTGAGAATCACCGCGATAAATATCATCATTACAACAGCGAGGTTCGTCTGACGGCGGTAGTCATGCTCGCGTTTTATCAGCTCAGGCTTTATTAGCTTTGACGTGTCTAAAACAATCTCGGCAAGAATCCGCTCGTCGTCGTCATCATCGTCGTCGTTAATTGCTGCGTCTTTTACGGATGTGGTGATTGATGTATCGGTGGCAATATCCTCGGCAATATCTGTTGATGTGTTGATTGACGTATCAGCGGCGATATCCTCGGCAATATTTGTTGATGTATTGATAGATGTATCAACGGCAATATCCCTGGCAAAACCTTTTGTTGATGTGTTAACGGACGTATCAATACTCTGCGCCAATACAATTTGAGCGCAGAGTATAATCATCAACACAATAATAATATTTTTCATGATAGAAATATCATCCCAACAACCTGTTAAGGATAACGCCGACTTCCTTAGGATTAGCCGCGCCCTTAGACGCCTTCATTATCTGCCCCATAAAAAAGCTGACCAACTTGTTATCCCCGTCCTTATACCTTTGGACCTCATCAGGATGAGCGTCAACAACCTGCTTGACTACCGCTTCCAAAGCTGATGTGTCCGACACTTGCGACAGACCCTGCTCTTTTATGACGGTTTCAGGCTCCTTGTCCTCTGCTTCCATTATGTCAAGCACCTTCTTCGCGGCCTTGGCCGACACTCCGCCGTCGTTTATCAGCTTTATCAGCTGCCCCAACCTGTCCGGCGATGTTTTAAGGCTGAACGGATTTTCAATTTTACCGTCTTTCATAATCCGCATTATATCCGTCATAATCCAGTTAGACGCCGACTTGGCGTCGCCGCACTTTTTGGCGCACTGTTCAAAATAATCCGCCAGCACCCGCGATGCCGTCAGTTCGAAGGCCGCGTAGGGAGTGATCTTATACTCATCCTCAAACCGCTTACAGCGTGCCTTAGGCAGTTCCGGCAGTGTTTTTTTGATTTCGTCGATACGGCTTTCATCTATAATAAGCGGCAGCAGGTCGGGATCTGGGAAGTAGCGGTAGTCGTGCGCGTCTTCCTTTGAGCGCATGGGTATGGAGCGGTTTTCGTTCGGGTTCCACAAAAAAGTCTGCTGCACTACTTTCCCACCGGAGCGCAAAACCTCTTCCTGGCGGCGCGCTTCGTACTCTATGGCTTTTTCGAGATTTCTGAAACTGTTCATATTCTTTATCTCGGTCTTCGTCCCCAATTTGGTTTCGCCTTTTAGGCGGATGGACACGTTCGCGTCGCACCGCAGGCTCCCCTCCTCCATGTTGCAGTCGCAGACACCAAGATACTCGAGGATCTGCTTGAGCCCCATGAGGTACGCGTAGGCCTGCGCGGGGCTGCGCATGTCGGGGTCGGAAACGATTTCTATAAGCGGCGAGCCGCCCCTGTTGACGTCGAACAGCGAGTCGACGTCCTGGTCGTGTACGAGTTTTCCGGCGTCTTCCTCCAGGTGCGCACGCGTTACGCCTATTACAAATTCCTGTCCGTCAACGACGATCGGCAGCTTCCCTGGGCCGCAGACGGGGAGTTCGTATTGCGAGATCTGGTAGTTTTTTGGCAAGTCGGGATAAAAATAGTTTTTGCGGGCGAATACCGATTTGTTGCTGATCGCGCAGCCAAGCGCCAGGCCCAGGCGGACGGCCATATCTACCGCGGAGCGGTTGAGCACAGGAAGCGCGCCGGGCATGGCCAGGCAAACCGGGCAGCCGTGGGTGTTGGGCGGATCGCCAAACGGGGTGGTGCAGCCGCAAAACAGTTTCGTTTTGGTTGACAACTGCGCGTGAACCTCGAGGCCTATTACCATTTCGTATTCCATAACGTTGTCCTTTATTTTTCGACGACCCTGGCTGTGAGCCCTTCGTCCGTCGTAAGTTTACGTATTAGCGCATCGGCATCTTCCCGGCGGCTGAATGATCCTACCCTTACACGGTACAGGGTTTGATCGCCGGTTGTTGTGGGTGAGATGGTGATGTCGCTGTATTTTCCGGTCAGTCTTTTGACTAAATTATCCGCGTTATCCTTGGATCCGAAGGCTCCTACCTGAATCGTAAAGGGTTGTTGACCGGCGGCCGGCGCTGCCGACGGCGTTGATACTGCCGGTGTAGACGGCGGCGCTGCTGTCGGTCTCTGCGTTGATGCTGGTGCAGGTGCGGCCGGAGGTGGTGATACCGTGGGTGCGGCCGGCGGTGCGGGCGCAGGTTTTTGTGTTGATGCCGGAGGCGTCGGCGCCGTGGGCGCTATGGCAGCAGGAGGTGTCGGCGCGGCGGCGGCAGGCGGCTTGGGCGCCGTAACGGTCGGCTGCTGAACGGTTGGCGGTTTTGGCGGCGGAGCGGACTTTTGCGCCGGCGCCGGCGTACCGGCTTTGCCGCCGGTCGTCAGGTATAACATCCCCACCGTTTTGTCATACAATTCACGGCACGTGTTATAAAACTTAACCACATGCTCATGCTGATACTCTTTCGTCACCGCCATATAATTTTTTGTGAACTGACTCTCCAACTCCATTGCCTGCTTATACAAATCCGCGGCTCCCTTGTAATCTTCACGCGCAAACCGGTGATCCCCCAGTATCTTCAGGCTCCTCGCCCTAACCCATTCCGCCGTGCTCGAGCGGGAGAGAGAGTCCAATACCCGCAACGCGTCTTTAGTCGGCAGCAGAAGCGCACTGTCAATCTCGGGGGAGCGCATAAAATCCGCCGGAGCAGGCTCGGCAAACGCCGGAAGCGCGGCAAAAAATAATACAATCGTAATGACTGAGATCATCGGCAATCTCATGCGAACGAATCCTCCCTGCCTGCCGCCTTGTGCGCACCAGTGTCTTTCTTTCCCGCAGTACGCAGACTTTCGAGCTCGCCTTCCAACTCCTTTACGCGGGCCTTGAGACGCGCCGGCTCATCTCCAAATTCACTTATGATCCCCTCAAGCCGCTTGATCTCCTTCTTCTTGGACCTTATCCCCGCCCGACCGGCAATGTAGTAATACGCGGCGGCGGCGAAACCGAAGAAAAGGGTGACGGCGGAGGCAAACGCCGCAAAGACGTACATGGGAAATTCAGGCGTCTGATACCAAAAGATCTTGATAGGCGCGGTCGCGTGGAACTCCTTCTGTGAGAATGTGAATATAAGGATCCACGCCAAAGCAAACGCAAACAAAAACACAAAGCACCATTTGGCAACCTTCATGATTCAATCCTTTCTGCAATTAATGTCATCCCGCTGCTTCTTACAGCCCTAACATTAAAAATCATTCCTGCCACAGCGTTTTCGCAACTTATTAATACCCTTTTACAACCCCTGTCCTGCCCCATCCAGGCCATATCCCGCTTCTGCTGCCTGTCGGTAATCAAAACTTCAAACTCCCGCCCCACCGTTTTTTCGTATATTTCGCGCGTTATTTCGGTCTGCAGCGCTATCAGCTCGGCCAGACGCGCCATCTTTTCGGCCTTCGATATCTCCTCCGGCATCGCCGCCGCCGCGGTGCCCTCGCGCGGGGAGTAGGCGAACATGAAGGCCGTGGTGAAACGGACATCCTTCACCAAAGAAAGCGTTTCGCGGAACTCGGCGTCGGTTTCGGACGGAAAACCAACCAAAATGTCGGCGGTCAAATCAACGTCCGGGATGCGCTTTTTTATCATGTCTATTAATTTACGATAATGGGACGACGTGTACTTTCGGTTCATCAGCGATAAAACACGGTCGGCACCCGCCTGAAACGGAAGATGGAAGTGCGTCGCAATCTTTGGGGACGAGGCCATAACGTCAACCAGCCGCTCGGTGCAGTCTTTGGGATGGCTTGTGGTGAAACGGATGCGCTCTAAGCCGCTGATGGACGCCATCCTTGATAACAACTCCGGGAAATCAATACCGTCATGGCTGTACGAATTGACATTCTGCCCCAAAAATGTTATCTCTTTTATTCCAGCGTCAACCTTTTGCTTTACTGTAGATTCTATCGTATCATAAGGCACCGACATCTCCCGCCCCCGCACGTACGGCACTACGCAGTAGGCGCAGTAGTTGTCGCAGCCGCGCATTATGGGCACAAAATCGGTAACGGTTGTTTTTTGAAAGATTGATGCGGACGGATTATCATCATCTTGACATTTAGGAAACTGAGATTCTACGACGTCATCGATCCGCTCCATCTGCTTTGCGCCTATTATGAGGTCGATCCCAGGAATATCCAGTATCAACGCGTCCCCCAGCCGTTCCGCCATACAGCCTGTTACCCATAATTTTTGGCCCTGATGATTTTTTTTGCCGTTTGCAAACTCGGAAATACGCGCGCGTGCGCGCTTTTCAGCCGCTTCTCTGACGCTGCATGTGTTTACGACTATCAGATCGCTGTTGATGTGCGAGTCATTCAGCACGAAGCCGCGCTGTGAGAGCAACTGGTGGATTGTGTCGGAATCGGCGGTGTTCATTTGGCAGCCGAATGTTTGGAAGTATACTGATGGCATCTAAAAAGCCCCTACGTCGTTTCAATATATTTATTTTCCGCGTGCGCAAGGACGCCTGCAAACGCCTCCGGCGTTTCTGCCGCAAGCAGTTTCTTCCTTACATCCTCATAAGACATTATCTGCGACAGCGCCGACAGCACCTGTATGTGGTCCGTTGACGAGTTCGCCGGCGAGGCCATCATGAATATCAGGTTTACGGGTTCTCCATCGAGCGAGTCGAACTCTATTCCCTCAAGCGGCCTCGCGGCGGCCATGTACAGGCGGGTGATTCCGTGCAGGCGCGCGTGCGGGATGGCGATGCCGTAGCCTATGCCGGTCGACATCTCCATCTCGCGCTCAACCACCTTGTCGATCACGGCGCCGGCATCCGGCAAGCCGTTTACGGCAGTGAGAAAACGCGCGACAACGCCGAGCGCCTCAAGCTTCTCGGTCTGCTCCAAACCAAGAAGCACGCGTTCCTGCGGGATCAGCTCCTGTACCCTGAGTTTCACTAATCCTCGTCCTCATCGTCGGCCGAACGCCCGCGGCGACTCTTAATGCGATCTTCCAGCTGCGCGCGGCGGCGCTGGGCGGCTACCGACACACGGCCGATAATATACACACCCAGGCCAACGAAAACCAACACCACCGCGGCCTGCCGCATGGCGGAATGACGCAGGTACGTGTTGATGATTACCATATAGGCCATAACGCCTACAATAACCGTAAACATCCCGGACAGCATAATCGCAAGCCCGCGCTCTTTAATAAAATCCACAACCTTTTTCATCAGTACCCCCTGTCAAAAAAATAATCAAGCACTATTGTGGCTTCGACAAGCTCAGCCACCGGTTCGCGAAAGCCACCGTTGCCTGAGCCTGTCGAAGGCAACACCACGGGCGACCGAGGGCGGTCGCCCCTACACATTATCAATACCAATCAATATCAATCAATACATCGCAATAAATATCAAAAATTACTTTCTGATCATCGCGTGATACTCCTGCAGCGAATGTATCACCGTCGACTTGTTCTTCATATCCGCAACACCGTTCGCGGCGGCGGCCGCGGCGGCGACCGTGGTGATATACGGCAACTTGTGCTTGACAGCGGCTTTACGGATATACGAATCGTCGTACTGGCTCTTCTTGCCTATCGGCGTGTTGACGATCAACTGGATATCCTTGTTCGCAATCAGGTCCAGAATATTCGGCCGACCTTCATGCAATTTGCAGACGAGTTTGCTCTCTATGCCATTCTTCTTCAAAAACTCGTGCGTACCCTCCGTCGCGAATATCCCAAAGCCCATCTCTACGAACTTGCGGGCGACATCGGCTACACGGCCCTCCATCACCTCAGACTTCGAAATGCTCATGAGCACGTTGCCCGACAGCGGCAGCATCGAATTGGCCGCCTCCTCCGCCTTGAAGAACGCGAGGCC
>Ga0123356_10003937_pt1 | contig 15449 bp, 12 predicted proteins | sample TergutEmb28metaG_2_FD_92546 | JGI IMG/M metagenome (GOLD analysis project Ga0123356, IMG submission 92546) | Embiratermes neotenicus P3 segment gut microbial communities from Petit-Saut dam, French Guiana - Emb289 P3 | ecosystem: Host-associated > Arthropoda: Insects > Digestive system > Gut ... | reverse complement strand
ACAGCCAATGCCAACGCCATAATCCGGCGTTTTTATTTCTTTTTGGCCTCTTTTTCCTTCTCCTCGCGATGCGACTTTTTCAGTTGCTCCGCGATATTGGTCGGGACCTTGCTGTACTTCAGGAACTCCATCGTGAACTCTGCCTTGCCCTGCGTGAGCGAGCGCAGCACCGTGGAGTAGCCGAACATTTCGCTGAGCGGCACCTCGGCCTCTACGGACGAGAAGTTGTTCTCTTCGGTAGTCGCGATGATGACGCCGCGGCGCTGGTTCACGCTGCCGAGGACGCTGCCCTGAAACTCGGTCGGGGTCTCGATGGACACTTTCATTATCGGTTCCAGAATCTCCGGCTTCGCTTTCTCAAACGCCTGCCAGAACCCGCCGATAGCGGCCTGCTGGAACGCGATGTCGGAGGAGTCGACCGTGTGGTACTGCCCGTCGTCGATGGTCATCTTGATGCCCACGATGGGGAAGCCGATGATCTTGCCCTTGCCAAGGCACGACTTGAAGCCCTTGTCGCAGGACGGGATGTACTCTATTGGTATCACGCCGCCCTTGATGTTGTCCACGAACTCGTAATCTGCCTCGTGGTTGGGCTCCATGATACCCGCGACGCGCCCGTACTGGCCCGAACCGCCGGTCTGCTTCTTGTGCGTGTAGTCGAACTTGGCGGACATGGTGACCGTCTCGCGGTAGGCTACCTGCGGCATGCCGGTGTCGAGCTCGACCTTGTACTCGCGGCGCATACGCTCGATGTAGACTTCCAAGTGCAGTTCGCCCATCCCGCGGATGATCGTCTCGTTGGACTCGGGGTCGACGAAAGTCTTGAACGTCGGATCCTCTTTCGTGAACCGGTTGAGCGCCTTGGACATGTTGTCCGACGACTTCTTGTCTTTGGGGATGATGGCCAGCGATATGACCGGCTCCGGGACGAATATGGACGTCATGGCGTAGTTCAACCCCTTTTCGGTGAACGTGTCGCCGGAGGCGCAGTCTATGCCGAACAGCGCGACGATGTCGCCGGGACCCGCCCCATCGATATCTTCCATGGAGGAGGCGTGCATGCGTATCAGGCGGCCGACCTTGAACCGCTTTCCGCTGCGGGTATTGGTCAGTTCAACGCCCTTTTTGATCTCGCCCTGGTATATCCTTATATATGTAAGCTGTCCGTACTGCCCGTCCTCAAGCTTGAACGCCAGCGCGATCATCGGCAGCCCGGTTTCGCACGGGACATTGACCGGCTCTTCGTTGTTACTGAGGTCGAGCGCCTGGTTTTCGATCTCGCCGGGGTTCGGGAGGTAGTTGACCACGGCGTCCAACAGCTTTTGAATACCCTTGTTCTTGTACGCAGACCCCATGAAAACAGGCGTCAAATCAAGCGACAGGGTGCCTTTTCTGATGGCGGTCATAATCTGCTCCACCGTTTCGGTGCCCTCAAGGTAGCTCTCGGCCAGTTCGTCGGAGTACATCGACACGGCGTCGAGCATCTCGTCGCGCTTCTTCTTCGCTTCCGCGGCCAGATCGGCCGGGATATCCGTCTCGCGGATATCTTCGCCGCTTTTACCGTCGAAGTAGATGGCTTTCATGGTTACGAGGTCGATAACGCCCTCGAGTTTGTCTTCGAGCCCGAGTGGGATCTGCATCATCACCGCGTTGTGGCCGAGCTTTTCGCGCAGCTGCTGGGTGACGCGGTAAGGGTTGGCGCCCGACCGGTCGCACTTGTTGATGAACGCCAGGCGGGGTACCTTGTACCTTTTAAGCTGCCTGTCGACTGTGATGGACTGCGACTGTACGCCGCCCACCGAGCAGAGAACGAGGATGGCTCCGTCGAGCACGCGCAACGCGCGCTCCACCTCGATGGTGAAGTCGACGTGTCCCGGCGTGTCGATGACGTTGATGGGGTGGTCGCGCCACGTGACGTTGGTAGCCGCCGACGCGATGGTGATCCCGCGCTCGCGCTCGAGCTCCATGGAGTCCATGGTCGCGCCGACGCCGTCTTTACCCTTGACCTCGTGGATCGCGTGGATCTTGTTACTGAAAAACAGAATACGCTCCGACAGGGTCGTCTTGCCCGAGTCGATGTGAGCGCTGATTCCGATGTTACGCATCTTTTCGATGTTGTAAACGGCCATAAAACCTTACCTTTTTCCTTCCCGCTGTACGCGTTTTTGGGTTACATAGCGCGTACTTGTTTTAAAATTAACAGAACACAAAAATAATATATTTTTTTCTAAAAGTCAAATAAAAGTCAAATAAAAATCAAAATAAAAAGTCAAAAGATAATATGGGAAAAAGTTTTGTTGGTTGCAACTCGGCCCGCGAGGCTCTGATTGGTCGCTTGGGCGTTGAGCCCCGCTGCCGCGGGGCGCCGGGCTGTCCGCCCGGCACTCGCAAAATCAACGGCAAAATCAAAACATCCCCGCTGCCGTTAAAGATTTTGGTCTGGAATTTGTAGTTAGGTGGTGGAGTGATGTATATTATATCGTTTTGTAACTGGGGAAATTATCGTGAGATCGACCGGTTGTACCGCATATCCGCCATCCCTGCCGCCGCGTCGGGCATCCCGCCTGATGCTTCCGGCTATGATATTATCACTGCTGTTATTGGTAATCCTTACCGGTTGCCATCCTTATTATAATACGTTTTACAATGCCGAAGAGGCTTACAGCATGGCTCGGCGGAAGCACCGCAAGATTGAGCGGATATTTCCGGACAGCCTTGTGGTGGCGCCTTCGGATGAGATGGTGTCGCTTTATGACCGTACTGTTGAGAAGTCCTTGAAGATGATGGAGGTCTACCCAAAGGACAGGAAGCATCAGGACCGGGCGCACTATTTGATGGGGCGGGCCGCGTTCTACAAGGGGGATTTCCCCGTTTGCCTGGGGCGCATGCGCGATTTGCAGGTTATGTACCCCGAGAGCCGCCTTGTGCCGCCGTCCATGATTTTCGTGGCGAAGGCGCACATTATGATGGATAACCTGAATATCGCCGAAGAGATACTCTTAGACCTTTTGCGGGAGCACCCCCGCCTCGACCGGAACTACGAGGTGACGATGCTTCTGGTGGAGATAGCCATGCGGCGCGGCGGGCGGTCGCAGGCGCTGGCGCTGCTTGAAGGGATCCGGCTGGGCGACCTGCCGCTTGTGAAGCGGCTTGAGGTTATACTGAGAATGGCCGACCTCCACTACGAACTGCGCCAGTACGACGTGGCGCTGTCACTGCTGCGCAACGCGCCGCGCAGCCGAAAACACCCGTTTTTGATGTACCGGATCGACCGGTCGGTCTATTTCTGCTTAGACGCCATGGACTCCTTAGACGCCGCGCTCAACCACCTGACGGCCATGCGGGGGAACCGCCGGTACGCAGACCAGAAATACGAGATAACCTACTACACGGCCCTTACACTGCGGCGGATGGGGCGTGTCGACGAGGCTATCGCGCTGCTCGAGGACATACGGAAGATGTGCGCCAAGCTTACCGGCAAGGCCGACACGTCGGACCGGAGCCTCTGCGGGCGGGCGTCGTACGAACTGGCGCTTATCTACCAGTCGCTGGGCCAGTACGACAAGGCCGAGGCCGCGTTTGACGAGGCTTCCAAGGCGCTCGGAGAGTCGGGGGGCAGGGCGTCCATGAGGCTCTGGGCGCTCAACAGGCTGAAAGAACTGCGGACGCCGGACTCGCTTGGCAACATATCCGCCGAGGCGCGCTACTCCGTCGCCGAACTGTTCCGCTTCGAGCTCGAAGCACCGGATTCCGCCTATACATACTATATAGAGTTGTCGGCCGACACCGCCGCTGCCGACTCCATAAGGCCCCGGTCGCTGCTGTCGGCGGCTTTCGTGGCCAGATACCAAACCGAGGATACCGCGCGGGCCGACAGCCTGCTCAGGGTTGTTATAAGCGACTACGAGGGGACAGAGTACGCACGCCGGGCACAGATCGAGTTGGACATCGAGGTCACGGTGGTAACCGCGCGCGAACTGGCCGAGCGGGAGTTCAGAAGCGCCGAGGCGCTGCTTGAAAACGACCCTGTGGAGGCTGTCAAGGCATTCTATGATGTATATATGCGGCACCCGGACATGAGCATCGCCCCGCGAAGCCTGCACGCCGCGGCCTGGTATACGGATAACATCCTCCAACGGAACAGGGCGGCCCTGACGCTGTACGAGGAGTTGTGCGACAAGTACCCCGAGTCCGAATACTGCAAAAACAGCGCGGCGGCGCGTGTATCCGTCGCCAAGGACTCCATGGAGGTCCGCAGGCAGAGGAGGGGGGCGGCAACGGCGGAAGCGGAAGCGGCCGGCACCGGGGCGCCCAAGGCCATTGATGATATAGACCCCGATCCGGACCCCAACCCCGATCCGGCCCCGGCTGACGATCCTGCCGCCGGTCCGGGCTCCGGTTCGGTTGCCGATCCGGCCGCCGATCCGACTGCCGGCCAAACACCTGCACCGGACACCGGGGCGGCGACGGATCAAGGGGCTGACGGGGGGGCAAGCCCGAAACCTGCCCCGAAAACAGGCACCGATTAGGTGTTGAGTTTGGCGCCGGCATGCGGTTTTTGTCAAGGCCCGCTTAACAGGGCGTTTCGTCATGTTTTTTTGTAACGTTTTTATTTATACGAATGTCAAATGTCAGTACAGGTAAAAAAATCAACAAAAATGTAACAGGGAGAAGTATCATGAAAAAAATTATCGCGGCGTGTCTGACTGCGGTTGTGCTTGCTGCCGGCACCACTTTTGCCGCCGGCGGAGACCCGTCCGAGTTCGGTGTGCGCACCTCGGCCCTCAAAATTTACAGCGGCGGTGTGGGTTTCGGCGCGATGTACCCGCTGAACGACGAGATGAAGGAGGACGTCGGTGATGTTTTCGCGAAAATTTCTTTTGTGAACAACTGGGAGTTCATGGACAACTTGGCGCTCTTCGCCGACTTCAACTGGCTGATCGCCGGCAGTGAGAGCCTCAACCACGGCGGTGTAGACGTGGGGATCGACTACTTTCTCTCGCCGCACTCGTTCAGGCCGTTTGTCGGCGCGGGCGTAGGCGCGCACTACATTGGCCGCAAGATTCGCGGGCCGTATGTTGATCATGTTCTGCCGCCGGAAGAGCTTGAGCTTGCCGACAAGTTCGGCCTGTCGCTCACGGCGCACGCCGGGTTTACGTTTGAGGTGACCGAGTCGGTGCTTGTGAGGTTCAGAATTCCGTTTCACGTTGTGCTGAACAGCTTTACAGACGCGGGGGTTGGGGTAGATTTCAGTGTAATGTTTACGGACAAGTTCCGCAAAATCAGACAACTTAATTATTAACAGATAGAGGGGATTTTATGATGAAGAAAATACCGGCAGTTACAATTCTTGTCTGCGCAGTGTTCGCGGCAGGCGCGTTTGCCCAGATTATGATGGCGCCCGCTACCGGAACCGGCAGCCGCGTTACGGTCGTGGAGGCCAAATCCGCCGCCGACGGCAAGTCCAGCATCACCGAGAAGGTTCTCGAAGAGTGCATCATCGCGCTGCCGTCGCTCAACCAGTTGGAGGCGGATGTGACCGCGCGCAACGAGTACCTCAAAGAGATAAACGGTGTGGCGGGCAAAAACGACCATGTAAGAACTTTCACAGCCTCGGTCATTGTGAGTTACCAGCTGCGCCAGAAACTGCTCATCATCATCACCCAGAACTCCCTTGACGGGCAGGAGCCTATCACGCGAGAGGAGGAGCGCATCATAATGAGGCAGAGCCAGCCGTTCGTTTCCGACCTCGACGGTGGAGACATCTTTGCCGGCCGCTCCAACCGCAGGTACTACTATTCATCGGCGGAAAAGGCGGCGGAGAGCGCAAAGAGTCGGGCCGGGGTATGGGTCAGGCAGCAGCAAAACGTACTTTGCTCGGTCGGCCGGTAGGGTAGAGGCGGTTGGATTTTGTTATAACGATAATGTTATGCAGGGGCGGCAACCTGCCGCCTGCTGTTTGAGGGTGACAAAAATATACGTTGGTTTTTTATTGACCGGGAAACAACGCATATACTATATTTGATGATTGCGCGGGGATTTGCTGTTGGCATATAAACGGCGGTTATGAACGGGTACCCGGTCGTTACCGTTAAAAAATAACACTGTAATTATTCAGGCAGGAGGGCATGATGTTAAGAAAATTGCGTATTGTGGGCTATGCGGCGCTTTCGCTTCTGATTATGGGCTGCGCGTCGTCGTCGACTACCAAGGTCGCACGTGTGCAGTCAGACTCTACGATGGACCTTTCGGGGCGCTGGAACGATACCGATTCGCGCTTGGTGGCCGACGAGATGATCAAGGATGCGCTCAACCAGCGCTGGATCTACAAGTGGGAGCAGGAGAAAAGGGTGCCCACCGTCATAGTAGGCAGGGTGACCAACAGGAGCCACGAGCACATCAACGTCCAGACGTTCATGAAGGACATCGAGCGTGCGCTGCTCAACTCCGGCCGCGTTGATTTCGTGGCGTCCCGCACAGAGCGCGACCAGATCCGCGACGAGCGCGAGGACCAGCAGGTAAACGCCTCCTTAGATACACGCTCAGACATGGGCGAAGAGGCCGGCGCGGACCTCATGATGACCGGTTCCATCAACACTATCGTCGATCAGGAAGGCAAGCGCTCCGTTATCTACTACCAGGTCAACATGGAGCTCATAGATATGGAGAGCAACCGCAAGGTGTGGATCGGCGAGAAGAAGATTAAGAAGTACGTAGAGCGCGCGTCAGCGAGGCTGTAATTAGCGCGTATGCGTTGCGGTGTTAAAATGTTTCTGTGACAGTATTGATAATCCGGAGCGATGCCGGGACGTCGGAAAAACGACGGTTCCGGCCACGCTTGTTTGTTTGTGCGGCAACCGTTGCCGCGAAAGGGATATTTGTGGATAATGCAAGCGTAGCTGTGCGTCGTCGGAATGTTTTCCGTAAGTTTTTAATCGTTCCTGTTATTATGGCAATCTGCCTGATGCTGGCCTCGTGCGCCACCAAGGCTCAGGTGCGCCACAAGGCCATGGACAGCGCCTTTGACGGTGGCGACTTCATCGCCATGGCCGACAGCTTAAAGCGTAACAGCAAGAAGCTGTACGGCGAGAACGGCGCGTTCCTCTTCCACATGGACTTGGGTGTTCTCTACCATTACTCGGGGCAGTACAGCGAAAGCGGCAAGCATTTTCAGCAGGCTGCCGAAATCTACCACGACCTCTTTACCAGATCGGTAAGCAACGAGGCGGCCGCGCTTCTGACCAACGACAACGCGAGGCCGTACCGCTCAAAGCCGTACGAACTGACCACGCTCCACCAGTTCGCAGCGCTCAACTTCATGGCGGCCGGCGACTTCGACGGCGCGCTGGTGGAGAGCCGCAAGGCGCAGCTGCTGTTCAATGAGTGGGAGCGCCTCGGAGCAAAAGACGGAAAATATCACACGGACGGCATGTTCCACCTCATGTCATCGCTCGCTTACGAGCGGACCGACGAGCCGGATAATTCGCTCATATCCCTCTACAAGTCGGTCGATGCTTACAAAAAGGGCCCGGTGGCGCTGCCACCGGAGGTGGAGGGCTTTGCTTATGACCGCCTGATGGCGGGGGACAGGGAGAATGACGTCACTGCTTTGGGGATCTCCTCCAAGGGGGGCGCCAACAAGTGGGATGCGCAGCAGGGGCAGGCCGAGATAGTCGTAGTGGCCTACGCCGGCAGAGGCCCGAACCTTGTTGAGGAGAACTGGTACGGCACCTACATACAGGGTGGGCGCCTGCAGATCCACACACGGCCGAAGGAGGGGGTGAGGCTGACTCTGGAAATCCCGGCGCCTCCGCTCCCGGCCGGCAAGGGCGGGCCCGGCCAGAAGGTCGATGTAAAAATCTCGCTGCCCAAACTGCGAAACGACGTCTCACGTACCAGCCACTTCACCGGGTACCTTGAAGACTCGGACGATACGGTTGAGTCGGTGGTAGTGAACGATTTTGAGAAGCAGGCCAAAAAGGCCTTGGACGACGCTTGGGGCGACATAGTGGCCAGAACGGTGGTCCGGATGATAGTGCGTACGCTCGCCGCCAACGAAACCAAAAACCGCACGCAAACAAGTAGCCCGCTGCTCAACGTTTTAACAAGCGTAGCCACCGACATCGCGACCGACCAGATGGAACGGGCGGATACGCGCATGTGCTTCCTGCTCCCGCAAAGAATCCACGTGATGAGGTTCCCCGTAGAGCCGGGAACGCACAGCGTAACCCTGAACGCCCACGACAGGTCCGGCAGGATTATGGAGCATAAGACGTTCGACAACATAGAGGTAAAGCGCGGCGAGAAGAAGGTACTGTTGCACCACTCTTTCAGGTAACTGTCAGGCCCGTATCCGCGTATTGAACAGTATGACCATCTCCCCTCTGGGGGGATGGTCGTTAAAATGTGCCAGCAGCTCTTCGGCGGTACCGCGCAAAAACTCTTCGTGGATTTTGGTAAGTTCTCTGGCGATGACCACGCGCACGCCGCCCAATACAGCCCCAATGTCTTCCAGGGTTTTGACGATGCGGTGCGGGGTCTCGTAGAATATCATAGTCCTAGGCTCGTTTACAAGCGATTCGAACAGTTTGCGCCGCTGGGTACTCTTGTTCGGCAGGAAATTCTCGAATGTAAAGCGGTCGGTAGGCAGCCCGCTCGCGACAAGCGCGGCGAGGCCTGCGCAGGCCCCGGGGACCGGGACCACGTCTATGCCGTTTGCGATGGACGCCCTGACCAGATAAAACGCCGGATCGGCGACGCCGGGGGTGCGAGCGTCCGTTATCAGCGCGATCTCCTTGCCGTCCTTTAGTGACGATACTAACGACGGTGTGACCTTCTCCTTGTTGAAATCATGGTACGCCGTCATCGGCGTGCCGATACCGAGGTGGTCGAGCAGTTTCTTTGATGTCCGCGTATCCTCGGCGAGGATGAGGTCGCAGTCCGCCAGTATTTTGGATGCCCTGACGGTGATGTCGCCCAAATTGCCTATCGGCGTCGATACGATGTACAGGCTCATTCCCCGAATACCTCTACCCGGTTTCTCCCGTTGTGCTTCGCCTTGTAGAGCGCGCTGTCGGCCTTTCGCATCAGGTCGTCTATGTCGTTTGAGTGGTGCGGGTATGAGGCTATCCCGAAACTCATGGTGCTTTTTATCTCTTTGCCGTCTGTTGCGGTGAAAGAGGCTTCCTGAATAACAGTTCTTATCTTGTCAACCTTTTCCTCGGCTTCGCGGTGGCCCATTTTGTCGAGTATCAGCACGAACTCCTCGCCGCCGAAGCGCCCCGCGACGTCTATGTCCAAACGGATGCTGCTGTTGAGGCGGGCGGCTACGCCTTTGAGGGCGATGTCGCCGCCTTCGTGGCCGTAGGTGTCGTTGACTTTTTTGAAAAAGTCGATGTCGCCCATTACGAACGTGAGCGGGTGGTTGAACCTTTTGCAGGCCTTGATTTTGGTAGAGAGCAGTTCCAGCACGCGCCGGCGGTTGTAAAGGCCGGTCAGTTCGTCGTGGATCGCCATCTCTTCCACTTTTTTGATCATGAATATCTTTTCGAGCGCCTTGGCGGCGCTGTTTCCTATGAGCGAAACCATGTTTATGCACTGCGGGGAGACGAACGCGTCTTTCTTCTCGGATTCAAGGAGTATTACCCCCTTAATTTGCGTGCCTAAGCCGAACTGTATAGCCGCGAAAGAGGCAAAGTCGCCGCCCATCGGCTCGTTTTCAGCGTAACGAATTTGGTAGCGGTCTTCAAGGAAGTTTCTGGCAAAGCCGCTGAAATCGTGCTCGTAGGCGGGGCTCGCTATGGATTGCGGGCCGTCACTGCCCAGCTGGAAGCGCAGCCCCAAAAACCCCTCCGAGGCTTCGCCGTGCACACGTACAACGGTGGCCTGCATCTTGTTCTTTTCGTTTTTCAGGCTGATGGTGAGCCTGTCGCACGGTATCACATGGGGGATGACGTTGCGCATCTTGTCCATTACAGCGTCGAACTCGAGGTCGATCCAGAAATCCTGTTCGAGGCTGCTCATTGCTGTGAGGCGCTGGTAGTTAATGCTGTTTTCGGAACTCATGTAGGTATGGTAGATGGCCATCCCCATGAGTTTGGCGGTGTTTTCCAAAAATTCCCGGTCGGCTTCCGTGTAGGCGTCTTTCCGCGTGCTGTCTACCAGCACTATGGCGCTGCCTGCCGTGTCTACGGGGGTCAGCATGACGGAGCGGATGCTCTCCTCCGGCGTGAACGCGTGTTTTTCGTCGTAGTAGTAGAGCGTTGACGTCGGGTTTTCGAAGTTGGGTTCGTAGTGCCGGCGCAGGCCCTCCGCGAGTATGGTGCCCAAAATCCCGCGGCGGGGGGTTATAGTGGCGGCCCTGTTGATGAAGTTGGAGTTCGACCTGCTGCGCCTCATGAGGAAGTCCTCGCCGGCGGTAGGAAAGAAGATCGCGATAGTGCAGAATGGCAGCTTGGCGCTGATTACTTCAAGGAACCGCTCGAGCATCTGGTCGACCGTGGTTTCTATGTCGGCGCGCTTCCGCCGGCGGAACTCGAGGCCCAGCGCCGCGGCCTGTTGCAGGGTGGCGGCCTCCTCGGCGATGGCGTTGTCGGCCCGGTCAAGGAGCGGGTTGTCGACCGCCTGGAGCGACTGGGTGGGGTGCGGCGAGAAGCGCGCTGTGACAGGCTGCGGCCTGCCCGCCCCCTTGCGGGGAAACCGGACGCGCCACACAACGCAAAGCCCGACACCGAAAATCATGCCGGCAAGCACATCGGCCATGATCGAACCGGCAAACAGGAGCAGCACCCCGGGAATAAGGAACGCCGAAGCGATAAGCAATAATTTAAGCGTCTTGTTCATTTGGCTGCTCCTGACGGTTTTTTGAGGCCGGCAAGCGCGTTGGCGACGGCCTTTACCACAATCTCCCGGTCGATAGGTTTGGGTATAACTCCGCGAAAGCCCATGTTCAGCAGGCTCTTGGTGTTCACGTTCTCGGCAAACGAAGTAACAGCGATGATGGGCACGCCCCGCACATGCTCGCTTTTGGCCGCGCGGTTGAAAAACTGTATGCCGTCCATGACCGGCATGGCGATGTCGGTCGTGATGAGGTCGGGCGGCTCCTTCTCCGCCTTGGAGAGCCCCTCAAACCCGTTAAGCGCGGTGACTACCTCGTACTCCCTGTAAAGAAACAGCTCCAAAAGGTCGAGCACGTTGTGGTCGTCGTCTATCAGCAGTATTTTTTTTGACATATATTTTTAGTATCCTGTATTATCTGTATATCATAAATCTTACGATTAAATGTTGTGCCTGTGCCGCCCGGCGATCTCACGGCTGTCGTGCAGTCGTTGGGCGGCGCAGGTGCAACATTTAATCGCGGCTTTAATAATAATATAAATATTGCGTACCGATAATCAAGTTTTTTCAGTACGCCGCTCTCCTGTACAGTATCAGCCCCAGTATCAGGAAAATCACGTTGCCAGCCCACGCCCCCACAAGCACCGGCAGATACCCGTTCTGCGCGAATACCAGCATGAAGCGGCTGAGTATCCAGAACAGGAACGACAGCAGCAGCCCGATGCCCAAAAGCGTCGCCCCGCCGCCCCGCCGGCCGGTCCGCGCGGCGAGCGACAGGCCGAAGAGGATCACGATGAAGTTCATGAACGGCATGGCGACCTTGAACTCCAGCTCAGCCGTGAACTTGTGCACCTTCTCGCCCCTGCGCTTCGCGGCCTCTATGTGGTTCGACAGCTCCCAGTAACTCATCTGGTCTCTCCCCCTCACGCGCTTGACGATATCTAACGGCACGGGCGTCAGCACGTCGTCCGGCCGCGACGCGAACTGCTCGGCCGCCATACCGTCTTCGGAGAACGTGCGCACCTGCCCGTTTATGAAACTCCAGCCGGTACTGTCGAACGTGGCCTCCGCCGCGTCGATTCTCTCCGAGATTCCGCCGCCGGGCGTGAACGTATACCGGCGCACGCCGCGGAAAAACTGCGGCTGAGTGGAGAACTCGTTGAAGTTATACACCACGTTGGGCTCGGCGAAATAGTAAAAATTCCTGCGGAACTCGCGGATACCACCGGTCGCGCCGGCGGCGTTCTGGCTCTGGTTTTGGCCCTGGTTCTGATTCGCCGCCGAAGCGTTGAAAGCGCTCTGCAACAGCGCGCGCTTCTCGTTCGCCGCCGGGATTACCAGCTCGCCGCCGTAGAAGACCCCCACCGAAAGAAGCAGGCCGAGGAACAGCAGCGGCATGGTCAACTGGCGGACGTTGACCCCGGCCGCTTTCATGGCCGTCAGCTCGCTCGACTTGGCGATCTTGCCCATCGCGAACATCGACGAGAGGAAGAGGACTATCGGCATGACGGTCTGCGCGATCCAGGGCGTGTAGTAGTAGTAGAACAGCGCGGCCTGCAAGTGTGTCGCGTTTTCGAACCGCGACATGTTGCCAACGTAGTCGATAGTAATGAATATAACGATAAGCGCCGCCATCAGCCCGAACGCGAAGCCGAGAAATATCACCATCAGGTAGGCGGGAAGCCTGCCGTTGATAAAGTTGAGCAGCAGCCGCGGGACGCGGAGGGCGAACCCCGGCAGGCGGAAGATCCACGAGCCGGTGACGCTTCTGAAAGCGGATGCGCCCTTGCCGAAAAAGCGTTTGATGAACCCGAAGTTGATGGAGGTCTCGCGCATCATCAGCACCATCAGTATCAGCCCGCATATCACCAGAAACACGTTGCCCGACCACATGCCGACGGCGGGGGAGATGAGCATTTTGTCGGCCATGTTTTCGCCGGTTATCAGGAACACCCAGTAGATTATGAAGAAGAACACGGAGTAGCTCGCGCCCACCGCGAGGCCGCCGCGCCGCGCCATGATGCCTAACGGCGCGCCTATCATTATGAATATCAGGCAGGCGGCCGGAATTGCGAACTTTTTGTGCACCTCGACCATGTACTGCGCGATTGTCAGGTCGTTGGCCGCGATGTTGTTGTCTATGCGGGCGGCGTTGGATTCATACTGCCTGAGCTGCCCGGCGTCGCGGAGGCCGATATCGCGGCGGCCGGGGGGCGCCGCCGTCGCCGGTGTGTCAGGTGCCGCCGCGGAACCTTGAGCCGCCTTGGGCCTCTGCGTACCGCCAAGCGGGTTGTCGTGCCGCTGGGTTTTGCCCTGAGCAATGGCAAGCCGCCGGCGGGCGTCGTCTTCCGCCGCCGCAGGCACAAACGCGGTGTCCATGCGCGACTTGATACTGTTTATGGTATCGGAAAGCCGCCCGAATTCCAACTCCAAATTGGCGTTAGTCCCGCGGAGCTCGCGTACCTCCGCCATCATCATGGCGATGCTCATCTCGCGGTCGCCGCGGTCCCCCGCGCTCGTCCGCTCAAAGCGCGTGTCTACGTTTTTTATGTAGATTACCTGCTTTTTGAACTGCGCGAACAGATAGTCCCGGTCGTTGTTGCGCGACAGGCTGTGCGTCTCGCCGTCAAGAAGGGTGAGCTCCAAATAGCCCCCGTCGTTGGTCATCTGGATGTTGCCGCGCTCGGCGACGGTGACCATGGGGTCCTCGCCCGGCGCGTTCGAAAAAATGCGTATGCCCTCCAAATCGCCGGTAAACGGGTTAACCTCCTCGGTGTAGAGCGCGTAGTTCTGAAAGTCGCGGATGAGCACCCCCGGCTCAATAAACGCCGCCGGCCGCTTGCGCGAAATGTCGCCCAAAAGGTTGGCGGCGCGGTGGTTGGCCTCGGGAAGCACAAGGTCGTGAAAATAAAACAGCGCAACGGTCACAACAGACCCCGCAACCAAAACAGGAAGCATAAGAGAAGACATGCTGCGCCCGGAAGCCTTGATAGCCGTAATCTCGTTGTCCCCCGCCATGCGCCCAAAGGTCATAAGCGTAGCGGCAAGCACCGCCATGGGAACCCCAAGCGCTATAATCCACCCCAACTGTATGAGAAACACCTCAAGAACGATAAGAGGGTCTATGTTTTTGGACACAATCCGGTCCAGCATCAAAATCACCTGCTGCATGATGAACAGGAAAACAATGATGCTCAGAGAGGCAAGAAACGGGAATATGTGTTCTTTGACTACGTACCGGAAAAGAAGCATAAATCTCCGCTGTATTTGTTGACAGGGCCACCGCCTACCCTAAAAATAATAAAAACCAACCGCACACCCCAATTTTTTATTAAAAAAAGAGCAATCACACCACCAATTTATATTATATTTAGGGGTAGGGGCGGCCGGCCCCGGCTACCCGCGCCATAATCGTAAAAAGGGGTTTTTTATGGAAGAACGCACAATAGTCTCGCTCGACTACGCAATAAAGTACCTGCTGCGCGACAAGGCCAATTTTGCCATACTAAGCGGCTTTCTGAGCGAGCTTCTCGGCAAGAAGGTCGAGGTAGACGCCATCCTCGAAAGCGAGAGCAACAAGGTCGACCCCGACGAAAAGACCAACCGCATAGACCTGAAAGCCCGCATAGACGACGGCGAAATCGCGGTATTCGAGATACAGTTCCTGCGCGCGTTCGACTTCTTCGGCAGGGTACTGTACGGCGTAAGCAAAGCCGTAGTAGAGCAGATATCGGCAGGCGGGCGGTACGATATAAAGAAAGTCTATTCCGTAAACATCGCGTACTACGACCTCGGCGCGCAGCGCGAATACCTGTTTTCGGGCAAACTTGACGGCTTCCGCGGGATCCACTTCGAAGACGAAAAAATCCCCTTCGCGCAGACACGCCTCTCCAATACAGGCCCTAAAATAGACATCCACCCCGAATACTACCTGATCCTGCCGGAGATGTTCGACGACCGGCTGCGCGGCCGGTTCGACGAATGGGTCTATGTGTTGAAGAACTCAGCCATCCGCAGCGACTTCACGGCGGAAGGGATAAAAGAGGCAGCGGTCAAGTTAGACCAACTGAAAATGACCCGCGACGAACGCGCCGCCTACGAGAGATACCTTGAAAACAGGGCAAGCATAGACAGCGTAATGATAACAGGCTATACCGACGGTTTGGCGGAAGGCAGGGCAGAAGGCCGAGCTGAAGGTAGAGTGGAAGGCAGAACGGAAGGCAGGACAGAAGGCATAACAGAGGTCGCCAAAAACATGAAAAAATTAAGAATCGCAGCCGCACAAATCGCGGAAGCTACCGGATTGACAACGGAAGAGGTCGAAAAATTGTAGGACAAAACATGGAAAGTTGTGGGATGGATAATAAAGTAATACTTGGCCGTGCTGAACAACGCTTGACTTGAAATACGAGGTTTTTATATGTTTTTGATTGCAGTACTTACGCTACAGATTTTAACCGCATACGCCGTAATCGCGCTGTACTTGGCAAATGATAACACATATTCCGCCTGCTTGACAGGCGGGAATTCTGCCCCCCCCCCCCCCCCCCCCCCCTCCCATTGCGGGTTATGTTTGGTGCGGCGACAACCCCCCCCAAAAAAAAACTTCTTTT
>Ga0123356_10003936_pt1 | contig 15451 bp, 15 predicted proteins | sample TergutEmb28metaG_2_FD_92546 | JGI IMG/M metagenome (GOLD analysis project Ga0123356, IMG submission 92546) | Embiratermes neotenicus P3 segment gut microbial communities from Petit-Saut dam, French Guiana - Emb289 P3 | ecosystem: Host-associated > Arthropoda: Insects > Digestive system > Gut ... | reverse complement strand
GGTTGATGCTCAGGAAGTAATTCAAGGTATGGGAAAAGCTCCTTACATTCATGCGCTTATGGCCGCTGCTCTAACTTTATATAATCAGAGTGAAAAATGAAAGCTTATCATGACATCGTACAAAAAATTCTTGATAATGGATTTTGCAAAACAAACCGCACAGGTGTTGCTGCTATGTCCATTGCCGGAGCAATGTTTGAACACGATATGTCAGAAGGCTTTCCTCTTTTGACAACAAAAAAAATACCTTTTCGTTTGGTAGCATCCGAGCTGGAGTTTTTTATTCGAGGTTTTACCGACAAAGAATGGCTGAAAGAGCAGAATAACCATATATGGGACGAGTGGTGCAGTCCTGATGCTGTTCCTTACGGGAACGACGAAGAAACCAAAACAAAAATGATGAATGAGCGGGAACTTGGTCCAATTTACGGCTGGCAGTGGCGCAATTTCGGCGTGCAGTACATAGCGTTTAACGTTCCACCGGAAGAGAAAGATTCACACAGTGGTGTCGATCAATTGCGCCAATTGGTACAAACTCTAAAAACCGATCCCGAAAGCCGGCGTTTGATTGTAAGCGCATGGAATCCTATAGACCTTTCCCGCATGGCTCTTCCGCCCTGCCACTACGCTTTTCAGGTAACGGTTATAGACGGCAAACTAAATCTTTTGTGGAACCAGCGTTCGGTGGATGTCGCTCTGGGGCTGCCTTTTAACATTGCAAGTTACGGCTGCCTTCTGCACCTGCTGGCGAAAGAAGCAGGTTTAAAAGAAGGCAGATTAATTGGCTTTTTGGGAGATACACACATCTATGTTAATCATGTCGATGCAATTCGCCAGCAAATAAACCGTGAACCAAAACCACTGCCGCAGATAAAAACAGAAAACTTTACATCAATCTTTGCCTGGCATTACGGCGATACAATTATCGAAAACTATGATCCTCATCCTGCGATTAAATTCGAGATAGCGGTGTAAAGATGAAGCAACAGGAAATAATTATAATTGCAGCGATGTCTGAAAACCGTGTTATTGGCAAAGATAATACATTGCCATGGTCGATCAAGGGAAACCTTGCGCACTTTAAAGAAAAAACAATGGGATGGCCGTGCATCATGGGCAGGAAGACATGGGAGTCACTTCCGGTAAAACCCCTGCCTGGCAGGTTAAATATAATTATTTCTAAAACATTCACGCAGAATCACGGAGATTTTAAAGAAGTGAAAGTTTTCGATTCCCTGCCTTCCGCTATTGAATTCTGCGCAGAATACGAAAAGATTTTTATCATTGGAGGAGAATCGATTTACAGGCAGGCTCTGCCATTGGCGAATAAGATCGATCTTACATTAATTCCGGGCTTATACGACGGAGATACTTTTTTTCCCGAAATAGACTATGGTATTTGGAAAGAAACCAATACAGTCGATTTTGATAATTACTCTATAATTACATATCAAAGGGCAGAGTACACTCTGTCCCTTTGTAAGGAGAAAATATGAAAGGACCTGTTTTAGTTGTACTTGCCGCAGGTATGGGAAGCCGTTACGGCGGACTCAAACAGATGGATAAAATCGGAAAAAACGGCGAAGTTCTTCTTGATTATTCTGTTTATGATGCCGTAAAATCCGGATTTGAAAAAATTGTTTTTATCATTCGCAATGATATAGAGAAAGATTTTCGTGAACTGGTGCTTGCGAGAATTGGCTCAAAGGTAAAATGTGAATTGGCTTTTCAAAACCCTGACAGTTTAATTCCTTTGGATATTTTCCGTATGGCGCAGGAAGCCGGGCGGACAAAACCCTGGGGAACTGCTCATGCTTTGCTCTGCGCTGCAGATAATATCGATGCTCCTTTTTTGGTGCTTAATGCCGATGACTTTTACGGAAGTGAAGCTTTTGCAGTTATGGGCAGGCACCTTTCAGGCGAAGAAGCCGCTGTTTCTTCAATTGTTCCTTACAAGCTTGAAAGAACACTCAGCCCGCAGGGAACAGTAGCTCGAGGCGTTTGTGCAGTCGAAAACGGTTATCTTAGCAGTGTTGATGAACTTACAGCAATCGAGAAAAAGGATGGGCGTATTTTTAACACTGCCGCCGACGGCTCCATTCGGGAGCTAACAGGCGACACGCCGGTTTCGATGAATTTCTGGGGGTTTTCCCCTGATATACTGCCTATTTTTAAAAAATATCTTGACGACTACCTAAAATCTTTTGCAGAGGATCCAAAAGGACAAATAAAAAGCGAATGTTTTATTCCCAAGGCTGTAGATATTTTTATAAAGCAGGGGATTACCAAGGTTAAGGTTCTCCCTGCAAATTCAGACTGGTTTGGTGTTACATACAAGGAAGACAGAGAAGCGGCAATAAAAAAAATAGATGAATTAACTTCTAAAGGTGTGTATCCGTCAAAATTATGGAATTGATTAAATTAACAGCTATTGGTTTTGTTCTGGGCATTACTTCTGTAATTCCCGGATTTTCGGTTGCAACAATGGCAGTAGTGTTTAATGTATACGACCGCTTGATAAATGTTATTGTGCCAAATGTAAAAAAGGTGTTTGCCGCATGGATGTTTTGGCTTCCTTTAATCATAGGCGGTTTTGCAGGAATTTTATTTTCCAGTAAAGTATTTACCGTATTATTTGAAAATTATTATATTTCTACCTACTGGTTTTTTATTGGAGTTATAATCGGCAGCATTCCTCTTATTTATTCCCGCGTGCGTGAACCGTCTTCATTGTTTCCTTCTGTTCCGTCTGTTATTTGCTGTATTCTTGCAATTGGTATAATGTTGTGTGTGGCAATATTAAAGCCGCAAGAAGGAACGGCAGTCTACACTGAACCTACACTGCTGTTGTTTGTTTTTCTTTTCCTTGCCGGTATACTTGGCGCGACAGCAATGATTATTCCGGGAATATCCGGCGCGTTTGTTCTTCTTGTAATAGGGATGTATCGTACAGTGCTTCAGGCTGTATCCGATTTTAATATAATTTTGATAATACCTGTTGTACTTGGCGCAGTAGTCGGACTTTTAATAAGCGCCGCGTTTGTACGTTTCTTGCTTATTAAAGCTCCGAGAAAAACATACGGCGCTGTTTTGGGGCTTGTAACAGGTTCTGTTTTTGTTTTATATCCTGGAGGATTTGGAGAAGGCATCGGGATACTTATTTCTGTGTCTTGTTTGTTTATTGGATTTATGTTTTCATTTATATTGGGAAGAAAAAAAATAGGGGGAGAAAATGGCTGAGTTAAAAGGTTCAAAAACAGAACAAAACTTAATGGCAGCGTTTGCCGGTGAATCCCAGGCGCATGTCAAATATCAATATTATGCTTCAAAGGCGGAAAAAGAAGGCTATCATCAAATAGGTTCTATATTCCGTGAAACAGCTCTTAACGAAAAAGAACATGCAAAAATCTGGTTCAAGTTTCTTCATAATGATGATGTGCCTGCAACTACCGAAAACCTTAAAGCTGCTGCGGACGGCGAAAACGCTGAGTGGACAGATATGTATGCAGGTTTTGCAAAAACAGCCAAAGAAGAAGGCTTTGAAAAAATTGCCGCCTTATTTGAAATGGTAGGCAAGATCGAAAAAGAACATGAAGAACGTTACCGTAAGCTGCTTAAAAACATTGAAAGTGGTATTGTGTTCTCACGCGATAGCGATAAAACATGGCATTGTTCCAACTGCGGTTTTAGTATTTCAGGCAAAAATGCGCCGGAGATTTGTCCTGTCTGCAAACATCCAAAAGCTTATTTCCAGATTCATGCGGATAATTATTGATTGAATTATGTTTTTTATTCTTTTTTGCACTCTTTGTGCTTTTATAGTAAAAAAATATTTTGAGTAAAAAAGCGGTAATTGCGATGTCGGGCGGCGTTGACAGTTCTGTCGCCGCTGCCCTGAGTTTGGAGCAGGGTTTTGAATGTACCGGCTTAACGCTCAGGCTTTTTAAGGGCGATATCAATTGCAGCTCACTTGCAGATGTCAATGATGCAAAGAATGTAGCTTTAAATCTGGGTATAGATCACCATGTTTTGGATTATGCCGAAGAATTTGACAAATATGTTGTCCGCCATTTTGTCGAAACATACGAGTTAGGTGCAACACCTAATCCCTGTATTGAATGCAACCGCCATATTAAGTTCAACTTGCTTCTTCTGCGCACACATCAGCTTGATTTTGACTTTCTTGTTACGGGGCATTATGCCCGAATAATGCAAGACCCTGTAAGCGGAAGGTTTCTGCTTCAAAAAGCGCTGGATGAAAAAAAAGATCAAAGTTATGTTCTATATAATCTTACCCAGCAGCAGCTTGAAAGAGCACGTTTTCCGCTTGGCGGTCTTACCAAGAATGATGTGCGAAAAATAGCAGAAAAAATGAATTTTATAAATGCAGAAAAGGGAGAAAGTCAGGATATTTGTTTTATACCTGACGGCGATTATAGGAATTTTATCGAAAAATACACAGGAAAAACATATCCGGCTGGAGACATCATCGATTTGGAAGGAAAGGTAATAGGTAAGCACAAAGGTCTTATCCGCTACACAATAGGGCAGCGCCGGGGACTTGGAGTTGCGGCTAATACTCCTATTTATGTTGCCGCCAAATCAATCATAGACAACACAGTTAGACTTGCTCCTGATGAAGCTCTTTACAGCAAATCACTTGCTGCCAAAGACATCAATCTTATAACCTGCACTGATCTGAAAAAACCAATACACGTGATGGTAAAGACTCGTTATTTACAAACAGAGCAAAGCGCCGTTGCAGAACAAACCGCCGAAGATTGTCTATTTATTGAATTCGATACACCACAGCGTGCCATTACCCCAGGGCAAGCGATGGTGATGTATGATGGGGACATTGTAGTTGGCGGCGGGACGATTGTCTAAGGTAATCTCTAAAAACTAAAAAGAGTTTTTAGAGGTTCCTTAATTGTCTCTGAGTAATCTTGTCAAATCCGGAGATGAAATCCAAAGAGTAACAGGTTCATTCCAGCGAGTATTTATTTTTAAATAAATATATCCGGTTGGCAGATTCCAGGATGTTTCATAAAGCCGCATTTCCCTGAGTAATGGCTCATAAAGCAAAGTTTCTCCGTACTGTAATACGAGATCTCTTTGCATAGTGGTATAACAGGACGTAAATTCTTCCATGCTGATGGTATCAAAATAATAAGTCCCGCCTTCAAGGCCGTTTGAAGAGAAATATGCAACCATATATGCGCTAAAACCCGATAGTGTAATTTTTTCGTAAACCAGTGATTGAAGTCCATTGATATTATCAACATGCACGGGGCTGCCCATTCTGGCTATGAATGATTCCATACTTGTTCCCCAGGGAAAATTATGGAATGTTACGGCAGATTCGCTTTGTGCGAACAATGCTGTCGAAAGCAACAGCATAAAAATAATAACCGGTAGCTTTTTAATGGTACACCCCCATTCCATTATCGGCATAAAATGGAGGTGCCTTTATAGAAGAAATCATTAATTATTTTGCGGAATGTGGCGCGCTACTCCAGCTAAAGCTGTCGCGCCTTTATTCATCCCTACTACCTTTTCTTAGCGCCACGCCGTGCAGACTTATTCATCTACACGGCTTTGCCGTGCATTAAATGGCGGGGATCGAGGCAAATCCCCTTTCAAGATCAGCATCGCTGGGAATCTGGTCATTCATCGTTTTATTATGGTATGACGTAAAGGCTGTCATATCAAAAAATCCAGTTCCGCTCAACCCAAAGAGAATTACCTTTTTTTCACCTGTTTTCCTGCATTCAATGGCTTCGTCAATTGCCGCCTTGATTGCATGTGAAGATTCCGGAGCCGGAAGAATACCCTCTACTTTCATAAACTTTATTGCGGCATCAAAGACATCAGTCTGAACTTCAGCGCGTGCTTCTAAAAAGCCATCCTGATAGAGTTTTGAAAGTGCAGAATTCATTCCATGGTAACGCAAACCGCCCGCGTGGTTAGGGGAAGGCATATATCCGTTACCCAGGGTCTGCATTTTGATAAGCGGTGTTGTTTTTCCGGTATCACCAAAGTCATAAGCATAACGGCCGCGTGTAAACGAAGGACAGGAAGCAGGCTCAACAGCGATGAAGCGGGCATTTGATTTTCCTGCAAGTTTATCTCCCATGAACGGAGCAATAAGACCGCCCAGATTTGAACCGCCGCCGGCGCAGCCGATGATTATATCGGGTTTAATTCCGAATTTATCCAGCGCAGTTTTTGCTTCAAGTCCGATAACAGACTGATGAAGCAGAACATGATTCAGTACGCTTCCGAGCACATAGCGGCATTTATCGGTTTTTACGGCTGTTTCTATCGCTTCTGTAATGGCGCAGCCAAGAGAACCGCCTGTGTTGGGATCGGCTGCGAGGATATTTTTTCCTGATTCGGTTGTATTTGACGGAGAGGCAATAACTTTAGCACCGTATGCTTCCATCAGCGATTTTCGATAGGGTTTCTGCTCGGAACTGACCTTTACCATATATACAATTAAATCTATGTTGTAAAATCCGCAGGCCATTGCCATTGCAGTACCCCATTGTCCCGCGCCGGTTTCTGTTGTAAGAGATGTAAGCCCGTCTATTTTTGCATAATAAGCCTGAGGTCCCGCCGAATTAAGTTTATGAGAGCCGGAAGTGTTCGTTCCTTCGAACTTGTAATAAATTTCTGCCGGCGTATCAAGCATTTTTTCCAGGTAATTTGCCCTTATAAGCGGAGATGGACGGAATGCATGGTAGAAATTCAGAATGTCTTCAGGGATTGGTATTAAAAGATTGGTCTCGTCCAGTTCCTGTTCGATTACTCCCTTGCAGAATACTGGTGCCAGGTCTTCTGCAGTTACCGGCTGCAAAGTTCCCGGATGCAGAATTGGATCCGGCTTATTCTTCATGGCAGCCCTTAGGTTATACCAGGCTGTTGGCATTTCTTCTTCTGTAAGATAAATTCTGGTTGGAATTTTATTTTTCATTGTTTTACTCCTTATGTTTTATTTGGCAAATTATAATGTTCGCTGTGTGTGCCGGCGATCAGACTCGAACTGATACCCCATTGCTAGGAGGGGATTTTAAGTCCCCAGTGTCTGCCATTCCACCACGCCGGCAAAAGCACGCCGTTAGGCGTGTCTATTGAAAAAAATCTAAACGCGTCCGCGCCCATAAGACGCTGACACAACCGGACACAGTAAGGCAGCTTTAGCTGCCGTAAGGCGCGCCCGGCAAAAGCACCCCGTAAGGCATTTACATTTTACTGATTTTGACGAATGTTGGCAATTACTTAGTGATTTAAATAAAAATATTTACAGGTTATTAAATAATTATAAGCAAAACCTATTTTAGGTATTGCTTGAAAACATCATCCATTGCTTGATTTACTTTTTTATTCATCTTTTTAGAGAGTAGGCTGATTATTTTCCTACTGTTATTGGCTGTAGTTTTAGGCGTATTATTTGTCTTAAAAAGCTCATAAACTTCCACTTCAAGGGCATCCGCTATTTGAGATAATACAGCAGGTTTTGGGAATTTTAGCCCTCTTTCAATATTACTTAAAAAAGTTATTGAAATATCTGCCCTTTCGGCTAAATCAGCTTGAGAATGGCTTCTATGAGCTCTTAAATTCTTGATATTCGTGCCTAATATCAACTTTATTTCTTGTCCATTCATATCTATTGTCCTATATAAGCTATACATTTTTATTGAACAATACGATTTATATGTTGACAAAAGCCGTGTAGTTCTATATAGTAGTATAGAACTATAAGTTCTACTGGTAGTTTCTTCATATTTTTGAGGAAATTGACGTTCCAAAACAAATTGCTGAATAAAGGAGTGTTTTATGAAAAAGCAAAATTTTTTATTACTGTTAGTATGTATTTTGTCACTGAGTTTAGTCTTTCTATCCTGTAGTGAACCGGCGGCTGATCTTCCTAGCGGAGAATCGGAGAGCCAAAATAGTGAACCAGAGAGTCGTATAAATCTTGGTGCATTGCGTGCTGAAACAACAGCGAGCGACCCCAGCGGTTCTATGCCTGATGTTTTAGATAGTTATACGCTCGGTGGACAAAATTATTATTTAATTGATGCAGGTCAAATAAAATATACCTTTATTACATCAGTTATATCGGCTATTCATTACACAGGTTTTGGAACGGTGGCTTTAGGTATAGAAAATATTAACGGGCAAACAATCACTGAAGCTACAACGCAAACTGTGACAAATAGTATAACCAAGACAGATACTAATGGTGGTTCAAGAAGTATAGCTGCTTCTCTAGAATTGGGGTATAGCTATTTATTTTCGTCAAAATTTACAGTAAGTTATAATCGCGAATGGAATTGGTCCAGAAGTTATACCGGAGAAACTTCTAAAACTTTTGAAACAAAAGTAGAAGATGTAAAAAGTTATGTAGAATCACGATCAAGGTCATTAACTTTAAACCCCGGTGACCCTGCTGGTTATTATCGTATGGCATTGTATGCAACGAGTAAAGTATATTTTTTTATAACTACAAGTGCTGATAACCAGAACTTGCTTGGTTGGGAAACTGTTGTTGTAGCAGATTTAGCACCAGATTCGACTGTATTAAGGCAGGAATTTTCTGAAAATGGTATATTTGATAATTCGCCGCAGGCAGGAAATACAATAAACTTTAAAGAAGGGTTTTATCAGAATCTTCGTTTACCGGTGGCTAATACTACAGTTTATAATTTGACCACATCCCAAACAGGGGTTGTTATAATTAACAATGATGTAGAATTAGCTAAGTTTTCGGGACAGTATGATAGTAGTTTTTCCTTTACTAATTTAAGAATTGAAGTAGCTCCCAGATCAGATCCGTTATTAATTGAATTTTCAAATTTTGGTATTACTGCAAGTACAGGCAATGCTGCAATAAGCTCTTACAGCAATATTCCTATAACAATTAGCTTTGTAGGAGTTAACCGGATAAGGGGCGGAAATGGTACACCAACAGCAGCAGGCGATAGCCGAAGTGGAAATCCTGGTAGAGCTGCAATTGATTTTAATGGCGACTTATTCTTTATCGGTGTGGGAACGGCAGAAATAGAAGGTGGTAACGGATCAAGCGGAAATGCTGGGAGAAGTTATGTATATGATGCACGAGCTCAAACAGCTAGTCCAAACCGAGGTGGTAATGGAGGCTCAGGAGGGAACGGAGGTGACGGAATAAATGCAGCTAATCTAACAATGATTGGTGATAGTATTGGTGATATTACTATTAAAGGTGGTACTGGTGGAAACGGTGGTAACGGTGGTCAAGGTGAAGGAAGTCATGGACCAGATAATACTCGAGCCGGGATGGGTGGAAATGCCGGTTCAGGTGGTAACGGCGGTAATGGAATATTATTAATAGGGAATATGTCAATTAACTTGAAAGATATTTTGGGTATGCAAATTAATGGAGGTACTGGCGGACATGGTGGTGACGGCGGTCGCGGCGGTAAAGGACATACCGGCGGTGTCCCGGATCGCGGTGGACATGGTGGTGACGGTGGTCCTGGTGGAAATGGCGGTGCAGGTGTGTATTTTTTAAATGAAACTTCCACATTAGGAGGATCTTTATCAACTAATAAAATTACCATACAAGGTGGCAATGGAGGCAATGGAATGCGAGGTGGTAATGGAGGTAATGCAGGAGCTAATAATAGAGCCTATGCTGTTGGCGGGAATGGCGGGAATGGCGGGAATGGCGGAGCAGCATTAACACTAGCAACAGCACCTACTGTTTTTTTACAGCTTAGAACATCTAATGGAGGAAACGGAGGAGCAGTCGGTAGCAAAGGGTCTGGTAATAATGTTCCGGAAAGAGCAGCACCTATTGTTGGCATTCCTGGTACAGGTGGACAGCTGATAGTATGGGAGTAGTTTGTTAAATATAAGAAAAGAAATGAAATGATGCCCCGCTGCTCAGCGGGGTTCGTTTTTTTCTCCGTGTTCTCCGTGGTGATTTCTTTTAAAAGACCATTGATTTTAAATAATATTTTCTTATCATCTACAGCCCATTGTTGATAATCATCAAAAGCGGATTGTTGAAATTGAATATCCATTGTTTAGAGGTTTTCCAAAGGTACAGAAACCAGATTTTTACGGTTATTTATATCTTCAACTGCGGCAAGAAGCTGAGAGTCCTTTAACAGGTATTCCGTCTCATCCTGTGCTTCTTGGACTGCAATTTCGACTTTTTTCCCCGGATAGGTCTGCTGTAAAGCCGAAATAAATTGAGAGGTAAGTTCGTCTGTATTAAGTGTATAGGTTGTATACATAACCAGAATATAACATAATAAGTATAAAAAATCAATGTCTGTTTTTAGGAATTAACCCTACTAAGTGTAGAAAAAAGTATGCGAAAAATTTGGCAATCACTCCGCTGCTAATCTATAAATAGCCTCTGCGTCTTTTTCATCCAGTTTGCGGTAGTTGCCAATGGGACCGAAGTAAACAACACGTTTGGCCATCTCGGGAATACGAGCCGGGTCTATATTTGCATCGGAGAACCGTACCGGCATTCCTATTGAACGGAAAAAATTTTCCATGCGGAATACACCTTCAAGGGCGGTTTGTTCAAGATCGTAGAAAGCGCCTTCTACACCGAAAACCTTTTCAGCAAAGCGCGCAAAGAGGGGAGTGTTCTCTTTTATGTTGTACTTCATCCACGCAGGGAATAAAATGGCAAGACCTGCGCCGTGGGCAATTCCGAAAAGAGCCGTAAGTTCATGATCCAGCGCGTGGCTTGCCCAGTCGCCGGTACGGCCTGTGTCAAGCAAACCGTTATGCGCCAACGCGCCTGCCCACATTAACTCTGCCCTAACATCGTAGTTGTTTTCACCGCCATTGAAAATCTTTCTTCCGTTACGGATTATCGTTCGCATTGCCCCTTCGCAAAGTTCATCTGTAAGTTCTACATTTTCAACTTTGGTAAAATAACGTTCCATAATATGCGCCAGCATATCTACAATCCCGCAGGCAGACTGATACGGCGGCAGGGAATATGTTAGTTCCGGATTTAATATTGAAAAAGCGGGGCGGTTACATTCTGACTTCATCCCTCTTTTCCACGGTCCTTCTTCGTTGGTGATAACGCAGCTTGTGCTTGATTCACTGCCTGCCGCTGGTATCGTTACTATTGTGCCGGTCGGTAACGCTTTGTTTACAGTTCTTTTTCTTTCAAAAAAATCCCACACATCGCCGTCATCTACAGCGCCTGCAGCTATGGCTTTTGCCGAATCAATTGCAGAACCGCCGCCAACAGCAAGAACCAGTTCCAGTTTTTCTCGTTTTGTAATTTCAATGCCTTCTCTAACCAATGAAAGTACCGGGTTTGGCAATACGCCTGTCAACTCCACCCACTCGACACCGGCATCTTTTAAACTTTTTTTTACTCTGTCGATAAGCCCGCTGCGGACAGCAGAGCCGCCGGAATGATGCAGTAATATCCGTTTGGCATATTGAACTGTCTCACTGCCAACTTGATTTTCCGTATCCTTGCCAAAAATAATTTTTGTTTTATTACAATATTCAAAATTTAACATATTTTTCTCCCGTATATTTAGTATGAAAAGACACGAACCCTATTTTCTGCTTCAGATTTTATTACAGGATTGGTTTTTAAATAGTCTGCAAACGCCTCGGCATCGCTGCCATAATAGATGAGGTTTTGTCTATTAATTATTGTCTCATAGCCGTCACCGCCTGCCGCAATAAACTCAATTGTTACCACGGTATATGTTTTACTTATATCAAACGCGCCGCTGTCAGCCATTGTTATACTTGTCACCTTGCCGCCCTGTTCCGCATCCGGGTCAAATTCAAAATGGATACCCGAAACCTGTATATGCTGTCCCACAGGTTCGGGATACAGACTGATGCCGTGTTCCAAAATCTTTAACAAATCCGCTCCGGTAATTTCCATTGTTATTAAAATGTTGGAGAAGGGCAGAGTATTCAATACATGACCCATCGTTATATCGCCTTCCGGTATGCTTGCGCGAATGCCGCCGCTATTCAGAAAAGCTATATCTGCACCAGTTGTATGGCGCATGGAATCGGTGATGAGGTTAGTGAGATTGGTTTCACCTGTCCTGACTTGATTCCGTTCTCCATTCAGAAATTCCGGCGTATATCCCACAATTAAACCTGTCAGCGTTTCATTCGCAGCGTTAAGCTCGATAATTTTGGCGAGGATTTGTTCATCGGCGATAAGTGCGTTATTTACTTCGATCAGCCGCGCTGTTTTGGAAACAATTCCGTCTGAAATAGTAATTTCAATAACGCCGATATTTTGTCCATGTTCACCCGTTTGCGCGATCAGCGTGTTTCCGACCAACAGCCCATTGTCCAATTTTGTATGGCTGTGCCCGTCAATGATTACATCAATGCCGGGAATAAGAGCCAGAGTGTCGCTGCGGTTTGCAGAATCCGATGCTTCTTCTATTCCCATGTGCATCAGCGCGATGATTATGTCGCAGCCTTCAGATTTAAGCGCCTCCACCATTTCTTTTGCAGCTGCCGAAGGATCTTCAAACGTCAGCTCTGTTGTGTTACGCGGATCAGATGCTCTTACCGTTTCGGGTGTGGCAAGGCCGAACACGCCGACCTTAATCCCTTCCATAGGGAAAATCGCATACGGCTGAAACAAAGTTTTTCCGTCAGAAGTTTTTATGTTGGCGGCCAGCAACGGGAAATCCATCATCTCTGACAGTTCAATCAGGCGTTCCATACCATAATTAAACTCATGGTTTCCTGTGACCATCGCGCTGTATCCAACCGCGTTCATCAACTCGACCATCGCTGCGCCTTTTGAAAGAATAGCTGTCGTCTGTCCGTGCAGGGCATCACCCGCATCTAAAATCAAGACATTCCCGGCGGTTTCCTTTGCAAGCTGAGATATGTACGAATCGGCATCCATTCGTCCGTGTCGGTCATTTATATGGATGATAGTAAGTGTTACCGCATCGTCCGTGGCAGCTGTTACGTTGATAAACGGTATGAAAACCGCCAGTATAAGCAGCAGCAGAAACGCCGCGCTTTTAATCAAGTGTTTTTTCATAATGGCAACTCCAATATTTATTCGCAATGATACTGTATTCAGTATATTTATCTCCCGTATATTTTACTATACACTTATTTAAAAAAAATGTTAAACTAAAACAATGGGCACAAGATTTTCCGGTAAATTTTGCCGCAAATGTTTATACACTTCTCTTGCAGTGCAAGACATGATCCGTTTTGCCAGAATGGCATATCCTGATTATGACATTTATGAAAAAAGCGGATATCCGGAAGGTTATCCCATTAGCACTCAGGATGCTGCTAACTCGATTGTTAGAGATATGCTGGCTGATGGGTATTATGTCGATTTTGTAGAAACTCTAATCAGGATAGATTCTAATGGTTTTATGGGACGCCGCTATCCTCTTAGGAGTTTAGATGATGTAATTGACGATGTGATTGAGACCGGGTTTAATTATGATCCGGAAACAGGTCAGTTTTTTGAAGATCAAAACCAGCAAATATCACGTAATTGGAACCGTTTAATAGAAGGTGATGAACGGAAAATGGCAGTAATTAGGTTGGATATAGCAGGGAACTCTATCCTTGTTAAAGAAAACCAAAAATCATTAATTAATAAAGTCTATGGTGATTTACGGGAAATAATTACCAATGCAATAGTTTCCAGATTTGGCCGCCTTTGGATATGGGAGGGAGATGGCGCATTGGGAGCTTTTATGCTGGGTAATTACAGCCGCATGGCAATCTTTGCGGGGATAGAAATATTAAGTGAAATGGTTCTATATAACAAAATGATTAATCCGTTAAATAAAAATGTTAATCTGCGCATTTCTGTTAATTCAGGAGATATTGATTATTCAGAGAGCGAAGTAAAATGCTTTGAAGCCGAAACGGTGCGCAAAGCAATAACTCTGGAATCAAAAGCGGCTGTTCCCAATTCTTTGGTAATTCCGGAAAGTTTGGCGAGGTCGCTGGATCAATCTTTGCTTAATGCATTTAGTAATATAAAAACTATTCCATTGGATAAAAAATCAGTTATTAAATACCGGATTTATCAAGTGTTTCAGGAAAAGGAATAAGGGAAGTATATTATGGATGTTTTTGTTTTTACTAAAAATACTACAGTATTAAAAAAAGCTTTTCCCAAAAATACGCAATTTTTTCCTTTAGCTCATATTTCAAAACAGACTCCGCCGGACGAATGTATTTTATATATTGATATCACAGGTTTTGATGCCGCTAAAATAAAGAAAACTATCACTGAGTTAAAAAAAAGCTGCAAGAAAACCCCATGGGGAATAATCGATCCTAAAGAAAAAATTAAAGACCCGTTTATATTGTTTTTTGAAGGAGCCTCAGATTATTTAGGATCGGATTTTTTCAAAAAATCAAAATGTATAGATCCAAAACGCATTAAACAAGCGCTTCTGTGGCGAAAATCTGTGATGGTTGAAAGCATAACTGCAGGTAAAGATAACGAAAAAAAACCAAGCGCCGTGGAAGGTGAATTCCTTAAAAACAAAATTAAACTTCCTGCAGCAAATATTTTCCCCGGCTGGAAGAAGATGCCATCCGGTAAAGTATTGCCGTTTTATATTTTATTTTGTTCTCTGCAGGGAAAGACTGCTCTTGATGTCCGTCTTGGAGAAAAAGCTTTCTTGCAGTTACAAGAACGGTTTCTTTCTTTTCTGGCTGATAGTTTTGAAGAAATGGACGGTTTGCTATGGATCGATACCGGCAAGGATTGTGCTTTCCTCTTGCCGCCAAAAGTAAAGTCTATAGAAGCTGCAATCGAAGCTTGTGTCAGAATGATTATTTCGGCTCCTCTTGTTACATTGGAAACACTTGGACTTTCGATACCGGCAAATTTTATTTTTGCTCTTCACTATGGTTCTATAACTTACAAACCGCGGGGAAAAACAGGTACCGTAGTCAGCGATGCGGTAAATTTTATTTTTCATCTTGGAACCAAAAAAGCAAAAGCCGGCAGGCTGACAGTTTCCGGTAGTATTCCTGATGAAAGCATCCCAAAGATTTTACAGGATTTATTTGTTTTTTCAGGAGAATTTGAAGGTCAAAAAACCTGGCACACCAAAAAATTTAGTTACGCTAATTTGTGGATGTAACTTGATTATATTCTTCACTCTTTTTAATAGTTGCCGCAAAAATACTGCTTATGAATCCCAGTATAGCGGACATTAGAAAAAGAACTTCGATGCCGGCTGTCTTCCAAATCCATCCGCCAATAAGAGCGATAGAAACGCTGAAAATGTGATTAACAGAAATACCGGTTGATAAGGTAGCTGTTATTTCTTCTTTGTCTGCAGAAATACGCTGGACATAAACATTATTTGCCATAGCTGCAACAGAAATGACTTGATCAAGTACAAAGTTACAATAGACAACAATGAGCGCAATG
>Ga0123356_10003935_pt1 | contig 15452 bp, 15 predicted proteins | sample TergutEmb28metaG_2_FD_92546 | JGI IMG/M metagenome (GOLD analysis project Ga0123356, IMG submission 92546) | Embiratermes neotenicus P3 segment gut microbial communities from Petit-Saut dam, French Guiana - Emb289 P3 | ecosystem: Host-associated > Arthropoda: Insects > Digestive system > Gut ... | reverse complement strand
GAAAGACGGCTTGATAATGTTGTTTACCGAATGCGGTTTGCTTCGTCAAGAAGCCAGGCGCGTCAGCTTGTACTGCATGGCCATGTTCATGTAAACGGTCAAAAAATTACTATACCTTCCTATCTTGTAAAACCGGAAAATGAGGTTAGTATTGCAGAAGGCAGTAAGAACATGACAATAATTAAAGATGCATTAAGAGAATACGGCAAATCCGGCGTTATGCCCTGGCTCAGTCTTGATCCGGATGCTATGAAGGGAAGATTTATTGCCTCCCCGCGCCGTAGTGATATTACGGATCTTGGTGATATTAAAGAACAAATGATCATCGAATTATATTCTAAGTAAGGAGTTATCATGGCTCGTAAGAATCTTATGCAGGGTTTTAAGCGCCCTAAAAGCATTACATTTGAGCATGGCGATCTTAATCAAAATTATGGTAAGTTCATAGCCTCTCCTTTCGAACCGGGTTTCGGCACGACAGTTGGCAATACATTACGCAGAGTGCTTCTTTCATCGATACAAGGGTATGCAATTACAGCTGTAAGGATTGAATCCATCGATGCCAATGGAACCACTCATAACGTATCAAGTGAATTCGAAACAATTCCCAATATTGTTGAAGATACTCTGGAAGTTATAAATAACCTTAAACTGATACGTTTAAAATTACCCCAGGATGCTGAACAGGATGTTCTTCTTTATGAATGGTCCGGAAAACAGGAAATAAAGAGCGATGATTTTGCGCGCCCCGGGCAGGTAGAAGTTCTTTCTGCAGGTCAGCATATTATGACTTTAATGGACAATGCAAATTTAAGGTTCGAGATTCAAATAGATCTTGGCCGCGGTTATGTTCCGTCCGAAGTTAATGAACGCTATATCGAAGTTATAAATACAATTCCTGTAGATGCTATTTTTTCGCCTGTTAAAAAGGTGAAGTTTAATGTTGAGTCTACAAGGGTTGGACAGCGCAACGATTACGATAAACTTGTTCTGGAAGTATGGACAGACGGAACAATAAAGCCGGAAGACGCGCTTGCGGAATCGGCAAAAATAGCAAAAGATCATTTTTCCGTTTTTATTAACTTTGACGAAAATCATATTGGCGTTGAAGAAGATATTGATGATGAAAACGATCATGTTAGAAAGATTTTAAATACTCCGGTTGAAGAACTTGAACTTTCGGTTCGTTCTTCCAACTGTTTAAAAAATGCAAATATCAAAACAATAGGAGAACTTACGCGCAAAACAGAAGATGATATTGCAAGAACACGTAACTTTGGAAAAAAATCACTTCAGGAAATCAAGGAAAAACTTAAAGAGTGGAATTTGAGTTTTGGAATTACCGATTTAAATGTCCTGAAGAACGCGCGTTTGGAACCCAAAGTAAAGGAAGCGGAAAATGAAGCATAAGAGAGGGTTTAACCCCCTGCAAAGAAATGCGTCTCATCGCAAGGCGCTTAGACGAAACATGGTGACTTCACTTTTCAGACAGGAAAGGATTAGGACAACCAAGGCAAAAGCTCTGGAAATTCGCAGGGCTGCGGAAAAAATGATTACCCGCGCCAAACTTGATACTGTTCATAACCGGCGGATTGTTTCCAGCCGTTTATTTGATGAAGGTGTTGTTGCAAAACTTTTTACCGATATAGCTCCGCGGATGAAAAGCCGCAACGGCGGTTATACCCGGATAATTAAACTGGGCGAACGCAAAGGCGACGCTGCAGAAATTGTAATTCTGGAATTGGTAGATTATAAGCTTGATACAGAAGATAAAAAGAAAGCAAAAAAGAGCGAAACCAAAACTAAAGGCAGTGATGCCAAGGCCGAGAAGGGGAAATAGATGTCTAAAGCGCACAGAGGTAAAGGAATAAGAGAATTATTTGCTCAGGGCCGCGGCGTATGCCCGGTTTGTGAAAGAGAAAATGTAAAGATTTTATATGAACAGGAAGCTGCAGGGCAGAAATTCAAGATTTGTAAAACCTGCAAGGCTGCGATTAAGAACGGCAAGAAAAAATTGCCTGTTGTAGAAGTAGCCGCTACTGAAGTAGCCGAAGAACCCAAGGCAGCTCCGGTTGCAGAGCCAAAAGCTGAAGCGCCTGCAGAAAAAGCGGCAGAACCTGCAGCGGCAGAAGAGCCGGCGGCAGCAGAAGAACCTGCTGCGGCTTCTGAAGAAGCCTAAATATCAAAATGTCTGCCGGCGGCAGACATTTTTTTTGTCTTTTTATATTTATTATCTTGCTGTAAACGGGTCGTGCATTATTACTTTTGTGTTTAATCTGTTTAATACATTATAGAAGAAATCCATTGTAAGCCCGGAGTCTGTGTTTCTAAGGCCGTGATTTACAAGTAACTCCGCCGTATATGAATATAACGGATATAATTTTGTGTTTCTAAAACTGCGATCGTAATGGGTTACAACAGGCAGCATTCCGTAATCTGTAATGCTTGTTTCGTTTTCGGTTTTTGTAAATGTTAAAACCATCATTCCGCCTATTATTCTTTCCCTTTGTCTTTGATGAGATGCAAAGTTTCCAAGTGAATAATAACAAATCATGTTTTTTCCGTCAGGGCGGGTTATGCTTTCCACCCGCTGTAAAACATGGGGATGGTGTCCGATAACAAGATCGACATTATGCTGAGCAATAAACTGCGCAAGGGAAGTTTGATCCCTGTCAGGTTCCAAAAGATATTCAGCGCCCCAATGCATGGATACTATCAGAAAATCGCATAACGGACGAAGTTCGTTCATTTCCTGCGTCATTTTTGTTCTGTCAATCATGGAGACAAGCCCGGGGTTTTCTCTTGGCAGCGGAATGCCGTTAAGGCTGAATGTGTAAGACAAAAAGCCGAATCGTATATTGTTTTTTGTAACAATGCGCGCGCTGGGTCCCTGTTTGCGCGCTCCTATAACTGTGAACTGTTCAAATGTATCCAAAAAATCCAATGTGGCGTAAAGAGCGTCTCTGCCTTTATCCATTGCATGATTATTTGCAAGATTAATTATATGAAAACCTGTGTCGGCCAGCGTGCCCGCAAGAGCCTGAGGCGTGTTAAATGCGGGATAACCCGTATAGCCAAAACGAGTGCCACCCATAATTGTTTCCTGATTTATAAATGCAAGGTCGGCTCCCCGTATAATGGGTTTTACTTCCGTATAAATGGGCGAAAAATCATAAGTTCCGTTTTCTGTTAATGATGATCGGATTAATGATTCATGAAAAAGATTATCGCCTACCGCAACGAATGTTACAGTATCGATTTTTTCTGTTCTCCGCGATCCCAAATCGCCGTCTGGTGTTGTAGGTCTGGAATGACATGAAAGCAATAATATAAATATAATAGAAGTTAAAATTAATAATTTATTTTTCATATCTGCCTCCAATTACCCTGTTTGACCCCGATAAATCTTTATATAATTGTACACCGTTAAAACCGTTTTTTGCAAGCATTGATTTAATATCTTCCATTTGGCACGGGTCTGCTTCCAGCAATAAATATCCGTTTTGTTCAAGATATTTCGGCGCATTTTCGATAATACGCCCGATTATATCCAGCCCGGAATGACCGCCGTCCAAAGCAAGACGCGGTTCGTTTTGCACTTCTGCAGATAAAGTTTGTATTTCGCTCGATTTAATATAAGGCGGATTGGAAACGATGAGAGAAAAAATATTTGGAGAAGAGTTCTCGCAGACTTCGAACCGAAGGTTCGGCAGAGACGCAGAGGAAGATGAGGGTGAAGAAGGGAGAGCGTCGAAGAGATCTCCGTGAAAAAACTGAATTTTATTTTTGCCTATTAATTTCTCTGCATTTAATTTTGCGGTTTTTAGCGCTTTAGGACAAATGTCTGTTGCATAAACATCCAGTTCAGGCATTTCATGTTTCAAAGAAATCGCCACCGCACCAGACCCCGTGCATAAATCTAGAATTCTTTTTAACCGCAAAGGCGAATCGAACCTTCGGTTCGCAGGCGCACAAGGAGAATAGTTAGAATCTTCCTTTGTGCTACTTTGAGCGCCTTCGTGGTGGAAATATCTTCTTATTGATTCCAATGCCGCTTCTACAAGCGTCTCCGTGTCGGGTCTTGGCACGAGTACCGATTTATTCACCGTAAATTCAAGCCCTCTGAATTCTTTTTTCCCAATTATATAAGCGACACATTCGCCGCCTGCTCTTCTTTCTATAAGTTTACAAAATTCGATACAGTCTTTTTTGGAAACAAAATCCATTCCTGCGGCTATAAGAGCTGTGCGGTTTGTTTTTAGTACGTGCGCAAGTAAAATAGAAGCGTCAAGACCTGGAGTTTCTATTTCTGCAAATTTTAAATCGGCGCTTCCTTGCGCGTATATTTCGCGGACAAGCATGGCGATTAATCTTCGCTGTTTTCTGCAGAATTATCCGCACTATTAGTGCTAGCACTACTTTGTAAAAGTTCTTCTTTGGCGGAAAGTTTCAAAGCGTCGAAAAGTTCTGCGGTTTCTCCCTGCATTACAAGATCAAGTTTATAAAGCGTAAGATTTATTCTGTGATCCGTTAATCTGTTTTGAGGGAAATTATAGGTTCTTATTCGCTGCGATCTGTCGCCTGAGCCAACCTGAGTCTTTCTTGCTTCGGCTCTCTGCGCCGCGGCTTTTGCTTCTTCCATCTCGTAAATACGCGCGCGTAATATGCGCATGGCTTTTGCCTTGTTCTTGATTTGGCTTTTTTCGTCCTGACAATGAACAGTAATCCCTGTAGGCAGGTGCGTTATGCGCACAGCAGAATCGGTTGTGTTAACGCTTTGTCCTCCAGGGCCGCCGGCGCGCATGACATCTATGCGAAGATCATCCTGCTTTATATCAATTTCTGTTTCATCGGCTTCCGGCAAAACGGCCACCGTTACCGCCGACGTATGAATTCTTCCCGACGCTTCAGTCGCAGGAACCCTTTGCACTCTGTGAACCCCGGATTCATAGCGCAGATTTTCATATACATTGTTGCCGGTGATGGAAAAAACTATTTCTTTTATGCCGCCAAGTTCGGTATCGTTGGAGTTCATAATTTCAAATTTCCAACCTTTGGTTTCGGCGAATCGGGAGTACATTCGGTACAGGTCTGCCACAAAAAGAGCCGCCTCATCGCCGCCCGTTCCTGCCCTTATTTCCATTATGATGTTTTTTTCGTCCAATGGATCTTTTGGAACAAGGAGTAGCTTTAATTTTTCACTTTCGGATTCCAGTTTGATTTCCAGTTCTTTTAATTCTTCCCTGGCAAGCTCTTTCATTTCCTGATCTTTTTCTTCCTGAACCAGCAGTTTTGTTTCCCCGATCTGTTTTTCCAATTCTTCCGTATTTTTATGGGTTTCCGCTATTTCGCTTAAATGGGAGTGTTCTTTCATTACGCTGCGGTATCGGTTTTGATCCTTTACCAGCGAGGGATCTTGTATCAGGAGAGTCAGTTCATCGTATCTTTTTAGAAGGGAAATAAGCCTTTCACTCATTGTTTGCTCTACTTTTCGTCAAAATATGGGCAGGAATAGATAACGAGTTCCATTGGGTTGTCTTCACTGGAAAACTTGCCCAATGTTTCTATTAGCGTTTCCTGAACATGGCAATTTCCGGCAAACGAGCAAAACGGACAAGCTCCGTTTCCCCGTACATTCATTTCTACTAGCATGGTTTACAATAACAGAAATGTGATATAATATCAAGTGAGGGGAAATTGGAAAAATTTAATCAGATTATTCAGAGCATCCAGGGCTGGTTTTATGGGTTAACTGCCGAACAAAAGCGGCGGTTTGCGCTTGTTTGCACTATTATTTTTGCAGGGCTTTTAACGCTTTCTGTATTTACATCGATGAGAAGAGCCCCAAAAACAGAAATTATAGATATGCCCGAAAGACTGGACATTATTTCCCCTATTCCGGCGACTGAATTGTTCTTGCCCGATGAGCCGGATTATATTCCGGGGGTTCTTCTTGAACGGGAACAGAGATCAAGCTGGACAGAGCAGGATGCGTCTGAACACTGGCAGGATCCGCTTCGCCTTGGAGAAGAACAATGGCGGGAAAAGATAGAAGCCGCCATAAATGAATTTATGGAGAGTGTTCCATGAGAAAAATTTGGTTAATATTTTTTTTGGCGTCGTTTTTAATATTTTCCTGCAGCGGTCTATCTGATACCGAAAGAAGGGATGTTCCTGAAAGCCCGATTCTGCCTGCCGAGGCTGCAGAAGAAATAATAGATATCGAAAATATCGATAATATGGAAGGAATCGGCATTGCCGAAGAAATAATTGATACCGAAAATCTGACAGCAGTTCCGGAACTGACAGCAGTTCCGGAAGAAGAGCTTGCGCAGACAGAGCAGCCAACGGAAACAGGACAGCTTTTGGCTGATATGCAAAGGCAGTTAGCTGAAATGGAACAGCGATTAACGGAAATGGAACAGCTTTTGGCTGAAGAATCCGAAACGTCTGCCGGGATTATCGCTGTTGAAACAGAAGCAGTTGTAACCGCGCCGCCGGTAGTACAAGCGCCGCCTGCGCCTGTACAAACTCCGTCGCCGCCGCCGCGTCCGCCTGTACAGCCGCCTGTGCAGACTCCGCCGCCGGCACCCGTAGCTCCAGTTATTCCCGAACCTGAACCGGAACCTGAACCAATACCGCCGCCCGCGCGGATATTAAACGAGCCTCCAGCTTCAGGAATTTCATCGTTAACACAATTGGGAATAACGCCCCTTGATAGAGATCTTGTTTATTCGCGGATAGTACGCGCAACAGTCGGACAAATTGTAGAAATTCCTTTCCGCGGATCCGGCTGGGTTTACCTTGGAGAACTTGCTTCCCGCCGCGGCATTGTTTACAATTCACGCCGTAATGATCCTGAAGGACAAAGTTTTATTTTTACATTGGAAGAAGCAGGCACTTATATATTAAAATTTTATCGTCAGGATTTTATAAGAGATTTTATAATTAATGATCATGTTCAGATAATTGTGGGAGAAGCGCCGACAGCCGGAACAGGATGGTTTGGTCCGCCTGTCGATCGCGGCAGAGTAGTAGCGCAGCCGCGATGGCCTTCTGCTGTGGAAGAAGCGCAGATACGAAGCGGCGTTAGACCTTCCGGCGAACCTGTTGTTTCCGGTGCAGCGCCTGCGCAGACTGCTGCGCCAGTACAAACTGCGCCCGCACAGACAACCGCGCCGCCTGTTGGACAACCTGAAACGCCGTCTTCTGTTGCCGCTGTTCCGCAAGCTGTCAGAGAGAATGTCAGGCCGCCTGTTGGACAACCTGAGCAGACGCCGTCTTCTGCTGCGGCAGTAGATCCGACTGCAGCAGCCCCGACTGCAGCAGTCCCGCAGCCGTTAAATCCAGAACAAGTACTGCAAGCATCCAAAGAATTGTTTGACAACGGAAATGTTCCCGGGGCAATTGCGTTACTCGATCAATTTATGGCAGCCTATCCAGGCGGCAGCGATGAAGCCTACTGGTTATTGGGACAATTTTACGAAGCCAACAGTCCAAGCAGAAATATTCTTCTTTCGCTGGATTATTACCGCCGCCTTATAGACGAATATCCGCAAAGCAGACGATTCGACGAAGCTCGGCGAAGAATAGCATACCTGGAAAGATTTTATATCAATATACGTTAGTTAAATTCTTTCAGTTTTTTGGCGATTATTTTCTCAATATCCGATAAAACTGACTTTTCCAGTTTTTTTATGGAATCGTGCGGAAGCGGCTTAACAGAAAAAAGCTCTAAAGTATCTATCGCTAACGCTTTTGCTATACGTTCCATCATTTCCACTGATGGGAATTTTTTCTCCAGTTCAATCATTGCGATATAGGTGGGAGCAGTATTAACCTTTTCTGCAAGCTTTGCCTGGGAAAGACCAAGTATGTTTCGTCTTTTCTTCATATTCAGGGCAAGCACTTGTCTTAAATTGGTCATTTTTCCCTCTTTTGGTTTATAAGTCAATTTTATTAACCTTTTGGGTATTGACAATTATCTTATAGGTGAAATATAATTAATAATGACCATATAGGTTATATTTTATATTTAAAGGATTTTATTTTGTCAAAAGTTGATATTTCTGTGGTTGTTCCCTGCTTTAACGAAGAAGAGGTTTTACCTGAAACTGCAAAAAGACTACATATTAAAATGCAGCAGCTTGTAAAGGATAAAATCATCGATGAAAAATCAAAAATTATTTTTGTTGATGACGGTTCAAAGGATAATACATGGAGAATGATTGAAAAACTACATATGGATAATCCGTTACTTTTCGGCGGAATAAAATTATCAGGGAACAGGGGACATCAGAATGCCCTGTTGTGCGGTCTGCTTACCGTAAAAGATAAATGTGATGCAGTTATTTCGATAGACGCCGATTTGCAGGACGATATTGATATTTTTGACAGAATGATAGAAAAACATTGTGCGGGCTTTGAAATTGTTTATGGTGTTCGTTCAAACCGAAAAAGCGATAGTTTTTTTAAACGCTCAACAGCCCAGGGTTTTTACAGAGTAATGCAATTTTTAGGTGTAAATGTTGTATATAACCATGCCGATTTTCGCCTTATGGGAAAAAAATCATTGGAAGCTCTTGGTGAATATAATGAAGTTAATCTGTTTTTACGGGGTATAATACCACTTCTTGGTTTTAAGGCATGTATTGAATATTATACACGCAGTGAACGTTTTGCCGGAATAAGTAAATATCCATTACGTAGAATGCTTAAATTCGCCATGGAAGGTATAACGTCTTTTTCCATAAAACCAATTCGTTTTATATCGTCGCTTGGCTTTTTTATATTCATGGTAAGCATTGCGATGATTATTTATTTTTTTATTAGGTATTTTACAGGTCATACTATCAGCGGTTGGGCAAGCATTATTTGTTCATTATGGGGAATTGGCGGTTTAATTCTTTTTTCTATAGGCATAGTAGGTGAGTATATTGGAAAAGTATATCTTGAGACAAAAGAACGACCCAGGTATCACGTTGAACAAATTTTAAACTAGATAGGATTGATTTGTGAATAAAGTTATATTTTTTTTATCTTTTTTTATTCCTACTATAATATTTTTTATTTTTAATATGCTTACGCCTTTTTGGTGGGATGACTATATAATGGCTTGCTTTATTACTGAATGGCACAGTCCAAAAACCCATTTAAATTCGTCATTTTCTGATATAATAACATCAATATACAATATGTATCATGCATGGCATGGACGTATTATTGTTAATTTTATAAATTTTCTTTTTATGTATTTAAAAGATAAAACAATATTTAATATTTTTAATACAATAGTATATTTTCTCTTTATTATAATGATTAATTATCATGTTGTTGGTTCATTTAAAAAAATAACAGGGTATTTATTTATAGTTACTAACATATTATTATGGCTTTTACTTTCTGCCTGGGGACAGACTTTCCTGTGGCTCACAGGCAGCTTAAACTATTTATGGACAACCGCAATAATACTGGTGTTTTTAGTGCCATTTCGTAAAAAGATTGAAGATAAAAATTATAAACCAAGTGTTATATTTTCTATATCCTGGATTTTTATAGGCATTCTTGCAGGTTGTGGTATGGAAAACTCAGCCTCTGGTGTTTTTCTTTTACTGTTTGCATACTTTGTTTTTAAAATTTATAAAAAAGAAAAAGTTGTTTTATTTGAAATACTCAGTTTTATTGGATTTGTATTAGGGTTTTTTATTCTCATAAACGCAAGGAATAGTTTATTTCCAGGATTGTTTGGTTTATTTAAAAACTTATTGAATGTAGGAATCTCATTTATTTTTAATGAAATTATCGTATTAACAATTATTGTTTTATTAATAATTGAACTTCTTTGTTTTAGAAAGAAAAAAATAGATTTAACAACATATGGTTACATCATTATTGTTTTGGGTTCTGTTGCCGGTATGGCGTTTGCTGGATATTATAAAGGAAGAGCAACATTTATTACTCAAATATTTCTTATAATGACACTGCTTTCACTTTTTCAACAGACAAAATATATTTTTAATAAAAGATATCTTTACGCTTGTATGATTATCTTATTCGCATTCTTTATACCTTCTTTTTATTCAGGTAGTAAAGCAATATCTGTTAGTTTTCTAATAAACGAATCTCGTGAAAGATATATTATATCAGAAATAAAAAATGGAAACAATAATATAAGAGCAAAGACACCTATACTTGTAAGAGATTCACATTGTGGTTTATATGGCGGTTTTGATATTCTGCATAGGTTTTCTGAATATATAGAAGAATATGAATATGTTGCTCATAACTCTGCAAAGGCAGTATGGTACGGGATAGAATCCTTGGATGGTATTCCAATATCTAGAAGTAGCTCAACTTCATATTCTATAAAAAGGTTTTTATCACGCCGAAAACATGAAGATCTAAAGATTGATGATTTATTTGCTATTATTTATGAAGATTGGTAATTATTTTTTATGAAATATTTGTTTAAATTTATTATTGCAGGTTTAGTTAATACTATTTTTGGCGCAGGAATAATGTTTGTTTTATATAATATTGTAAATATTAATTATTGGGCTTCGTCTGCAGCTAACTATGTATTTGGAAGTATTTTAAGTTTCTTTTTAAATAAATATTGGACTTTTCAGGTTAAGCATTGGTCATTATATATGGTTATTGCTTTTATTTTGAATATAGTAGTTTGTTATATTGCCGCATATGGAATAGCAAAACCTATAATAAGTTATTTTTTAAATGAAAGTACTGTTAGAATTCGGGAAAATATTGCATTAATTACCGGAATGTGCCTATTTACAGGACTAAATTATCTTGGACAAAGATTCATCGTGTTCAAAAAAGATAAATAATCTAAATTCTAAATTTTTGTCCCTGGTTGTAGGCCTCGGCGCGCAGTTGTTTTACGCTTGTGTCTTTTAGATAATCATCAAATTGCATCATGCGGTCGATGTATCTGTTTCCTTTTCCTTCCTGCGGCAGTATTTCTATAATGCGGTTTGCGATTGAATTAATAAATTCATGATCGTGCGAGTTAAAAAGAATAACTCCGGGAAAAGCGGTAAGACCGTCGTTTAAAGCGGTGATTGCTTCAAGATCCAGATGATTTGTCGGCTCGTCAAGGATTAATACATTTGCGCCGCAAAGCATCATTCTGGAGAGCATACAGCGGACTTTTTCGCCGCCGCTTAGAACATTTACAGGTTTAAGCGCTTCTTCGCCCGAGAAAAGCATGCGTCCAAGGAAGCTGCGCACATAAGTTTCATCCTGATCCGGCGAATATTGGCGCAGCCAGTCGGTAATCGATAAATCGGAATTAAAAAAGGCCGAGTTTTCTTTTGGAAAATATGAAAACGAAGTAGTCTGTCCCCAACTGTATTCGCCGCTTTCAGCCTGTTTTTCTCCGGATATGATGTCGAATAAAGCAGTTTTTGAAGTGTGTTCAAGGCCCACAAAGGCTATTTTGTCCCCTTTGTTTACGGTTAGCGAAAAATCTTTTAATAGTATTGTTCCTTCAAAAGAAAAATTTAATTTATCAGCGCTTAGAACATTATTGCCTATTTCGCGCTCGGGCTTAAAGCCAACATACGGGAATTTTCGGCTTGTTACGGGAACATTATCAAGATCAAGTTTTTCCAGTACTTTTTTTCTGCTTGTCGCCTGACGCGCCTTGCTAGCGTTAGACGAAAACCTTTGAATAAATTCTTTTAATTCTTTTGCTTTGTCTTCGCGTTTTTTAAGCTGATCCCGCGCCTGACGCTGTAATATCTGGCTCATCTGATACCAGAAATCATAATTGCCGGAATACGGAGTAATTTTTCCAAAGTCGATATCGCATACATTTGTACAAACAGCATTTAAAAAGTGGCGGTCGTGGGAAACGACAATTACCGTGTTGGGAAAATCAATTAAAAACTCCTCCAACCAGGAGATGGATTCCAGATCCAAACCATTGGTTGGTTCGTCCAAAAGCAGGATATCGGGATTACCGAATAATGCCTGCGCCAAAAGAACGCGCACCTTTTTTGATTCATCAAGTTCTGCCATAAGGCGGCTATGATCGTCTTCATCAAGGCCAAGGCCGGAGAGAAGCTGGCCTGCCTGCGCTTCGGCTTCCCATCCGCCAAGGTCTGCAAAATCAGCTTCAAGTTCGCTTGCTTTAAGACCGTCTTCTTCCGTAAAGTTTTCTTTTGCATAAATTGCTTCGCGATCTTTAAATACTTTATAAAGTTTGGTGTAACCCATAATGACTGTTTCAAGCGCGGGGTATTCTTCATAGGCAAAGTGATCCTGTTTTAAGACCGCCATACGATTGTTTTTTGCGATGGAGATTTCTCCCTTATCGTGTTCAATTTCGCCGGAAAGAATTTTCAGGAAAGTTGATTTTCCAGATCCATTTGCGCCGATTATCCCGTAACAATTACCGGGAGTGAATTTTAAATTAACATCTTTAAAAAGCGTACGTTCTCCGAAGATTAGGCTTACGTCTGTAACAGTAATCATTATTTTTCCTTCTTTTTAAATATTCCGGCAAGTTTAGATAAAAACCCTTTTTTAGGTTTGTCTGAAGAAGAACCCACGCTGTGGCGCAGGGGAGAAGCAGAGGACGCAGGGGAAGAGGAAGGAGAAGAAGATGTTTTGGAATATCTTTTCTTATATAAAGCCATCCGTTCATCCATAGAGAGTTTTGAAAGATCTTGTTCTGTTTTACGCATGTCAGTCTTATTATAACTTGTAGCTTCGTATTTACGATGCTCGTTTTTTCCTTTTGAATTTCTCTGCGAACCCCGCGCCTCAGCGGCTCTGCGAGAGTCTCTTCGAGAATCTCTTCTCTTATTATCTCCTCTCTGCGTCTCTGCGTCTCCGCGAGAGTCTCTTCTCTTATTATCTCTTTCTCTTCTCTTTGAATCCCTTGGCGTTCTTGGCGTCTTGGCGTCTTCGAACCTTCGGTTCGTGCGAGAACTTCTTCCTGAATCTCTCTCGTTATCATACCTGTCAGTCTGTATTCTCATGCCTGCGCTTTTATCTTCGGCATAATGTTCTTCCATCATTGCAATTTCCGACGGTATCTTTTTTCCAATGTAACGCTCGATAGCAGGTAACTCATAAACATCCTGTTCGCTGGAAAGCGTAAATGCTTTTCCTGTCTTTCCTGCGCGCGCAGTTCTTCCTATTCTGTGAACATAATTTTCGGCTTCTGTCGGCACATCGTAATTTATTACCATCGCAAGACTTTCTATATCAAGACCGCGCGCCGCAACATCTGTAGCGACAAGCATTTTTATTTTCCCCGATTTTACATTTTCTATAACTTTAAGACGTTTTACCTGCGGCAAATCGCCGATTATAAATTCGCAAGTATAGCCGTTCATCTTTAGGCGTTTTGCGACAATTTCCGTGTGTTTCTTTGTATTGCAAAAAATTATCGCGCTTTGCGGCTGTTCGCGTTTAAGTATACCCAATAAAAGCGGCATTTTATCACCCGACGGAACATGGTAGAGTATCTGCGTGATTTCTTCGACAGTAACAACTTCCGGTTCTATTTCGATCTCGTGCGGCGACTTTGTATACTCCCACGCAAGATTTTTTACCCATGCGTTTAATGTCGCGCTGAACAGCATTGTCTGGCGGCGGTCTGCAGGCGGAACTACTTTTATAAGTTTTCGTAAATCCGGATAAAATCCCATGTCGAACATTCTGTCGGCTTCATCAAGAACAAGGAATGAAATTTCCATTAAATTCATTTTGCCGGATTTGTTTAGGTCGAGCACGCGCCCCGGTGTTCCTACCAGTATTTGCACATTATCGCGAAGCATTTTTTCCTGCTGGGTATAACCAACGCCGCCGTAAAAAGCGCCTGTTTTAAAAGGCAGGTATTTCCCCAGCATTTTTGCTTCTTCTTCGATTTGAACCGCAAGCTCTCTTGTTGGAGCCATAATTATCGCCTTGCGTTTAAACAAGGCTTCTTCTGTCAGCATTCTCTGAAAAATAACGATTAAAAAGGCGGCTGTTTTTCCTGTTCCCGTCTGCGATTGAACATACAAATCCTGACTGCAAGCGGCGGAAGACTGGCTGCCAAAAGCATGGGAGAGCACCTGTTCTTGAACAGGCATGCAGCTTATATATCCGGCTTCATCGATACCTTTTTGTAAATCGGAATGCAGGTTAAAGTCTGTAAATTTCATATATATTGACCCTATTGTAGCAACTTTTAAGGCTTTTGAAAAGTCCTTGCGCCGATAAACAAAGAGCGCCGGAAAATGGGTTTTTAATATTGACTTAAATGAAGAATGACAGTATAACAAACAAGTCAAGGAGAAAATCTATGAAAAACGTAAAGAAATTATACATTGTTTTAATAATAACACTTTTTTCGGGCTTATGTTTTCCGGCAACTGCCTTTTCGTCTGATTTGTTCAGTGTAACTCCGGCAGTTTCTTTTGCATGGTATCCGCAGGTTTCATATACTGAAGAATCCACAATAACCGAAGCCGATATGAACAATTATGGAATATCTGTTCTTTTGGGTCTTAAACTTTTTGATAAAATAGGAGCGCACTTAAATCTTACAATTGATGATCCAAACTTTGAAAAGCTGGTAGATTTTGCAGGTTATATTAGCGCGTATAATTTTATGTTGAAGTTTGATTACCGGTCTTTTGGAGGAAGTGTTACATGGCAAGGAGACACGCCCACGCCCGATTCTATACCAAGTAATGGATATGATTTTCGTAATACATGGACTACCATATCTTTACTGTATAATCTTGACGATATTTTAGTTGCAATGCCTTATTGGCGCATGGCTATCGGTATTTCTTATGTTGATTTTGGAATGCCTGTTGAATATCTCGTAAATAATAAAAATATTTCAAATCCAGTGCCAGGTTTTGGAATGATAAACGGTAAGCTCTGGGGAATTACTTTCTTTTTTGATAGTTTGGTCAAAAGTATGGACTTGCCAGAGGACAGACGATCCAGTGGTTGGTTTACGCTGGGGCATTTGCTTGGAATAAATTTTTTGGAAACTGTTCCTTTTTGGCTATATACAGATTTTAATTTAGGGGTTATAGGCTCATTCGAATTGGAAAGAGAAGCGGTTGACTGGATGGTGAATGCAAATAATGATATTACTTCTATAGATAGAACTATCAATGGTGTTTTTATGAGATATTCGCAAGTAGTAGGTTTTCAAAAGATTTGGGATATTGGTGAAAAATCCAGGATTGGTTTAGCAATAGGAGTAGATATCCTGTTAGAATGGATAGGAGCAAGTAATGATGATATCGAAATTAAATTTTCATCATTTAGCGTTGGTCCGATAATTCGTTTGAGTATGAGGTTTTAAATTTTGACCATATTGACTATTTTCCCAAAATAGCGCACCATTAATGCATGACTCCCTTCGGTCGTCGAGCGTAAGGAAGTTATTATAGGCGCCGCTTGCGCGGCTTGCG
>Ga0123356_10003934_pt1 | contig 15452 bp, 8 predicted proteins | sample TergutEmb28metaG_2_FD_92546 | JGI IMG/M metagenome (GOLD analysis project Ga0123356, IMG submission 92546) | Embiratermes neotenicus P3 segment gut microbial communities from Petit-Saut dam, French Guiana - Emb289 P3 | ecosystem: Host-associated > Arthropoda: Insects > Digestive system > Gut ... | reverse complement strand
TGCGTGGGATGCGAGGACACTTAGTGTAAATAGTAGCTTTATGCCAAATGGCACCAATAGATTCAATTCCAGATTTGTTGTGAATGGTGTCGAAACGGGCATTACTCGGTTGGTGGGTAAGAACGAAATCGTGACGACACGCATTCCAATTGAATTCCTAACCCCAGGCTCAGAAAACCGAATTAGCAGAATCTTCACAATCAACGGCGGCGACTATCATCTCACAGCAGATAGCACGCTGACCGTCTCCTATTCTCCTGACACGCTTATGTATTATCTGGGGAATCCAGACAGTCTTCCAGAAGTTCGTTCGCTGCCGGATCTTGCAGTCTATCCAGAAAGTGTTATGCCAGCGGTTGAGCCTATTATCGGTGAATTAAATGAGTTGATAGTCGCTGTGAATAACCGGGGACCTCGTGATGGTCTCGCTGAGATCACGGTGTCTGACACCACAGGTGTCATTTACACTTACAGTGACAATAATCGTGGTGAATACAAGAAAGTTGATGCCTTTTCCACGGTCGAACTCAGTATTCCTTGGACGCCTACTGCTGCCAAGGACTCTCTCACCGTCTCAGTTTCCAATCAGGATCCCGATACAGTTGATCGTCGATCTGATAATGATCAAGCTACTGTAACTACTCATGCACGTGACCGGTGGGTCCCAGGTATTAGCGGGATTAAGCCGTATTCTGCCACCACGGATGGGACTACTCTCACAGTTGATCTGTATAATTCGGATGATGTCAGTAGGGTCACCTTTGCTCTTGACGGAGTTCAGATGGCAGAGCCGGCAAGGCTTGTCTGGGGCGGCAGTCTGGCGCGATACGCTACGGCGGTTAACCAGCTTTCCGAAGGCACGCATTCCGTATCGGTTGAAGTTGAATACAGAATCAATCAGACTGAAACCAGGACCATCAGCGGTTCCGCGAACCTAACTGTGGTACAGGCTAGTCAAGAGAAGACCCTGTCTTTTTCCGCTGACTCCACCATAGTCAATCCCCAGGTTTCGCTGGTTCAGCTTGATCATGGAGATTATTCTCCGGTCGATGCAGTTATCGATCTGATCTCCACTCATCAATTCCTGCTTCACGAAACAAGCGACATGGTCCAGAACCCTGATTCATACTTCATCTTTATCAAGGGTGACGAAGGATTCGATTACTCCAGTCTGGCTGAGGCAAAGAAAACGTACTCCCTCCAAGGAAACCCAACCCTAACCATCACTGGCGACAAGCGAGTTTCACCTCAGACGGTCATGATCTTTAGCATGGATGAGATGTCAGCCGCTTCACAGATGTTGTTCTTCAACAAGACAAGTCTGAAAGTGCCTTCGGGTAACTACGAACTGATGCTGACATACACCGTAGATGGTAAAGCTCAGGGTGTGGCGTTCCGCAGTGCAGACATGAGTTCTGGAAATGCAACAATCAACATCGCTGATGTTGCTGACTCCTTCCAGGAGTTCCAGGTGCCTGATGAAACGGTTAGCGGCACGATTTCGGCCAGTCTGCTCGTCAAGATGGGGCCGATGACCATGCCATTCCCTGCGTCTTGCTCGATAGCGACTACACATTCAATGCTCTGTAACCTTGCGCTGCCGGCTATGCCTGAGATGCCTGGGTTTGTCATGGCTCCGACTGAACTGTTTGTTGGGGTTGGTCAAAGCCTTTACAGAGTGGATCTGTTGTCTAGCCCGATTAAGACTGTCTTGAGTCGTGCTGACCTAAATCGGGTCAGGTTAGTCACCCCTGCACCAACCTGCAATATTCTCAGTACGAGTGTGAGTTCTGGTAGCTATGATTCCTACCAGCTCAGCGGATCAGAGTTCTTCTTGCCCGCTGGAGGCTTCTCCCTGACGGTTCAGTATCAGTGCGGTTCAGATATCATGCTGTACACCGGTCAGGTCACAACCCCTGCGGATACTAGTCTGACACTTCCGAGTGCTGCTGACTTGGCTAATTCTTCAGACATGGTGGCGGTTAGTGTTGAATGGCCGCAGACCTACACGTCAGTCTCCTTCCTGCCTGGTAAGGGTGCGGGCATCAAGCTGACACAGGGGCAGCGTCTGTTCCTGCCTTCGGACACCGATTCCTTGTCGCTCAACGCGGTGACAGCCCAGAAGGGGACCGTGGTGTTCTCAGCACCTGTCAGCAAGAGCGGGTCGACGATCCGTCTTGGGACTGATTTCACTGGGACCGCATCGGTGTCTGACGGCACTGGCAAGGATATATTCATCGCAGGCGGTAAGGGAGTTGCCTCGCTGTCTGGTGTTAAGGATAAGAACGGGAATACGTTGAATTCCTACAGCGGATACCCAATCGATGTTGATGAGACAACTGGAGGGTACCAGCTAGAACTGGTCGAGCTTCAAGGAACGATCAAGTTCGCTGATAAGAGCAACTCAGCTAATGTCATCACGAATGCGATCTCGGGAGTTTCCTCTGAGGAGATGAAGTTCACGTGGCCAGAGGTGGCAGGCACATACAACGTGACAATCAACATCAACACTGAGGGCAAGCAGGATACGACAACTCCAACACAGTCACCGACTTCGTCGCCGACAACGTCGACTCCGACTACCTCACCGTCTTCGTCGACTCCGACGACGTCGCCGACCTCGTCTACTCCGACGACTGCACCGAGCACGTCCACCCCGACAACGTCGCCGACCTCCTCGACTCCAACCACGTCGCCGACAACGTCGACTCCGACAAAGTCTCCGACCACGTCGCCGACCACGTCAACCCCAACCACGGCACCGACTACGACGACGCCAACGACAGCACCGACGACGGCACCGACGACGGCACCAACAACGGCACCAACAACGGCACCAACAACGGCACCAACAACGGCACCGACGACGGCACCGACGACGGCACCAACAACGGCACCAACAACGGCACCAACGACGGCACCGACCACGGCACCGACCACGGTACCAACGACGGCACCGACAACGGCTCCAACGACGTCACCGACTACGGAACCGACAACGGCTCCTACGTCAACTCCGACGACGGCGGGAGATCCAACAACGACCCCCACGACGATTCCAACGGAGGATAACAAGATTGAGCTGAACGTGTCGACGGTTGTTGTGGGTGGGAAGGTCACCATCAAGGGTGGAAACTGGGCTCCAGGGGAATCTGTTCATATCACGGTTCATTCCAAGATCTTGGATCTTGGTAGTGTCGTGGTTAATCCGGATGGCACTTTGCCGTCTGTGACGTTCACCGTACCGGCTGATTTTGCGGCTGGGGTGCATACGGTGATGGCTGCTGGTTCGATTTCCGGCACCTGGCAGGCATCGTTCACTGTCACCGCTGCTGGGGCGCCTACCCCCTCAACCCCCCCAGGAGGACCGAAGGCACCCACGGGTGGTGAGTCGATTCCAGGCTCGTACGTTCTGTGGCTACTCCTGGCTGCAGTGCTGACGAGTGGTGGAACTGCTGTTCTCAGGTACGTACATCGCAACTAGTACTCTGTCTTAGAGATAAGACAGGAAATGATACAGGGACGGTCCTGTTCGTCACGTTATGCGCGTTTGTGGTGCATAGACGAGTCGAGGAACGGGCGGGCTGTGACTGGTGGGGCCGTCCCTGTGTCAAACAACCAATAAGGAGGAACCATGAAAAGAATTACCGGAGCCATTGGGGCCATGATGATTGTCTCGCTGCTGCTGTCTGGTTGCGCGTCATCCAATGCAGCCATCCCATTTGAAGCCAACACTGTGGAGGTGTTGTGGTATTACGAGGTCAACCGACTTCAATCCCCGGGTATCACCATAGCCTCATCACCAGCCGACTTGACCCCGCTCTGTGAGCGAACCGAAGGCAGACCTATGGGTGATGACACAAAGAGTGATGGTAGTCCAGATAAGACGTGTGTGGACGCCGTGGCGAATTACGCAGACGAATTCTTCACCGAGAAGTTTCTGGTCGTTATTGATTTTGAAGAGTACGTCTTCCAGTGGGGACACCAGGTCGAGTCGATCGGCAAAGATGGCACTATCACAATCAAACGAATACAGAATTCGGATGTTAACAAGTACAAGGCGATCTTGGTATTCATTGAGATCAGTAACAAATACAAGCGCGATGCCTATCAGGTCGAATTCGTTGAAGAGTACCTTCCTATCTAAACCTGGACGTTTCGTTTCACATGCCCATCCATTCGAATTTACACAAGAGCCCTATAGTGCTCACAATGGCAAAGCTACGAGGAGTTTCTGTGACATGGCGTCTCGTACGATTTCGGTATATCCCCCTGTCACACCCAATATCATGCTACGATCGTCGTGGCGTCCCTGACCTGATCAGGTCTGTTCATTCATCGGAGAGGAACTTGGAATGCGGAAAATAGTACTTGTTTGTGTTGGTCTCGTAGTTGGTTTTACCTTGACTGGGTGTGCTTTGTTCCCTAGTCCTCTGCCATCGCCGTCGACGTCGTCGTCGGGGGAGACCAACGTTCCGCCTACTCAATCATTGTCGGAGACTCTCAATGCGGAGATCAGCGCGTACTGTTCCTCACAGTTTGATTCGGAGCTGAATGGGGCACAGGATTTCCATCATCCCGCCTGGGGTGCGTCGATTCTGGCGGGGTGTATTGGCGGGAGCGGCTATGCAGCAGTTGTCATGGACTCAACCGGTGATGTGAAGTGGACCAAGTCCAGTGATGATTTGGCTATCGCGGCTTCTGATGACATGCCGATGTTCGCCACATATGAGCCGGCATCCCCAGTCACCGATGCCACCGGCAATCTTTTCATTGAATACTCGACCATCGAAGAGAACGAGGGCCGGGCCTACTTGGGAGTCGAGGTTTTGAAGCCGACGCATACGGGTATGGATTCTATTGTCCTGAACCTTGCTGAGTGGCGGTCGTTCTTCATGTATAACGATTCATCGATCAAAGCCTCCTTTGAGCAGCCCATCTTTTCACCGGCATCCTTGGTGGGGCCAGCAACCGACGGCCAATACAGGATTCGCATGACTGGCGGGCTGATGGATGAGCCGATTACGATCGATTATTCCTGGGGTAGTTCTAGCTATGGCGTCGACCTGACGATGGGCCAGTTCATTGTTTATCCCCAGCAAGGGATCGGCAGTTCTCTGGGCTACAACGCGGGTCCGGTGTGGTCGATCGTACGCGTGGATGGTCCGGATGTGACATTGATTCACTGCGCCGCACAGAGTGAGGTTTCCAAGGTGACCTGCACCTTTGGCGGGCGATTCGGCATCAACGTCACTGAGTTGGTTGGTCAGTTTAGGTCAGATGGTAATGCTGTGGTGATCCATCCTGAGTTTCCGGAGATTTGGGGCATTGTTGAGTTTAATAATGGCGTTCCAACCCGCGCGATTAGGCCAGATGGCATGATGTGTCAGTACGCCGATGGCTCACCAATTACTGATGAGGGCTTCCGCGCTTCTAAGGGGTGCTGATGTCGTGACGTTTTGTGACAGTCCCCATTCGGCAGCCAACGTAGGGTCTGTGGTTGAGTCTTTCTTTTCATACGTCCATACGCCGACCACCGGTCATCCTGCCGTCAGGCAGGACCCCCGGCAGCCGACGTAGGGTCTGTGGTTGGGTTTTTCTTTTCATACGTCCATACGCCGACCACCGGTCATCCTGCCGTCAGGCAGGACCCCCGGCGGCCGACGTAGGGTCTGTGGTTGAGTCTTTCTTTTTCAAGTCCATACGCCGACCCCCGGTCATCCTGCCGTCAGGCAGGACCTCCGGCGGCCGACGTAGGGTCTGTGGTTAGGGTTTTCTTTTTCAAGTCCATACGTTGGCTGCCGGGGGTCCTGCCTGGCGGCAGGATGACTGGGGCTTCGTCCACCTTGACACGCGTGCTGGATGGTAATAGAACTAGTGAAGCGGAGTTGCGAGGTGGCAGGGGCCGTGGTGGATCGAAGGAAGACGATGGACACAATCAAGATTGGCATCATTGGCGTGGGGAATTGCGCTTCGGCGTTGGTGCAGGGGTTGGGGTATTACCGGACCAGGGATAGCGACGATGCGATCGGGCTGATGCACTGGGATCTTGGGGGGTATTTGCCCTGTGATATTGAAGTTGTCTTGGCCTATGACATCGATGCACGCAAGGTTGGCCAGGATCTCAACTCGGCAATCCATCAGCCGCCTAACTGTACGAAGGTCTTCTATCGCGATGACAGTGACTATGGGGTGACAGTTCAGATGGGTCGGGTTCTGGATGGGTATTCGGAGCACATGGGGTTGTATCCGGAGTCGGAGACCTTTGTTATCTCCGAACAACCCGAGGCCTCTCAGATGGATGTTGTGGCAGCAATCCGAGACTCTGGGGCAGAGATTCTGGTCAACTACCTTCCCGTGGGCTCAGAGCAGGCTACGCATTTCTATGTGGAAGCAGCCCTTGAGGCTGGTGTGGGTTTCGTCAACTGCATACCGGTGTTCATCGCCAGTGACCCTGCTTGGGCGCAGAAGTTCGAGCAAGCTAAGGTGCCGATCATTGGTGATGATGTGAAGTCGCAGCTTGGGGCGACTATCGTCCACAGAACTTTGTCTGACCTGTTCGAAATCAGAGGTGTCACCATCGACAGGTCGTACCAGATCAACACTGCGGGTAATACGGACTTTTTGAATATGCTTAACAGGAATCGTCTGGAATCTAAGAAGATTTCTAAGACTGAAGCGGTGAAAGCTGTTGCGACTTATACCGACCCGAACCATAATCTTCACGTATCTCCTAGCGATTATGTTGCCTGGCAGGATGATAACAAGGTGTGTTTTATTCGCATGGAGGGGCGCATCTTTGGTGATACTCCTATTGACTTGGAACTACGTCTTAGCGTTGAGGATTCGCCCAACTCCGCTGGAGTGGTGATCGATGCTATCCGGTGCTGCAAGCTTGCACTGAAGAATGGTCTTGGAGGAGCTTTGATAGAACCGTCGGCGTACTTCTGTAAGCATCCTGCTCAGCAGTTCACTGATTCTCAGGCTTTTGTGTTGTGTGAAGCTTTTGTCGAGGCTCACTCATAACACGAGGAAATGGGAACCAACCCCCGGTCATCCTGCCGCCAGGCAGGACCCCCGGCAGCCAACGTAGGGTCTTTGGTTGAGGTTATTTCTTTCTCAAGTCCATACGTTGGCCGCCGGGGGTCCTGCCTGGCGGCAGGATGACTGAATTGGGTCAAGTCCATTGGTTGGCTGCCGGGGGTCCTGCCTGGCGGCAGGATGACGGGGGTGGGTTGGTTGGGTCATCTGCTCTGTCACATGTGTGTCACGTTGTGCGTCCCCCTTGCATATGTTTGTGGGCGTACTTGAGCCTTAACTTGGGGCTCAAGTACGCCCACTGTTGGGAAACACTTTGCGGGAATGGGGGCACCCGGCGTTGTTTCCTGAGGGACTACCGCTTGGTGACGGCGACGGTGCCGCCTGCGGTCCAGGTGTTACCTGAGAGGGTCAATAGGGGAATTGATGTGGCATCGGTGATGATGGCGCATCCTGAGTAGACCTGGGTTCCTGAGACAAACACGTTGTTCTTGATGACGAACCCCTTGAGCGTGCCCTTTGTCTTCTCGGCCAAGTTCAGAGCACATGCTCCATGTGAGATGCGGTTATTCTCGATGAGGAGATTCCCGACCACACCTTGGTCCTGGGTCACCATTACAGCAGCATTATGAGTTGATTCCATCGTGTTGTGGATCAACTGAATATTGCTGCCGATCTGGATTTGGACATTGTCATCATGGGTGGGGGTGTTGTTCTGCACTGGATCCTGGAGATAATACAGATTGTTGTGCAGCCAGGAATCACGAATGGTGACGTTATTGCCAATGATGTTCACCTGATCGGTCACATTGTAGATATTCACCCGTTCCAGAGTGAAGTTCGACCCGATCACACCCACGATGTACGGGGATGGGTTCTTCGCATACAGCGTCGAATCCTTGACAGTGACCGAGTAGTTAGGGCCGTTGACATAAATCAGTGACAGCGGCGAGGTCAGCAGTCTTCCGGTGATCAGCGAATTCTTGATGACCACGTTCTTGGCTTCAATGCGCACCAAACCGCGAATCTCCGTCGAGTCGATAACGGTGTTGTCAACGGTGATCTTCAGGTCACCTTCATGAACAGTGAGCTTGGTTCCTGCGGGTACGCCAGTGTTCGTCGGGCCGGGCCACACCGGAGCCGGGGGAGGCGGCGGTACGACGACAGTCTTGGTGTAATACTTAGGATCACCGCAGGGAAGTGCTATCCCTGTGCCGTCGATAGCAAGGGCTTCGACCCGGTATGTGCCCGCAGCAAAGCTTGACCAGTCCATGGTGTAAAGCACGCCGTAGTTCGCCGTACCCCAACCCAGGTTTGCCAGATCCGAGCGATAGGCATTGGACAGTACGGAGAAACTCTTCACCACTGCGTTGGCGGAGTTGTAGATGTTGAACTTCATTGTCAACGCATAGTTGGGCGCATCCGGCTTCCACACGAAGGCTTTGATCTCTGTGTCGTTAACCCGGTCGATGCCGCCAACGAGCTTCTGTACGGTGAAGTTTCGGGGGTTGGGAAGGGGATACATGGCCCCGCCCTTGATCGCATAGGCAGCCACCTTGTAAGTTCCCGCAGGATAGTTAAACCAGTTGATCGATGTCTGGAAGGCGTACTTTCCTGTGCCGATCTTGGCGTTGACCAGATCACTGCGGGTGATGTTGGCAGTCGTGGTGATCTTGCCGACGGTGACATCCTGGTTGCTGGCGTTGAAAACCCGCAGTTCTACCGTCAAAGCAGCAGCCGCGTTATTGGGATCCCAGGCCCATCCGGACACTAATCCAGCCTCAACCTTGTCCAGGTTTCCCGTCGGGTTAGCAGCGGCAGAAGCCGATGGCGCCAACCCAGCCCCGAGGCTCAGAATAATCCCGAGGGCAACAGCGAGGCTGATGCTTACCCGGTGTTTTCGCTCGCGCGGGCTTGCAGCCACGGCACGTTCGTCCAGTGTTAGGTTCATTTATTCTCCTCATTTCTTGTGCGGGCCTCTCTGCACCGCACTGTTTTCCCTAACCATATGCATGGTCCCTGCATGGCCACGATGGGTGTATTTCCCCATGCTGTTGTTTGCTGCAGATCGGTCATCTGAGGTGAGTAGTTGGAATACAATACTGTTCACAGGAGGAAATATGCTCTGGAGTTGGAAGGTGAATTCGAGGAGAACGCATGCGCTCGCGCTTGCCCTGGGTCTTGTTGTGGTGCTATCAAGTCTTTCAGGATGCGCAGCTATCGATAATTTCTTCGATAAGCGGCTCGTCGCCATCGAATCGGCCATTTTTGAACAGGCGGCGAAGGAGCCGTACTTGATCGGACTGAAGTTGGGCGACGTGAAGAAAGCGCTCAAAGACACCGGTAATGAGTCGGTCTATATGATCCCGATCCTGCTGCCAGAGTTGGCGATGGTCAACGATAAGGTCATGGGGACAACGCCGCTGGAGGTGTCGTACGAATCTTTGGATGAGGCAGCGGCAACCTTGGCGCCCATGGGGAAGGTCGCTTGGCAGGAATGGTTGTATACCCACCCTAAGGCTGTGCAATACAGTGTGATCGAGATTCCGGTGCTCGTCGTGGCTGATGATTCGCAGATTACTGTCAACATTGAGCCGTTCACCTTCCATGAGGCAACCCTGGGTTTCAGCAAGGCCAATGCGGAATTGTTTACCCTTGCTGCTGAGCGAATGCCGCAGTGGAGTCAAGCGATCATTCACGCGACGAGGAGTTCCTTCGTTGAGGAAGTCACCGGAATTCCAGCCGGTGTTGCTCACCTAGTCACAAGTGAATCCTGCGAGGCGGGGGAGTCCAACACCTTCAGTACGGAGCTTGCCTACCCGGATCCCAAGGCTGTGATTGAGTATCAGACCACCAAGGCTATTGAATCCTATGGGGACAAGAAGATCTTCGGAGGATTAGCTCCGGATGCCTTCCAGCGTGAGGTGCGCAAGATTGTTGATGTCCCGGCATCCGTGGGTGATCCTAGGAGCACCACGGTGAAGCTGACTGTTGAGGTGAGCACTGAGAAGGGTTCGTACAGCGCATCCTTGTCGATGGCAGAAAACCTTATCGACCAGGTTTCGCGTTACAGTGTGACACCGCAGAATGGGTCTTTCGCGGCGCTTGTTGGGGTGGATGAAGCCTGGGATTCCGAGATCGGTCGGGGTATAGAAGCCCTCAAGCCGCAGTTCGTACCTGCGCAGACGCGCCCTGGTACGGGCCTGCTGCAGGCTGGCAAGTCAGGGCAGCCATTCAAGGTCATCACCGGCCCGGGTGAGGATCGCCATGTCACTTTCTTCAAGTGGGGTACGTCAACCCCAGTGGTGTCGGCCTATGTGAAAGCTGGGGCAACGCTCAACATTCGAGTTCCCGTTGGCTCCTATCGCCTGGTCTACGCCTCGGGAGACACCTGGTATGGCAACCAATACTCCTTCGGCCCCTCCGGCTACTACCACGAATTCAAGGAGAGTTACAGTTCTCCCGGCGCCATGAAGATCGACGTCAGAGGCAACTACGAATACACCGTATGGATCGAAACCACCGGCAACCAAGGCAACTCCGTACCCTCCGGCTCCACAGAAAACCCCTACGATTCATAGCCCTAACCTCACTGGGCGTACTTTGTCGTCGCTTTGACGACAAAGTACGCCTGCTAGTGAGTTATGCGGCCGCCTTCCAGCTTGAAACCATCGCAGGGGTAGGAAATTCGCATAACGCGATGCTATAATCGTGTTTTGTGAAGAAGATGCCCCCTGTATTGACTCCATTTGTACGATCGGATGCCCTTGGGGCGATTCTCGCTGAGGCTTTTCTTCGTTCTGATCAGGAGCAAACCCTGGCAAGTATCCAACGCAGCACCGGCTTAGCACAGGCAGTCGTACACAAAGAGGTATCACGCCTTGTTGATAGTGGGGTTCTCCTAGATAGGCGTGATGGTAACAATAGACTCGTACGGGTTAATGTCCACCATCCGCTTTATGTCCCCATGGCTGAGATCATTGCTGCCACGTATGGGCCGGTCCCAGTGCTGCGGGAACTGCTTGGAGCAAACCCAACCGTGGAGGGTGCATTTATTTACGGTTCTTGGGCAGAGAGGCGTACGGGAGTCGAAGGATTGCCGCCGCGTGACGTTGACGTGATGGCTATTGGAACCCTGTCGGTCGATGATCTGATTTCCGTGCAAGAAGCAGCACGCGAAAGATTAGGAATGGAAGTCAACATTTTCCGTACAACCGCGCAAGCATGGATCGATCGGAAAAACGACCACTTCTTGTCGCAGGTTGCTTCCAGGCCCATGGTAAGCCTCATAGGAAAGGACAACGCAGGTGACTAACGAGGATGTGAAGGAAGCCTGTGCTGCTGCGCATCAAATAGTGTCAATCGCCGACCGCTTCATTAGTGGGTACGTTTTCCCTTCATGATGCAGGGAAAACGTACATGCTATGCGGAAATGGGGGCTTGTTCGGGGGTTGGGGCCTTCTTTCGTACGGCTAGCCAGAGGCAGGCGACCATGGCGCCGATGTAGAGGGGGCCGCCGAGTGCCCAATCGCCGAAATCGGACCATTGTGAAGGATCAATAGCGGTGGCTGTTGCGCTGGCTAGGGCGATGAAGGCAACCAAGGTGGCAGCAAACAAGGTATTGGCCATGAAGAGGAGCACTCGTGTGGAACGTGGGAACACGCGGGTGTCGCCGTCTAGGAATTCGGCGTCTGAAAGTACGCGCCACGTCAGACCGAAGAGCAGTATTAGCGGAGCACTGAAGTACAGGGCTGTCCCGGCGGGATCGTCGAGGACATTGCGGATGGGATAAAGAACCGCCAAGAGCACCACAGCTAGGATCAGCCCAGCCCGCTCGGCATCCATATGACGGCGGATCAGCAGGATACAGCCGATAACGAAGGCGGCAGCGCAGGCTAGTAGGCCAGTCATTCGGGTGTTTTCCTCATGGAGGAAGGCCAGAGCAGGAATCAGACCAAGACCTTCCATGATCATCGACACAGCAAGGACGCTGATGAGCATGGCTTCGGTGGGGCGACCACGACCGCTGATTCTCCAAGCGATTCCTATCAGTACGAACCCGAGCACGGTTCGCCACAGGAGGGCGGGGTTGTTGTCGCTGAATCCGTTCCAAATGTGTTCGATGATCGCTATCAGTTCTGGAGAGCCCGCGAAATGGAGGACTTGAATGATCATCCCCAGTGGTATTAGCACAAGAGCTACTCCTGCTATTGCAGCAGCCAGCGGGTAGAGCCATGATGACCAGGTATCAGGGAAAGAAGAAGGCTCTTCGGGTGCTCGCGCTTGTCCGCGTTTCAACCACAACGCCAATAAGCCTAAGATGAGGCTCCAAGTGACAACACCAGCGGCTAGAGCAGAGAGACTGAGGTCCTCTGAACCTTCCTGCCAATCAAGTATGGTGCTGAGTGTTAGCCATGTGAGACCCAAGAGCGTAATCCCGAGCAGAAGTGAGCGTACAACCGGGCGGTTGGTGACTGCGACTGCGCCGGTCACCACAATCTGGGCGGGAGCTGCACCAGCCACCATCAGTACTGGGTAGGACAATAATCCCAAACTGGCGAAGGTCCCCTCAATGCCGACAATGTGTAATGCTGGGCCCTCGCCTGCAAAGACAGTTGGAGAGCTAGCAGCGATCATCGAAGGTATGAGCATCATGGAGCCGACGACGATGGTGATGACCACAAACTCCCACCAGGCGAATTCTCGACGGGACCGTACTATCGTGAAGACGAACAGACCAATGTAAAGAAGCACCGACAGGAAAACGACCCACGGCACTGTGATCACTGCTGGTGCGACGAAAAAGAAGAGGGCAAAGCCACCAAGGACAAACAGAACTAAACGCAGCAACCACGAAGTGTGGAGTGCAGCAGTGTAGAGCAAGGCCATAGTCAAAACCACGCCGCACTGCAGGAGCCATATGGCGGGCTGGGGCAGGCTATTCATTGATGACATTGAGATGACCAGGGTGGTGTGTTGGCGCAGCGGGACGGCAAAGACTGCTGCCAGGGCCAACAGGACATAAACAACCAGTACTGCTGCTCCGATGGCCGGAAGTCCGCGGGGCCATTGGTCTGGGTGGGGCCGACCATCCTGCACGGGTTTAACGAAGGCAGCAGAGAGTACGTCGCGCGCCATTACGAACGGTTCGAAGAAGATGCCCCTCATCACATCACCCCGATTTCTATCGTAAAGCCATCGAAGGCGATCACAGTTGTGCCTACTGTGATGAGGGACCATGAAGGGGTGATTGAACCTTGGAAGCTATGCGGCCAGGTGCGTACTTGCTTTCCATTGGCATCTAGCAGGATCATGTCAGTGTCACCCAACAAGAGTACGCGCTCTGAGCCAGCGAAACCGGCACCCGTGCGCTGCTCGGACCAGTTCCACAGGACATCGCCTGTTGCCCAGTCGATTCCAAGCACTATGCTCTCGTTGCGTAACACCAATGCCGAATCAAGGGAATACAGGTCGTGGGGGGCTTGATAGACCCGGCTGCGCCAAAGGAGGCTCCCATCCGACAGTGAATAGCCCCGTAACACAACTGAACCGCCGGCAGCGTAGACCACCACTGGATCCTCTCCGCCTGACACAGTCATGGCTTGCGGGACCCCGGCATCCACGACCCAGAGGATTGCTCCCTTGGAGTCCAGACATGCCAGTGCTCCTGCCTGATTAGCGACGAGCAGGTAATCAGGCGTTGCTACGGGAAAGCTTCGGATCCCTTCGCCAAGGCTGGTGCTCCATGTGGTGGCCCCTGTGCGCAGATCCAAAGCCATCACAGAACCATCCAGTGTGACGATGATGGCCCAGTCTTGGAAGCGTACGGGAGGAACCATGGTCAGATCGGACAGTGATGTCTCCCAGAGCCAGCGGCCGTCTTCATCGTAGGCGATCACATTACGGTTCGTGGTGGCAACCAGCGTCATACCGGCAAAGGTTGCGGTTGCGGTGAGCGTACCGCCAGGGCGTACACCCCAATTCATGTGAGAATCGTCGCCGAGTGTGATGCGGTAGAGGTCTGGGAACTGCCGATCCCCATAGCTGATGGCCCCATTCAGTACGCCCATGGGTGAGACAGGTGTTACGAGAACCCTCCCAAAGAAGTCGAGTTCTTTGATGGCGAGCGGATTGAAGGTCAGACTCTCGACTTCGCTCCAATTGAAGGGCTCGTCGGCGCCGAGATCGATCACGGGGAAGAGGTCGGTCGGCTTCCAGGTGCCGGTGGGGGAGGAATAGGCGGCTATGCCTACCTTGGGACACCACGTTCGTACTGTGGTTGATGACTGCTCGCCGATGGTCTGTTCCATCGTGACATCAAGGCAGCCTCGTCCCGCCAGATTGGCGTCGGCTGCTTCGGCTGTTGAATAGGCGGCAGAGTAAGACTCGTCTGTGGCCTCCTGCGAGGCGGAATTCCAGATGGTGGCTGAACCTGAGGAATCCCACTGCTGCCCAGCTGTCAGATTCTTCGGAAGATCGAGTCGGCCGGGTTCAAGGATAAGCAGATCAACTTGGAAGTCCTCATCAACCTCATGCACGTCGACCTCGATGGCTGTGCGGGCTCCGTCGAAATCGAGTGTCCACAGGGAATCGGTTAATGACGTAGCGGTGCCATCGGAGCCGGTGTAGATGGTCCGCAGTCTTCCGTACTGGGTGTCCAGAACATGCAAACTTGTTACCCGGTACCACAAAGCCAGTCCCATCATGTTTGAACGATCCAGACTGATGAAGTCCGGACGTGACCACTCGGAGAAAGCAAAGCCCATCGGGGCGGAGCTGGCGAAATGAGTACGGTGGCTGTCGGCGGGAAGCCAGGGGCTGTTGAAGGACACAGACGATACTGACTGGCCGATGGTGGTGGTTGCACTGATGAGAGCAAAGACCAGGATAGCGACAACGATGCCGGGAAGGACATTGCCCTGTACCTTTTCTGGCGGCTGGGTTTCCTGGGCATAGGGTTGCGGAGCTGGGGGATAGTGCTGTGCTGGGGGATAGTGCTGCGGATGTACTGGTGCTGGGGGATATTGCTGCATAGAGTACGGCTGCTGCGGCACTGCAGGCGGTACGGGGATGTGCGGGTGAGTAGGAGCTAGCGGCTGGGGAGTATGCGCAGGGATAGGAGCATAGGGCTGCGCCGGAGTATGTTGCTGCGGCGAGCCATAGGGTTGTGCCGGAACATGCGGGTGCGCAGGGGGATAGGGGCCAGCCGGCGGATACTGTTGTGCTGGTTGAGGTGGTTGCTGCCCAGGATGGTGCTGCCCGGGATGAATGGGTTGACCAGGGTGAACAGGTTGCCCGTGGGGATGTGGCTGGACTGGTTGGGTTGGTTGCCCGTGGGGATGGGGCTGTACCGGTTGCGTCCGTTGCCCGTGGGGATGGGGCTGTACCGGTTGAGGCGGTTGTTGCGGCGGATA
>Ga0123356_10003933_pt1 | contig 15453 bp, 14 predicted proteins | sample TergutEmb28metaG_2_FD_92546 | JGI IMG/M metagenome (GOLD analysis project Ga0123356, IMG submission 92546) | Embiratermes neotenicus P3 segment gut microbial communities from Petit-Saut dam, French Guiana - Emb289 P3 | ecosystem: Host-associated > Arthropoda: Insects > Digestive system > Gut ... | reverse complement strand
GCTCGCGAAGGGAGTTAACTGCCTGGCGGACGCTGGCAGGCCCTGCGGCGCGTGCGAAAACTGCTTGTCGATACAGAGCGGGACCTTCGTGGACGTCGTCGAGCTCGACGCAGCGTCGAATAACGGGGTCGCCGATGTGCGCGAGCTTGTAGGTTCGGTCATCTATCCGCCTACGGTCGGGCGAAAGCGCGTCTTTATCATCGATGAGGCGCATATGCTGACCACGGCGGCAAACAACGCGTTCCTGAAGACGCTTGAGGAACCGCCGGAAAACACGGTATTCATACTCGCGACCACGGAGCCCGGAAAGATGCTCCCGACCATAAGGTCGAGATGCCTCAGTTTTGAGTTTAAAAGGGTGCCGGCTGCAGTCATAGCGTCCGGCATGAAAGAGATACTTTCGGAAATGGGCCTTAAGGCAGACGACGACGCGCTCGCCCTAGTGGCAAGCTGCGCGGACGGGAGCGTTAGGGACGCCCTTTCGATACTAGAGCAATGCGTTTCGCTCGGCCTGGATAAGATGACCCGCGAAGACGTCCTCGAAGCTATAGGCAGCGCCGGCGACGAGGCCGTGTCGGCCCTGGCCTGCGCGGTGCTCGCGGGTGAAGCAAAGACGGCGCTCGTCGGGTGGGGCGGGATGCTGGCCGCCGGCAAAGATGTGCGCCGCGTCATGGAAGAGTGGATAGACTATCTCAGGAGCGCGCTGCTCATAAAGTATTTGGACAAACCCGAGACGATCATAAGCCGGTCGCTCGAAAATATAGAGGAGATACGGGTAAAGACAGCCGGCGCGGACGAAAAACAGCTCGCCGAGCATATAGTGAAGCTGTCAAAACTGTATAACGAAAGCCGGTGGTCGGCGCACCCGGGGATACTGGCGGAGATGCTGATACTGGAGCTGACAAACAGGGAAGAGGCATAGAGAGGATTGCTTCGCGTAGCTCGCAATGACAGGTACAGCTGTGGCGAGCAGCCGCGTATTCCTCGTGGGTTTGTCTCCTCTCTGCGACAAACCGGAGGGATTCCGGTGCGGGTCGTTGAAAGGAATTCGCGGCTGCGAGCCTGTGATAGGAATTCACGGCTGCGAGCCGTAGAAAGGGATTCGTGGCTGCGAGCCGTTGAAAGGAGATACAATGGGTAAGGGAATGAAGGCTGGTAAGAAAAAGAGCGGCGGCGGTGGCGGCGGTGGATTCAGGCCGGGCCCCGGCGGCGGCAGTCAGGCGCAGCAGATGAGGCAGCTTCAGGCGATGCAAGCCGAAATGGAGAAGGTACAGGAAGAGCTTGACGCGAAGGAAGTCGAGACGACCGCCGGAGGCGGCGCGGTGGCCGTGCGGGTCAACGGGAAGAAGGAAGTGCTGTCGATCAAGATCGATCCCGACGTCATGGACAAGGAAGACCCCGAGATGCTCGAAGACCTCATACTCGTGGCAGTGAACGAAGCTCTGCGCCAGATCGAGGAGATGGGCCAGGCCGAGATGGGCAAGTTTACCGGCGGGCTCAGTTTGCCGGGAGGAATGTAAGAGGACGTGGAAAACTATCCGGCTCCGCTCGCAAGACTGATAACGGAATTCGCCAAGCTTCCGGGCGTAGGGCAGAAGACCGCGCAGAGGCTTGCTTATCACGTGCTGTCGATGCCGGAAGAGAGCGCTCTCGGGCTCGCGGACGCTATAGCGGCGGCAAGGCGGGAGCTCGCGTTTTGTCAGGAGTGCGGCAATCTTACGGACACGGAGCCGTGCTATATATGCTCAGACGACAGGCGCGACCGCTCTGTCTACTGCGTCGTCGAGTCTCCAAGGGAGGTCGCGGTCATAGAAAGGATGCACGAGTACAAAGGGCTTTATCACGTGCTCCACGGGGTAATTGCCCCGATGGCGGGCGTGGGCCCTGAGGATATAAACCTTGAGAGCCTTATAGTGAGGCTTTCGAAAAATGACGAAGTACAGGAGGTGATCGTCGCGACGAACCCGAATATCGAAGGGGAGGCGACGGCCATGTATATCGCAAAGCTCATAAAGCCCGCGGGCATAAAAGTCTCGAGGATCGCGCATGGGGTGCCGATCGGCGGGGACCTGGAGTATACTGACGACGTGACGCTGGCAAAAGCGATTGAGGGGAGAAGAGAGCTGTAGAGAATGGATTGCTTCGCTGCGCTCGCAATGACGGCACAGTCGTAGCGAGCAGCCGCGAATACCTCGTAGGTTTGTCTACTCTCTGCGACAAACCGGAGGGATTCCGGTGCGAGCCACGTAAGACAAACAGGACCGTCCCCATGATAGCCTGGCAAAAGCGATTGAGGGGAGAAGAGAGCTGTAGAGAATGGATTGCTTCGCTGCGCTCGCAATGACTGCGACAGACGGTGCGAGCAAGCTTATGGTAATAGAAAAGGAGAAGTAAAATGCAAGGAACTATGAAAGCCTACTATTATGAAAGCGCCGACAACGCCGTGATCAAGGAGATGCCGATACCGGAGATATCGAAGGACGAAGTGCTCGTGAAGATAAAGGCGGTCGGCATTTGCCATACGGATCTTTCGGTGCTGGCCGGCATAAATATAGTGCCGGTTCCTTTCCCGTTCATAGGCGGTCACGAGTGGTCCGGCGAGATCGTGGAAGTGGGCAGTGACGTCGTGGCCTTTAAGCCCGGCGACCGCGTGGTTGGCGAGTGCAACAGCGGGTGCGGTTCGTGCCTGCCTTGTCAGGAAGGGCATGAAGACTACTGCATGGTCGCGCCTGTGCAGAGAGGTATCAATACTAACGGCGCGTTCTGCGAGTACTACAGGATCATTTCCCGCATGTGCCACAAGATCCCCGACGATATGGACTTTATCACGGCTTCCCTTATGGAACCGTTCACGGTGGCATACTCCGGCATATACGGCATAGGCTCGTGCGACGCGGGCGATACCGTCGTCGTGCAGGGCGGAGGCGCGATCGGGCTCGGCGCGGTCGCCTGCGCGGCGGGCATGGGAGCGCGAGTCATACTGTCGGACTCTCATGAGAACCGCAGGGAAATGGCAAGAAAGCTAGGCGCGTACGCCACAATCGACCGTAAGAACGAAGACGTGGTAAAACGCGTGCTCGAGATGACCGACGGGTTCGGGGCCGATCTCGTAGTTGAGGCCGCCGGCAACGCCGCGTCAATGAAGCAATCGCTCGACCTTGTAAGGAACAACGGCCGTATATCTTATCTGGGCATGGATCCGGGCGTTGAGATCCCGATCGAGATCGGCCTGTTCATGATGAAGGGCGTCCGCGCTCAGGGGTCCTTAGGCTCGCCTGGGATATGGGACAGGGCTATAAAGTTTATCTACAGGGCAGGGATCGACCTCAAGATGCTTTCGTCAAAACAATACCCGCTCACAGAAGCAGCGGAAGCTTTCGAGTATACAAGAGACAGGAACAACGATTTCGTGAAGGTGACTTTGCTTACGGAGTAGAGGCCGGGTCCATCAAGGCTTCATTTTTGATTAGAAAATCGTAAAACATTTCGGTAGTCTTGTTTGTTGTGGATCTTCTCCACAGCGCGAGTATCTCCGTTTTCTTGCGCGGAGGTTTACCAAATTCCTGGCAGCCGTCGATGAACCGGATGGAATTCAGCGTATGCAGCCTTGAGCAATGGCTCGCTACGCCGTAAGCCAGCCCGTATTCTACTTCCATCATGATGTCTTCTATCGACGGGACGTATAGGACGTTTCTCGGCTCGATGCCCAGGCTCCTTAGATAGCCGACGCTGTTTTCATAGGCTTCACGCGAGACATAGGGGGATACCGCGGCAAATTTATGCACCAGAAAATCCTCGACAGTAAGGTGCTTTTTCTTTCCGATGGGATGGTTTTTCGACACGAGTATCATATCGTCGGTCCTGTCGAGCACATATGAAGCGTACTCTTCCTTGTCGGCGCCCGCGACTATGAAGGACAGCGCGATGACGATGTCGAGCGTGCCGGCGCTCAGGTTTTGCAGCATATCGATCAGAGAGACCCTTCTGAGGTTGATCTCGATACCGGGGTATGCTTTCGCGAACTCGTTGATGATCGCGACAGTCCCTTCCCTCGGGTTCAGCCCGTGCTGAATGCCTATATGAAGCACGCCGACCATGCCCCTGTCGACGGATTTGGCCATTTCGATGATCTGCCACAGCCAATCGTTGTAGTTTGAGAGGTTTCTGTAGAGTATCTCCCCCGCGGGCGTTAGGGAAATATTCTTTCCGACCCGGACAAACAGCTTCATGTCCAGCTTGTTCTCGAGCATCTGGATCTGCTTGCTGATAGCGCTTTGCGCGACAAATAGATTCCGGGCGGCCTCAGAGAAGCTGCCGAACTTAACTACCGCTAAAAAATACGCTATCTGTAAATGGCTCATAATTTATTCATCGTAAATTGTTACATACCCATATCCGATTAATATGGAACAATTCACAATTAGTATTATATTATAGTTTTCAATTCTGGCAAATAATTAATAATCGCACTTGTTGTAGTTGATAATTTTATAACAGCTAATCAGAAAGGAAGGAAAGATCTTATGAAGAAGAGAGGTATCCTAATTGTCGCTCTTGCGATACTTTTGGTATTCGCGATGGCGGCCTGCAGCAGCGGCGGCGGCAACACGCCCGCGTCGACTGACACTGGTTCATCAAGCAGCAGCGAGGCGGGGTCGGCTCCCGCGGCAAGCGGCAGCGGCGCGGAGATAGCGTTCATCATTCCCGCCAACCAGGAGCTCGGCGTCAACGATAAGGGCTGGATCCAGAACATCTGGACGGCTATGTCGGATTGGTGCGAATTAAACGGTAAGACCTGCACGTACTATCAGACAGTCGACGATTCCAAGCAGAGCCACGTCGACACATATGACCTTGCGATCCAAAACGGCGCGAAAGTCATTTACGGATGCGGCAACGAGTGTCTCGAAGCGATGAGGACAGCACCGTGGGATTTCCCGGACACCATGTTCATTTCGCTCGAAGCTTCCGGATTCGCTGACGGAGAGATCGCGCCGAACCTCCGCGCGATATGCACCGGCCAGCAGGAAAGCGCATGGCTTTCAGGCGTAGCGGCCATCGGTGAAGGTTACACGAATATGGGCATCATCTCCTGCTGGGATATCCCGCCGCTCAATCAGTGGTGCTGGGGCTTCATGCAGGGCGTGAACTTCGGAGCAACGCGTGCCGGCATCGACGGCGTGACCGTACGTCATCACTATGCCAACAGCGCGAGCGCTAACCCCGAGACCCAGGCTCTCGCGGCCGCGTGGTACGCGGACGGACTCGACATGATCCAGTGCAACTCCGCCGGCGGAAACAACTCGATCATAGCGGCGGCGACCGCGGCCAACAAGCCGGTATTCGGCGCTGACAAGGATCTGTCAGGTGAAGGCCCGACCGTCATCACGTCCATGGTAGTAGACCGTACTGTCGTTACCTTTGACGTTCTTGATCTCATCTACAAAGATAACGCTTTCAACAACAACGGCGGACAAGTGCTCTGGCTCGGAGCCGAAGCTGGTATTTCAAGGCTCACGATGCCTTGGGAAAACAACCGCTTTGAGCACTACACGTTCGAGCAGTACCAGAAGGACATAGAAGCTCTGGCGAAAGACACAGACAAGTGCCGTACGGGCATGATAACTCCTGACGACGCAAACGACATCTACAAACTGCAGGAGCAGATGGGCGCGAGCCTCAAGATCACGATAAACCATATAGTATAAGTACTTATCGAACTGAATAGCTATCTGTAAGCCGGACATGGGCCAGACAGGCCCATGCCCGGCTCAAGAACATTTAATAAGGGCGAAACTTAATGGATGACCGGCTATTAAATCCAGAGCAGAAATTCATGAAGTTCCTGTCGACGGGAGGATTTCCCAGCCTTGTCGCGGGGCTTTTTACGATCGTTCTCGGGCTTTTAATCAGCTTTATCATCCTTTTACTTTTTGAGAGAGAAGTCGCTTTCCAGGCCTTCCATACAATGATAACCGGCAGCTTCGGAATGATCGGCCCTCAAAAAGGCATATCCCGCGTTCTGTTTTACGCGGCTCCTCTTATACTGACCGGACTGTCGTTCGGGTTCACCCTAAAAGCAGGCGTATTCAATATCGGCGTCGCGGGACAGTTTATCGTCGGGATGCTTACCAGCGTGATCGTGGCCATCCGCTGCGACGGCTTGTTTGGGGACATGCTGTGGGTAATAGTGCTCCTGGCAGGGACTGCGGCGGGCGCCGGATGGGGGGCGTTCCAGGGCTTTTTGCAGGCCTATTTCAATATTCACCCAATCGTGTGCGGCATCATGCTGAACTACATAGGGCTGTTTACCATCACCGCTATATGCGAGGCGGACCCGTTGGTATACGCGAAGGGCAGGGGCTGGACAGAAGTAGTGCCGCTTGAAGCTATCATACCGGACGGCGGTATGGACAAAATATTCGGGCCAACGTCCGCTGCAAACGTCGGACTGTGGTTTGCTATATTACTATGTATATTCGCATACTATCTTTTGAAAAAAACGACGTTCGGATATGAGATAAAAGCCGTTGGCTACAATTCGAACGCCTCAAGATACGCGGGCGTCAGCGTCAGGAAGACCGTTATCATGACGATGATGTACGCGGGGATTTTCGCCGGGCTCGGCGGCGCGATACAGCATATGAGCGCCGCTGACACGCATTACGGGATCACGGACGCGATGCCGGCACAGGGCTTCCTTGGAGTCTCCATCGCGCTCATCGCGACGGGCAACCCGATAGCTATAATATTTTCCGCGATCTTCATAGCCTTCCTACAGGTAGGAGGGCTCGGTATGCAGGCGTACGGCCTGCAGCCCGACTTTGTGAGCGTCATCACGTCGCTCATCATATACTTCTGCGCGTTCTCATTCGTATTTAAGTTTTTGTACGGGAAGTTGATTAGAAAGCTGGGTAAACCGAAATGACGAACATCGCGATATTTTTCGGACAGCAAATGATCCTGTGCTTCGTGCCACTGATGATCGTCGCGCTCGCCGGCGTCTTCTCCGAGCGAAGCGGCATCATAAACTTCTCGCTTGAAGGCCTGATGCTTGGCGGCGCTTTCGCGGGAGCTTTCTTCCTGAGAGGGATGCAGGAGATCCTTCCCGGAAACGTCGCATATCTTCTCGCGCTCATTATCGCGGGGTTCGCGGGAATCGCGGTCATGATGCTGCACTCATATGCGTCGATATCACTCGGGGGCAGCCAGATAATAAGCGGTATGGCGGTGAACCTTCTTTTGCCCGCGCTTACCATCGTGCTCGCGAGAGCCATTATCGGCGTGCTTCAGGTCGACTACAGGAACAGGTTCCTCATTTCGGAGGTGCCGGGATTGTCGGAGATCCCGGTCATCGGACCGGTGTTTTTCAAACAGGCTTATATAAGCACGCTCATAGGCTTTATTATATTGGCATTCACTATAATCGTGTTCAACCGAACAAGGTTCGGCATGCGGCTGCACGCGGTCGGAGAGCATCCGCAGGCGGCCGAATCGCTTGGCATCAAGGTCGCGGCCACACGATACAAGGCGACTATGATATCCGGGTTCCTCGCGGGTCTCGGGGGCCTTGCTTTTATCGTGCCGAACGCCACCGAATACGCGGCCAGCGTGGCCGGGTACGGTTATCTGGCGGTAGCCGTCGTTATCTTCGGCCAATGGCAGCCGGTAAGGATATTCTGGGCGGCGCTCTTCTTCGGGCTTATGAAAACCATAGCAAGTACGTATACTATCATGCCCTTCCTTATCGAATTGGGATGGAGCGCGTATGTGTACAAGATGATCCCGTATATAGCGACAGTCATCATCCTTGTTTTCACGTCGAGAAAGTCCAGACAGCCGGCCGCGCTCGGCATACCATATAAAAACACCACGGAATAGCCGTGAGATATAGCATTGTGTTTTGGAGGAGGGGAGATGAGCAGTAAACCGGTATTATATGATAAAAACAAGTGGGATACGTCCTGCGGGCTCGACTGGAGCGACCCGATGCAGTTTTGGCCAAAGCCCTATAAGCATCACGATTTTGAACCGTTATTCAAGCGGACAAAACTCATATCGCAATACGATATGGAAGGCAGAGGCGACGGATTTCAGATCACGAAGAAGGGCGACTACCTCTTTGTGAATCACTTTTGGAGCAGCGGATGGAGCGTTATCAACGTAAAGGATCCCAGGAATCCGAAGGTCGTTTACTTTGAGTCTACGGGCAGTCCGCATACCTGGACGCTGAAAAACCGCGTCGTGGGCGACATCCTCGTAACGAGCAACGAGTGGAAGTTCTTTGAGAACAAGAGATATTTCGCAAACCCGAACGTAAGAAATTATCACGACGGCGTCTCTAAGGAGCCGATCCAGTCGGGCATCAAGATCTACGACGTATCGAACCCCGAAAAGCCGAGACTGCTTTCGTTTTTCGAAACCGGCGTCTGGACGCCCGAAGGGGGATGCAGCGAATGCCACAGATTTTGGTTTGACGGGCACTATGTCTATCAGGCGTGTGAAGTCCCGGGATTTGAAGGCAATATCATGATGACGATCGATGTAAGCGATCCCGAGCACCCGCGCGAAGTATCCAAGTTCTGGATCAAAGGGCAGTGGATCGCGGGCGGCGAAAGGCCGAGCTGGCCGAGGAGCCTGCCGCGCAAATGCCAGCTTCACCATCCTATCATACAGGGCAACCGCGCCTACACCTCATGGTTCGGGCAGGGGGCGGCGATCGTCGATATCACTGACATTCGCATACCGGAACTCATATCGCATTTCAACATAGACTTCGGCGGGCAGATGCACACGTTCCAGCCGATCAAAAACGGCGAGTTCGCTGTGCTTATAGGAGAATACCGCCACGCGTGGATGCTCGACATCAGTGACGAAAAATACCCAAAAGTCATCGAAGTGTTCCCGAAACCCCCGAGAGAGCTCGTCGACCGCGGCGTCGGAAATCCCTGGGGCCCGGGGCAGCACAATATGTTTGAGTATGTGGGAGGCCCGGACGCCTGGACGAATGAGGACATCATTTTTATGACGGCAGGCGCCGGAGGGATGCGCGTCTACGACGTCAGCGACCCGTACCGTATAGAGGAGATAGCCTACTACGTACCGGGAACCCCGAAGGTCTATTACGATCCGAGAGGCGTCGAGCACGCGAGCAACGGCGCGGGCGTGGACGTCGCCGACGTATGGGTTGACCCGAACGGTCTATGCTATCTGTCGTCATACAACGGCGGGCTTGAGATAGTCGAATTCGAGGGCTGAACATGAGTGAGCATTCCGTGCCGGTTTTCAATATCGTACACGGATCCACCGTAGACGGGTGGGGTGTTCGCACGACCGTTTTCTTGAAAGGCTGCCCGCTGAAATGCCTCTGGTGCTGCAATCCCGAAGGGCAGAGAAAGCACGTAGAGCTCAAGTATACGGCCGAAGACTGCAACGGCTGCGAAAACTGCGTTCAGGTATGCAAAAACGGCGCTATCAGTATAAACAAGGAGTCCGAGCCTGTTGCTGTCATAGACAGGGGACTTTGCGATAACTGCCTGGACTGCGTAGACGTATGCTACGCCGGCGCCATGTCCTCGTTCGCGGATATTTACACAGTCAGCGAGCTCTTCAGAGAGGTCGAGAAGGATCAGGGATACTTCGGAACTGACGGAGGCGTGACCATAGGAGGCGGCGAGGCGACCATGCATCCGGAGTTCACCTGGGAGTTCATACAGATGTGCCATAAATCCTATATCCACACCGCGCTCGACACCTGCGGACATATCGATACCGAGCTTGGAATGAAATGCCTTGAAGAATCAGACCTGGTGCTTTACGACATCAAGGGACTCAACCATGAGATGCACAAGATGGGAACGGGCGTGGACAACGGTCTGATCCTGAAAAACCTGGCCTACAGGGACAGCCTGGACAAAGAGATCATCATCCGGCTGCCCATGATCCCGGGATACACGGATTCGGAAAAGGACCTCAAACAGGAAGCGGGGCTTATCGCAGGACTAAAATCGGTAAAACGCATAGATATCATTCCTTTTCACAAGTACGCGGAGAGGAAATACAGACAGCTGGGATGGCCGCTGCCTTATGTTTTCGGAGAGGAATTCCCTCAGGAACGGGAGCAGGAAGTGCTGGACTTATTTTTGGATGCCGGATTGCCCGCGCAGATCGGCGGCTGAATTTCAAAAGGAGATGTTAAATGGCAGATGTAAGATATAAACCGCTTCATGTAGGCATCAGCGTCAGCAATATCGAAGACTCGATAGCGTGGTTCGAAGATGTCCTCGGGTTCACGCTGCGGGACAAGACGGACTTCACGCCTATGGGGTTCCGCGTAGCCTTTCTCGATAACGGGGGAGGGTTCGAGATCGAGCTCTTTGAAAACAAGGAGACGAAACCGCCGTCGGAAGAAAGATTCTTGCCCGATTCCGACTCGAAGACCCAGGGCACGAAGCATATCGCTTTCGAGGTCGAAGACCTTGACGCCGAGCTCGCTTATTTCAAGACGAAGGGCATAGAGCCCGTCATGGGCCCGAAAAGAGTTTTCGGCCTGTACGTGGCTTTCATCCACGGCCCTGACAAAGTACTGCTTGAATTCATCCAGTGGGACCGCTAAAAGAGCAGGTATACAATAATGGCTATTAAAACACTAAGGACAAATCACTACGCAGTAAGCGTCTCGGATCTTGAAAGATCCGTCGAATGGTATCAACGAGTACTCGGGTTCAAGCTGCTTTGCCGCAATATGATCGCCCATATTGACACGCCGGTCGCCCATCTCGACTCGCCCGATTCAGGTTTTGTACTGGAATTATACTCTCCTCCTAACTCAAAACCAGTCCCTGAAGAGCGCAAGACGCCGGACGAAGACATGAAGACCAACGGCAATAAACACTTCTCCCTAACAATAGAGGATCACGAGAAGACAATGCTTGAACTCGAGGAGATGGGTATCCCGGTCGTATTCGTCGCGCGCTGCTGGGAGACGGTCGGAGTGTTCATCAACGACCCGGACGGAAACATCATAGAGCTGTTTGAAGGCGATATGAGGGAGAAGGTAAATATCTAAGTCGGTTATCACTCTATTAAATCAAATAATAGAGTGATGAGGAAATATAAAAAGTAAAAGTTGATTTTTATAAGAGGAGGTAGTAAAAATGTTTAAATCGAAAAAGGCAAGATTGCTATTGATGCTCGTAACATGCATACTGCTTGTATTTGGCATGGCTGCGTGCGGCGGCGGCGGTGGTGGTGGCGGATCCGCTCCGAGCGAAGAAGACAACGACGCAGCAAACGCGGCGGCATACGCTATTGCCGGTGCGGATATCGCGTTCGTCCTTCCGGCTGACGACAAACTGGCGATCAACGACAGAGGCTGGATACAGGAAACGTGGACGGGCGTCAAGAACTTCGCGACAGCGAACGGAAAGACCTGTACGTGGTATATCCCTCTCGACAACTCGACACAGGGTTATTATGACGCCATAACCACGGCGATCAACAGCGGCAGTGAAGTCATCATGTCGCTCGGCGCACAGCCTGTTGAAGGCACGGTGCTGGCTGCGATCGACTATCCGGACACATACTTCATAACGGTCGAAGGTAACGGCGCCGAAGACGCCGGGCTGTCCAATCTGTATGCCCTGTTCCATCAGTCTGACGAAGCCGGATTCCTTGCCGGCGTAGCGGCTGTTTCGGGCGGCTTCAAAGATATAGGCCTTGTCACCTGCCTCGATATCCCGCCGACGAATATCTGGACGTACGGATATCTTCAGGGTATCAACTATACAGCCGGTAAGCTTGGCATCACCGATATCGCGGTAAGGCATCATTATGTACATACTGCCGCGACGTCTCCTGACGTTCAGACGCTGTGCGCTTCATGGTATGAAGACGGCGTCGACCTGATCATCCCGATGCTTGCGGGAGCGACACCGTCGCTGTTCGCGGCGGCCGACGCGGCTCAAAAGCGCTGCTTCGGCGCTGACGTCGATCAGGGCGCTATGTCCGAAATGGTCCTGACGGGCGCGATCAAGCGGCTCGCCGATACGGTTCCGATAGCGCTGGCTTCAGTCTATGACGGCACTTTCCCGGGAGGAACCTACAAGTGGGCCAACCTTAACGACGATGCGGTCGGACTCGCGACCGGGCATTGGCGTATGGATCAGTACGGCTATAAGATATCCGACTATGAGCAAGCGTTCAATGACCTGAAGAACGACGTTGACGGCACACGCAGCGGTATGCTTAAAGAATCGGTCGTACGTACGGATCCAAATTCCGACGCGCTCGACGCGCTTTGGGATGCTATAGCAGTCAAGAACGTCAAATTTACTAATATTTACTAATACTCTATAATGTAATTTGACGTTGATGTGATTATCTAGACAAACGGCGCCGCGGGCGGGATTCGTTATCCGTCCACGGCGCCCGAAAACGGAAAGGTATAGACATGGAAGAATATACATTTGAAATGCGGAACATCACTAAATCGTTCCCCGGCATCGTCGCGAACGACGATATAACGCTGCAGGTACGAAAGCAGGAGGTGCACGCGCTGCTTGGTGAGAACGGAGCGGGAAAATCGACGCTTATGAATGTATTATTCGGCCTCTACCGCGCGGACTCGGGAGAAATCTTTATAAACGGCGAACACGTAAAGATCGACAACCCGAACGACGCAAACGAATACGGGATCGGGATGGTGCACCAGCACTTCAAGCTGGTACAAAACTTCACGGCGCTGCAAAACATTGTGCTTGGCGTCGAAACCACGAAACGCGGGTTTTTGAACCTGGAAGACGCGAGGACAAAGCTCACCGAGCTGACCGACCAATACCAGCTGAAAGTCAATCTGGATATGCTTATAGAGGACATGACGGTCGGTATGCAGCAGCGCGTCGAGATCCTGAAAATGCTGTACAGGGAAAACAACATACTTATATTTGACGAACCCACAGCGGTGCTGACGCCTCAGGAGACCGAGGAACTCATGAAGAGCATCGAGGGGCTCGTAGCCGAGGGGAAATCTGTTGTATTCATTTCCCACAAACTGAATGAGATAATAAGGATCGCCGACCGCTGCACGGTACTCAGGCGCGGCAAGGTGATCGGGACGGTAGATATAGAGAATACGTCAAAAGAAGAGCTCAGCGAGATGATGGTCGGCCGCAAGGTGCTGCTGAAGCCCGAGAGAGCCGATGTAGAAGCCGGGGACGTGCTGATGAAGGTGCGCGGGCTCACGATCAACGGCGCTAAGGGCCATCACGATCATGTCAAAAACGTCTCTTTCGATGTACGCGCGGGAGAGATACTCTGCATCGCGGGCATTGACGGAAACGGCCAGACGGAGCTTGTATACGGGCTCACCGGACTGAAAAAAATTGACGGGGGCACCATAGAAGTAAACGGTGAGGACGTGAGCAGGTCTTCTATCCGACACCGAAACGAGTATCATATTTCTCATATACCGGAGGACCGGCACAAACACGGCCTGGTGCTCGACTACAATATTTCGGAAAATATGATACTTCAGACATATTTTGAACCTGAGGTTTCCAAAAGGGGGCTTATAGATTATAAAAAAGCGTACGACAGCGCGGGCCTTTTGATAGACCGCTATGATATCAGATGCGCTCAGGGCGCGGGGACCGTAGCGCGCAGCCTGTCCGGCGGTAACCAGCAGAAAGTCATCGTCGCCAGGGAGCTCGAGCGCAAGTCACAGGTCCTGATCGCCGTGCAGCCCACGCGCGGTATGGACGTAGGCGCCATCGAGTTTATTCACAAACAATTGCTCAGAATGAGGGAAGAGGGAAGAGGGGTCCTTCTTATTTCGCTGGAACTGGAAGAAGTCATGAATATTTCCGACAGGATCATCGTAATCTATGAAGGCGAGATCGTCGGGGAACTGAATCCGAACGAGACGGACTTCCAGGAACTTGGTTTGTACATGGCCGGCGTAAAGAGAGACACGCTGCCACAGTTTGATAATTGATAAAGGCTGACAGGGATCTCTGACATGAGAGTAAAACAATTTCTGACCTCGCCGTTCATGACGACGTTCGTAGCAACGATCATCACCATCGTCATTGGTCTGTTAATTGGATTTTTGCTGCTCGCGATCACCGCGGCGCCGGTAGCCGTACCGGCTTTCAGGACGATCATCACAGGCGGTTTTGAGATCGTCGGATTCTGGACCGGGATGGGAAGGGTCATCAGCTACGCGATCCCGATCATGATGACGGGACTGTCTTTCGGTTTCGCCATGAGGACAGGAGTATTCAACCTTGGCGCCACAGGCCAGTTCCTGATGGGCCTTTACGCCGGGCTTTTCACGGCTATACATGGGGCGCCTATATTCGGCGTCCTGACCTGGGTCGTAGCCCTTATCGCAGGCGCGGCGGCCGGGGCGGGATGGGGGCTTCTTCAGGGCGCTCTTCAGGCGTACAGAAACCTGAACGCTATCGTCTGCGGCATCATGATGAATTATATTGCTTTGTACATAGTCAATACGCTCATAAGGGCGGACAGGGAACTGTATTTCGGCGGACGAAGCTACACAAATTCGGTGCCGACCGAAGCCCTGCTTCCGAGGATGGGCCTGAACCAGATTTTCGTAGGCTCAGCCGCGAATTCGGGGATCTTTATTTGCATCGCGATCTGTATCATCGCCTTTTTGATCCTGAAAAAAACCACACTCGGCTTTGAGCTGAAAGCTACGGGATACAACAGGGAGTCGGCCAGATACGCCGGCGTCAACGTCGAAAGATCCGTACTGGTATCGATGGTTTTCGCCGGGCTGTTCGCGGGGATCGGCGGAGTGCTTTGCCACCACGGCGCCATAGGCCAGAAGTACACGTTGTACGACGCCCTAAGGCCGGAAGGGTTTACAGGCATACCTGTAGCGCTGCTCGGCTCAAACCATCCGGTCGCGATCATTTTTTCAGGATTATTCATCGCGTACCTTCAGGTAGGCGGACTGGGTATGCAATCATATGGCATTGAAGCGGAGATCGTTACGGTCATAACATCGATCACGATATTCTTCTGCTCCTTCAGTATAGTGTTCAAAAAAATGTATATTCGCTGGATGAGCAAGCTTTACGGAGAAACGGTATGAGTATATTGTACTTCATAGTTCAGCAAACATTGATCTGCGCCATACCCTTGCTTGTCGTAGCGATAGGGGGCATCTTCTCCGAACGCAGCGGTATACTGAACTTCTCTCTTGAAGGTATCATGCTCGCCGGAGCATTTGTCGGGACACTCTACATACACGATCTCGAAGCCGGTACACAGGGCGATTATTTAGTCGCTGTCCTGCTCGCGGGGGTGGCGGGAATGGCCATAATACTGCCGCACGCGATTTCGGCCATTACGCTGAACGGCAACCAGATCATCAGCGGCATGGCTATAAACCTGCTGGCGCCGGCTGCCACGACTATTATAGGCAGG
>Ga0123356_10003932_pt1 | contig 15461 bp, 12 predicted proteins | sample TergutEmb28metaG_2_FD_92546 | JGI IMG/M metagenome (GOLD analysis project Ga0123356, IMG submission 92546) | Embiratermes neotenicus P3 segment gut microbial communities from Petit-Saut dam, French Guiana - Emb289 P3 | ecosystem: Host-associated > Arthropoda: Insects > Digestive system > Gut ... | reverse complement strand
TTTCAATCCGATTACTATTTGTGCTGTGGTATTTATTTTGATAAAGCACAAAGCAAGAGATGTTTTTGAAAAAGGATTGTATTTCTTAATCATCGGATTTATAGGCTTTTTCGGGATACTTTCAGCTATTAGATACGTTGAGCCTCATTGGACTGTTGTCTGTTCGATCCCTGTTATTGCATTGCTTTACCGGCACAGTGTTGAAAATAATGATATGTCGCAGTATGTAATAAAATGGATAGCGCCAACACTTCTGCTTATTCTGATTGCTCGTATTGTTCTTGCTCTTGGTCTTCTTCCAGAACGATTTGCTTTGAACGGAAAAGAGAAGAAATGTAAGGAAATTGAAGCAATTGCCGGAGATTTGCCGGTTGTCTTCACCGGATCTTTTCAAATGGCTTCGAAATATCATTTCTTTACAAAAAAAGAATCTCTTTTATTAAGCGCCGTAAATACTCGTTATACACAATTCGATTTTTTGCAGAAAGAACTTAATTATCAGGGAAAGCCTGTTTTTGTCTGTGCCCCTGTGGAAGGGAAATCTCAAAAATATAAAACCGATGATAGAATTATTGAAGGATATTTTGCGGAAAATTTTCAATCTGTCAACAGAGTTATAATTGAATATGAGTTAACAAAAAAAGAATATAATTCAGGCGACACTCTTCTTGTTAATTTTGAAATAATAAATCCTACAATATTTGATATTGATTTTCAACATCCGGAATTTCCTGTTACTTGTAGGGTAGGGTACGGGTTTTCATCCGAAAAAAGAAGATTTGAGTTTATAGATGTCGAATTAAATGAACCAATTTATATTCTTCCCGCAAAAGAAAAAATAAAAAGAGAGCTGAAAACAGTTATACCTCAATTTTCTCAGGATACATATCAATTTTTATTAACATTATCAAACCCTCTTTGTTCTGCTCGAAACAGTCGCTTTATTCCAATAAAAATAAAATGAAAAAATTATTCACATATTTATTTTTAATATTGTTTTGTTCAACCTTATCGCTCAATTCACAAATAACTCTTAATCCTGTAAAAGAAGTAAATAACAAGAATGCTACAAAGGAGGTAAAAGAATTGTACAACTATTTTCTTTCCGTTTACGGAAAACACATTATTTCAGGCCAAACAGAGTTTCAGTATTGTGAATTTGTAAGTGGAGTTACCGGAAGAAGCCCTGTTATATGTGCTTTTGACTTTATGGATTTCACTTGGGATAAAAGTCTTACTGTTGATAAAGCTATTGAATGGAGTAAAGATCATAAAGGTATTGTTGCTTTTCAATGGCATTGGCGTGATCCGATGACAAAAAACGGAGAGTTCTATTCATATCCTAATTATCAAACAGGAACAAAATTCGATGTTTCAAAAATTTTTTCTCCCGAATCACCTGAATATAAAGCAATGATTGATGATATAGATTTGATTTCTTCGCATCTCAAGCGACTTCAGGATAACAATATTCCTGTCTTGTGGAGACCTTTGCATGAAGCTACCGGAAATCAGTGGGGAGGATGGTTTTGGTGGAGTACAGGTACTTCTAATCCTGCTGCATCCTGTAAGAAATTATGGGAAGTTATGTATGATAGAATGACTAATTATCATGGATTGAACAATTTGATTTGGATATGGAATACTGAAGGTACAGCTCGGGAAGACGCTTGGTATCCGGGAGATAGCACTGTTGATCTGCTTGGGACAGATACTTACAATGGAACGATTAATTCAACTTGGGCAAATCGGTTTGAAGCTATTCATCTCCGGCATAACGGGACGAAAATGATAGCTATGACAGAAAACGGATCTGTTCCGGATTCCCGATTATTGCTCGAAGAAAAAGTTCCCTGGTTATATTTCTGTACTTGGGGTAATATGATTATGGATCAGGAATTAAATCCCAGAGATGTGCTCAGAAGGGTTTTCAACGATCCGTATGTAATAACAAACAGCAAATTGAATGTAGATACAATCCCTGATCCGGTTAATAAACCTACATTGCCTGATGCATACGAAGCGGAAGACGCCATACTTTCCGGAACACTAAAAGTATATAAAGTGTACGATGGATACACAGGTAGAGGATATGTAGGAAATTTTTCGGGAGATAACGATAAAATCACATTTTTGATAAACTCTGATGAAGCGGGTGTTAATAATCTGTTTATTGCATACCATATTACAAAAGGTTGGGGAGATAAATATACTCATATCAAAGTTAATAATGGAAATCAGGTTGAAGTTAGATTCGAAAATAAAGATGATGAAGGGTTTCACGAAACGCCTCCGCTTTCGATAAATTTAAATAAAGGACAAAACGAAATTGTATTATTGAAAAATTGGGGTTATTATGAAATTGATTATATCCGCATACCAAAAAAAACTACAAATATTGATCAAGTAAGCAGAGAACCTTTAAAAATATGGATTGACGGTTCGTTTTTAAAATTTGACATACCGTCTGATGAACAAATCAGCAATATCGAGTTTTTTTCCATTGATGGCAGATTAGTCTATAATTTATCCAACTTGGGATTCTCTGATGCCGTAAGTATTCCAATTTCAATATTTTCCAAAGGAGTCCATATTGTTAAAATAACTACTTCAAAAGAGGTTTTTTCTTACAAAGTAAATATTTAACAAAATTTAACTAAAAATGATTCAAAAATTATGTCACGTTTTGATGTTTTTATAGTTTAAATAGTATACGGTAATGAAAATTTAATTATAAATAAAAGATCATGAAGAAATTATTATTCCTGTTGACTGTATTACTATTTTCAAGTTGCGACAACAACGAAATAGACAACAGCTCTAGTATACACGATTTCAGAGTTCAGGATGTTTCGTATGAAAAAGGAAGTAAGTTGAAACTAATTTCAAACAGTTATGGTGGAGAAATATGGTATGCTCAATCCGAATATGAATACGATAACTTGGAAAGAATTAGTAAAGTTTCTCATCCCATGTACGATAATGGAAGCATAATTGGAGTTTTTGGTTATGAAGCCTATGTTTATAATACCAAAAACCAATTAGTAGAAATTGAATTTTACAATAACAATATTAATTGGGGATTCGTAAATTTACGCTCAGAAAAATATTCATACGATAACGATGGAAATATAATAAAAAAGACTTCACGAGAGGATTCCAACATCTATTATTATGACAAAAACCGTTTGACGCGAGAAGATATATATAATTACGGAGTTTTTATAAAGTATACTGAATATGAATACGATAAGCAGGGTAACTTAGTCAAAGAGAGTACTTACTCAACACAAGATGATACCCCGCTTAATTTTAGTATACATACTTATAGAGATGGTTTAAATGTAGAAACGGAGGTTTTTGTTTTTTACAATGTCATCGGAAAAACAAATCTAAGAAAAATCAGGCGATTTTATGATATAAATGACAATTTGATTTATCTTGAATCTCAGGAACTTTCGGTATTAAGTTCAATGATGAGCTATACTTTAAAATATGAATACTATTAATAAGCAATTATGAAAAGTTTTAAAAAATATTTAGTCGTTGTAACACTTGCAGTATTGGCTACATTTGCGTCATGCGACAAGGAAGATGATTTCGTCCCACCATTTAAAATTGAAGGGATAACGCACGAAAATTTTCCTTTCCTTGACGGTTCCACTACGGCAGGGCCATTAATCTACTTGATTGCTATGGAATTGTTGGGCGATAATTGGTGGACGAGAGAATTAGTTGAACAAAAACTGAAAACTTCTCAAACACACAATGCGTTTATCAATCTGATAGATAAAAAGGCAGATTTGATTTTTTCCGCACGTACAATGTCAGCAGATGAAAAAGCACATGCAGCCGTAGCTGGAGTTCATCTAATTGAAACGCCTATTGCGTTAGATGCGCTAATTTTCATCGTTCATCCAGACAATCGAGTAAAATCATTAAAACATAAGCAATTACAGGATATTTATACAAGAAAAATAACGAATTGGAAAGACGTTGGCGGAAACGATGCTCCAATTACTCCATTCATTAGGAATAAAAACTCCGGAAGTCAGGAGTTAATGGAATCCCTTTTACTTACTGAGCCAATTTCTGATGACTTTCCGGAAGATGTAATGATGAATGGTATGATGCTGTTATTATCAGCCGTACAAGTGAATGTAAACGGATTGGGATATACTGTTGCTTATTACAGGACAACTATGCACAGTGATTTTGAAGGTATTAAAACTCTTGCAGTGAACGGTATATATCCCGACAATAAAACAATTAAAAACTGGAAATATCCCTACACCTCTGAATTTTACGCAATCATTCGTTCCGATTTGAACAAATCGTCAATGGCATATAAATTATACGAATTAATGCAGACAAAAGCGGGCAAACGAGTCATAAGCCAAAGCGGATATGTTCCCATATAAACCCTATATAAAAAGCAGAGATTTTTTTTTATGTCAGCGTAGGCAGAGCCTACGCAGAACTGAGTTTTTCAATATTTTCAGCCTCTTTTTCATTTTTAACAATTTTTAACTAAAAATATTTTTTTATTCAAAAATCTGTATCTACTTTTGCAGCGTACTAATTTACTAATACACTAATTTATTATAACTCTAAATTATTATGATCAATTTTGAAAAAGTCGATTTCAGTTACAACACAAGGATTAAACTCCTGTCGGATGTAAATTTACAGCTTAAGCCGGGTCACATACACGGCTTGCTTGGTAAAAACGGCGAAGGCAAGAGCACCCTGCTCAAGTTAATCGCCGGTTTGTTATTTCCCCAAAAAGGAAAAATTGATGTGATGGATTTCGTTCCAAGTAAACGTAATCCGGGAATGTTGCAGGATATTTATTTCCTACCGGAAGAATTACCACAACATAGTCTAAGTATTTCAGGTTTCGAAAAAGTGTATGCGCCTTTTTATCCGAATTTTAATTCCACCCTGTTTGATGCTTGCCTGAAAGAGTTTGAAATTTCCTCCAAAGATTGGAAAATGAACAGACTATCGTTCGGACAGAAGAAGAAAATCTTTGTTGCATTCGGATTAGCCACTCAAACGAAAATTTTATTGATGGACGAGCCTACCAATGGATTGGATATTCCCTCAAAAGGACAATTTCGCAGAATGGTTGCTTCAACTTTGGATGAAAGCCGTTGTATGATTATTTCTACGCATCAGGTTCGTGATTTGGATAGTTTGATTGATAATCTTATCATAATGGATAATCACGAAATTGCTATGAACGAAACAATTGAATCAATCACAAATCGATTGCTTTTCCGTGTGCAGGATGCAAATAAAACCGATCTACCGGTAATCTATTCGGAAGATACGCTGCGAGGTGTTTATCAGGTTTGCGAAAACGTTAACCATGAAGACAGTAAGCTGGATATCGAATTATTATTTAACACTGTATATACTAATAAAAAAAGGATACAGCAAATTTTTAACTCTAAATAATTTAAACAATGAAAGCAAATATATTTAATTTCAATCGACTTGGACTATTGTTCAAACGATTTTTTGCCGAACGTTTCCGTACCGAATTGATTTATTGGGGTATTATGGCAATTATTTTTATGTTTATAAGGAATTTACTTCCATTAATGGCAATGCTGATTATTATTGGCGGACTTTTTTATGCCTCGCGTTTTTTCAAAGAAATTCATACTCCGGGCAGTGGAGTTGCATACTTTATGATTCCTGCAACACAGTTGGAAAAACTGATTGTCGGCATCGTAATGACTTCTTTCTATTATTTTGCCATGATGATTATTACTTATGCCATAGGTAATTTATTGGGAACGTTTTGCAATAATATTCTGGCAAGCATGAATAAAATGATTATAGGTATAAATATTTTTCATGAATCAACTTTGCAATGGAAGTTATTTAATGAAGGATTTGGTAATGGTATATTCCCTAACTTCTTTAATTTTCTATTAATTGCATTTTTAACAGGCCAGTCTGTTTATCTCTTAGGAAGTATTTACTTCAGTCGAATACAGTTTTTAGCGACCTTTTTTTCCTTGCAAATAATTCAATTCCTTTTGTCTATTGTGCTAATTATAACAATAAAATTGGTATTAGGCACTTTCAATTTTAATATAAGCAGTGACGATTTAAATTTATATAATTTTGGAAAAATAATTGGTTCGATAATTAAAATTGTTATTTGGTTTATTCCTCCATTCTTCTGGTTAGTTAGTTATTTCCGTTTAACAGAAAAAGAAATATAAATCATGGAATTCAAAGAAACACAAGCAATTTACCTGCAAATTGGCGATTATGTCTGCGAACAGATTTTGCTGGAACGATGGAAGCAAGGCGACCGTTTATTATCTGTGCGCGAATTGGGCGTGGCGTTGGAAGTGAATCCGAATACCGTGATGCGTACTTACGATTTTTTACAGGGAAAGGAAATAATATTCAACAAGCGCGGCGTAGGTTATTTTGTGTCGGACGATGCCCGGCAGAAAATCCTTCAACACAGGAAAAAAGAGTTTTTGGATCGAGATTTACCTCCCGTATTCAAAAATATGACTCTCTTAGGAATGACATTTAAGGAAGTAGAAAACGAATACAGTAATTATAGGAAAATATATGAAAACAAGTAATAAACTTTTGTTGGGCTTTTTAGCCTTTGTTATCATTGCTATGATAACAATAGTAGTCTGCACACGGATACTGATGTGATTATAGTTCAAAATCTAACCACATATAGTTCATTTGCCCTACATCGACAGTATGCAATGTTATTACATGGATTCCTTTTTTCAGTGTGATTTCAGCAATACTGTCGATTTTGTTCCAGTGATGCCACTGACGCCAAGCAACAGGATCATCGTCACGATAAGTAGAGGGAACATCCAAAGGTCCGGTTTCATCTTTATCATCAACAGAAATTGAAATCTTGCCTCCCTGATTTGAAGTGAACATTAGTCCGACACGATATTTCCCCGTTTCTTTTACATCAACAGTATATTTCGTCCATTCTCCCGGATTTGTCCAACCCACATAAAGCACATCCATTGGAGGTTCCACGAAATTAAACGGGGAATTATCGATGTCGTTACTTTTTGTATAACTGATATCTACTCCTTCATCAACTCGAAATGAATGTAAATAAGTCCCATTCAGAGGGTTTAATTCTCCGCTACCGTGATTTTCCTTTGAATCGTCGTGATAGGCAATACCTTCTCCACCTAAATCATAATATGCACAATAAATTCTTCCGGGTATTGTTTGCATTCCTGTCTTATATTCTGAATCAGTATAAGGTATTCCGGAATATTTAACCGGGGAGGAACAACCGGCAGTTGCCGCTGTTAATAATAAAAAAAATAGCTTTTTCATGTATAATAAATAATAGTTTAAAAATCTTTTTTGTAAAGGAATGCAAAAGTACAATTAATTTTGTAAGTATGATAAAAATTATATAGTTTTGCTCAATAATTATAATTTAATACAATGTTATGAAAACTAAATTATTCCTGTATAGTCTATTTATTATTTTGATATCCTTTTCTTGTAAGACACACACAAAAGAATTTTCCTGTTTCCAATGCTTTGATGAGGAATGGAAATTTTATCTTGGCGATTTGCCTGAGGCGGCTGACGTTGAATTTGACGACAGCAGATGGGAATTGTTGGACTTACCTCATGATTGGAGTATTGAATTGCCGTTTTCAAAGGAAACCGGACAAATTGCAACCGGACAGACGGTTGGAGGAATCGGATGGTACCGTAAAAAATTCAGCTTGCAACCGGAGCAAGAAAACAAAATTGTTCAATTGTATTTCGAAGGCGTTTATATGGAATCCGAAATCTGGTTGAACGGCAAAAAAATAAATTATCATCCTTATGGATACACATCTTTTTTCTGTGATATTACTTCAGGTTGTAACCCTGTGGGTGAAGAAAATACATTAGCCGTTAAAGTCAGTAATGAAGGAAAAAACAGTCGTTGGTATGCCGGTTCAGGTATTTACAGGCATGTCAAGATGATTACTACTGACTTATTACATTTCGATAATTGGGGAGTATATGTTACAACAACTTATATTGCAAATGATAAAGCGAAAGTTAATTTTTTATTAAATATTATCAATGAAGCTAAAACATCTCAGGAATTTGATGCGGTAATTCAAATAAAAGACAATGCCGGAACTATTGTTGGTAAAGATATTATTCATTGGGATGAGTTAAAACCCGGAGCTGAATCAATCTACAATCATGAGATAGAAATCATTAACCCATCATTATGGTCGGTTGATTCTCCGATTTTATATACTGCTGTTATCTCTCTTAAAGACGAAAGTCAAGTTTTTGATGAAGTAACTGTTCCTTTTGGAATTCGCAGCATTTCTTTCGATTCTGAACAAGGATTTTTATTGAATGGAAAACCTTTGAAATTGAAAGGCGGATGTGTCCATCATGATAACGGATTGCTGGGCGCTGCAGCTATAGACAGAGCTGAAGAAAAGAAAGTTGAATTGTTGAAAGCCAATGGATTTAACGCAGTAAGATGCGCTCATAACCCGCCTTCAGAGAAATTCCTTGATGCCTGCGACAGGTTGGGATTATTAGTTATTAATGAAGCTTTTGATCAGTGGCAAAAGATGAAAAATAGAGATGATTATCACCGGTTTTTTAACGCATGGCATGAACAAGATGTAACGTCTATGGTAAAACGCGATAGAAACCATCCTTCCGTTATTATGTGGAGTATCGGTAATGAAATTCAAGAACGGGCTGATTTATCGGGAGTCACGATAGCAAAAAAATTAAAATCCATTATAACTAAATACGATAAAACACGTCCCATAACAGCGGCAGTTAATAGTTTTTGGGATAATCCTAAACTGACGTGGAAAGATTCCGAACGTGCATTCTCGACTTTGGGTGTTTGCGGATATAATTATGCTTGGCAGGAATATGAAAATGATATAGAATTATTTCCGGAACGAGTTATATATGGCTCTGAATCATATCCATTTGAACGAGCTGTTAATTGGGACTTAGTTGAAAAATATCCAAATATTATAGGTGACTTTGTCTGGACAGCGATGGATTACCTTGGAGAATCGGGATTAGGACACGCTTTGGAGATAAAAGACGGAGTAGAAGCTCCTTCTGCTTGGTCTTCTTGCGATTGGCCATGGTTTAACGGCTGGAGTGGAGACATTGATATTTGCGGAAATAAAAAATCACATTGTTTGCTGCGCGACATATTGTGGAATGAAAGTAAAATAACAATGGCAGTGCATAAACCTATTCCGGAAGGATATTTTGAAAGTGTCAGTGTTTGGGGTTGGCCGCAAGAATATCCGGAATGGAATTGGAGTGGTCATGAAAATAAACCTTTGGATATTAGAGTATTTACACGATATCCTATTGTAAGGCTTTATTTAAATGGTAATTTATTAGAGGAAAAAGAAGTTTCAACAGAAGGTATTACAAAATATATAGCGCAGTTTCAAGTCAATTATCATCCGGGGAAATTAAAAGCGGTTGGTGTAGAATCAGGGGAGGAAAAAGATAGTATTGTCCTCAGTACAACAGGAAAACCTGTGAAAATTCGATTAACGCCTGATCGTTCTCAAATAAGGAATTCAAGAAATGACTTGTCATACGTACAGATTGAGTTAGTAGATAAGGAAGGGCAAGTAGTTCCCGACTCAGATTGTCATGTAAATTTGTCAATATCGGGCTGGGGAGAAATTGCTGCTGCCGGAAATGCTTCGCCTATAGATATGGATAGTTTTCGCTCATTGACGCCAACTACATTCCATGGAAAAGCTTTAGCAATTGTTCGTCCGACAGGAAAATCCGGAACAATTGTCCTTAAGGCTACTGCAGAAGGATTACCCGAAACTTCGGTTGAAATTAAAGTAAAACAGTAAATGATAAATAGTAAATAGTAATTTGATAGATACAAAATATGTGTAATTCATATTACTTAAAATTTTTTATAGAATGAAAAAAATATATTATTTTTTTTTGATAGGAAGTGTATTGGCAAATCTTTTTTCCTGTTCTCAAAATTCACAAAAAGAAAACGCCTCCTTATTGAGAGTTATTGAACCTATTCCATTTTCGGAAGTAAAAATCAATGATGAATTTTGGAGTCCAAGGTTACAAAAACATGCTACTAATACATTAAATGTTTGTATTGATCAAATTGAGGTTAAGACAGCACGTATTAAAAACTTTGAAAATGCAGCTACAGGTACAGGCGAACACGCAGGTATCTATTTTGACGATTCTGATGTGTATAAAGCTATGGAAGGGATGGCTTATTCATTGGTGAATAATCCTAATCCTGAGATAGAAAAAAAAATGGATGAATGGGTGGATAAAATTGCTGCAGCTCAACAACCCGATGGTTATCTGAATACTTTTTATACACTAACCGGTCTTGAAAAGCGATGGACTAATATGGAAAAGCATGAGATGTATTGTGGAGGACACATGATTGAAGCTGCCATTGCATATTATCAAGCTACAGGAAAAAGGAAATTTTTAGATGTAGCGATTCGTTTTGCTGAGCATTTAGATGAAAATTTCGGACCCGGGAAAAAGCACTGGATTCCGGGACATCAGGAGATAGAGCTTGCTTTGGTTAAATTATACCATATTACAGGCAAAGAGAAATATCTGAATTTGGCTTATTGGCTGTTAGAAGAAAGAGGACACGGTTATGGTTACGATATCGGTTACAATTATGCTCCGGAAAGCGGCTCAGTTTATTGGGCAAACGACCCGGGTTATTGGCAGGATCAAATGCCGGTAAGGGACCAATCTCAAATCACAGGTCATGCAGTACGAGCGATGTATATGTATTGCGGAATGGCTGATGTGGCTGCCATAAATCATGATCAAGGATATATAGATGCGTTGGATCGTTTATGGGATTGCGTTGTAAATCGTAACATGTACATTACGGGAGGGATCGGTTCTTCGCATGCTAATGAGGGTTTTACGGAAGATTATGATATGCCGAATGAAGAAGCTTATTGCGAAACTTGCGCTTCGGTGGGTATGGTTTTTTGGAATCATCGCATGAATCAAATGTCGGGCAATGCCTGTTATATTGATGTGTTGGAACGCTCTTTATATAATGGAGCGCTGGCTGGTATTTCTCTTTCCGGCGATCGATTCTTTTATGTAAATCCTTTAGAGTCGAAAGGAAATCATCATCGCATGGCTTGGTATGGTTGTGCTTGTTGCCCAAGTCAAGTGTCTCGTTTTCTGCCTTCTATCGGAAGCTATATCTATGGGAAATCAGATAATGCTGTTTGGATTAATTTATTTATCGCTTCGGAAACAACAACTCAACTGAAAGGAAATAAGATAAAACTTCGTCAGGAAACACAATATCCATGGGACGGCAAAGTTGTAATCACCGTAGATCCTCAAAATAATAAACCATTTGACATAAAAATCCGCAAGCCTGATTGGTCAGAAAAATATACCTTGTCAGTCAATGGAATGATAGAAAATATTCAACCGGCAGCCGATGGGTATTTGACTTTAAATCGTTCATGGAAAAAAGATGATCAAATAGAAATCGAATGGGATATGACCACTGATTTAATTGCAGCTAATCCACTTGTAAAAGCAAATTCAGGTAAAAGGGCAATTCAACGGGGACCGTTGGTATATTGTTTGGAAGAGATCGATAATGCCGGTATTGATAAAGCTTTACTAACTTCCAAAGATAAACCAGAGTCACAATATGATGCTTCTTTTTTAGAAGGAGTGGTTTCGATAAGAATACCTAAAGAAAATTCAGCTCCATTGTTTTACATTCCTTATTATGCATGGGACAATAGAGCGGCAGGAAAGATGAAAGTTTGGGTTGATTATCAAGAATGAATGCAAAATAAATACAATTTTACTTATGAAAAAAACAAACACAATTTGGTTGATGTTGACTTGCCTGTTCTGTTTTTTACAAATTCAGGCGTTAACCTTTGTAGTAAAAGCCGATAACTCTGATTTTGAAGTGGTCGACGGGGTATTGGTGGCGTATCATGGCGCGGGAGGCGATGTGGTAATTCCTGACAATTTAGGGATAACAAAGATTGGAAATTTAGCTTTTGCACATAATGCTTCGCTCATTTCAGTAATTATTCCTGAAGGAGTAATTACTATTGGCAATAATGCTTTTTTAGATTGTGGACTTACTTCTGTTACAATTCCAAATTCTGTTATGTCTATAGAATCTTGGGCTTTTGCATACAATAGCCTTACTTCCATTACTATTCCAAGTTCTGTAGAAGCAATTGGAAATTTAGCTTTTGGGTTTTGCCCTAATTTTGCTTTAATAAATGTTGATGATAGTAATAAGCATTATTCATCCGAAGAGGGAGTACTATATGATAAGAATAAAACAATTTTATATGTTTACCCAACAAAAAAAAATAACCTTACATTTATAATTCCTAATTCAGTGATAGAGATTTCACTGTTTGCTTTTTTAAATTGTAATAATCTTACTTCTATAACAATTCCAAATGATGTTGTATCAATAGGAGATTCTGCATTTTCAGGTTGTAATAATCTTGCATCAATTACTGTTAATTGGATAAAACCTTTAGAAATATCTTTAGAAAGTAATATTTTCTTTGGTGTCAATAAAAACACTTGTACTCTTTTCATTCCTGAAAATACACTGACAGATTATAAAATAGCCCCTGTCTGGAAAGATTTTGAGAATATCTTTGAAATGGCAGGAATTTACTTTGAAATAACAAACCTTTTGTTATTCCCAAACACCACTTGGCAGTTAAATGCAATAATTTTTAACAACAATGCAATATATTGGAGTAGTAACAATATGTCTGTTGCCACTGTATCTTCAAGTGGTTTGATTACTACTGTTGGCGAAGGAACTGCCATAATAACTGTTACTACTGAAGATGGTAATTTTTCGGCAAGCTGCACGGTAACGGTAGATAGTAAAGCGCCGGCAATGGAAATTGAGCAGTGTTGGGCTTCACCGTCTTATGAATGGTGCTGGGAATGTTTTAATGGAAATGGTTATTTTTTTACAAAAACGCCCTATTATGAGGGTACTGTACTTAAAGATCCTATTGAAGTTGAGATTATTAAAACAAGTGTTGCTTCTGAAAACGTAATTTATTCTCTTTATACGTATAAAAAGGAATATTTAAATAAGATTGATGGTGGATATGGATACTTCACATCGAGGATAGATAATTATCTTGCAAGTATTGATCCGCAAAAAACGCAATCTGATATAGATAAAAATCTTGATAAAATTTATGAGTTTCCTGTTGTTACTGAAACGCCAAATGAATACAACAGGGTTTTATATTGGGATGGAAAAACAGACTCTAAATTTACTGGGAAGTCTATGCCCGTGAGAGCTTCTTTACATATTGCGGCCCATAATGCAAATACCGGCGAACTAATAGCTATCAAAGACGCCGGCGCAATACAAACTTATGGAATTTTCATAGGTTTAGGTTCTGTTGATATTGATGTAAATAAAGATAAAGAAGATAAAGAAACGATTTCTGCAAAAATTTATCTTGCATTTGACAACAGACCTGTTAAACTTACAGCCCTTTTGTTGACTACGCCCTGCGGATTGGAATTAGGATCAACTTATGATATGGTAAACAAAGGTACAGAAGCTATGATTGCTGCCGTGAACTCAAGCGGAGGAGAGGGCTTTCCTCCAGACATTCTCGCTTATAAGGAACTAACCAATCCGACAGTTGACCCTCAAAACAATATGATTAAAATATATGAATGGAAGGATATTCAAAAATTAAACTGGAACGACCAGAAATGGAAAAACCTTTTAAGTAACCCTAATGGGGCCGCCGGTGGTGGTTGGCCTTGGGTGCCATTTAAAGCAGCGGACGGTAATTATTTCGCAGCTCGCCCCGAGGAACAATATACTGAACTTGGGTTTCTCATTGGAATTATTGTAGAAGCGTTTGACGATGATGGTAATCCTATAGAAACATACACAGGTGTTAATGAGGGATACACAACAAGTTCCCCCTTTCTTGAAGTCCCTCGATTAACAAACCCGAAGAGCATCTTTACCGGCATACCTGCTATTAAGAATAAAGAAGGCATAACAATCAGCGCAATGCCAAATGGCAATTTTAAAATAATATGCAATAACGGCGGTGTTCCTGAAAGTTTTGCTATTTACGATGTGACCGGTAAATTGGTAAAAGCCGGCAAATTATCCGGAGCTAAAGAAGAAACAATTGCAACCAATCTGCGTCCCGGTTTTTATGTAATATCAGTAAACACAATAGAAGGAGGAGGTAAATATATACAGAAAGTGGTTGTGGATAATAGGTGAGAATTTATATAAATGGATTTTTAATAGTTAATACATCGTCAATTATTTGATTGTGTTGTAAATCTTCAGAATATAACACACTGCAATTGCTTTCAAGTGCTGCAGATATTATTAAACTGTCATAAAATGAAAAACTATAACGTTTTGCAATATCACATGCTTTTAAAATAGTGTGTTGATGATTTGTGTGTATTTCATTGTTTGAATTGATACATTCTTGCAAAGTATCTTTTATAGAAGAGTAATCTATCATATATTTTCGCCCAAGAGTATTACACATTTCTTGTAAAACTTGGGTGCTGATTACAGTATAGTTTTCTTTTACAATTCTTCTTGCAATTTTTTGTTTCGCTATTTCAGAATTTGAATATGCGTAAATTATAACATTACTGTCAATAAAAATTTTTTTTTGATTATCTTGCATTAGCTTCTTCTCTGTTAAATTTGTATTGGCGCGTGTCAATAGAAATCGCATTAAAAGTCACCTTTTTAGTAGACAAGGGTTTAGAGAAAATTTCATTTAAAGGAAAGATAATTATCTCTAATTCTTTACCAATGTATTCTGTCGGAATAGGAAACATACATTTATCATTATGCGGTGTAAAAACGGTACGTATCATATTGTTATTATTTTTCATGTTGCAAAAGTAATATAAATTATTAATATTGCGTTTTTTTTCTTCACATAATCCCCAATAAATATCTTTACATCCATATAAACTTTATACTTACTTTTGCGCTTTCCGCATCATCCGCGTTCCCTGTAAGCATTCATTAACCTTGCTGTAAACTCGTAATTCTTTAATCCCCAAGTTGGCGCTATCAATAATTCTTCCGGTGATTGGGAGGTAAAACGGTCGATGATAAAATCCGGATTTAGGCGTTTCATAAAATCAATACATAAATCAATATACTCATCAACCGTATAGTTGTGAAAAATTTCGGGATTCTCTTCTACCTGTCGCGCCATCTGCGTATTACGAATTAATTGCACCTGATGTAGTTTAACCGTAGTAATCGGTAAAGATAAAATCTTTTCGGCGTGCAAAAGAATCATCTCACGCAATTTACCGGGAAGACCTAAAATTAAATGCACACCGAT
>Ga0123356_10003931_pt1 | contig 15462 bp, 11 predicted proteins | sample TergutEmb28metaG_2_FD_92546 | JGI IMG/M metagenome (GOLD analysis project Ga0123356, IMG submission 92546) | Embiratermes neotenicus P3 segment gut microbial communities from Petit-Saut dam, French Guiana - Emb289 P3 | ecosystem: Host-associated > Arthropoda: Insects > Digestive system > Gut ... | reverse complement strand
TTTCTCTGAGGAAGCGATCGCATAGCCTCCGGGGCCGAGGTCGAGCTCCTGATACACGTCGTAGGGAAGGCGCGATGGTGTCTTGCGGACCAGCTCCCGTACAGCTTGTAAGCCGCGCTTCAGCACTTCGGAGATTGGCCATCCAGTCACGGCACGTATCTCCTCCAACGCCTTCTCTGCCTCGTCATCAAATCGCACGGTGCGTGTTGCCATAGCATAAATCCCGCGTTGTATTACACACTGTAATACAAGATCTCCTGTCTGTCAAATCACGACCTGACTATGCCCACGGACTGCTGCGCAGCCTTGCCGATCGAACGGCCAGTGCGCTCCGCTGGCGGGGCGCATCTCCATGGGCAGGTGCGCGGGGACGTCACACACCTCGCCGGGGTCGCGGTCGGCACAGGGCTCTGAGACGAGGGGGCTCCCTGTGGAGATCGCCTGTCACGCCGGCACCAGCCCCTTACGAGCTGCTGTGGGTTTGAGCGCATGCGTGCGCTTGTCACGTTTGAAGACATACGTGCGTGCAATGGGGGCTTGCGGGTTCATGTAGCGGCCCGCAGAGGGTAGCGTTGCGTGACACGCAACGATGCTTTGCGGGCTGCGCGATTGTTCCACGCTCGCAAGACCAAAGAATGCGGATCGTGAGATCAATCACTCAAGATCAAATCTGAGGAGCCTGCTCATGAACCGCTACATCGCGACTGCGGCCGCCGCACTGACCCTGCTCGTTCTGAGTTCAACGCGCGGACCTGCAGCAGAGGTCGCATACCACTCACCCGGCACGGTCGCCGCTGCCAGTGCCAACGGCCTGCTGAAGCGCGGCGCGCGGGCGATTGTCGCCTATGTCGCCGGCTGTGCCGACAGAGACCCGAAACTCATTGATGGAGCCATGACCCCTGATGCCACGGTGGAGTATCCAACGATCCACGCGGGAGCCTATGTCGCAGTCGACTCAAGTGCCCTCGACCAGTTCTGCCAAGGCGGCACCGCGGGGCGCGTCAACCTGCTGTGGCTATTCCCGACGAATGAGTCCGATTCCCTGTTTGCCGAGTATCGCGTCGCATCGGACGAGCCCCCAAGGAGCGACGGGACCAGCCAATATCTCGTGCTGGTCACGATGAGAGGCGACAAGATCGCACGGCTGCGCGATCTCACGACGGTAGCGGCCGCGGTACCGCAGCCGTCGGTGACCTGGACTGCGTTGGCCCAGTGAGAGGAGAACTTCCATGAAGCACAGATGCGCTCAGATCAAGGCCCTGATGCTGGCAGGTCTAAGCCTGGCGATCCTCGCGGGGGCTCAGGCTCAATCCGCCGCGGACCAATTGCCGCCAGGCATCCTCGAGCAAGGCCCGGACCATTACTCCTTCGAGGTCGGCGATGTACGCGTCACGGCCCTCTCCGACGGCACAGTACCCCAGGATCTGCACAAACTTCTGCGTGACACCACCAGCCAGAAGACCGATGCATTGCTGAAGGAGGGCTTTCTCGTCAATCCGGTGGAGGCATCCATCAACGAATGGCTCTTCCAGCTGGGCGGTCGCACGATACTGGTGGACACCGGGTCTGGCGATCTCTTTGGGCCGGGTTACGGCGGCAAGCTCGCGCATAGCCTGGCGGCGGTCGGCCTGCGACCCGAGCAGATCACCGACATCCTGCTAACCCACGTGCACGACGACCACATGCGGGGACTGGTCCATGGGGGGCGCCTGGCGTTTCCAAACGCCACTGTTCACGTCGGCAAACCTGACATCGACTTCTTCCTGGACCGCTCGAACGCTGCCAAATCGCACTACGACATCAAGTATTTTGACGAAGCGATCGCAACGGTGAAGCTATGCGTCGATGCTGGAAAGGTCCAGACCTTCAGCGGAACGACTGAGCTCATGCCGGGGCTCATCGCAACCTTGCACCCAGGCCACACCCCAGGGAGCGCCTTCTATACGCTCGAAAGCCACGGCCAGAAGATCGTCTTCGTGGGTGATATCGTCCACGTCGCCGCGGTTCAGTTTCCCGATCCGACGATCACGATCGAATACGATGTAGACACGGCGCGGGCCGCTGCGGTCCGGCAACAGGCGTTTTCCGAGTTCGCTCGAGACCGGACACTGATCGCCGTCCCGCATGTGCCTTTTCCGGGCGTAGGCCACGTGCGTGCTATCGGTACCGGTTTTGAGTGGGTACCGATAGATTACGGGAACCGGCTCACGCAGTGACGAGAGAGACACCGAATGTTCGACGCTCTGGCGACCTTTGTGGCTGTTGCGAGTGAAGGCAGTTTCTCAAAGGTGGCCAAGCGCGATCGCGTTGCAGTGTCCTCCGTCACTCGACGGATTACCTGGCTGGAGTCCGAGCTCGGCGCGAAGCTACTCAGGCGCAGCTCACGCCACGTAATGTTGACGGATGCCGGAGAGCAGTTCCTGCCTCGTGCGCGCGCCATTCTCGCCGAGATGTCTGAAGCCAAGGAACGGCTGAACGCGCTGGATGCAGAGCCCCGGGGTCTTCTCACGGTGACCGTACCTGCGGCGTTCGGACGTCGATTTGTGGTGCCGGCGGTGATCGAGTTTCTGCATCGATACCCGCTGTTGCAGCTCGACCTTCACGTCAGTGATCAGGTAGTCGATCTGACCGCGCGTCGGATCGACGTTGCAATCCGGATGGGATCGTCACCACACGGCGACCTGATCGCAACGCGACTGGCGCCGCTGCGACGCCTCGTCTGCGCCAGTCCCGCGTACCTCGAGCGACGGGGGCGGCCGGCCGCGCCTCAGGATCTCTTGCAGCATAACTGCCTGACGGTTGCCTCGGGGCCTCCCCCGCCTGACTGGTGGCGCTTTGCCGGGGTCAACCGCAACGCCGCCTTGCCTGTGCGTGGAAGCCTGCGAACCGATGATGTCGATACCTTGTTGCAGGCCGCTGTGGCCGGCGTGGGGATCGTGCACCTCGCGAGCTGGTTGGTCAGCGATATGGTTGCCGCCGGGAGGCTGGTGAGCCTGTTTCCAGAGGCACGGGCACCTGAAGTGGGCTCGCTGGCCATTCACGCGGTCCGCCTCCCGGGACGCTCGCACGATGCGAAAGCAAAGCTGTTCGTCGCGCACCTGCGCAATGCGTTTGGAGATCCACCCTATTGGGAGCGCAGCCTCCGAACGCCACAGCGTTGACACGCGCGCCATCGCCTACGTCGAGCATCCAAGTAGACGGGCCGCGAACGGAGCGCTCATCGCTTTCTCTTGCAACACGTGATCTAGGCTGCAATCAGCTGAGACCAACGTCTCGGTTGGCGCTTCCTTCCCTCGCGGACGCTTGCCTCATTGTGGCCATTTTTGAACTTGCCAGCTGCAATTACATAGCCAATTATATAGCTAGCTATCAGTGAGATTGCTTCTAATGAGCACCGGCGGCGACATCATCAGCGAGCGGGGCCTGCTGTTTCTCGGCAGCCGCTTGAAGCGACTAGCGGAGCGGTTGCAGGGCGATGTGGCGGCTCTGCCCGAGCGCGCCGGGCTCGCCGTCCAGCCTGGCCACTATGCCTTGCTCGCCACCCTCGATCAGTACGGTCCGCACACGGTCGGCGATCTGGCTCAGGCCATGCAGATCAGCCAGCCGGCGGTGACGCGCACCCTGTCTCGGCTGCTTGAGATGGGGCTCATCGAGGCGAGCCGCCTGCATCGTGACCAGCGGCACAAGACGATATCACTGACCGCGACCGGCACTGCCGTGCTGCTCCGATCCAAGCTTCTGGTGTGGCCGCAGGTCGAGGGCGCGGTTGCTACCATGCTAGACGGAATGGCCGGACCGTTGCTCGAGCAGATCGCGGCGCTCGAGGCAATGCTCGCCGAGAAGCCGCTCAATGAGCGGGCGCTGTCGGTCCCCGCCCCTGCCTTCTCGATCCGCGAGTTCTCCGACGAGTTGGCAGGCACATTCCGACAAATCAACTCTCAATGGATCGAGGCTATGTACAGCATGGAGCCGGCAGATCTGGATGTGCTCGAGCATCCCCGCGAGCGCATCATTGACGGAGGCGGGGGCATCTTGTTCGCGCAGGCCGAAGGTGTCGGTATCATCGGTACCTGCGCTCTGCGCAAGACGGGTGAGCGGGAGTTCGAGCTTACCAAGATGGCAGTACTCGAGGCTGCGCGTGGCTTGAAGGCAGGTGAATTCCTCCTCCGGGCCGCGATTGCGCGCGCGCAATTCATGGGAGCGGATCTGCTCTACCTGCTCAGCAACCGCAAGTCCGCTGCCGCAATCCACCTCTACGAGAAGCTTGGTTTCGTCCATGACGCGGACATCATGCGTCGATTCGGTGCCAACTACCAACGATGCGACGTCGCAATGCGCTTCGTGGGCCGTGATGGCTGTATCCCGCCTGATTGATTGCGGGAAGGATGTGCAACGTCAGGCGCTCAACGCCACCGGGTGCGCCATCTGCGTCATCGATTCTCCGCAGCTGATCGGATCGGGTAGTTGAGCATCCACTGAACGCCGAATCTGTCCGTCAGCTTGCCGTAGTAGTCGCCCCAAGGTTGCATGCCGAGCGGCGTGGTGATGACACCTCCATCCGCGAGCCGTGCGAACAGTTGTTCCGTGCCCTCCCGGTCATTCGTCGTGAGCAGATGAGCCGAGCCGCGCATCGGTTCAGCATCATGGTTATCCGAGGCGTAAAACAGCACCCCAGGACCCTCGAAACGGGCATGCATGATCTTGCCGCGCATGGCCTCCGTCGGTACCGGAGCGCCGTCCGCACCATAGCGAACCAGTAACGTGACCCTGCCAAGTCCGCATTGCGTGTAAAAGGTGAGCGCTTGCTCGCACGTCGTGGTAAAGAACAGATAGTTAGCCAGTAACATGTGCTTTCGCTCGCAGGCGCTCCCCGTGGTGTTGCGTCGCCGTTTTGGTCGCTGACAAGATAGTCACCCTGCTGTAGAGAGCAACTCGTCTCCCATGCGACCCTGGTTACAACCTCAAGGATGGGCAGCTTACACGCATCTGGCGATCGCCTCCATCGCGCAGCCGGCCGCTACAGGCTCATCCCGCCCGAGACCTCGATGCGCTGCGCATTGACCCACCGGTTGTCGTCGGACAGGAGCGAGGCGATCATCGGCCCGATGTCATCGGGAACACCCGCGCGACCGAGCGCCGTGTCTCCGGCGACGAGCTTGTTGTACTCAGGCCTGTCACGGACCACGCCGCCCCCGAAATCCGTCTCAATCGCGCCGGGCGCAACCGTGTTGGCGGTGATCCCGCGGGCACCCAGCTCCTTGGCGAGGTAACGGGTGAAGACCTCGATGCCTCCCTTCATCATCGCGTAGGCGGCCATGCCGGGCCGGCTGAAGCGGGCCAGCCCGCTGGAGAGGTTGACGATGCGCCCGCCATCGGCGAGCAGTTGCAGGAGACGCTGTGTGAGGAAGAACACGCCCTTCAGGTGCACATTAGCCAGTCGATCGAAGTGCTCCTCGCTGGTCTGCGCAATCGGTGCAGCGAGGCCGAAACCGGCATTGTTGACGAGGTAGTCAAAGCTGCCGCGTCCCCATTTCTGCTGCAGGGCCTGCTTGAGACTCGCGACAAAGGCGTCGAAGCTGTCCACATCGCCCGTGTCCAGCTGCAATGCCAGGGCTTCGGCGCCGAGCGCTTCGATCTCTGCGACCACACGATCGGCGTCAGCTTTGCCCGACTTGTAGGTGATCACGCTGCTCACGCCTTTGCGCGCCAGGCTGACGGCGGTATTGCGGCCGAGTCCTCTGCTTGCGCCGGTAACCAGCGCGATCTTGGGTATCTGGCTCATGGGGGCTCTCCGTGGTTGAAGGTGATACTTATATTGACGGTACGTTTCGTAAATTATCCCATCCTTTACCCGCTGTCAAATACATTTCCTTTTCGTTTCGTTAATATCCCTGAATGAGAGCCAAGTCACCCGGGCGGCCCGTCGGGCGCCCAAAGCGCAGCACCGCCAGCGCACACGAAGCGATCTTGACCGCCGTCTACGAGCTGCTTCAGGAGAGGTCGGTGCGCGATCTGACCATCGAGGGTGTGGCCAGCCGGGCAGGGGTCGGCAAGCCCACGATCTACAAGTGGTGGCCCACCAAGGCGGCCCTGGTCATGGCGATGTTCCGCGAGCGCGTGGCGCCACATTTCGAGGGCTCCACGGCCACCTCTCTGGAGGAATCGATCCGCATGAAGGTTGACGGCCTGATCGACCAGTTCAACGGCTTCTTCGGCAAGGTCATGGCAGAGCTGATCGCCGAAGGCCAGAGCGAGCCTGCGCTACTCGCCGAGCTGAACGAGGGATACATCCGGCTTCGCCGAGCCAGCACCGTCGCCGACATCCGCAAGGCTCAGCTCGCCGGGCGCTTCCCGACTCAGGTGGATCCCGAGCTTGTGGTCGATGCGATCTTTGGCAGCATCTACTACCACATGCTGCTGAAGCTCCGCCCGCTCACGCACGACTACGGTCAGGCCCTGGTCGATCAGGTCTTCCGTTCCCTGTCGGGGGACGGGCCGCTGTTTCGAGGAGCGCCTCGTCGCCGTCGCGCCTGACGGGGCCCGCGATGATCCTGACGCCGGCACTCGCGAACAAGCGGTTTCCTGCGCTCGTCACCAATCCGACGGTGTTCGCCGGTAGAGCTCATGCGCGGCAGCGCGGTCGCAGTTCGACCAGCTCGTTGTGACACCGTAGGATGCGCACAGGTAATGTGACAAACACAATATTGCCTGCGGCAAGACTGCATTGTAGAGTCTTGCCGGTCATGTTGCGCCGCTGCGCAACGACGGGTATCGGAGCTGCTCACGCTTAAGCGGTGGGCAGCTCTCGAGAGTGGTTCTTCACGAACACACCTCGAGGCTAGACGACCATGTCCAGCGCCAAATTTGATCGCGACGAGGCCGCCCCGGTACTGATCGCCGGTGGAGGGATGGTCGGTCTCAGCGCCGCGATGTTTCTCGGGCTGCAGGGAATTCGGGCGGTGGCGGTTGAGCGCCTCAAGACGAGCTCACCCTTGCCGCGCGCGGCCTTCTTTCACATGCGTACGCTGGAGATGTTCCGTGCGGCCGGCATCGAGCGCCGGGTACGCGAGGAGTCCGAGAGGGAATTCGTTCCGGAAGGCGCGATTGTGGCCATGGACTGTATCGCAGGCCGCACGCTGGCCCAGATCATCCCGAGCCTCAACGAAGGTGTCGAAGCGCTGAGTCCTTGCCGGCGGCTGTTCCTCAACCAGCCGAGTCTCGAGCCCATCTTGGGTTCCCGTGCGCGTGAGGCGGGGGCGGAGGTGCTCCAGGGGACCGAGATCACCGACGTACAGCAGGACGAGTCCGGTGTCACGGTCCTGGTCAAGAACGTGGAGAGCGGAAACGAGCGGGAGCTGCGAGGGCGATATCTGATCGCGGCCGATGGAGCACACTCCAGGGTTCGGGAACAGGCGGGGATCAGATACGAGGGACGCGGCGCGTTCTCGAACTCACTGACCATCTACTTCCACGCCGACCTGTCGCCCTGGATCGCTCACAGAGCCGTGAGCATCATCTACGTCAATAACGCGGTGCTCGGCGGCTTCTTCCGCATGAATCGGACCGCGCAAGCGGGTTTCCTTGCCATCAACACGGTGGGAGACCCCAAGCGCGATCCACGGGCGGCCGCCAACGCCGCCGCCGATGTGAGCGAGCAGCGGCTCATCGAGCTGGTACGCGCGGGTGTCGGGATAGCGGATCTCCCGGTACAGATCGACGGTATCACGCGCTGGCGTGCCACCGCCGAAACGGCACAGCGATTCAGGGACAGAAGGGTCTTCATCGCAGGCGACGCCGCGCACCTGATGCCGCCCAACGGGGGCTTTGGCGGCAATACCGGCATTCACGACGTGCACAACCTGGCCTGGAAACTGGCACTGGTCCTGAATGCGCGCGCGGATGATCGACTGCTCGACACCTACGAATCGGAGCGCAAGCCAGTCGGACAGTTCACGGTGGAACAGGCGTTCTCACGCTATGTCATGCGCACAGCGCCCTGGCTACAGGAGGCGCAAAGACCGCAAGCCCTCACGGAGGACTTCGATATCGAGCTCGGGTATCTCTATGGGGTCCCCGATGCGGTTCACGCAGACCCGCGCACGACATTCGGGATGCCCGGATCGCGCGCACCACACCTCTGGCTCACCCGCGGCGGCGAGCGCTTGTCAACCATCGATTTGACCGGCCGATACCTGCTGCTTGCGGGATCAGACGGGGCAGAGTGGTTGCACGCGGTGCCAGCGGTCGCTGCTCGACTCGGTGTGCCTGTCGATGCCTACTGCATCGGCCGCGATCTCACCGCCAGCGAGGAGGCCTTTACCCGCGCCTACGGAATCTCGGAGTCGGGAGCCTCACTCATCAGGCCCGATGGCTTTGTGGCCTGGCGCAGCGAGGACAGGACGTCGGACCCCGAGCGTGTACTGTGGGAGCACTTGAGCGCGAGTCTCGGCGGCGAGATCTAGCCGCTGCCCTCGCCTTGAAGCGCTCACGAACCCGTTTGCTTCGTGAGCTGGGTGCGCTCGCTGCGGGGCTCGACCCAGCCTCCGCCTAAGGCCTGGTACAGATGAACCATGGCCTGTCGCCGGGAGAGGCCTGCCTGGGAGAGCTGGTCCTGGGCCGAGAACAATGTCAGCTGCGCTTGCAGCACAATGATCAGATCGGCCACGCCCTGTCGATACTGCAGCTGCCCGATCTGGAATGCCTCACTCGCGGCCTTCACCTCGCTGACCAGGTGCTCCTCGGCTGCCGAGTAGCTGGCCACCTGCCCTAGCGCAATGTCCACGTCAGCGAACGCGTTGAGCACCGCGCTCTCATAGCTCGCGATCAGCTGGCGTTGCGTCGCCTGGGCGAGCCGGAGCTGCCCGACGAGCTTGCCGCCGTCGAAGATCGTCTGCAACAGGTTCGCGCTGGCGTCCCACAAGAGGCCGGGCCCGCGGATCAAGGTGTTCAGTGTCGCACTGGCGTAGCCGGCGCTCCCTGTGAGGGAGAACTGCGGCAGAAAGGCGACGCGTGCGGCGTCCACGTCGGCGTGAGCCGCGGCGAGTGCCGCCTCGGCCTCGGCAACGTCGGGCCTGCGCTCGAGAAGCTCCGAAGGAATGCCGGGCGCAATGACGGGCGAAAGAATCGACCGCGCATTCTGCTCACTGATCTGCAGCTGCTCCGGCACGCGTCCGAGCAACACGGCCAGCGCAGCCCTCGCTTCCAGCTCCTGCTCCTTGAGCAGGGGAGCCTGCATGGCGATCGCCTCCATCTGCGCCTGTTCCTGAGTCAGGTCGAGCTGCGAGGACTTGCCCGCTGCGACCTTGAGTTTGATCACGTCCAGGATGCTCTGCACGGCGGCAATGTCCTCCTGCACGATCGCGATGCGCTCGCGTAGCGACAGGATCTGGAAATACGCGTCAGCGACCTCCGCCGCCACACTCAACCTTGTGCTCTCCTGCGCGTAGCGGGCGGACTTGAGCATCTCACGGGCCGCCCGCACGTTGGCGATCGACAAGCCCCAGATGTCCACCCCATAACTGGCACCGGCTGAGAGGCCGAAAGTGTTGCTCGTGCCAGCGTTGCTCGTGCCAATCGTCTGGCTCGAGGAGACGGAATTCGCCCCCGTGCCGGAGCGCTGAGCTGCGGCCGTCAGATTGAGCTGCGGCCACAGAGCCGAACGTTCGATCGTGAGCTGTGCTCGAGCCTGCATCATGCGCGCGGTGGCGACCGCGATGTCACGGTTCTGCTCCTGTGCGTCCACGATCAGCTTCGAGAGCTCCGGACAGCCGAAGCTCTGCCACCACTCGCGCGGCGGCCAGATCTGCTGCGTGCGCGGGACCTCCGAGCTGAAGCTCGCAGGGACGATCTTCGGACCCAGCGCCTGCGGGACATGCGTGGCGCAGCCGCCCATCGCGAGGGCCAGCGCGAGGAGGCCCATGCGCAGGCCAGGCCAGACCTGCGGCGCAGGGGCAGCGGATCTACTCATGGCGCAAGGCGTGCACGGGATTGGCGGTGGCGAGCCGCTGCGTGTGCGCGAACACCGTCACGCACGCGATCACGAGCACCACCGCGCCGGCAGCAGCAAAGTAGACCGGGCTGAGAGGGACTCTGTATGCGTAGGTGTCGAGCCACTGCCGCAGGTAGTAGTAGGCGACCGGCCAGGCGAACACGCTGGCGATCAGCACTGGAATGGAGATCTGCCACAGGAGCAACCGGAGCAGATCTCCCGTGCGCGCACCGAAGATCTTGCGTATGCCGATCTCCAGGGTGCGGCGCGCGGCAGTGAACAGCGCGAGCCCGAACAGGCCCAGACAGGCAATGAAGACGGCAAGGGCGGCGAAGATCCCCAGCATCGTTCCCTGGCGCTCGTCCGCATGAAATAGGCCTTCAAAGACATCGGTGATCAAGAATCTGTGTATGGGCTCCCCGGGAACGAAGGACCGCCACGTCTGGTCTATGACAGCAAGCGCCTGCGCGATCTCCCCACTGCGCGCCCGAACCGAGAGCAAGGTCGGCGTGTCCGACACCGGATCGTGCACGTAGAGGGTCGGCTGGACCGCCTCCCTCATGCCGTCGAAGAGTGAGTCGCGCAGCACTCCGACTATACGGACAGGCTGGCCAACAATAGTGAGGACCTGCCCGACTGCCTGGTCCGGGGTGAGACCAAGGCGGCGTACGGCCTCGGCGTTGGCCAGCACGTTCGAGCTCGGGCGATCGGAGCGAATGTCCTCCGCATACGCTTCCGAGAGATAGCGACCCGCAAGCAGATGCAGCTGATACACGGCGCAAAAGCCGGCGTCAACGCTCAATATGTGCGCGGTGAAGCTCTCGGTGTGACCTTGCATGCTGATCGGGACGTTGGAGTTGTTCCCGAGAACGAACGGGACTGCGTTGGAGAGCGAGGCCGCGATGATGTGTGGGTCTGCGCGCAAGCGGCGGGCAAAGGCTTCTTGGGCGCTGAGAGTCATCTCCGCCACGTCATTGATCACGGCAACGTCGCTGCGGTAGAAGCCGAGATCGACGTCGCGCGCGTAGCCAATTTGCTGGAACACGACCAGGGTCGCGATGCCCAGCGCGATCGAAACCGAGAATTGTGCGATCACCAGCCCGGTGCGCAGGAGCCCGGAGCCGGATGTGAGTGTCGTCGCGCTCATCCTGAGCACCGTCGTGGGCCTGAAGCTCGACAGCACCAGGGCAGGGTAGGCGCCGCTCAACAGGCCCGCCGCCAGCGCGCCGGCGAGAATCGTGGCCATGAGCTCCCAGTCCGCGAGCGGATGAAGCACGAGCGGCCGCTCGAGGAAGGTGGCGTAGGCGGACATGGAGACCTCGGCCAAGGAGATGGCCAGAACGAGGGAGATGAGGGCGATCAGCAGCGCCTCCCCCAGGAACTGGGTCATCAGCTGCGCTCGCCGGGCACCCACGGTCTTGCGAAGCCCGATCTCCCGCGCTCGGAGCGTCGCTCGAGCCGTCGAAAGGTTCATGTAGTTGAAGCAGGCGAGAAGCACGATCAGCAAGGCAATGACGGCAAACCCATAGACCGTGGTGCGATTCCCGGGTGGCTTCATGCCACCCAGGTTGTCCGTTGTCAGGTGGACGTCGTAGAAGGGCGTGAGGTGGAACTGCTCGAGCTCGCTGCCGCGCATGTTCACTCCCATCCTCTCGGGATGGACGGTCCGGTCGATGATCGGCTTGAGCTTGCCCAGCACGCTCTCGGGGCTGGCGTGCGCGGCAAGAGCGACGTAGCCGTAGCCGCCCTGCGAGCCATACCAGCCGTTGGCTTTGAGCCGTGCGGAGACCCGGTCTGCCTTCGAGGTGTTCGGCACGAGGAAGTCGGCAAGCAGCTGGGTGTTGGCTGGCAGGTCGCGCAGTATCCCGGTCACTGTGACCGCGTGAGTAGCCAGGAGGCAGGCCGCGTCGTTCGCATCGCACGCATCGCCCCCGGTGTTCGTCAGATGCATGATCTTGCCGAGCGGGTCCGCGCTGCCAAAGTACTTGCGCGCCATGTGCTCCGACAGCACGATCGATTCCGGCCGCGCCAGGGCCGTCGCCGCGTCCCCTTTTGCCAGAGGCAGCTTGATCGTGCTGAAGAACTCCGGCGAGACCACCGTCACCCGCTCGGAAAACACCCGATCATCGACGCTCACGGTCATCGACTCCGGCGTCACGTTGATCGCAGACCTCACCTCCGGGAGCTGCGCTTGCATGAGCGGTGGCAAGGGGGAGGGAACCTGGGCCAACTGCATCGGATCGCGCCCAGGCACGTGGAACGTCACTTCGACCCTATACAGGTTCGCGCTGTCCGGAATCCATCGGTCGTAGGACAGCTCCTCGCGCACGAACACAAGGATCAGGATGGCGCATGCGAAGCCGATCGAGAGACCTGCGATGTTGATGAGCGAATAGAGCCTGTGTCGCGCCAGCACTCGCAAGGCCATGAGCAGGTAATGGCGTAACATCGATGTACCCTCACACGAGCTTGCGGACCCTTACGGTCGCGATGCTTGGATGATTTTGAAACGCAGCTCCTGCGACACCGCCGTGCATCGCGAAGGCCAGCGAGATGCGGTCAGCGCGCAGGCCAGGCCGCGCCTGCAGCGCAGCGTCGTCGCGACTACTCATGACGCAAGGCGTGCACCGGATTGGCTGTGGCGAGGCGGTGAGTGTGCGCGAGAACCGTCAGGCACGCGATCACCAGCACCGCCGCACCCGCGGACACAAAATAGGTCGGGCTGAGTGAGATTCTGTACGCGTATGTCTCGAGCCACTGCTGCAAGTAGTAGTAGGCTACCGGCCAGGCGAACAGGTTGGCGATCAGTACCGGAATGGAGATCTGCCACAGGAGCAGGCGTAGCAGATCCCCCGTGCGTGCACCGAAGATCTTGCGTATGCCAATCTCCAGGGTCCGGCGTGCAGCAGTGAACAGGGCGAGCCCGAACAGGCCCATGCAGGCAATGAACACGGCGAGGGCGGCGAAGATCCCCAGCATGATTCCCTGCCGCTCATCCGCGTGAAAGAGGCCGTCGAAGGCATCGGCGATCCAGTATCTGTCTATGGCCACCCCGGGAGCAAAGGATCGCCACGTCTGGTCGATCCCGGCGAGCGCCTGCGCGATCTCTCCGCTGCGCGCTCGAACCGAGAGGGTAGGAGTGTCCAACACCGGATCGTGCAGGTATATGGCCGGCGGGGCCGGCTCCTTCATGCCGTCGAACAGGGAGTCGCGCAGGACGCCGATTACACGGAGCGGGCGGCCGACCAGAGCGAGGACCTTGCCAACGGCTTCATCCGGAGTAAGTCCCAAGTGGCGCGCGGCCGCGGCGTTGATCAGCACGTTCGAACCCGGGCGGTCAGGCCGAATGTCTTCCGCATACGCTTCCGAGAGATAGCGCCCGGAAAGAAGATGCAGCTCATACACGGAGCAGAAGTCGGCGTCGACGGTAAATAGGCGCGCTGTGAAAGTCTCGGTGCCACCTTGCATGCGGATCGGCAAGTTCGAGTTGTTCAGGAGAGTGAAGGGAGCAGCGTTGGAGAGCGAGGCGGCGACGACGTGTGGATTTGCACGCAAGCTGCGTGCGAAGGCCTCCTGGGCGCTGGGCGTCAGCTTCGCCACGCCCTTGATCACGGCAATGTCGCTGCGGTAGAAACCGAGATCGGCGTCGCGCGCGTAGCCGATCTGCCTGAAGACGACGAGGGTGGCGATGCCGAGCGCTATCGAAACCGAGAATTGTGCGATCACCAGCCAGCTGCGCAGGAGCCCGGAGCCGGATGTGAGTGTCGTCGCGCTCATCCTGAGCACGGTCGTGGGCCTGAAGCTCGACAGCACCAGGGCAGGATAGGCGCCGCTCAGCAAGCCTGCCGCCACCGCGCCGGCGAGAATCGCGGCAAAGAGCTTCCAGTCCGCAAGCGGATGCAGCCCCAGTGGCCGATCAAGAAGAGTGCCATAGGCGGACATGGAGACTTCGGCCAGCGAGATGGCCAGAATGAGTGAGATCACGGCGATGAGCAGCGCCTCTCCCAGGAACTGGGTCATCAGCTGCGCTCGCTTGGCGCCCACGGTCTTGCGAAGACCGATCTCCCGCGCGCGAAGGGTCGCTCGAGCCGTCGAAAGGTTCATGAAGTTGAAGCAGGCGAGCAGCACGATCAGCAGGGCAATGACGGCAAACCCATAGACCGTGGTCCGACTGCCGGGTGGCCTCATGCCGCCGAAGTTGTCCGTCGTAAGGTGGACGTCGTAGAAGGGCGTGAGGCGGAACTGCTCGAACTCGCTACCGGGTATGTTCACGCCAAAGCTATCGAGATGGACGGTCCGGTCAATGATCGGCTTGAGCTTGGCGAGCACGCTCCCGGGGCTCGCGTGGGGGGCGAGAGCGACGTATACATAGCCGCCCTGCGTGCTGTACCAGCCGTGCGCTCTTTGCCACGGCGAGACCAGGTCGGCCTTGGAGGTGTTCGGCAGGAGGAAGTCGGCCAGCAGCTGGGTGTTGGCAGGCAGATCCCGCAGCAGCCCCGTCACAGTGACGGCATGAATGGCAGAAAGGCAGGCGCCGTCGTTGGGATCGCACGCTTGCCCGGAGTTCGCCAGATGCATGATCTTGCCCAGGGGGTCCGCATCGCCAAAGTACTTGTGCGCCATGCGCTCCGACAGCACGATCGATTCCGGGTGCGCCAGGGCCGTTGCCGCGTTGCCCTTCGCCAGAGGTAGCTTGATCATGCTGAAGAAGTCCGGCGAGACGACCGTCACCGTCGCGGAGAACTCCCGGTCACCGCTGCTCACGGTCATCGGCTCCGGCGTCACCGTGATCGCGGACCTCACCTCCGGGAGCTGTGCCTTCATGAGCGGGGGCAGTGGCGCAGGTGCTCCAGCGAGCTGCATCGGATCGCGCCCCGGCCCATGAAATGTCACCTCGACGCGATACAGGTTCGCGCTATCGGGAATCCAGCGGTCGTAAGAGAGCTCTGCGCGCACGAATACGAGGATGAGGATGGCGCATGCGAAGCCGATCGAAAGGCCGGCGATGTTGATGAAAGAATAGACCCGGTGTCGCGCGAGCATGCGCAGCGACATGAGCAGGTAGTGGCGTAGCATCAAGGTGCGCTCAGACGGCCTTGCGAACCCTTTCGGTCACGATGCTGCCGTCGAGGAGATTGACCACTCGGCGTGCATACTCGGCATGCGAATGCGAGTGCGTGACCATGATGATGGTTGTACCCTCCTCGTTGAGCCCGGTCAGCAGCTGCATGACTTCCTCGCCGTTGGCGGTATCGAGGTTGCCAGTAGGCTCGTCGGCAAGGATGAGCTTCGGGCGCGCGACCACGGCACGCGCGATGGCGGCGCGCTGCTGCTGTCCGCCCGACAGCTGCTGGGGCATGTGCCGCGCACGGTGAGCGATCTTCATGCGCTCCAGAGACTCACGGACACGTGTCTTGCGTTCTGCCGCCGGAATCTCCTTGTGATACAGGAGCGCGATCTCGACGTTCTCGAAG